>Ga0182030_10012862_pt1 | contig 16716 bp, 16 predicted proteins | sample 812S3MmetaG_FD_121299 | JGI IMG/M metagenome (GOLD analysis project Ga0182030, IMG submission 121299) | Permafrost microbial communities from Stordalen Mire, Sweden - 812S3M metaG (Illumina Assembly) | ecosystem: Environmental > Terrestrial > Soil > Wetlands > Permafrost | place: Sweden...
TGCGCCACAGGAAACGGCGACAAAAGGACGATTAGAACGAATGCCGAGATTGTGAATAGCACGTGCAACCAGTTCTTTGCCGGTGCCGCTCTCGCCGGTGATCAGCACCGAAGCATTCAGATTGGTCACGCTGTGCACCAGGCGATAGACCTGCTGCATCTGCGGACTGGATCCGATCATCCGGTCACAGCTATTGGCTGCTTCCAGTTGCTGGCGGGCGCATTGCTGCCGCTCCAAAGCGGAGTTTTCAAAGGCTTTACGCAGCAGAGTCTTGAGATCGCGGATGGAGACCGGCTTGCGGCAAGTGGCGTAAGCGCCCAACTCGACAAGCTCATCGGCATTGGGCTGAAGAGCCTCCTCGACCATGACTACGGTCAATTGCCGGGAAGCGATCAGAACCCGGGCGCGGTCAAGACGTTCTTGCAGCGAATCGTGAATCGGGGTCAAATCCAGAATCAGGACGTCACAGCTCCCGTCCGTCTCCAAGTGACTGATTCCATTCTCGTCCGGCTCAGACACAACCTCGAATTCCTTACCCAGTGCGTAAGAAAGTAGTAGCTGCAGTTCACGGTCCTCAGAATATAGCCCAATCCGCATCATGAAAGTACTATCTCTTCTCGCGTTGGTGACGATACCATCCGCCACCCTGCCTCTCTGGGGGGTAAGACCATCAAAGCCATTTACTGCGCAGGCTGCTCGTAATGACCCTGCATCCCGATCGGTTCTGTCTCTGGGAAGCGGCTGAGCCGGTGAAGCAAAAATACAGGACGTTTGATGCCGAAATTATGGTAGATTCGCAAGACGATGTCAATGACATATTTTGGAACAATTTTTCCACCCCCTCTGGAGCATGCCCCGGACGGTCTGCGAACGGGGTGTATCCGGCCTGCTGCACATCTGTCTATTTTATGTGCACGGACGTTTACTGAGGGGAAAAATTTCTTTGGCAACTTCCTTGTTTGTTTCCCAATTTGGAGCTATTCGAGTATGGAAGGTGAATTGCATATACGTTCTTCTCAACCTGTTAAGCGGGAGCCAAGGATGCATTCGATCGCCGATCACATCGTACTATGGCCTACATTGTTGGTTGTCGCTGTGGCCACTTTTACGGACCTGCGCGAACGAAGAATCCCGAATTGGCTGGTACTTCCCTTTCTAGTTGCAGGGATCGTGGTGGCCGGCTGGATGCATGGCTGGCATGGGGTCGGCCAGAGTCTGGCTGGTATTGGACTGGGGGGCTTTCTTTACGGCATACTCTTTTTCATGGGCGGCATGGGGGCAGGGGATGTTAAACTCTGTGCGGCTATAGGGGCGTGGATTGGCCCTATGCAATTGATTGTGGTTGTTGTCGTTACCGGCATCGCCGGGGGAATCATGGCTTTGTGTTGGGCTGCGTATCGTGGTTTTTTGGGGGAGATGTTCAAGAGTACGGGGGATTTTGTTTTTGGTGTCAAGGAGCGTGGAATGCTTTCAGATCCAGAGTTGGTTCTCAGCAATCCCAAAGCGCATAAGATGCCTTATGCGCCGGCTATCGCAATTGGAACGCTTCTGTCTTTTTTTGCGACTCGTTGAAGTTTGGAGTGCCGATTTGCCAGGTTTATCGGTGATGTATCAAGAAAGTAACCCGCAGGAATGTAGTCATTAGCAGGGGGAGCAGAGAGCTATGTCGACCTTCAGTCAGATTCCCGGCACCAAAGGTGCCAATGTGCTGTCCATCGCGCTGATCGGCCCGGAAGAGCGGCGCCGCAAGACGGTATCCAGATACCTGGCCGAACCACAGGGGGGGACGGTCCGCGAGTATTCCTTTTATCCAGACCTTGGCGATGTGCCGCGACTGCTGGAGCACAATTACGATGTGATCATTGTGGACCTGGATGTCGATCCAGAGTTTTCCCTGAAGCTGGTGGAAGCCGTCAGCAAGGGAACAGCGACAGTGATGATCTACTCAGAGAATGCTGATTCCGCGATGGTGGTTCGAGCGATGCGGTCGGGCGCGCGCGAGTTTCTGACTCTTCCTCTGGCTCCTGATACGGTGAGCGAAGCGTTGGGGCGGGTACGTGGTTCGGTTCGAACCAAGGAGACCCGTCTTCCCGGGCCGGGCGCACGGGTTCCTTTTCAGGAAGCTCGTCCCGCACCCGTAGTCCCGGAGTCTCGATCGTATGATCTGGGAACTCGCGCGGCGACACCTGCTCCTGCTGTGCCTGAACCACGCGTACCAACGCCTGAGGTTCGATCCTTTACGCCAGAGCCGCGCGCTCCTGAGACGCGTTCGTTTGAGCCAACGGCTCGTACGGCTACACCTGAACCGCGCCCCTTCGCCTCTGAGCCTCGCGCCCCGGAATCACGTTCTTTTGAACCGGCTCGTGTTCCGACGCCAGAGCCGCGCCCTGCTTTCAGCTATGAGACACCGCGCGCTCCAGAACCTCATGCCCAAGAAACGCGATCTTTTGAGCCCCCGGCTCGCGTTCCTGCGCCGGAAGTTCGTCCGCCCGCTGCTGATCCCCGCGCATTTGAACCAGCGGCCCGTGCAGCCGCACCAGAGCCGCGCCCTGCTTTCAGTTACGAAACGCCCCGCGCTCCAGAACCTCGGTCCTTTGAGCCAGCCGCGCGCGTTCCTGCGCCGGAAGTTCGTCCTCCTGCTCCAGAGCCACGCGCCCCGGAACCTCGTGCTCCGTACAGTTTTGAGACCACTCGCGTCCCAGAACCACCTCGTTCTCCTGAGACTCGGCCCTTTGAGCCACCGACCCGCGTTCCTGCACCGGAGTTTCGTCAGCCCGCCCCAGAGCCACGGTCCTTTGAACCGGCAGCTCGTGCGACGGCTCCAGAGCCCCGCGTGTCAGTTCCAGAGATTCGCACCCCGGCTCCAGAGCCTCGCTCATTTGAGCCAGCAGCCCGCGCAACTGCGCCAGAGAGTCGCGCCGTTGCCCCGGAGGTTCGTCCTCCCGCACCAGAGACCCGCGCCTTTGATCCGGCGGCTCGCGCAACGGCTCCGGCAACCCGCCCGAATAATCCGGGAACTCGGCTCTCCTCTCACGGGTCACGTCTTTCGACACACGGAACACGGGTTCCCAGTCCTGAGTCGCGCCCCTTTGATCCGGGAACACGTAGCACTGCTCCAGAGGCTCGTGTAACCGCGCCGGAGGCACCGGTTATTGCTCCTGACGTGCATGTTGCTCCAGCTTCTGACGTTCGTGTTGCCACGCCAGATGTGCGCGCGGCTGTTTCGGAGGCTCCCGCAGTGGCAACCGCAGCTCGTCTCATCCAAAAGGCTGGCAGCGGCAAGTTACTTTCATTTGTTGGAGCCAAGGGCGGCGCAGGTACTACTTGTCTCGCCAGCAATTTTGCGGTATCGCTCGCTGAGGAGTCCGGCAAGAGGACGATCTTGATCGACCTCAACCTTCCGTTGGGTAACGTGGCGCTTGAACTCGGTGTGAACGCTCAGTACTCGACCGTTGACGCACTCAAGAACTCGACCCGGCTGGATGCGACCTTCCTTTCCAAACTATTGGTCAAGCATCGCTCGGGTCTCCATGTGCTGGCTGCGCCGGATAACTTTGCCCAGCCTGTGCAGGTCACGCCCGAAGCCATTGAGAACCTGCTCAACGTAGCCCGGCAGGAGTTTGAATATGTGGTGGTTGATGCAGGTGTTCGGCACGAGCTGAAGGATTCTGCCTTTCTTGAAGAGTCTGCGCATCTCTATCTGGTTACGCAAGACGGGCTTCCCGAGCTGCGCAACTCCAATCGTCTGATTGCCGAGTATTTTGCCTCCGGTGGACCGAAACTGGATATTGTGCTCAATCGGTACATGGGGCGCACTGAAAGTAATGGAATGTATTCTTCCCATCTGGTCGATGACAAGCACATTACCAAGGCGCTAACTCGCGAAGTGTCGTGGAAGATTCCGAGCGATCCTTCCGAGGCGGTCTTGGTTGCAGTTGATTCGGCGGTTTCGCGTGCGATTCGTGCGATGGCTCGGAGCGTATGCGGATTGCCGGCGATTCAGGAACCCAAGAAGAAGTTCAGCCTGTTCCCACAAAAGAAGAAACCGTTCAAGTTTCTCGACTAGTTGTCCTGGTACAACTGCTGCTGTTCAGTTGCAAATGGTTTGTTTCTCCGGGTCTAGGGGTGGTAGTTAGTGGAACATCTGAATCTGAAGAAGTTCAAGGCGGAAATTCACCGGACGCTGATCTCCAAGCTTGATCTGGAGAAGCTCTCTCGTGTTAATTCTGGACAGGCGCGGCAGGCGGTTGCCGCCATCATCGGCGAAATCATCAGCGAACAGCAAGCGCCGATGACCTCGGAAGAGCAAAAGCGGATCGAAGCCGACCTGCTCGATGAGGTCTTCGGACTTGGTCCGCTGGAGCCACTCCTCAGGGATTTGAAGATCTCCGATATTCTGGTCAATGACAAGGATCACGTCTTTGTCGAGCGCGGCGGCATCCTGCAACGGGTCGATACGGCCTTTCGCGATGATCGTCACCTCTTGCAGATCATTGATCGTATCGTCTCGCGCGTGGGCCGTCGCGTGGACGAGTCTTCGCCAATGGTCGATGCTCGACTTCCCGATGGCTCCCGCGTCAATGCCATTATTCCTCCACTGGCTCTCGATGGGCCTTCGCTCTCCATCCGCCGCTTTGGCACCGGTCCGCTGGCGGCCAATCAGTTGGTGCAGTTGAAGAGCATCTCGCCGGAGATGATGGAAGTGCTTTCAGCCGCGGTTCGGGCCAGGATCAGCATTTTGATCTCAGGCGGCACTGGCGCAGGCAAGACCACATTTCTCAATATTCTCTCGCAGTACATTCCGCAAACTGAACGTATCGTCACCATCGAGGACGCCGCCGAGTTGCGACTTGCACAGGAGAATATCGTGCGCCTCGAAACCCGACCACCCAATGTGGAAGGGCAGGGAGCGATCCGCCAACGCCAGTTGCTGGTCAACGCGTTGCGTATGCGTCCTGACCGCATCATCATCGGTGAGGTGCGTGGCGAAGAAGCGTTTGATATGTTGCAGGCTTGCAATACCGGTCACGAGGGTTCAATGGCAACGGTTCACGCCAACACGACCCGCGATGCTGTCAGCAGGCTTGAATCCATGGTTGCGATGAGTAATTTGAACCTGCCGGAGAAGACTGTTCGCCAGCAGATAGCCTCGGCGATTACGATCATCGTGCAGGTCACCCGCATGAGCGATGGAACCCGCAAGGTTGTAGCTATCTCAGAGATCACCGGTATGGAAGAAAACGTTATTAGTATGCAGGACATCTTTACCTTCCACAGAAAAGGGATCGGATCCGACGGACGCGTCATTGGCGTCTTTCAGCCAACCCGCATCCGTCCCAAATTTCTGGAGCGGCTCCGTATCGCGGGCATGATCTTCCCGCCCAATATCTTCGAAACCGCAATGGAAGTCAACTAAGCAGCGGAGGAGGCAGAAACTATGTTGGGTTATGCAATACTCGCATTTTTGATCGTCTTTGCGATCGTCGTTCTGCTGATGCTTGTTCTGGGCGGATCCGGAGGCGAATCCAAATCCGAACAGGCCATTGCCGCGCTGGGCGCCAAGTCGGAGGCTGTGAAGGCTGCAAAGAATGATACGATCGAGGACTTCCGCAAAAGCGTACAGCTCAGTGCGGTTCCCTGGATCAACGACTGGCTGCTCAAGTTTGAACTGGCACCGCGCTTGCGAATACTGCTCTATCAGGCCGATCTCAAGTGGTCAACTGGTACGCTACTTTTCATCTGCGCTATCAGTTTTGCTGTTTCGGCTTTTTTGGTTTATTGGCGAACCGACTCGATCATGATTGCTTTGCTGGTCGGGTTGGCGATGGCCTTTGCGCCCTTGGGTTTTGTGAGTTTCAAGCGTGACCGGCGATTCCGCGCTTTCGAGCAGGAGTTGCCTGAATCGCTTGATTTGATGGTAAGTGCTCTACGCGCCGGTCATAGTCTCAACGCTGCGCTGGGACTGGTCTCGCGTGAGTGTCAGGAACCGGTACGCAGTGAATTCAAGATTTGTTTTGACGAGCAGAACTATGGTCTGGAACTGAGAGCTGCAATGGATAACATGACGGTTCGCGTGCCTCTCCAAGATCTGCGAATTGCGACCACGGCCATTCTGATTCAAAAGGAGACCGGTGGCAATCTAGCCGAGGTGCTCAACAAATGCTCCGAGGTGATTCGAGAACGTTTCCGCCTCAGGCGACAGGTTCGTGTTCATACCGCGCATGGCCGCTTTACCGGATACGTCATTGGGTTGCTTCCAGTTATCCTTATGTTTGGCCTTTACTTGGTTAGTCCTGAGACAGAGAGCGTTTTGTGGAAAACCCACGCCGGGCAAATGCTCCTCTATGGTGCTGCAACTTCAATGATCTTGGGCGGTTTAATCATTCGCAAGATCGTTAACATGGAGGTCTAAGGGGAGATATGACACTTGCTGGTTATTCGATCATCGCGTTTATCGTCATTTTTCTCTTGTGCGCTAGCGCGGGACTTCTCCTTGTGCTTCGGGAGCGCAGACCCAAGCAAGTTGCGGGGACGATAACACCCTTCGAGGAAAAACAGACCCTGACAAACAAGATTCAACTGGCCACTGTCTCGCTGGGAGAACAAGTTGGACGGCTGGAAAGTGTTGTGCCCAAGAGTCAGGCGGAAGTTGGAGTTTTACGCCAGCGTCTGATTCGTGCTGGATATCGCAAGGACTCAGCAGTCAAGATTTTTTACGGTGCCAAAGTAGTGGCAATCTCGTTTCTTCTATTGCTCGTAGTTGTTACGGGACTCGTTGCTCAAAGCCCGTTTTTCGTCTTGATTTTGGCGGCTGCCTTCGGTTTCATCGGGCCGGATTTCTGGCTGGGAAATCGTATTAAAACGCGTCAAAAGCGTATCAATCTTGGCTTGCCAGACGTACTTGACCTTCTCATTGTCTGCGTCGAGGCAGGACTCAGCCTGGATCAGGCTACGGCGCGTACGGCGGAAGAGATGAGTAAGTCGGCTTCTGATATCGCCGACGAGTTGAGCGTGGTCGTGCTGGAGCAGCGTGCCGGATTACCCCGCTCTGAAGCCTGGAAGCATTTTGCCGATCGCACCGATGTGAAGAGCGTGCGCAATGTGGTTTCCATGTTGGTTCAGTCCGAACAGTTTGGCACCAGCGTTGCGAAAACTCTGCGCGTACACTCGGAGAGTCTGAGAACCAAGCGTATTCAGGAGGTGGAGGAAAATGCGGCCAAGGCAACCATCAAAATGCTCTTTCCGCTTGTCTTCTTTATCTTTCCTTCCATCTTTGTGGTAACGTTGGGTCCGTCAGTAATTCTCATGATCGAAACCTACAACAAAACTTTCAATCATTGAGGGAAAGGAGATTTGATATGGACAGTACCACTATCGTCCGGGTAGTTGCCGGCGTTCTCTTTGTCGTCCTGCTGGTCATTTTGATTCAGCGTCGTCGCACTCGGGTCAAGTAGTCGAGTGTACATCCGTTGTTGAAGGCGGAGAGGAACCGAGCAAGCTGAGATCTTCGGTACTCCCGGTCCGCCGGTCGGGGTTGTGTATCTGGCTCATGCAGCAGAGCGTCCGGCCATCTGAGTGGCCGAGTATCTGGAGCGCCGCATTGGGAGGGCGCTCCAGATACCCGGATGTCTTCCAACAGGCAGTCCATATCCGGGATGGATCGTATGTCTTTGCTGACAAGGTGGTTCGAGCGTTGGCAGTCTCGTGATAAGCGGAAGGCCGAACGTCGTCCGTGGCCTCCACTGGTAGCTCATTACTGGACCGGTGCCGCTCCGGCAGCGCAGCGAATACGTGACATCAGCGCGACGGGTTTGTACCTGCTTACCGAGGCTCGTTGGTATCCGGGTACGGTGATCAAGATCACGTTACAGAGTCCTGGCGCAGAGTCGGACCATGCAGACGGGGAAATTGGGAGTGGGCGTTCGATTTCAGTGCAGTCAAAAGTTGTTCGCCAAGGCGAGGATGGGGTTGGTCTTGAATTTGTGCTGCCCCAGTCAAAGGATCAGCGACAAGAGTACAGCGCGATGAATGTTGTAGCAGATCAGAATGCGCTGAACCGGTTCTTGCAGCGGCTCGGTGAAGAGAACGCTGAAGTAATCGTCGATGTTGAGTAGTTACTTTACGATTGTTTTTGATTTTTCTGACGGTAACAGGTGCGTTTCAACAGGTGTATTGTGGGATTCGCGTGGAGGAGGGAATCATGAAGAAAATTTTGAGTGATGAGAGCGGTCAGACCATGACCCTTCTAGCTGCTCTCATGGCGTTTGTCATGATCGGCTTTGTCGGCTTTGCAATCGACGTGGGCAATCTCTACCGTGAAAAAAGGCTGGTGCAGACGGCGGCTGATGCCGCTGCCATTGCTGCTGCCGGACAATATACGAAAAGTGGAACTGCTGTCCAAGGTTCTGCTACAACTGCTGCCCAATTCGAGCCGGGAATCATAAGTTCGGGAGCTAAAGCTGCGGTAGTCACTGCAACGTTGGCGGGTGCCAACAATAGCGATGTGATTGTGACCATAAAGCAGCCGACTCAAACCTTTTTCATGGGATTCTTTGGCCACAGTCTCATCAATGTTTCATCCATGGCTGAAGCCAAACTTCAACCGCCGCCGAGTCCTCTATGTGATCATGGTAAGAACATTGCGACCTGCGGTGGCGGTACTGCGTTAACCGCGCCTAAATGTGCAATCGGTGCTGATGATAACATAACGGCTGGGAGTGCGAATCCGTCGCTTTGCTCGAGCGGCAGCGGGATCAACGATGGGTGTGGCATCCTGGCAGGAGGCACGATCACTACGGGAAATGACGGCGGTAGTAGTAAGAATGATCTAGAAACTACTGCTGGGCAAAACTGCCCAACATCGACCAAACCAGGTGCGCCGGCTACACAGGTTCAGGACCCGCTCGCTGGTTCGGTGACAGAATTAAAAAATGGCAGCAACGGCTTTGACTCGAGCAAGTGCGGCCCTGACCCTGGCCCGTCTGGTTGGGCCACGTATTCATTAGGGCCTGGTGCGTCAAAACCACCTAGTGGTTCCAACCCTCCGGTTGGACAAACAATCACCATCGGAAGTAATTCTAAACCAGCTGTTTGTTACAACAGCCTGAATATCGCGAATTCTGACCCTATTACGCTGAACGCCGGAATTTATATCATCAATAATGGTATCTTGAACCTCGGTGGTGGTGATATCGTCACCGCTACGGGAGTACAGTTTTATCTGATGGGGACCGCAAGTATTAATTATGCCAATAATTTCACGGGGTCACTTACCGCTCCTACGGATGGACCCTTTCCAAATATACTCATCTATCAAGAACTTGCTGATACACAACCGGCTACTTTCGGCGGCGGATCTACGGGCATATTGACAGGTAATATCTATATGCCAAATTCAAATATAACTATTGCTAATGACGCCCATCTCAATTTGAATGGCATTCTGGACACAGACCAGAACCTTGTTATTGCCGGCAGCGCGACTGTGAATAATACCTATAATCCATCGGTTTCCGGCATCCCATATCAACCCGAACAAATTCAACTGGTGCAGTGAAGGAGGTTGAAAAAATGATTCCAACAGGTTTGCTGAGCCGTAAAGTACTGAAATATCGCACTTTTTCAGGATGTAGTTTCGTGCGCGGCGATCAGGGCGCAGCTATCATTGAGTTCGCTCTCATGATGGCAATCTTGTTCCCGGCTTTAATCTTTGGGACCGTCGAAATGGGGAGCTTGGCATACGCTTCAATTGAACTGGCTGACTCTGCTCAGGCAGGGGCGTCGTACGCAGAGGCTTCCTTCAGGCAATCGAACGGCTGGCCAGGGAGCACATATCCCGGTGATCTCGCAGTTCAGTCCGCAGCCGTAGCAGCGGCCCCGAATACGACTCTTACTACTTCTGGAGTCACAGTGGGGTGCAGCTGTACAGCGAATGGAACAGACCTTACTTGTAACACCGTGACTTTGTCGAGTTGTGGCTCAGGGATTCTCTATGTGACCGTTAAGACTCAAGCCACAGTCTCTCCAATTATTAAGTTGCCAAATATCGGAATTGCTACATCCAGAACGATGTATGGTCAGGCTACATTTGAACTGGACCCATAGTGTTCATTGAGGATGCAGTATGGCGCAGGAGGTAATCCAAGTGATGAGACGAATCAGGATGAATATGACCGGGATAATGCGGCTGAAGTGCAGGATGACGGTGCAGCATCGCCTATGGAAAAGTGGCTTGCAAGATACAGAGGGGAGCACACTCATAGAGTTTGCACTCACGGCAAGTATGTTCTTTTTTCTGGTGCTCGGCTTTATGACGTTGTGCTACATCTATTTTGAGTACAACACAGCGGCCTGTGTTGCTCGAGACGCGGCTCGCTGGGCAGCCGTGCGAGGCAGCGAATGCACGGCAACAGGGGTTGTCAAGTCGGGTTGCGGTGCGGATTCAACAGCGATCCAGACTTTTGTGCAGGGCGATCTTCCCGGTTCCAATACCATGACAGTTGCTGCCAGTGATGTGAATTGGTGCACAGTGACTACTGGGGGTTCTGGTGGGACAATGACTTGCTCGGCTGCAACACCTGCCGACCCCGGTAATTTTGTCAGGGTGACAGTTCATTATCCGGTCGTGTCGTGGATGCCGGGAATTGCGTGGGTTGGCAGCACGAATGGATTTCGTGGCATAATTTTGCAGAGTACCGCACAGCACGTGATCTGGCAGTAGGAACGAGAATTGCAACTCTTGCGCTGGATGGGGCCAGACTTGGCCCCTCCCGCGTTTTGTATTTTGATCGAAAACCGTCCGTCAGTCCATTTATCCGAACTATTGAGCCTATTGCAAAATTCCCGCTCAACTTCTGATTTTGTGTCAGTAGCCACAACCGTTCGCACGCCATGCCGAAGGCTATTCGCTGGGCGCGCAGCCCTGCAGATTAATTCAGTGGAGCGGAAGGCAGTGTCTAAGCGGAATGATGCAAGTGGCTCTCTCTTCTGATCATTCTTCAGTTTGCAACCTCGGGAATAATCAGCAGCACTTCGATGGCGGTTGCTTGTCCGGCTTGAGAGGCTGGTCTGAACTTCCACTCCTGCAAGGTCTTCAGCAGAAATGCAGTCTGCGCGAACTGTGGCGGAAAGACTACCGAAAGCTTATCGAAGTGTCCGTCATCCTTCATGAAACCATGCACTACAACCGCATCAGAGTTGATGTCGTCTGCGCCAAAGTTGGGCACGGTCATGTCGGTTGGCCAAGGGGCGTCGAGGTGCGCGGAACCTCCAGTCGCAGCCGCCTGAGCGTCGGCAGGAAGGGAGTACTGCATGATCCAGGCCTTGGGCTGGTTGACGTGCAGATAGACGGTGTAAGCCAGCCGGTTGCTCCACATTCCAGCCGTCTCCGGATACTGCTCTTCGACCGAATTGCCGACGAGAACCATAGTGAACTTGCCGTCTTTGGGTGGTGTTATATGTTTGGTTGAAATCTGGCTGCCAGTGCCGAAGCCTGCGCTGTAATCATGCGATGAATCGCCGGATTTCCCATGCGGATTGTCCTTGGAGTGTCCATGCGAGGAATCGGTGGACTGCCCTTGTCCTTGTGCGAGCCGCACGCTTGGCGCACCAGAGGCAACCTGATTGACGCGAGGCAGTGCCGTAGTTCCCTGCGGCATGACCAAGTCAGAAAGAGCCATTAATCGCGCCTGACTTGATTGATCGGAAGACTTGGAGGCCGTCATCTGAATCTGGCTGGGCTGCTGCACATCCGGTCCCTTGACGGCAAGAGGCGAGGTTGAGGTAGGCAACATTGGCAGCTTGCTGGTGGTAAATGCCGTTGGCGAAATCGACTGGTCGGCCAGCGTCTCCGCCTTGTTCGGCTTGGCAAGGCTGGGCGTGACGCGGGAAGCTGTCACCTGTTGAATTTTGGGCGGAACAATTGTCTTGGCCTCGTCGTGTGCATTCCACAACATCACCGAGGGCAAGGGAACATCTTTGGGAAGCACTACATCTGGAGGAGCATCGGGCTGCACCAATGTTTGATGCACCTTGGCTTTCTGAAGTTCAGGCATTGCCGGAGCCTGCATTGCTGGTTCAGGCGGTTTCATATCCGGCAATGGGTTCTTCTCATCTGGAGATGGTCTTGGATAATCCTTGCTATGTTGAGCAGGCTGCTTGGGTGGATCGGGAAGGTCAAACCGTATCAAGCGCACATCATAATGCTGGGCAATTGGAGGCGGCGCGACCTTGGGGAGGAGCATGAATCCGGCCGTGACCAGGCCAATGACCACGCCATGCAGAAGTACGGAAAACGCAATGGAATAGGGGTCCTGAACCAAGGGGCGTGGTTCAGCGAAAAGCGTAATCATGGAGGAAGAACTCATGATTGACGAAGTATCCTCTCTGGCTCTGCGTGCTTTTGAATCATTTTACAGGGACGTTGCTCTATATGCCTAATGAGATTCAGTGGCTGAATATCGCTCGAAAACATCGGTTCGATGCGGGAATTCTAAGACGAATATGGGAATGGTTTGTCGATTGCGGAAATCGCGTCCATGTGGCTACACATAGGGGTGACGGATCGTATACGAGAATTTACACTTGAACCACGAACTGGACACAAAGCCTTCTTTTCGGAGTAAAATCGGTTCTGGTTCGATATGGCGTGAGAATTGCAACGGATTCGGAGCAGTCACAATTGACCACATTGCAAGCTCGAACAGGATACTGAATGAATCGAAGAATGCAACTCATCCTAGTCGTAGCCCTTCTCGTTTCCCTCGTAGGTGCCTTTGCAGTTTGGCATATGCTTGGCAACACGATGGAGATGGCGAAGCACTCAGCCAGCCAGCGCGTAGTTGCGGCTGCGGCTGACATCAAGCTCGGGACCGTACTTGCCGCCACAGATTTGAAGACGATCGAAATCGTTGGCGAACTTCCAGAAGGAGCCATTCTGGATCCCAAACTCGCTATCGGGCGTGGTGCCTCTCAGGATATTTTCAAGGGCGAACCGCTTATAGATGGCATCCTGGCCAACGGGGCGGGTCTTATCGTGGAGATTCCGCCTGGTATGAGAGCTTGCGCGGTCAAGGTTGATGATGTTGTAGGTGTCTCGGGCTTCGCTACCCCAGGGATGTTCGTGGACGTTATCATCTCTGGTACTCCGCCCACTCCTAACGGTGCTTCTGCGCCTCCCAATGGGACTGAAGTGAAGACACTCCTTCAGAACCTGAAGGTGCTCTCTGCTGGCCCAGATATAGAAAAGGATGCTACAGGCAAGGCAAAGTCAGCGCAGGTTGTCAATCTGCTGGTGACACCTGATCAAGCACAGACACTTAGTCTGGCCAGTAGCAACTCGCATGTTCAATTGGTGCTGCGGAATCCGCTGGATACTCAGACAGCTACGGTCGCAGTGAGCGATTTGGCAACCCTCTACAAAGACCCGAACGCCAAACCGGCCCCGCCGCCTGCGGTTCGCAAGGGCGTTAAGAAGCAGGCACCGGAGGGTTACACGGTGGAAGTGTTGAATGGATCTAAGGGAAGTGTAGAAAAATTTGCTGCTCCCGAGGGAAAACAGTGAGAGCAAAATCCGGTATTTTGATCACCACTTTTAGTGCATTGTCCATTGCATTCTGTACTGGTGCGGCTTTGTATGCTCAGACTGAAACCTCTCCTACACCAGTTGCGCCACCACCCGCGCCGCCTGCTGTTCCGTCCTCCGAAGTGGCCGGTCAAGACTCGGCAAATGATATTTCAGTAACTGTCGGCAAATCTGTGTTGGTTGATTTCGCTCAGCCAATCAAGCGAATCGCAGTTGGTTTGCCTGACATTGCCGAAGGAACGGCGACAAGCCCGACCGAAATCATGGTGAGCGGAAAGACCCCCGGCCAGACGAGTCTGATTGTTTGGGAAAAGGGTGGTGACCGACAGTTTTTCAACATTACGGTTCGCCGCAATACGTTTGAATCGAGTGACCGACTGGATGTGATTCGTCGCGAACTCAGCATCGAACTTCCCGGCCAACCGGTCAAGGTCAGCTCAGAGAATGGCTCCATCTTTCTGCGCGGTAAAGTCAAGGATCTCAGCAGCTCTCAGCGTGCAGTTGCCATCGCAGAGACTGCACTGGCACCGATCGGCAATGCTGATACCACTGGCAAAACTGGTCAAGGTCAAAGTGGGGGCGGCGGTGCGACAGGAAAAGTAGTGAACCTGTTGTATGTGGATATTCCTGTCGCCGACAAGCAGATTCTTCTCAAGGTCAAGTTTGCCAGCGTGGATCGCACCAAGAGCAAGCAGCTTGGCATCAATTTTTACTCACTTGGCTTGGGCAATACGATCGGCGGAATATCGACGGGGCAGTTCACTCCGCCTTCGATCACAGGTCCCACGGCCGGAGCCTCATCGATTGTGAATGGAAATCTGATTACAACTCCGGGATCTCCGGCCGCAGCTACCTTCACCAATGAATTGAACATCCTTGCCATGACTCCAGGCGGTCTGCCTATGGGGGTTGATATCGAGGCACTTGAGTCTCAGGGAGTGGCTGAGATTCTGGCTGAACCCAACGTTCTTACCTCCAATGGGAAACAAGGCAGTATTCTGGCTGGCGGTGAGTATCCGTTTCCAGTCGCGCAAGCTGGGTCCGGGGGGGGCGGCTCAACGATTACGATTCTATGGAAGGAATATGGCGTACGTTTGAACGTCATTCCTACCATCACTCCTCGCGGAACGATCCGTCTGCAGGTCGCTCCCGAGGTCAGTGCGCTCGACTTCGCTAATGCCGTACAGGTTTCTGGCTCTGAAGTTCCGGCTCTTACAATTCGCAGAGTGAAGACTGAGGCTGAGTTGGCTGACGGCCAGAGCTTTATCATCGGTGGCTTACTCGACAACCGTGAGACCGAGACTCTGCAAAAGGTTCCGTTCATCGGTGACATTCCGTTTATTGGCAAGTTTTTTCAATCGATGTCGAGGACGCGTTCCAATACCGAACTCATTGTGACCGTGACACCGGAGATTGTTGATCCTATTCCGGCTGGAACCCCGGCCCCAGGACTCAAGTATCCAACAAAATTCCTCCCACCGAACTCCAACATACCGCTGCACAACCCAGACAGCGAGTCCACAGGTGCGACTGCAGGTGCGCAACCCACGACGATTCCTGTTGAAACATTGATCGATAGCCAGAAGCCAGAAACACCACTTGTGGTTGAGGGAGCTATGGGCAGTGGTGGGGGCAGTAAGTAACTTTGCACATTTTGAACACTTAAGATCGACCACAACCCCTATTCCACCGCTGATTTTTTGCGCATGGGTAGGGGTTGTCAGTTAAGCAGTGCGATCAGGTGATCGGAATAATCGAGCATCTGAATAGCTCATCGCTTATGACAGGTAAGGGGACTAGGGTGTCTGATGAATTTCTTTCGTTCGATCAGTCAGTATTTGTCTAATCTATTTGTGCCGCTCAGTTCGGCAAATACAGACGTGGTTTTACGTGTCGTGAATCGGACGCGTCAGGCAGTACTAGCCGAGCGCATGGATGTCGCCAACACTAGTGCCAAGAGACGAAAAGGGTTGTTGGGGCATACGCAATTACTCCCTGGCGAGGGTCTGTGGATTCGGCCATGCGAATCCGTACATACCTTTGGAATGCGATTTTCGATAGATATCATCTATCTTGACCGCCAATTTCGAATTAAGAAGACAAGGTCTTCCGTGCCTCCCTGGCGTATGTCAGCCTGTCTCAGCGCGAATTCTGTGATAGAACTTCCTGCCGGCACACTCCAGGCGTCGCTAACAGAACCTGGAGACCAGCTTGAATTCACCCCCGTGTCAACAACGCGCAATGGAACGGGTGACTCTCTCGCCGGTGCCTGATATATGTTGGCTAAAGTGGTTTGATCGTGACTCTCGAATTCGATAGTCAACACGGAGATAGTTAATGAGCAGCCAATCGCAAGCAAACCAACGCATTGCCCAGCCTCACACGCAGAGGACTTTCCATCTACAAATGGCGGTTGCGACCGTTGCGCTACTGATTATTTCTATCGTGGGCTGCAGTCTGAATTCGATTCGTGAGGGTGCTCCGTTGACTCTCACGATTGCAATCTTCGTGGTCATTACAGCATGGCTACCGCTGCCGCTTTACTGGAATGAAAAGGGGAAGTCAAATCTACGGGACGCAGCGCTGACAATTCCCTGGGCTATGCTCATTACCTCCTTGATTAGGTTTCCGGTGGCCATTGCCGCACGGATGAGCAGAGGGATCGAGTTGCAGGATGTTCGTCTAGCGCACTGGGATCTGGCTCTCGGAGTGAGTGTTCCAGACATCATGGTTTGGGCCTCACATCATTGGCTTGGGCTTTTAGCTAACAAGAGTTATCCCTACCTCGATATCCTGTTGGTCGTCTCATTTCTATTGCCTGCGCTGACAGGCAAGGTGAGGGATGCGCAGCAGTTTCTGCTCGCCAACTTGGCAGCCTTTGCCGTTGGGATTCCGCTCTCTGCACTGATTCCCGCTGTTGGCCCATGGTATGGCTACCATCTAGATGCGACCCGTATGCAAGCTGGATGTGAGGCCATCACCCTACTCATTCGGCACCCAGGCATTTACACCGTATGCATTCGAGCAACCCCATGATTGACGGGTTCGGACAGGCAAGGTAGGCTACTTTTCCATCTTGGCGTCATAGTCCGCTGGGGTGAGTTCGGTGAGGGACTGGATGGAGCGATCAGCCA
>Ga0182030_10012863_pt1 | contig 16715 bp, 18 predicted proteins | sample 812S3MmetaG_FD_121299 | JGI IMG/M metagenome (GOLD analysis project Ga0182030, IMG submission 121299) | Permafrost microbial communities from Stordalen Mire, Sweden - 812S3M metaG (Illumina Assembly) | ecosystem: Environmental > Terrestrial > Soil > Wetlands > Permafrost | place: Sweden...
CAACTTGCTCACGGATCGAGCAAGTTCACTTCTATATCCAAGCCGGAACTGACTTTTTATCCCTCCCGCTCCTCTTTCAGTCCGATAACTCGCAGCTTTGCCCCTTTTTCAGCAAGCTCCTAGAGAAAATTGGTCTACGGCCAAACCTTCCTTAGTATCAGCGCATGAAATTGAATATCCGGCTTTTGATCGGCGTCATTCTTCTCGCTGTTTTTCTGGCACCGTTATCACGCTCAGCCGCGGAGACACGAGCCACCGTTGGCGCACCGAACGTGTTTTCTTATCAAGTTCCGGCGGGCTGGAAGTTAAGATACGATCAAGGCGAAAAATATCCGTCCGCTACCGACGTGAAGGATGAAGTCATCATGGGAAACATTTCCGTGGATATGGAAACCCAAGCGGGTGCGCTCAACGAGTGGTTCAAGAATTCACTCGCTAAGCAAAAGGCGCAGTATTCGTCACAGTATGCCCATTTCAATCCGCACATCGGAAATCCCACACCTTTTGTAACCACCACTGGAACGAAGGGATTTCGCGTGGTCATTAGGCTCACGGTCGGAGAGGAGGATATCGTCTACGTCTTCTACTATTTTGCAGGAAATTCAAATGTCAAAATTTTGGTGACCTGCTTCAGTGCGCCTGAAGACGCGGATCATTATGCGCCCCTTTTCGATGCGGCAATGAAGACGTTTGTGGCTCATTAAATCTCGATGTTCTTTACACACCCAAAGTCAACTGCATCTCCCCTGGCCTCCGGAAATGTTCCGTCCGCAGTTCGCGCATCCGCGCGCCGAAACCGAGCCGTTCGCGGAAGACGTGGAACATCTGGTTGATTTGTTCCGCGTAAGGCCCCTCGCCGCGCATGCGCGTCCCGAAGTCGCTCACGTTTAGCTTGCCGCCGCGCACTTCGCGGATAGTTCCCAGGATGCGCTCCAGCTTTTCCGGAAAATTCAGCTTCAGCCATTCCGCAAAAACATCCTTCACACCGTAGGGCAACCGCAGCATCGTATAACCGGCCTCGGACGCGCCCGCTGACTTCGCCGCTTCGAGCACCGCCGGAATTTCCCGGTCATTCAGACCCGGAATAATCGGCGCGACCAAGACGCCGACCGGCACGCCCGCTTTCGCCAGCATCTCCACCGCGCGCAACCGATGCGCGGGCTGGCTCGCGCGCGGTTCCATCTTCGCGGCGAGGTCCGCATTCAGGGTTGTGATCGAAATGAAAACATGCACCGCATCAAATGCCGCGAGTTCCTTCAGTACGTCGATGTCGCGCGTGATCAGAAAATTCTTCGTGATGAGCGAGACCGGATTCCGAAATTCGGCCAGCACTTCCAGGCACGACCGTGTGATGCGAAACTGGCGCTCGGCTGGTTGATAACAATCGGTCACGCCGCTCATGCCGAGCACTTGCGGCTCGTACCTGGACCGGGAAAGCTCTTTGCGCAGCAGTTCAGCCGCGCGGCGCTTCACCATGATCTTCGTCTCAAATTCGAGTCCCGCCGAAAAGCCGAGATACTCGTGATGGGGCCGGGCATAACAATAGGCGCAGCCATGCTCGCATCCGCGATAGGGATTGATCCCGGCGCTGAAGCCCACATCGGGGCTGTCGTTCTTGACAATGATCGACTCGCTCTGGTCCTCGAGAAACACCGTCTTCGGATTTGGGAGGGACTCATCCCCTGGCCCGCCCTCCAAGCCGGGATCGTCTTGCACCACATCTGGATCGAGATCCATAACCAGCTTCTCGAAACGGTTTGGCAAATCACGCGCCGCGCCTCGGCCCGTGCGAGCTCGTGTCTCCAACGCCTTTGACATGCTGTTATTATACTACCATATAACTATCTGTCAATTTACTTAAATCAAGATTATAGGATAAGACGTTCTTGTGACAATTGTTACAAATCTACTACTTGATAGCAAATGACTTGCGTTCCATCAAAATTAATGTATAGATTATGGACAAAGCTAAAGTATGAATTCGCGCATCGTTTTACTTTTCCTCCTAGTCAGCTTGACCCTATCCGTCAACGCTCTGGCTAATAACGGGAAATCCTACATCGTGACCGATGAGAATACGTCCTCTGCCGCCATGGATCCGGAGGTCGTGGACCCTAGCATAGCCATAGCCACACCCACTTATGTGCATGGAGAAACTCTCAATCAATTTCTTTCGAGCGGGGTCTTCACGATCAATGGCGTAGTCGATCCAAATCCCACTGTTCACCACAGTAACATGGTACTTAGCGACACCGGCGCTGCTTTTCTCATAACCGACCAGGATCGTGACGACATTTTCTCAGAACATAATATTATCGGAGTATGGAATTCGTATGGACAGCTGATGCTTCTTCAGTCCAATCCCGGTGGCGGCGGCAATGGTCCAAGTGGCGGTGGTTCTCCCAGCGGTCCGCCTCCCGGAGGTGGAGGTAGTGGAGATAACACCTCCGTGGTGCCTGAACCCTCCGCGTGGATGCTGCTTTTAAGCTCCCTCTTAGGATTGGCGATTTTCCGTCGTTTCCGTTTCGCCCGTCGATAATCATGTCCGGCTAGATTCGGATCGTTTATTTACAAGAGATAATTTGGCTTTTCCACGCCTTGATCCATTCCGTGGGACCCGATCGTTCCGATTCGACACAGCACCTCATAAGTGAAATCGGCGGTCTCTTATTTGTACGAGGCGGTTACTTATCCCAGTCCCCTCGCCTCCAAGTCGTCCTCGTCCCAGCCGAGATGATGGCCCAACTCGTGCAGATACGTGAGCCGGACTTCAGTTGCAAAATCCCCGCCTTCGTCAGCGCAATAGTCATCGATCGCAGCCAAATAGAGAACAATCGGCCCATTGGCTTCGCCAATTTCGTCAGGCGTAAAATGCCCGTAACTGCCGAGAATGTCGGGGTCCGATTTCGACTCTTGCTCAAAAAGAACCGGTACCTTTTGCGCCTCGGCCAGAATTTCGAGGGGCAGTTCGGCGATGGTTTGTTCAACGACGCTTCCGGCATGTGCCTTGAGCAGTTCCCATCGGGCAGGGGTCATTTGGACAGCGCAGCAACCGTCCTGCCACGTTTCGTGTGGACCTGAAGCAGTGCGACGTCGGTGGGGTTGATGCCCGAGATCCGGCCCGCCTGGCCAAAGGTCCGTGGTTGGATCTTCTTCAGTTTCACTCGCGCCTCAGCCTTTAGACCGGGCACCAAATCGAAGTCGAGCCAGTCCGGGATGGTACGATCCTCATCGGCACGGTTCCGTTCGATGTGGGCTTCTTCACGTTTCAAGTAGCCCTCGTACTTGATTTCGGTCTCGAGCTGAGAAGCGATTTCGGCATCGACCGCTTGGAGCGGTGGCGGGAGATCAGCCCACGTAACGTCCGGTCGCTTAAGGAGATGTGATAATATAAGTCCTTCGTACTTAATGTCTTGTAGAAGTTTTCGCGCCTCGGCGAGGGCGTCTTGCTTCGCGCACAGCTTCTTTACTCTCGTTGGCGAAGCGAGCCCAATTTCCGCTCCAATCCCGGTCAAGCGCAGGTCGGCATTATCGTGCCGGAGCGAGAGCCGATGCTCGGCCCGTGAGGTAAACATCCGGTAAGGCTCCTCGGTTCCCTTGGTCACAAGATCGTCAATGAGCACACCGATATAAGCCTGATCACGGCGCAGGATCAGCGGTGCCCTGCCCTGCACTTGTCGCGTGGCGTTGATCCCGGCAATGAGCCCCTGCCCGGCGGCCTCTTCATAGCCCGACGTCCCGTTAAGTTGTCCCGCAAAAAACAAGCCTCCGACCCGCTTCGTTTCGAGCGAGGGCTTAAGCTGTGTGGGCGGGCTGAAATCATATTCGACCGCATATCCTGCCCGCATGATTTCGGCCTTTTCAAGGCCCGGAATCGACCGGATAAATGCCAGTTGAACCTCGAAAGGTAAACTGGTCGAACAACCGTTGATGTAGTATTCATCAGTATGGCGCCCCTCCGGTTCCAGAAAAAGCTGATGACGCTCCTTGTCGGCGAAGCGGACAACCTTGTCTTCAAGGGAAGGGCAGTAGCGCGGACCGACGCCTTCAATGCGCCCACAATAAAGCGGTGACTTGTCGAGATTGGCGCGGACGATCTCGTGAGTCTTCGGCGTCGTGTAAGTGATCGCGCAGGCCAATTGTTCCACGTGGAACATTCCATCCCGCCATTCATTCAAAGTGAAAATATCGTCACGCCCTTTCCGCAAAGTCTCAATCAGATAGCTGAATGGTTTTAGTGGTCGGTCGCCCTCCTGCAAATCCATCCGACTAAAATCGATGCTCTTCTTGAGCAGGCGAGGGGGGGTGCCTGTCTTCAGACGTTTCAGTTCAAAACCCAGCTTCAGCAATGAAGCTGACAAGCCGCTCGCCGTATCTCCCGTTCGACCTCCGGGTGTATTCCGCAATCCCACGTGCATCAGCCCTTGTAAAAAAGTTCCCGTGGTTACCACCACGGTCCGACTGCGAAAGCTCACGCCAAGTTGAGTACTGACACCCGTAACACGTTCTCCATCAACAAGTATCTCGGCAGTATGCCCCTGTTTGACGTCAAGCAGCTCCTGGCGCTCACAAGTCGCCTTGAGCCGGAATTGGTAAGCCTTCTTATCACATTGAGCCCGGGGACCTCGTACGCTGGCTCCCTTCGACGCATTTAGCATTCGGAACTGGATGCCAGTGGCATCGGTATTGAGCCCCATCTCACCGCCGAGCGCATCGATCTCCCGCACGATCTGCCCCTTGGCCAGTCCGCCAATCGCCGGGTTGCACGACATCTGACCGATCGTATCCAGGTTCATCGTCAGCAAAAGCGTCTCGCATCCCATCCGCGCCGAGGCGAGTGCCGCCTCAACGCCGGCATGGCCAGCTCCGATGACGATCACGTCGTAGGCTTTGGGATATTCAAACATGGAACCCGAAGGATACCGCAAGCGCGGGCAGGCGACAAGCGGTGAGGGGACAGACGCAAATTCGACGATAAAATTTACATGCAAATTATTTGCATTATTATTTCCATCCTGATTATGTTATGTTTGCCCTCTTGATACCCCTCCTCCTCGTCCGCCTATTTCTCGCTGCGCTCTTCATTTTTGCAGGAACGATCCATCTGCGGCATCCGGAATTCTTCCTGCAGGTTATGCCGCCCTGGATTCCGTTTCATCTTCCCTGCATTCAGATCAGCGGCGTTTTCGAGCTGCTTGGCGGTTTCGGGCTGCTGATTCCCGTGCGCAAAGTTCAATTTCTGGCCGGCTGGGGTCTCGCCCTGCTCCTCGTCGCGGTCTTTCCCGCCAATATTTACATGGCCGCGGCCCATGTACAGGTCAATGGCTTTCCGCCATATCCCTGGATGGCTTGGGCGCGACTGCCGCTCCAACCCCTTTTAATCGTCGCGGTCCTACGGTCAACGCCCTGTTGGCCTACAAATTGCAATAAACAGGAACCACCAATGCCAAACACCAAATAAAATAATCCAAAAAGTCCTGTCCCATGAACGCCATTCAGCTCTTCACTCACCGGCCTCCCACCTCTGGAATTCACCTTCTGAGCGACCCATTTCCCGAACGCCTGAATGGCGCAACTTCGCTCTTTAACCGTGCGGAAACTCTTTCCTCTCAGCGGGCATATTTTGCCGCCTCCAGGCGCCTGCCTGCGCAAGCGTCATCAAAAAAGAAATAATTTTTCGCGTTTTCTTCTTTGGCCTCAGGCCAATCGAACGGTGAACCGAAAGCGCGCGTTGTCGTCATACCACAACGGGAAATTGGTGTTGAAAAGATTGTTGTGAAGGTTGAAGTGCATCCCCCCCGCCAACGGCGGTTGGGTATCGTCAAACTCGAGCAACCTCGGTGCGCCGGGCGAAACCAAATACGCATCGCTGCTCTCGATGACTAACGTGCCTTCCCGTCCGGCATGACGAATCGAGCGATCGATGGCGTGCAGGTTTCGATTACCTTTGGAAATAACCTCCAGCGGCGAAAACCACTCGGCCATCTTCTCGATTTGCCACGTCTTCGGTTGACTTAACTTTGGCTGGAACGAAAGCCAGGCGGCCTCCGGCAGGCGCGTAGCGGCCTTGTCAAACCAGAGCAATTCGAAATCGAACACCGGCTCGGTGTGCGAAAAGTCGTAGCGCAAAAAGACCTCGCGAGGTGCGCCGGCTTCACGGCAAACCGCCGCGGGCATCTTGAGCGCCGCGATAATGACATCGGTCTCGGCGCCACGGCGCAAATAAAGCTTGGCGCTCGCGGGCTGGAAGAAGGCGTGACTCGGACGCGGCCGCGCCACTTCCATGCCCGGCTTCGAGACATCAGCAACGATCCAATTTCTGTATTTGTCGATGTCAACGACGTAGTCTTGCAAGAAACGCTTATAGTCACGCTGCGAAAAGGTCTGGTAGCGAAACAGTCCAAGGGAATTTTTCGATGTGCACATCGATTGTTTGCGTCCTTCCCTCCGGAGGTAAACCAGCGCACCGGTAACCCGGTCGAATTTGACCAGGAACTTGCCGGCGGTAAACGGCCCTTTCGCGTTCAGTGGCTTGAACCCTTTGAGCGTTGGACGCACCGCGCGCAAACGGCTCAGCTCCTTGTGCGCGTCATCCGCCAGCGGCGTTCCCGCCAATGCTTTGACTGCGTTACGGACATAGGCCCGTTGTTCATCCCAAGACGAAGCAAAGATGCTATAACGCTGGGGACGCGGAGAGCCGTCGAAATTCCGGCTGTTTTGCTTGAAGCTACGATGCAGTTCGTGTTCGGGCGGCACGGCGGAAGCCGGTACCAAGTCTCGCTTGAGCGCGCGCGCGAAATTCTTCGGGCTGTAGTTCACGTAATCGCCAAGATGGGTCTTCTCATCCATGCCCCACGTATGTTCCGTCACGTTAAGCAAAAAGCCGCTGCATTTGCGAAAAGCCCGCGCATATTTCCTCGCCAGGCCATTCCTTTCCCACGCATTGCGCAGGCGGCGCAAAGCGCGATACCGGGTCACCTTAAGCGGGTCGCTGCCGGTGCCATAAATCCATGTGTCGGCAATCTCAGCGGTGACGACCGGCAACAAAGCGCGGTGCGGCGCGATGTTCCTGGCGTAGGCATCAAGCGTCGAGGCGATGACGTTCGCGCCGGGATACGTATCGCGCCATTTTTGGAAATCCTTCCGAACGTCATCCATTGGCGGCGGCCCGCAGTTATCTCCGGTATGGGCAAAGCCGAGAATGTCCTTCAGGTTTTTCGCCTTCCCCTGGAACGGACTGCCGTAGTCGGAGCTGTAGGCCACGATGATATCGCTGCCATGGGGTGCGCGCCAGCGAAAGATCGGCGGTACCCGGGGCGGCGCACAAGCCGGATTAACCCCGATATGCAGAAACTTGACCCCGGCCTCTGCCAACAGGGGAACTATCGCCCGGCAATGGCCCGGCACGTCGGTCATTTTGGCTGCGATGGTCTTGTGCCCGAAACGGCGATCAAGTTCCTTGGACAGGGAAAGACCATAACGGAACAGACTCGGATCCATCAGCTCACTGTGGGTCGTGTAGGGTAGCGCGTGCCAGACGATGTCGCCAGCGGCAATGCCTTTCTCCATGCGTCTCCGTTCCGCGGCATTACCCTTCTCGAGGTACTCGTAAACGAGCCAACTGCCGGTCGTCCAGACAAAGCGCTCCCGGCCTCCGCATTCGCGCAGTTCGCGGGCAAGGGCGAGCACCTGAGGAATAAATTGTTCGCGATACTTGCGAAAAACGGTGGCGGCAAAGTCAGTGAAACCAAGATCGAGATGGGTTTTAAAAATCAGGTGGACCGTTTTCATGAAAAGGAGGTCAGATTAGGTTTGCAAGATGCAGGAGAGCGAAACCTTAATGCAACGGTCGGAGACAAGTGAAGGAAAATACGGCGGTGTTGTCCTGAAAAATTGTCTGTGCCGGAAACCCGGACCTTGAAATTTGACTTCACAACAATGCTCGCGTCGATACTATGCGCGCATGAAAATCGTTCCCACCATCAGTTCCGGTACCGCCGGCCCCCTCGGCGTCGCCCACCTGCCGCGGTTCTGGCAAAAAGTCATTCTTTCCGAAAAAGGTCTCCTGCCCGCCGGTTACGACTCGTGCGGCAAGGGTTACGACCAAATGGTCCTCGACGGCCTGGGCCTCGACCGCGCCGAGACGCTCGCCTTCCTCAAGACAGTTCCCTCCTACTTCGCCTTCGAGAAATGGATTCTCGGCAAGAAGGGCGGCAAGCTCGATGCGCAGGCGGTCGAAAAACTCAACGCCGCCATTCGCGGTTACAACCATTCCGACGACGTCCGCAAAAGCATTCTCTCCGCCGCAGGCCTCGAAGATAAGGGCCTCATCAAGGACGCCGTCAACCTCAACAACATTGACGACTGGACCGAATTCCACGCCAGCCTGAAGTAGAACTTAAACGGGTCGGTCACGGAACCCGCGTCGTTACGACGGCGCGGGTCCGAGTCCAGTAACCCATGAAACATTACCCCGGCATCTGCCTGGTCCTGGTCACGCTGGCAGGCATTGCGTGGTTCGCGCTGCGAAGTTGCACCGCCGCGGTCGATCACACAATCGATACCGTTCGCGACACCTTCAACGAGGTTCTGCAGGTGCGGCCGCAAGTCACGGTCAACCAGCGCGTCGTGCTCACGCAAACAGCGCCCATCGCCGAGCTGGCCGTTGCGACCAAGGAGGAACTCGTCACCATCAACCTCAACTCGCACCTCGAGGTGCTGTCCCTGCAAATTCCCCTGACCGAAAAGAAACTCACCGCCGAAGCGATCTACCGCCTTAAGGCCGGCTTCGACTTGCGCGAACCTTTTTCCGTCGAAATCGATCCCACTACGCATGCACTGCATGCCGCCATGCCCCACGCCAAAATTTTATCAGTCGAACAGGTCGGAGACCTTATTTACCACGGGGAGGATGCCACGCTCAACCGCGTCACCGACGACGAGCGGACTCAAATCCTGAGCAGCCTCAACGCGACCGCGCATGATGCCGCCGAAAAATCGACTCTGAAAACGGAAGCGGAACAGCACGTTGCCGAAAGACTAGAAGAAATTATGAACCACAACGGACAGTCCCTCCAGATTGAATGGACTGATGCATCAACCGTTCCAAGCCAAAAGCCTTAGCTGCCTCTTAAACATGGCGTCGTAAAGATGGGTATTATTCCTCCTTTGGCAGCTGCTGATTCCTTTCTCAAAGGCGTCATGTTTACACATGCCTCAAAATTGTGACGAGCGTGACTAAAGCAAGACAAACCCCCCGACATTAATTCGGTTTATTATTATATCTATGGCATTGTGTTTTATCCTTATTGGGATACAATTGTCTAACCAGTAGGACAGATTACGAAAAAAACGGTATGTCTCTTGCGTATAAGTCGCGAACCTAAACCAAAGCGAAACCCCTATGTCGAAACCTTCTCTACTTCGTCATCCTTCCTTGGAAAGCACCACTTCCGTCGGGGAATCAACGGGAGTGCGTCACTCCCTGTACGACACCAAGGATGTCTTCATTGAGCGCATTGCTCCCCTCGGCGTGGCGGCAATTTATTTTGGCAGCTTTTCGCTCTCACCCCAGGACGCGCCTCTTTCACGACAGGCCCTCTTCAAGTTATCGTTTCTCCATCGCCATTTTCTTCAGCCGGGCGGCCTGCGCATCGTCGTCGACCGGCAAGCCGCGATTCTTTCCGGCAAGGTAACCAGCCGCGCCCTTGTCACCATGGCCGATATTCTGGCCCTGCAAATTGAAGGCATCCGGCAGGTCAAGGATGAAACCCAGACTCCGCCGGAAGAAGCCTCTCATACCGAGGCGATTCGGGAATCAGTCCAATTTCTATTCGCGACCGACCAGACCTTGCGATCAGGCGTTCAGGTGAGCCTCTCCGAAGGCTACCTGACCCTCCAGGGTGAGGTCAGTTCCGTTGCCCAGAAAAACTGGGCCGAACAACTCACGGAAGCAGCGGGCGGCGAGGTTCAGTCCCGGCTCAAAGTCAGCGATGCGACCACTCACCCAGCAGCCATTTCGACCGAACCACCCCTGCTTGATGACGAATCGCAGCAGGCGCTCGTGCTGTTCCGGCTGCGGCTTGTGCGCGAGACGGAGCATGTGCCTGTGCGTGTCAAGGCCAATCGGGGTGTCGTTACTATTCAAGGCAAAGTCCGCACCGAAGCACTCCGCCAGCGCGTCGAGAATATCGCCCGCTCAACGCTCGGCCTCCGCGAATTGCGCAGTACGCTCTCCATCGCGACGTAGAATTTTAGCCGCAAAAAAGCACAAAGATCGCAAAGAATGGTCTGAATCGGAATCCCGTTTTTGCCGGTCCGATATATCCATGATTCAGACTCGAACCGGGTTGATCCTTTTCACGATCCTGACGATGGCGATTTTCCATGCGTCGTTCCGGCAATCGTATTCCGCCAATGCACCCGTGCCTTCCGTACACCTCGAGTCCAAGTTTAACGGACCACCCACGGTGTTCAGTGCTCGCAACTGTCTTATCACTGAGGTTCAAACTTCCAAGGACGTTGTCTTTATCGTGTTCACCGATCGCTGGGATCACTCGCCTGATCTCAATTTACACGCCTCCGATGGCGACCGGAACGGTATCTCCATATCCATCAAGCCAGATCGAGAAGGCACCCGTGCCTTGCTGGCAAAGATCCGTTCTGACGCGAAGAGTCTCCTTGGCAAAAGAGCAAATATCTTCATAACCATCAAGGGACCTTGGCTCAGTCTAGGTGGAGTTCCCTGTGTATTCTTGCCTTCAAGCGAGGTGAAAGTTACACCGGTTGCCAACAAATAAGGCCGTTCCTCCCCAGTCTCTTTGTGTTCCCTGCGTTCTTTTGCGGCTAATGATCCCCTTCAGGCATACACTCCGCCAAGCCGTTTCGTGCGATTGAAGCGATTAGCTTCGAGGGCGCTGATTTTCCCTGAAATGGGTCAGGCCGGAGGCTGACCCTCCAAGACTGAAGTTGCCGCCTGAAAAACTTCCTCGACGGCGAGGTCTTTCAACGTCGGCACGCCTTTCAGCACGCGCACGCCGGGCCGCGGTGGCGCCCACACAACAGGATCGGTCGGACCGAAGAGCGCGATGACCGGCAAGTCCCGCCGCGAAGCCGCCGCCAGGTGGGAGATACCGGAATCGTGGCCGAGAAAAAGCGCCGTCTCTTTTCCCCCAAACAGCGCGGCCAGGATCGGCAGCGGCAGTTCCCTCGCGCGCAAATGCGGCACGTCTTTCCATGCCTCGATAAGAAATTTGGCCGGTTCGATGTCGGCCTCGCCTTCGACGAGAAGCAAGGCCAGCTCGGGCGCGGCGCTGACGAGCCTCCGGCCCAGTTCGGCCCACGATTCGACCGGCCAGTTCTTGGTTTCGCCGCCGCTGCCCGGATGAATCGCCACCAGGCGCGTCCCTGGTTTCAGCCCGGTCAGAAACGCGCGAGCCGCTGCGGAATCTTCAGGGGAGGGGAAGAGATCACTCGCCACGTCGTCCGCCAGCGCCAACCCGAGTGGTTCAACGATCCCGGCAAAATGACGCGCCGCCGGACGACCGAATTCCTCCGGCACGCGCGGCGAGTGAGTCAGGATTTGCCCTGGTTTGCATCGCTGCAAATTGAGTAAGAAGAGGCCGTCAGGATCATAGAAATAGGAGAGCACCAGATCGAAGCTACCGATATAATCCATCCAGGCCGGATCCAACACCGCGCGCGGCGTAAAGAAGGCGCTCAGCGGACCGTGATTCACCGAGCGAATGGCGTTCAGGTAATAGCGTTGCAGCGCGACCTCGGCGAGCCGGGGATGTCCCAGGACTTCAATATGGGCATCCGGCCACCGTTGGCGAAGAAGACGCAAGGTCGGTAGCGTGACAATAAAATCACCCAGGGCGCCGCCTCGAATAAACAAGATTTTCATAAAGAGAAAGCGCTGTTAAACCTGCAGCCAGTTAAGCTTATCTGGACATGGGTTGACACCGTGATTATCATACTACCATGCGTATATATGAAGTAGTCATGCGCAGCGGAGCAAAAAATGAGGTAACGGCGGAAGTTCTGCATGATGATCCGGCGCTTGATGATAAAATTTACTTTTACCGTGATTTAGGTCAGAAGCAACTCGTGGCCTATTTTCTCCGTGACCAAGTGGCGGGGATCATCCTTGGTCCCGACAACGCCAGCGGGCGGTATCACTAGAGGCCCCAGCACCGATCCCACTTGCTTTTGGGCTTCGATTGGCGATGCTCTGCGTGGAGTTAGTCCTCACCCCGGCAACACTGCACACGCTTTATGGGATCTTTTTTAATTGGCGTTCTGCTTCTTCTCGGAATCGCACTCCTCGTCGTGCTGATCCTCGGCGGCATGGGGGTCGGTATCTACAACCAACTTGTCGCGCTCCGCAACGATTTCAAAAATCAATTTGCGCAAATCGATGTGCAACTCAAGCGGCGGCATGATCTCATCCCCAACCTGGTCGAAACAGCAAAGGGCTACATGGCGCACGAGCGAGGCACGCTCGACGAAGTGACCGCGGCCCGCAATGGCGCCGTGGCCGCGCGGCAACAAGCCGCAGCCGATCCCACCGATCCCAACGCGGTGCAGAAGGTCGTGGCGGCGGAGGGCGTCCTCACTCAATCGCTCGGGCGGCTCTTTGCGGTGGCGGAAGCCTATCCAAACCTCAAAGCCAACGAGACGATGCTCCAGCTTCAAAACGAGCTGACTACTACGGAAAATGGCATCTCGCAGGCTCGGCAGGCTTACAACGAATCGGTGCGGATGTACAACACCCAGCGCGAAATTTTCCCGAATTCCATCCTGGCCGGCATGTTCAACTTCGCCCCGGCGAGCCTCTATGAAATCGGCGATCCCGGCGATCGTGAAGTTCCCAAGGTTTCTTTTGCCTGAACGCGTGAGGGATCAGCCCATGGAAAAATCCCTCTTCCATAAAAAAACTCCAGAGGGCCCATCGCCCACGCCGTACGAACTGATCGAACCTGAGATTGTTCATCTCAAAAAAGGCTACTCCATCCGTTATGGGCCCAACGCCAAGCCGAAAACACCCCCCTGGCTGCTCATCCTCGGAATCTGCGGTCTGGTTTGGCTGTATCTCATGGATCCGTTTCTTCACGCCTGGTACAAAGGCGAAGCCATCCGGACTTATCTTTATCTCCACAACTATGGCAGCGGGCCACTGGCTGATAGCCTGATCGCGTCACAAATTTTTTCCCTGGAAGAAGTGAATTCCTTGAATCACCAGCGCGGTTCGTTTCAAGACTACTATGCGTCGCCGGAAGCGGCCAATCGCGAGGCCGAGACCATTATTGATTACATGGCGACCGTGCAACTCCTCCATGACGGCAAATACCAGCAACTCGATCCGGTGGGCCGGATGCGCTATCTCCTCTTCATCCGCACCGGGCTTGTCCTGCCGACGGAGTGGAGCTTTCTCGACCCTTCCGTTGGCGACTAAGTATTTATCCTCATGGCACCTTAACTGACATTACATGGCCGCAAAAACTTCTCGACGCTCTTTATCAGGTCAATCATGGTAAGAAACGTGCCAGGTGCGATAGGCAAAATTGCAATTCCTTACACAAAATGACGAGCATGATGAAGACCCTGTTAGACCGGTTTAAAAGTAGAAAGGGCCAGACTCTGGTCGAATATGCCCTGATCCTCGCCTTCATTTCCGTAGTGGCCATTTCTGTGCTGATCTCCTTGGGTAAGGCCATCGCCGGTACCTATACCAGGATCAACTCGGCCGTCGCGTCCGCCCAATCCAGCCACTAGCACTGGATTCAGGACCGCAGAAATTCCGCGATGACCACGCAGACCTGTTCAATCTGTTCCGCAGGGATTTCCGGATAGATCGGCAGACTCATCACTTCACCCGCCAGGCGATGCGCCCAGGGAAGGTCCTCCGGCTTGCCGCCGAGATTCGCGAAGCAGGCCTGCTCGTGAAGGGGCAGGGGATAATAGATCTCCGAGCCGACACCCCGCGCGGTCAGATGCGCGCGAAGGGCATCGCGCCGGCCCGCGCCGATCACGCGCAGCGTGTACTGATTCCAAATATGGCCGTTGTGGGGATAAGCCACCGGCAAAATCAAACGCGTGTTCGTCTCTCCCCCGCCGGCTTTTGCGCACCCGCAATCCCCGGCCAGGGCCACCTGAACGCCCGGTAATTGGCCGAGCCGCTCCGTGTAAAGCGCGGCGTTGCGGCGACGTCCCGCCGTGTAGTCATTGAAATGGGGCAGCTTCACCGAAAGCATCGCTGCCTGAAGCGCGTCGAGCCGGAAATTGCCGCCAATCACCTGATGATAATATTTGGGGTCCATCCCATGCATGCGGAGAATCTTCGCGCGTTCGAAGAGAGCGGTGTCGTTGGTCAGCAATGCCCCGGCGTCGCCCAACGCGCCGAGATTCTTCGTGGGGAAAAAACTGATTGTACCGAAATCGCCGAACGTACCGACCTGTTTACCGCGATAAGTCGCGCCCATGGCCTGGGCCGCATCCTCGATCACGCGCAGATCGTGTTGCCGGGCCAGGGCAAGCACGCCGTCCATCTCCGCCGCCTGGCCAAAAAGATGCACGGGCAGGATCGCCTTGGTGCGCGGCGTGATCCGCCGTGCCGCATCGCGTACGTCAATGTTGAAACAAACCGGGCATGAATCGACAAAAACGGGCTTCGCGCCGACCCGTGCCACGCAGCCCGCCGTGGCAAAAAAAGTGAAGCTCGGACAAAGCACCTCGTCGCCCGGCCCGATGCCGAGCGCCATCAGCGCGACAAGAATCGCATCCGTGCCCGAACTCACGCCGAGGGCGTGTTTCGCGCCGGTGAACTCCGCCAGCGCGCGCTCGAACCGTTCGACTTCCGGACCCAAAATAAAATGACCCGAGCGCAGCACGCGCATGAAGGCCTCCTGCAATTCCGGTTCCAGCGCGGCGTTCTGCGGCTTGAGATCAAGCAGATTTACGTTCATCCCGACATCATGCGTGAAGCGCGACGCGGATAAAAGGCTCTTTCGTCGGCAATGCCCCTGAAAAATAATCCAAAAATATAGCTACCCCCATTGTTCGTTTTCAATGGGGGTAGCTATATGGAAAGAGGATAACGTCTTTTGTAGAAGAAACTCTTTTTGCGATCAAGAATTATTACGAAATATACGATCCGGTCTTGCCGCAGCACTAATCTCCCATCGACTCGCGGACCAGGCGGGGCATTTCCTCAAACGTGGTGCTTCCAAACCACGCCAGGCCGATCACCAAAACAAAATACCCAATGGCTATCATGACGCGCTGCGGCGTCGTGCAGCCAAGATCGGTCCGCGGCGCCCGCGCCCGGATCAGCAGGATGAACCGGGGCAACGCGAAAGAAACCACGCCAAGCAAGACCAGGTTGAACGCGTTCGTCAGTTCCAGGGCCGAGGCCACCAAACCGAGAAGCCACGCCTGGGGCGCGAGGGCCGGCGCAACCCAGCCGCCTTCGAGGTCCAGAATCGGGATCAGCGTGAAGAGATTATAAAAGTAACCCACGCAGGCCATGCCGAGAAAAAGCGGATTATCGGTGATATCATACGTCAGGGCCAGGGCCACGGAGAACGCCGTCCCGGTCAGGGGTCCCGCGAACCCCACCACGGCATCGGTCCAAACCCGCCGCTGCTGATTCTCCAGAATCGCGGTGGCATTTGCGCCAAAGCCAAAAAAGCGCAGCCGCACAGGAAGCTTCAGCCGCCACGCGACCAGGATCGTGCCCAGTTCGTGAACCACCACCTGCAGAAAGATACCGACCACGGCCCAGACGCCATAGGCATCCATATCGTTCGGCCCGAGGACCGCGAAGCCCGCTGATAGCATGGGCGCATGAAAGATGGCCATGAAAATCAGGATTCCCATCAGCAGCGCCATCCCAATTGCCAGTTGCTCCGCCCAAAGGCGATCGGGGGAAGGGGAGGGAGTCGATACGGATTTCTCGGGTTTGCTGGCCATAACTTATCCTACGCGCCGAGTTCAAAATAGGGCAAGGCCGCGTTATTTTCGGTGGTAGGGACAGCAGTCCTCCGCCGTCCGTCGAAATGGGGCTCGCGTCCCTACCAAGGGCTTGTACCGCGAACAGGAGCGGACATAGTAACCGAGAACATGACTCCCGAAGACCGCGACCTTCTCATCTCGCTGCGTCGCCAGCAAGCGGCCCTTCAGCAAGGGCTGGAAAAGCTCCGTGCTCAGTTAGACGAGTTGGAAGCCCGTGCGGGCGTTGCCACTCCGGAAATTCTCCCACCTCTGCCGCCGCTGCCGATGGAAGCCATGCTTCCTCCCATCCCATCCGCCCATGCCGTCGATATCGCGGCAATCGCGTTCCCTCCTATTCCCACCGCCGCCGCCGGGTACGCCCTCGCCGCCTCTGCGTCTCCTCCCTTGCCGGCGATACCGGCGCCGGGGCCGTCGTTCGAGTTTCAATTCGGTCGCTGGCTCACGCGAATGGGTGCGCTCTTCGGCGTCATTGCCCTGGCGTTGATCTTCGCGCTACCCAAAGTCCAGGCGCTCCTCGGCCACGCGGGACTGCTCGCCTTGAGCGCCGCAGCCAGCCTCGGCGTCGTCATCCTCGGCGACCGCATGGAGCGCAAGGGCGCGGCCTCCCTCTTTTTCGGACGCACGATCGGCGCCATGGCCCTGGCCTGGCTCTATCTCACCGCCTACGCCGCATACTTCTACGAACCCCTGCGCGTCATCCA
>Ga0182030_10012864_pt1 | contig 16715 bp, 16 predicted proteins | sample 812S3MmetaG_FD_121299 | JGI IMG/M metagenome (GOLD analysis project Ga0182030, IMG submission 121299) | Permafrost microbial communities from Stordalen Mire, Sweden - 812S3M metaG (Illumina Assembly) | ecosystem: Environmental > Terrestrial > Soil > Wetlands > Permafrost | place: Sweden...
AGGTCGATGTAGACGTTCGACTTGTGCAGCGCGATGGACAGCGCCTCGTCCGTCCACGGCCACGAGGGATGCGCCAGGATGATCGTCATGTCGGGGAAATCGACCGCGACGTCGTCGACATGGATCGGCTGCGAATATTTGAGCCGCAAGCCCCCGCCGCCGCGCAAGCCCGTCCCCATGCCGGAATGACCGGTATGGAAGATCGCCGGCAGCTTGTGCTCGGCGATGACCTCATAGAGCTTGTAGGCCATACGGTCGTTGGGGAAGAAGCCCTGGCAGGTCGGGTGGAACTTAAAACCCTTGACGATGCCGCCCTCGATCAGATCGCGCGCCTCGCGCACGCCCATCATGCCCTTGTGCGGGTCGATGGAGGCGAAGGCGATCATGATGTCGGAATTTGCGGCGGCGGCCTCGGCGATCTCGTCGTTGGCGATGCGGCGATTGCCGACCTGGAACTCGGAATCGACCGTGAACATGACGAGGCCGATCTTCTTCTCGCGATAATAGGCCAGCGTCTCGGCGATGGTCGGCCGCTTGCCGACCTTGAAATACTTGCTGGCGGCGGTCTCGAACGGCTCCCAAAAGGGGTCCGTGCCGGGCTGGCGGCAGGACACTTCGGCGTGGGTGTGGACGTCGATGGCGACGAGTTCGTCGATGTTCATGGGCGCGGTCCTCCGGTTGGAAGAATAGCGCGGAGAGGGGAGGGCGGCAATTAGTTATTTTGCATAACTTGTTGGCGAGCGGTATCTATCACGGCGTAGATACCGCAAGGGGCGCCCTCATGACGGCGACGGCGAAGATATTCATGCATGGCCGCAGTCAGGCCGTGCGCCTGCCGAAAGAGTTTCGCCTTCCCGGTGCGGAGGTGAAGGTGAGCCGCGTCGGCAACGCCGTGCTGCTGGAGCCGATTGATCCGAAGAAGCCGTTCGATTCCGAGGCGTTTTTCGCCAAGCTCGACGCGCTTTCGGGCGGCGTTCCCTTTCCCGATGTGACCGACGAAGACTTGCATCCTGAACTCGACGAAATTCCTAACTTCGACGTGTGAGCGGCAGGTGATCTTTCTCGACACGAGCGCCTCGATAGATGTGATGCGTGGGCGACGTCCTTAAGTGCGGCGTCGCTACGCCGAGGCGAGGGCGTCGGGCGCCCAGGTCTTTCTTTCGAGCATCGTCCTGTTCGAACTGCGCTTCGGCGTTTGCCTCGGCGCGCATCAGGCGGAAAACACCCGGCTGGTCGACGGCATGCTGAATGATGGCGTCGTTGTCGTCCCGTTCGACGCCGACGACGCACAGGATGCCGGCGAAGTCCGCGCGTTGCTTCGCAATGCGGGCCGCGAGATCGGCCCCTACGATTTGCTCATCGCCGCGCAGGTGCGCAGGCGCGGGGCCGCGCTGGTCACGCACAATCTGCGCGAGTTTTCGCGCGTGCCGGGGTTGATTGCGGTGGATTGGGTCGACTAGATCGAAGCCAATTCGCCGCACTGCGCTTGGCTCTACTTCTCACGCCCTGGCAAATGCTCGCGGAGGATGCGATTCATCTGCGCCTGCCAGCCCGGCCCCAGTTCGCGATAGGCCGCGAGCACATCGGCGTCGAGCCGCAGCGTTTGGTTGACCTTGCGGTCAGGCTTGGCCGGCCGTCCGGGTCGGCGGCGCACGGCGTCCGCCGCCTTTTCGCCGAACACCTCGCTCAGCACCTCGAGCGCGGGTCGCGCCTTGGCGAAATCCTCGGCCGTCCATTCGGGATTTTCTTCGTCTGGCCGAGAAGCGGCGTCATTTCTTCGATTGCGCATATTTTTGCGCCTCTCTGTCGTTCGCCTTGCGAAAGCTTATGACGTGCATCGTCTCGCCTCTCATTGTGACGACCGCGACATGAAGCCGCCCGCCAAGACGCGCCGAGACGCGCACACGCCTCTCCCCGTAGTCCCTTCGCGTGTCTTCTTCCGCGATGGCGGTTTCCCAATCCAGCTCCGCCACCCGCTCGAACGAAAGCCCGCGTTCTGCAACGTTGCGCGCGTTTTTCGCGGGGTCGAAGCTGAGCTTCATATCGGATATTTCTGCTACAGCGAAAACGCGAGGAGGTCAAGAATACGCTGTAGCGAAAAACCACGAGCATTCTGGCCGCTCGCCCCTACCGCCCCGCCGACCGCGTCCCTACATTCCCCATCAAAGCCGCGGGGTGCGCGGCGCGTTGCGGACGGCGGCGGGTCGCTTTGGGGCCACGACGCCGGGCCACAGGGGAGTGGGTACATGAACCTCGAAAAATACACCGAGCGGGCGCGCGGCTTCATCCAGTCCGCGCAGCAGCTTGCGCTCAGAGAAAACCATCAGCAGTTCACGCCCGAGCATGTGCTGAAAGTTCTGCTCGACGACGAGCAGGGCCTGTGCGCCGGGCTCATCGACAAGGCGGGCGGACGCTCGAAGGAGGCGCTCGCGCAGGTCGAGGCCGCGCTGAAGAAGCTGCCGAAAGTGCAGGGCTCGGGCGCCGGCCAGCTCTATCTCGCGCCGACGACGGCGCGGCTGTTCGACAACGCCGAGAAGCTCGCCGAGAAGGCCAGCGACTCCTTCGTGACCGTCGAGCGGCTGCTGGTCGCGCTCGCGTTGGAGAAGGGCGCCGAGGCGGCGAAGATCCTCGCCAATGTCGGCGTCACGCCGCAGACGCTCAACGCCGCCATCAACGACATCCGCAAGGGCCGCACGGCCGACTCCGCCGGCGCGGAGGGCCAGTACGACGCCCTGAAGAAATACACCCGCGACCTTACCGAGGCCGCCCGCAACGGCAAGCTCGACCCGGTCATCGGCCGCGACGAGGAAATCCGCCGCACCATGCAGGTGCTGAGCCGCCGCACCAAGAACAACCCGGTGCTGATCGGCGAGCCCGGCGTCGGCAAGACGGCAATAGTCGAGGGCCTCGCGCTGCGCATCGTCAACGGCGACGTGCCGGAGTCGATCCGCGACAAGCGGCTGCTTTCGCTCGACATGGGCGCGCTGATCGCCGGCGCGAAATATCGCGGCGAGTTCGAGGAGCGGCTGAAGGGCGTGCTGTCCGAGGTCACCGCGGCCGAGGGCGGCGTGATCCTGTTCATCGACGAGATGCACACCCTCGTCGGCGCCGGCAAGGCCGACGGCGCAATGGACGCCTCCAATCTGCTGAAGCCCGCGCTCGCCCGCGGCGAGTTGCACTGCATCGGCGCCACCACGCTCGACGAGTACCGCAAGCACGTCGAGAAGGACGCGGCGCTCGCCCGCCGCTTCCAGCCCGTGTTCGTGAGCCAGCCGACGGTCGAGGACACGATCTCGATCCTGCGCGGCCTGAAGGAGAAATACGAGGTCCACCACGGCGTGCACATCACCGACGCGGCCATCGTCGCGGCGGCAACGCTGTCGAACCGCTACATCGCCGACCGCTTCCTGCCCGACAAGGCCATCGACCTGATCGACGAGGCCGCTTCGCGTCAGCGCATGCAGGTTGACAGCAAACCCGAGGCGCTCGACGAACTCGACCGTCGCATCATGCAGTTGAAGATCGAGCAGGAGGCGCTGCGCAAGGAGACCGACGCCGCCTCGCGCGACCGGCTCACCAAGCTCTCGACCGAACTCGGCGACCTGCAGGAGAAATCCGACGCGATGACCCAGCGTTGGAAGGCGGAGAAGGACAAGGTCGGCGTCGCGCAGAAGCTGAAAGAGGAGCTGGAGAGCGCCCGCAACACTCTCGCCCAGGCGCAACGCAAGGGCGATTACGCCGAGGCCGGCAAGATCACCTATGGCGTGATTCCCGATCTCGAAAAGAAGCTCGCCGACGTCGAGACCAGCCAAGGCTCTGCACTCGTCAACGAGGCGGTGACGCCCGACAATGTCGCGCAGGTCGTGTCGCGCTGGACCGGCGTGCCGGTCGACAAGATGCTGGAGGGCGAACGCGACAAGCTCCTGAAAATGGAGCAGGAACTGGCCAAGCGCGTCGTCGGTCAGGCCGAGGCGGTCACGGCCGTCGCGACGGCGGTGCGCCGCGCCCGCGCCGGGCTGCAGGACCCGAACCGGCCCATCGGCTCGTTCATGTTCTTGGGGCCCACCGGCGTCGGCAAGACCGAGCTTACGAAAGCGCTCGCAAGCTTCCTGTTCGACGACGACACCGCGCTCGTGCGCATCGACATGTCCGAGTACATGGAGAAGCACTCGGTCTCCCGCCTCATCGGCGCGCCTCCCGGCTATGTCGGCTATGACGAAGGCGGAGCGCTGACGGAAGCCGTGCGCCGCCGGCCCTATCAGGTCGTGCTGTTCGACGAGATCGAGAAGGCGCACCCGGACGTGTTCAACGTCTTGTTGCAGGTGCTCGACGACGGGCGGTTGACGGACGGCCAGGGCCGCACCGTCGACTTCCGCAATGTGCTGATCGTGATGACCTCGAACCTCGGTTCGGATTATCTCGTCAACCAGCCCGAGGGCGAGGACACCAAGGCGGTCGAGAAGGACGTGATGAACGTCGTGCGCGGCCACTTCCGGCCCGAGTTCCTCAACCGCGTCGACGAGATCATCCTGTTCCATCGGCTCAGGCGCGAGGACATGGGGCAAATCGTCGATATCCAGTTCAAGCGGCTGGCGAAGCTTCTGGAGGAGCGCAAGATCGTCATCGACCTCGACGCCAAGGGCCGCCAGTGGCTCGCCGACAAGGGCTATGACTCGGCTTACGGCGCGCGTCCGCTGAAGCGCGTCATCCAGAAATGGGTGCAGGACCCGCTCGCGCAGGCGCTGCTCGCCGGCGAGATCGCCGACGGCCAGACGGTGAAAGTGGGCGCCAGCGCCGGGCGGCTGACCATCGACGGCAAGCCGGTCGGAGCGGAGCCGCCGGAGACGCAGCCGGCGGGCCGGCCGACGGTGGTGCACTTCCCCAAAGGCGCGTAACAAATCTGCCGCTTCGGCCTTGGAAAAGCCGGGGCGGCGCGGTTTATTCGGATGCACCCAGGCGCGTCATTGCGAGGAGCGAAGCGACGAAGCCATCCAGCGTCTCCGTCGCTCGTCAGCCGAACGGTCGATCACGGAGGCATGGATTGCCGCGCTTCGCTCGCAATGACCTGCGCTTGCGGATAGACTTTAGGTTTCGGAGCAGCACGCGATGAACGGGTTTCTCGGCGGATCGGCGGCAACCGTCGCGGTGCGGCTGCTGGTCGTTTCTTTCGTCGTCGGCCTGTTCCTGACGATGTTCGGGTTCGATCCCGAGGACATCTACTTCCGCTTCGTCGCGGCGGTTCGCCACATCGTCGAGTTCGGCTGGACCGACTTGCGCCATTTCGGCCGCATCCTACTGACCGGGGCGATGCTGGTCGTGCCGATCTGGTTCGTGCTGCGGCTGATGGACATCCGGCGGGCGCGGTAGCGCCGCCGTCGATGCCGGCGTTGACTCAATGGCGCCGCAGGCTGCGCTGGCTGCTCGGGCGCGGCTGGAGCGCGCAGGATTTCGCCGCGCGCTACGCCGCCGGCGGGGCCGACGCCTGGGGCTATCGCAATTCGCCGCAGCATCTCGCCCGCGCCGACTTCATCCTCGCCGCGCTGCCGGCCGAGCGTTTCGAGCGGGCGCTGGAGGTCGGCTGCGCGCAAGGGTTCCTCAGCGAGCGCCTCGCAACGCGCGTCGACCGCCTCATCGCCTGCGACATCAGCCCCGAGGCGGTCGCGCTCGCCAAGCAGGCCGGCCTGACCAACGTCGATTTCCGCGTCGCCGACATCAGGCGCGGATTTCCCGGCGAAGCCTTCGACTTCTGCCTGTTCTCGGACGTGCTCTACTATCTCGCGCCGCGCGAGATCGACGCCGTGCTGGACGAGGCGGCGATGAAAATGCGCGCGGGCGGCTGCCTTGTCGTCGTCAACGAGTGGCGGGCGGGCGCGAAGGGGCTGACTTCGCCGCAATACAGTTTCGCCCGGCTCGACGAAAGCGCGGACTGGCGGCGCACGGACGCGCGGCGGACGCCGTTCGGCGAGGCGGAGCTGTCGCTGGCGGTCTACCGCCGGGTATGACCGATCCAGTCGGCCTTGGGCGGCGTAGAAGACGGGGGCGAAGGAGAAGTTCGCCATGCGCCATCACCGCTTTCTGCTCTCTGTTTCGTTGCTTCTGACGACGCTTTCGCCCGCTTTCGCGGGCGGCATGGGCGATTCCAGCGCGAATACGCGCGAAAAGAACGCCATCTGCGAGGCGCAGAAGCGTGGGCAAGGGCCGCTCTATCCCAATCTCTGCATGCCGGAATATCGCCCCGACTCGGTCCCCGCCCGGCGCAATTAGCGGCTCGATCAAGACCTCAACGAATATTGATAGACCCCGCGGAAAGTTCGCGGGGTCGCATGAACGCATCGTAATCTCAGGGACAGTCCGAGTTCATAGGCGTCTCCCATATTGGCTACATCGAAATTCCGCCAATGGAAGAGAATGCAGCCATGAACGTCTCGAACCTCAATCCCCGTTCCTTCGCCGCCCGGCGTCCGGTTCTGACCTCCTTCGCCGCGCTCGGCGTCGCGGCGACCAGCGTGTTCGCGCTCACCGTCGAGCAGGGCGGCCCCGCCCGCGCCGGCGTGGTGGAGGCGCCGGCCTCGGTCGCCAATTCCGCGCCGTCCTTCGCCGACGTCGTCAGCAACGTGAAGCCCGCCGTCGTCTCGGTGAAGGTCAATATCGAGGACGCCAGCGCCCAGAACGACGACAGCGAAAACGGCCTCGACCAGCTTCCGCCCGATATGCAGCAGTTCTTCAAGCGCTTCGGCGGCGGCCAGAACTTCGGCAAGCCGATCGTGCGCCACGGCGTCGCGCTCGGCTCCGGCTTCATCATCAGCCAGGACGGCTACGTCGTCACCAACAACCACGTCGTCGAGCACGGTGGCAAGGAGGTGACGGTCACGCTCGACAGCGGCAAGGAAGTCAAGGCCAAGGTGATCGGGACCGATCCCAAGACCGACCTCGCGGTGCTGAAGATCGAGGAGAGCGGCGACTATCCCTTCGTGAAATTCGCCAAGCAGTTGCCGCGCATTGGCGACTGGGTGCTCGCCATCGGCAATCCGTTCGGCCTCGGCGGCACCGTGACCGCCGGCATCGTCTCGGCCGAGGGTCGCGACATCGGCTCGGGCCCCTACGACCAGTTCATCCAGATCGACGCGCCGATCAACAAGGGCAATTCCGGCGGCCCGACCTTCAACCTCAAGGGCGAGGTCGTCGGCGTCAACACCGCGATCTTCTCGCCCTCGGGCGGCAGCATCGGCCTCGGCTTCGCGATCCCCGCGCAGACGGTCGACCAGGTCGTCGCCGACCTAGAGCACGGCGGCGTCAAGCGCGGCTATCTCGGCGTGCAGATCCAGCCGGTGACGCAGGACATCGCCGACGGCCTCGGCCTCAAGTCGACCGACGGCGCGCTCGTCGCTGAGGCGCAGCCCGACACGCCCGCCGCCGCGGCCGGCTTCAAGTCCGGCGACGTGATCGTCAAGCTCAACGGCGCCGAGGTCAAGAACGCCGCCGACCTCACCCGCAAGGTCGGCGCGCTGAAGCCCGGCGACAAGGCCGCCGTGACGTTCATGCGCGACGGCAAGGAGCAGACCGCCGACGTGACGCTCGGCTCGATGGAGACCGAGAAGACCGCCGCCGCGAGCGAGGATGCGAACCCGGAGCACGCCGCGCTGACGCTCGGCGCCGAACTGGCGCCGGCGGAGCACGGCAAGGGCGTCGAGATCGTCAACGTCGATCCGACGGGGCAGGCGGCGTCGAAGGGCATCGCCGCCGGCGACGTGATCCTGGAGGTCTCCGGCAAGCCGGTGACATCGCCGCGTCAGGTCAAGGCGGAGATCGAGGCGGCCAAGAAGGACGGCAAGAAGGCCGTGCTGATGCTGGTCAAGACCGCGCAGGCGTCGCGCTTCGTCGCCTTCGAATTCCCCAAGGCGTAAAGGTTACGGCGCTACTCCCATCCAGGGGCCGCCCGACGTGCGGCCGCCCCTGGAGCCTTCGCGGTAATGACAAGCTGGCCCAAGCGGCGCTTTGTCAAGCCGCCGCCGCAGCAATCGACATTCCGGAGGGCTTGTCCGCGAAGAGCTTGAGCAAGTTCATCGCCCCATTGAAGTGCAGGAAATAGGCGTTGCGCATTTCCGCACGGACCAGGACATTGATGATCCTGGCGATCACGTGCGGGTCTTCGTAAACAAGAACCTCTTCTTGCAGATAGAGCTGCACGGATTCCGCGATCCCCCAATTGAACCGCGGCGATATAACATGGGCGAGACCGCTTTCGAGCAGGCGGTGAGAGAGGTAGGCCTGCTCATACAGCCGCGAGACCTCCGGGCAGTTATAGACGCTGAGGAGCAGGTCCCTGTGATGCTGGGGCGAAAGCACCATGACCCCGGTGTTGAACTGTTCGGCGTATGGCGACAGTCCGTGGGTGATGTAAGCGCCGTATTGCCTGTTCCGCCACGCGGTGTCCACGCTGTCGGGCGGCAAGATAACCTTGTTGAACCGCTCGATATAGATTTGCTGTTCGGCCGGCGAAATGCGCGCGCCCTCCAGGGACAGGCCGACCTTTTCGGGCGGCCCGGCGAATTCGAAAATGTCGGGAGCGCTCTCGGAAACGATAATGTCGCTGTCGAGCCAGACGATGCGTTCGTATCGCTGAATCCAGGGCAACGCGAGAATCAGAAGCTTCTGCCAGGCCGGAGAGCGAGACAGGTCGGTCTTATCCAGCCTGCCCTTGAAGACGATGAGGTCGACGCCGATGCGTTCGGCATAGGCGATCCACGACGGGGCGCAAAGCTGACTCCACGTCGACTCGTAGTCCTCACCGATGACGAAGCTGACGATAGCCGCCCGGTTCGGGCTCGGCGTAGGATGCTGCTCCGCCGAATGGAGGAACCAAATCATGGCCAACCTTTCGAGAACCTCTGTTAAGACGGATTCTCACGAAAAGCTTGCGCTAGGCTAGCCGGCGCGTTCAGCCGGCCGCGAAGACCTTCGACGCCAGCGCGTTGTAAAGCGGGTTGTCGGTCTCGAACACCTGCTCGACGTTCTGCGCCACCACCCGCAGGGCGCCTTGCGACAGCAGGAAATCGGCAAGTTCGGCCGCGCGCGCACGCGGGCACAGGAAAACCGCCATGCCGTCGCCGGAGACCTCCGGCGACGCGCCGAACTTGGCCGCCGCCAACGCCACCGCCTGCGCCTTTCCTGCGGGCAGCACCGCGCGCACTTCGCGCGAGCGGCGCGCAAGCTCCGAGGCCGCCAGCCGCGAAAGGATCGCGCGCGCAGCCCCTCGGGCGCCGTCGCTCCAGTCGGCGCGGCGCGAGGCGACCAGATTGGCCTCGCTGCGCAAAATCGTCCCGTCCTCGATGATCTTCAGCGCATTGGCGGTCAGAGTCGCGCCCGTCGTGGTGATGTCGACGATCAGCTCCGCCGAGCCCGCCGCCGGCGCGCCCTCGGTGGCGCCCAGGCTCTCGACGATGCGATAATCGGAGACGCCGTGCTCGTCGAAGAAGCGGCGGGTAAGATTGACGTATTTCGTCGCCACCCGCATACGCTCGCCGCGCCGCGCGCGATAATGCGCGCAGACGTCTTCGAGATCGGCCATGTTGCGCACGTCGATCCACGACTGCGGCGCCGCCACCACGACATTGGCGCGGCCGAAGCCGAGCGGGGTCAGCAGCACCAGCTTGGCGTCGACGTCGGCGACGTGCTCGCGCACGAGGTCCTCGCCGGTCACGCCGATATGTACCGCCCCCGCCGCGAGCTGGCCGACGATCTCGGAGGCCGACAGGAACGCGACCTCGACTCCGTCGAGTCCGACTATCGAGCCGCGATAGTCGCGCACGCCTCGCCCCTGCACGATCTCAAGCCCGGCGCGGGCGAAATAGTCGTGGGTGTTTTCCTGCAGGCGCCCCTTCGAGGGCACGGCTATCGTCAGCGTCATACTGAGCCCTCCGCCGTCAGCCGGTCGAGCCAGATCGCCGCGCCGACGGCGGGGGTCTCCTGATTCGCGCCGAGTTTGCGCGCCAGCCCGTCATAGCGCCCGCCGCCGAGGATCGGCTTGGCCGCCTTGGGGTCGGTCGATACGGCCTCGAACACGAAGCCGGTGTAATAGTCGAGATCGCGCACGAAGCCGGCGCTGTAGCTGAACTCGTCGACGGCCAACCCGCGCGCTGCGAGAAAGCCGGTGCGCTCCTCGAACGAGCCCAAAGCCCGGCCGATTTCGAGCCCGGCGTCCTTGGCGAGCGCCCGCAACTCCAGCGCCGCCGCGTCGGGATGGCCGGTAATCGCCAGGAAGCGTTCGAGCGCCTGCATCTGCTCGGTCCCGAGCCCGGCGTCGCCGCGGCTCGCCGCCTGCTCCAGGAAGCGGTCGGCGATCTCGCTCGGGGACCGGCCGCCGACGGTGGAGATCCCGGCTATCGACAACAGATCCTGCACCAGCGCCCTGGCGCCGTCGTGGTCGGCCCGCTCCAGCGCCAGCAGCACGCCCGCCTTGGAGAACGGCGTCAGGCCGCCGCGGTCGAGAATTTTCTCCAGCGGCTGCCCGCGCGCGACGCCGCGGCGCACGCGGCGGCGCCAGTATTCCGGCAGCCCCAGCGCCGAGATCACGCCGTCGAACACCCGCGCGTCGCCGATCCTGACCTTCAGCGGCCCGGCCCCCGCCGCCTCGGCCGCCTCCAGCGCGAGGCCCAGAATCTCCGCGTCGGCCGCTTCGATGTCGCGCCGGCCGAAACTTTCCAGTCCGGTCTGGATGAGTTCGCCCTCCGCGCCGGCGCGGGCGCGGAAAACCGGGCCGAGATAGGCGTAGCGCGCCTCGCGCGCGGCGCCGCCGCGGGCCAAATGCAAAAGGCAGACCGGAATCGTATAGTCCGGCCTGAGGCACAGCTCCTCGCCTTCGGGGCCTGCGGTGAGGAACAGCCGGCCCCTGATATCCTCGCCGGACATATCGAGAAACGGCGCGGTCGGCTGAAGAATCGCCGGCTCGACGCGCGAGAAGCCGGCGTCCGCGATATAGCGATAAGCGCGTTCGCCGGCGGCGCGGCGCGCCTCGCGTCCGGCGCTGGAAGTTGCAACCATTGGGCGCCCCCTATTCGCCGCCGTCTTAACAAACCCGCCGCAACCGCGTTAGCCATTTTCGGAGGCAGGGTGAACGGCCCCTGCGCCGCTGCTCCCTCGGAAGAGGACGGGGCGGAGTTCAAGTCGCTAACATAGGGCGTCGCATAACGGCCGGCCCGTCATTGCGAGCGAAGCGAAGCAATCCAGCCCCGCCGTGATCGAAGGCCCGCCGGTCGGGCAGCGGAGACGCTGGATTGCTTCGCTGCGCTCGCAATGACGGAAGGCGCACCGCGTGCTCAAAAAGCGGTCCTCGTTTGCCTTCAGACCGCCATGCTGAGAGGGTTAGGGCGGGCGTCGCACGGGGCATCGCGGGGAATCGTTTGAAGTCGATCCGTTTCTGGCTGGCGCTGGCGTGCGTCGTCTTCGCGCTTTCCGGCGCCGTCCGCGGCGCCGAGGACACGCCGCGCGAGACGCTCGAATCGGTCAAATCGGCGCTGGCCGAGATCGACGACGAGCTGAAGCTCGAGAACCTCAGCGACGGCCAACTCGCCCAGCTGCGCGCCCGCGGCGAGCCGCTGGTCGGGCAGTTGCAGGCCGTCATCGCCGAAATGTCGCCGCGGCTGGAGGCCTCGCGCAAGCGGCTCGCCGAGCTGAAACCGAAAAACCCCGACGGCGCGACAGAGAAAGATCCGGCAGCCGACGAACTGAAGGCGGAGCAGGCCAAGTTCGACAAGCTCGACGCCGACCTGCGCTCGGCCCGCGCCGCGCTGCTTCAGGCCGGCGACGACCTCTCCCGCATCAGCGCCCGACGACGCGACATCTTCACCGAGCAGACGTTCGCCCGTTCGACCAGCGTGCTGAGCCCGATGCTGTGGTGGTCGGTGGCGCGCGAAATGCCCGGCGATTTCGGCGAGACCGAGCAACTCGTCGTCGACGCCGGCAACCGGCTCGCCGCCCGCGTGACCCCCGGGCAGCTCAGCGGTTTCCTGGGCGTGCTCGCCGCGCTGCTCGCGCTCGCCGCGCCGCTCAGATGGGTCGCGCGCCGCGTCATAAGACCTCCGGGGAGCGAGAAGGCGCCGGACCGGCTGCGCAAGGTCGTCGCCGCGCTATGGACCTTGGCGGTGCTCGCCGCGCTGCCGCTCGCGGCCCTCGGCGTCGTCTCCTACGCGCTCGACGTGTTCGACATTTCCGATCCGCGGCTGCAAGGCGTCGTCAGCGCGTGGCTCGACGGCTTGCGGATGATCGCGCTCGCCTACGCTTTCGCGCGGGCGCTGCTCGCGCCCAAGCGCGCGCCCTGGCGGCTGCCGGCGATGGGCGACGAAGCGGCGGCGCGGCTCACCCGGCTCATCCTCGCCATCGCCATCGTGTGGACGGTCGCGCGGCTCGTCGAGGCGCTCGCGGAGACGGTCTCGTCCTACAATCTCCTGGTGCTGACGCGCGGCGTCTGCGCGCTCGCGGTCGCGGCGCTCGCCTCCGACACCTTCCGCAATCTCGCCCGCCACGCCGATCCCGCAGCGGCGCGCGACACCGGACGGCCGGTCCGCACCTTCGTCTGGATTTACCTGCTGGCCGTGATCGGCTGCGCGCTGGCGGGCTACATCGCGCTGGCGACCTACCTTGTCGATCACGCGCTGCAATTCGTCGGCGTGGTCGGCGCGCTCTATCTCGGCGACGCGCTGCTGCAGGAAAGCTGCGAGCGCCTGCTGCGCTCCGACTCGACCTTCGCGCAGAGCCTGCTGGGCCTGCTCGGGCTGCGGCGCAGCGGTCTCGAACAGGCCGTCGTGATGGTGCAGGGCGCGGCTCGGCTGACGGTCATCGCCGTGGCCATCGTGTTCGCGGTCGGTCCGTTCGGCCTGCCGAGCCAGGATCTCGTCGCCACCCTGCGCTCGGTCTATTTCGGCGTCAGCGTCGGCGGCGTCACGCTGTCGTTGTCGTCGCTGGTGGCGGCGCTGGTGATCTTCTTCCTCGTGCTCGCGGCGACGCGCGGCGCGCAGTCCTGGCTCGGCGAGCGCTACCTGCCGCGCACCAAGCTCGACGCCGGAGTGACGAACTCGATCCGCACCATCTTCGGCTATCTCGGCGTGGTGGCGGCGCTGCTGGCCGGCGGCGTCCGGCTCGGGCTCGACGCCGACCGGCTCGCCTGGATCGCTGGCGGCCTCTCGGTCGGCATCGGCTTCGGTCTGCAGAGCATCGCCAATAATTTCGTGTCGGGGCTGATTCTGCTGTGGGAGCGCGGCGTGCGCGTCGGCGACTGGGTGGTGATCGGCCAGGATCAGGGTTTCGTGCGCCGCATCAACGCGCGCGCCACCGAGATCGAGACCTTCGAGCGCGCAACGCTGATCGTCCCGAACCTCAGCCTCGTCACCGGCGCGGTGAAGAACTGGATGCACGCCGACCGCGTGGCGCGGATCGTCGTCTGCGTCAACGCGGCGTTCGAGAGCGACCCCGAGAGCGTGCGCCGGCTGCTGATCGACGCCGCCAAGGCGCAGGACACGGTGCTGTCGATCCCCGCGCCTCTCGCTCTGTTCGTGGAGATCGCCGACTGGGCGATGAAGTTCCAGCTCATCTGTTACGTAGAGGACGCGCTGATGGCCGAGCGGGTGCGTTCGGAGCTGAACTTCGACATCCTCGCCCGCATGCGCGCGGCGGGTCTGCGCATCCCCTATCCGTTCCCGGTGGGCGCGGAAGACGTAAGCCGCGGGCCGAACACGTCGCGGCTGGGGTAAGTCCTCACGGTTGCATGCTAGTTTCGTTGCGGTTATTGTCCGCGCGTAAGACCTTGGAAATTTAGACGTCGTTACAATTTCCCTCTCGCGGAAAGATACTTAAAATTGCCGCCGGGTTGCTGATCCCCTCGGCTGCGACCGTGCTTTTCAATGTTCTGGGAGACATGCTGAAGCATGGCGCCAATAGCCAGGCGCCTCCGGAAGCTTATGATTTTTCGTTGGGCTGCGCGTTCGCGATCGTCGGAGCGGCGGTAGCGCAGTCGAACCGCGATAAAGCCAAAACGATGTTCATGGCCTTTCTGTTCTTGCTGCTCGCGCTTATATTGACGGACCTGATCGTGCGCTACAAATTTCGCGATTGGGAGTTGACGATGATCATAGTGAGCGACGTCATAGCCCTGGGCGGCACGGCCCGAGCCATCTGGGAGTAGGCGGATGCTGAACCCGCACAATTCAAGCGACGTCGCCGGCGCCGGCATCGCAGTGGCGCTTGTCGTCGCCATTTTCGGTCTCGTGGCGCTCGTCGTCACAACGGTGCTGACGCAGCCGATCTGGCTTGTGCTGATAAGCACGGCGCTGCTTCTGGGCGCGATTGCGGTCCGGCTTTATTATTCCGGGTCGGCGACTTAAGAACACAGGCTTCTCGCGTGAATCGGCGGCTGAGCGAACAGGAGCCGACGCCCCCCCGGCTCGCGCTGTTTGTGGCGGCGTTCGGCTTGGCCTGTTTCGTCATTCTCGCGGTTGGCGACGCACCGACGCCGATCCTGCACGACATGGTCGAGGCCTATGTCTGGGGCCAGCAGTTCGAACTCGGCTATCACCAGCATCCGCCGTTCTGGGCCTGGGTCTGCGGCGTCTGGTTCCGGCTCCTGCCGCCGGCGGGCTGGAGCTTCGCCGCGCTGGACGCGCTCAACGCCGTCATCGGCCTCGCCGGCGCCTGGGCGCTGATCGGCGATTTCGCGCGCGGGGAGCGGCGGGTCGCCGCCTTCGCGCTGCTGTTGTTGACGCCGATCTACACCCTGGGCGCCTACAAATACGACGCCAATACGATCTTTATTTCGCTCTGGCCGTGGGCGACGCATGCTTTCGTTCGCGCGCTGCGCACGCGCACGCTCGTCTGGTCGCTGGCCTTCGGCGCCCTCGTCGGCGTCGCGCTGTTGAGCAAATATTTCGCCGCGCTGCTGCTCGTCGCCTGCGGCCTCGCCGCGCTCACTTCGCAGGAGGGCCGCGTCTGGCTGCGCTCGGCGTCGCCCTGGATCTCGGCCGCCGTCGCCGCGACGCTGCTTGCGCCGCATGCATTCTGGCTCGCGCAGACCGGCGCCCCGCCGTTGCGCTACCTCGCCTCGGTCTCCGGCTTGAGTTTCGCGGCTGCGGGCCGCGCGGCGCTCGACGCGGCGCTCGGCGTCGCCGTCGAGTTCCTCGGCGTGGTCGCGGTCGTGATCTATTTCGCCCGCCGCGAGGCCGGCGCGCCGCGGCCCGCCCGCGATCCCGGGTTGCGGATGCTGGTCATCCTCGGCCTCGGGCCGCTCGCGTTGACTTTTCTCGCCGGGCTCGCGTTGAGGGTGCGGCTGACGGCGGAAATGCCGATCGGCGCGCTGGCGCTGATCCCGTTGCTGGCGATCGAGGCGGCGCGAATCGACGCCGGGCGTGGGCTGGCGAGGTTTTCCCGCCGCGCCGCCGTCGCTGTCGTTCTCGCCATGACGGCGTTGTCGCCCGTCGTCATGCTGGCGCGCGCCTATGTCGGGAAGAACGCAGTCAACGCAGCGCCCTACGAGGAAGCCGCCGAGGCGGTCACGCGGCTGTGGCGCGAGCGCGTCGGGCGGCCGCTCGCCTATGTCGCAGGCCGCGAATACTCGCATTTCACCGCCTTCTACAGCCCCGATCACCCGCAGGCGTTCTTCGAGTTCGACTACGCCCGCAATCTCTGGATAACCGCTGAGAAGCTGGCGCGGCAGGGCTTCGCCGCCGTCTGCGCCGCAACGGACGCAACGTGCCTGACCGAGGCGGAGGCGCTCGCGGCCGGGCGGGGCGAGCGCGTGGAGTTCAGCGTGAGCCGCCGTTTTCTCGGCCATGTCGGCGCGCCGCGGGCGATAGTCGCGTGGCTGGTCCCGCCGCAGCCGTGACAGGGCATTGCCAAACGCCGCAAACCTGACTATGGGGAGCGTCCCACCTCCATGACGCCGTGGTCTTAGCCCGCGCGTCCGAGCGCCGCTTCCCGATATCTTCCGGCATTGCGCGGCGCTTCCCAACTTCAGCGGAATGACTGGCTTGTCTACAGAAAACCCGATGCGGGAAGTCAAACTCAAAGACTTGAAGAAAAAAACTCCAACCGAACTGCTTGTGTTCGCGGAGGAGCAGGAGGTCGAGAACGCCTCCATCATGCGCAAGCAGGAGCTGATGTTCGCCATCCTGAAGCAGCTGGCGAGCCGCGACGTCGAGATCATCGGCGAGGGCGTCGTCGAGATCCTGCAGGACGGCTTCGCCTTTCTGCGCTCGGCCGACGCCAATTACCTGCCTGGCCCCGATGACATCTACGTGTCCCCAAGCCAGATCCGCCGGCTGGCGCTGCGCACCGGCGACACCGTCGAGGGCGTGATTCGTTCGCCCAAAGAGGGCGAGCGCTATTTCGCGCTGTTGAAGTGCAACGAGATCAATTTCGAGGACCCGGAGAATACCCGCCACAAGGTCCCGTTCGACAACCTGACGCCGCTCTACCCGAATCAGCGCCTAAAACTCGAACACGACGACCCCACCCGCAAGGATATGTCGAGCCGGGTCATCGACATCGTCAGCCCCATCGGCAAGGGCCAGCGCGCGCTGATCGTCGCGCCGCCGCGCACCGGCAAGACCGTGCTGCTGCAGAACATCGCGCACGCCATCACCGCCAATCACCCGGAAGTGTTTCTCATCGTGCTGCTGATCGACGAGCGGCCGGAGGAAGTCACCGACATGCAACGCTCGGTCAAGGGC
>Ga0182030_10012865_pt1 | contig 16714 bp, 10 predicted proteins | sample 812S3MmetaG_FD_121299 | JGI IMG/M metagenome (GOLD analysis project Ga0182030, IMG submission 121299) | Permafrost microbial communities from Stordalen Mire, Sweden - 812S3M metaG (Illumina Assembly) | ecosystem: Environmental > Terrestrial > Soil > Wetlands > Permafrost | place: Sweden...
ACTACGCTTATAGCTTCCTGATGAACGATGCGCGACAGCAGGTGCTTGAACAGGCCCAGCTGATGGCTGCCAGCGCGAGCGCCACCAAGGACTACACGGTGGACCAGGTGAGCCCAATCCTTGAACAGACGCCCGAACACACGAGCGGCTTTCTCGCCCAGACCATCCCTTTTTATGCGGTGAATTCCACTTTCAAAAATCTCCGTTCAACATATCCCGACTATGTGCTGCGCGAGGCCGCGCTCAACCCGAGCAACCTGGACGACCGCGCCACAGAGTGGGAGGTCGACTTGATCGATTACTTCCGCGACCACCCCAAAGAGACCCAGCACGTTGGTGAGAGGATCACTCCGACGGGGCCGGTGCTCTATGTCGCTGCCCCGGTGGTGGCTGCGCAGGGCTGCCTGCAGTGCCACAGCGAGGCCTCCGCTGCTCCGGCGGCGATGATCAAGCACTATGGATCGGAACATGGCTTTGGATGGAAGGCTAACGATATTGTGGGAGCGCAAATTGTATCGGTGCCGATGTCAGTCCCTATCGCGCTGGCGGATCGCGGGTTTCACGATCTGCTCATTGGGCTCGGCGCCATCTTCCTGCTGACGATTGTGCTGATCGATACGGCCATGTACTTTATCGTGATTCGCCCGCTGCGGCGAGTATCGAAAAACGCCGACATTATCAGCAAAGGGGAGATCGATTTACCGCCGCTCGAGATCAAAGGCAGAGACGAAATCTCGGGGGTCACCGCATCGTTCAATCGCATGCATACGAGCCTCATCAAGGCCTTCGAGATGCTGAACGGTTAGAAAGGTAATCTCAGAGGTTCGTGGCATTTGCGGTTTGCTGCATCGTTTGCGCGCGAGCCTCCCGAGAAGCAGGTACTTCGACTCCGCTGAAGTACGCTTCGCTCAGGATGACAGGTCTTTTTGTGATATGAAGATTGGAGACAGGACACTGAATGGGCGTGGTTTCTTCATTGTTTCTTCGATCTTAGGAATGCAGCACGGTCGGCATCGGAGCCGATCTGCTTGGCTGCTTCCCTGTAAATGAAGTCCATGTCGTCGGATTGAGCGGCCAGCTTCTTTACGACGAACTTTGCTACTGGGCCGATGTACAAGGCGAGCTTGCGCGTGACTTCTTCAAGGGGCGCGCTCAGAGGACCACTGGCCGTCGTTTGCTTCGGTTGCTGCGAGGATAGTGGGGATGGCTGGGCATTGGGGGTGAGACGAGAAGTGGGTGCGAGCGGAATGGGCAGCGGCATGGTGACCGCCGCGTCTGGGTCACTAGCTGTTGACGCCTGTTGCAGGGCGCGCAGGAACTCTTCGGCGGTCTGGAAGCGGTCGGCAGGGTCTTTGGCTAGAGCTCGCATCACTGTGTCGGAGATGGCGATTGGTACATGCTCGGCTACCTGATGCGGAGGCACCGGCATCTGGCTCATGTGGCCCATCAATATCTCGTAGTTGGTCTTCCCGTTGATGGGAAGGATGCCGGTCAATAACTCGTAGAGCATAACTCCGACGGAATAAATATCTGAACGCGCCGTTGCCTCGCTGCCGTTCACCTGCTCCGGAGACATGTAGCTGAGAGAGCCGAGCAAGTATCCGGTTTGCGTGAGGTGGCCGGACTTCGCTTGAAAAGCTATGCCGAAGTCCAGGAGTTTTACCTCGCCGCTTTCGGTAATCATGATGTTCGAGGGCTTGATGTCTCGATGGACGACGCCCAGGCGATGAGCGTAGACCAGCGCCCGCAGGACCTGTGAGGTGTAGTCCACAACCTGCGAAAGCGAGATGCCCATCCGCAGTCGGCGATCGGCTAATGTCTCGCCGTGGACCAGTTCCATCACCATGGCGAGCTGGTTCCCGTTGTAAAAGGCGGTGTGGAGTGCGGCGATATTGACATGGCTCAGCGTGGCGAGGGTGCGCACCTCACGGTGAAATCGCTCCACCATCTCGGGCGTACCCTGATCCGGGAGCAGAATCTTCATTGCTTCGCGGCGCTGCGAGATCAGGTGCCGCACTTCGTACACGACTCCGAGACCGCCGGCGCCAAGCTTGGCCACGATCTCGTAATCGCCGATCTTCTCACCAGGTTCAAATGCCATGTTCTGTGGAGTAGTCTCTCGGGCTGCTAGCCGGTTTGAATCGAGTACACCCGATGATGACCTCGATCGTCAAGTTCTTGTGTTGGGTTCTTCTGAAATGTGCCTCATTGGGCTTGGTTTGCGGAGCTCTGTGATGCCGGCGGCATGGAAGCATGGAAGCTTTCCGGAGGCCCGAGATAGCTGAGAAGAAGGTGGCCGTGATAGAGCACGATTCGCTCCAACACGACGGCAGGATCGACCATCCAGATTTTCAGCGTGTGATAGCCGGGAGAGGAAATAGAAAGAGGGACAGCGACTTTCCTGACCCCGTCGCTGACTGCCTGCGCCCAATCGCTTTCAGTGTTGTGCTCGAGCGCGTCGACGATCGTGCGAGAGCCATCGTCCACCGAGACCGCGAAGCGCAGGCCACGGCCTGGAACAAAATTGAGCGTCGGCGGAAGGATGGCCTGCAGGTTGAAGCTGCCGGAGTCATAGAGGTAGACGCTGTATTGCAGGCTTGAATCGGAAGACATGTTGCTTGCAGCTGTTACGGGGAAGGGAGTCATGCCAGAATGCGTCTCACCAAAGCCCGGCAATTCTTCCCAATGTGCAGTGGCGTCCGCGGTGCGTGCAGTTGTGTGCGCGGCTTCGATTGCAACATAGCCGTCGCTCTCGATGAACCCTTTGGCATTGTCGCGGGTCACGTCTGCCAAGCGGAGTGTATCCAAGGGCAAAGATATCGGGGGCGTGCCGGCTTGAGTTATGGTAACTCTGCCGTGCGAGGATGCGGCGGGGGCGCTGGCCCAATCCACGTGCACCTGGATCGTAACGTCGTCATTGCCGACGGTGCCCGAGGTTTGGTCGACTACGATCCACGGATCACTTGCGGTTATCTTAAACTCCACAGGCGAGAGGCCACGATTGAATAGCGTCAGGGTGCGGGTCTGCTGGGCTACTGAATCAAACTGACCAAGGGGGGGGCGGAAGCCGGCGTTGTCATCGGTAGTTACGCCGATGCCGGCGACTTCGGCTGGCTGCACCTCTGTTACGGCGGGCATAGCATTGAGCGGAGGCTCGTTCCAGAACGTATAGCCGATGTGGGTCTGGTCCATCATGTGATTCCAGCGGCCGTTGAGAATTTTGTGATTGTATTCGTCGGTTAGTGCCGCGCCTTTGGCGAAGAGCGTGCGCGTTTCGTCGGCGTATTTGTTGGCGCTGGCGCGGCCCTGGCGTGCATAGAGTGCGTTGCGGCCGGCGGCGATGTACATCTCGGTGAGATTCGCGCAGGCGTCAACGGGATATTGTACCAGCTCAAAAAAGGAGGCGCGCTGATCCTCGGGTAACTCTGTGGCAAGCTTGTCGACGCTCGCGGCAAGCGAACTCCATTCCTTCTCCACACGGTCTGCTTCATGGAAGTTGGTCAGGCTGAAAGTCGCAATATCAATCAGCTCCGGCTTGCGGCGGGCGTTATAGCGCGTGTAGTCCTCGATTGCAGACGCAATTTCAGCGGCATGTTCCGGGCCGAATTCGCGCGTCGCCCACAGTCGTGTGTACTCATCCAGATTGTCCTGATTCCAGCGGTCCCGTGTGCGCGCCATGGTGAGGAAAAACTCAATGGGAAACTCCATCGGTTTCAGGTCGCCGACGTTGACGACCCAGATACGATCAGCTCCATAATTCAGAGCCAGGTTCATCTGCTCCCAGACTTTGGTGATGGTCGTGGTATTAAGCCACTTATAAGAGCGGGGCCCGCCGACATAGTCAAAGTGATAGTAGATTCCTGCTCCGCCAGGGCGCTTGCGTTCCTCGGCGGTAGGAAGGCGGCGTAAGTCGCCCCAGTTATCGTCGGACCATAGCAAGGTAACATCGTCCGGCACGCGCATGCCGTTGTCGTAGTAAGTCTGGACCTCTTTGTAGAGCGCCCACACCTGCGGAACTTTTTCGAGATCGGGATTGACCGACTCTTTGAGAATCTGGCGCTGGTTGGCGACAATTTCTTCCAAAAGCTCAGTGTTTGCAGTCGCGGACATGGGAGTGTTGTTCACTCCGCGCATGCCCATGGTCACAATCTGCTCGTAGTTTTTGTTGCGCTCCATGCCGGCGCGCCAGAACTCGTCGATCTTCTTTTGATTGGCCGCGTAATTCCATGGGCCGTCGGCCGGCTTCCACTCCTTCTCTGCGCGCATCATGGGCTCCTCGTGCGACGTTCCCATCACAATGCCGTATTCGTCGGCGAGCTTGGCGTTCAGGGGATCATCCGCGGCGAAGGCGCTATTCCACATCGCAGGCCAGAGGTAGTTGGCCTTCAGACGGAGAATAAGTTCGAACACATGCACGTAAAACTTTGAGTTGTAGCCGCCGTACTTCTCATTGACCCAGCCGGTGAGTGCGGGCGCCTCGTCGTTGAGAAAGATGCCGCGATATTTGACCGCGGGGACTGGTTGAACGTGCCGGCCTGGCACGATGAAGAGAGCATCCTGATGGGGTACGCGCACATCGGCCCACCAATACCAGGGTGAGACGCCGATCTGTTCAGAGAGATCGTAGATGGCGAAGATGGCGCCGCGTTTGTCGCTGCCTGCGATAACCAGCGCGCGGCGAATGCCGGGCATGGGGTGGTCGACGATGGTGGTGACAGCCGATTCCCACTTTCCGGTGATCTCACTTACATCGAGTTTCCTGCGCCGGACCAGATCGTCGATCGGAGTGCTCTTACCGATGGTGCCGATGATGACTGCGTCAACTCCATGGAGATCATTGAGGTCGTGCAGCAAGGCGGGCTGTTGGCCTGTCACGCGCTGAATGTCGCTGCTTAGGTCACCGGCGGCGCGGAGAACGCCAGGCCAGTCTGTGTCGCCGACGAGCAGCGGGACTGCGTTGCTGCGATCCACCAGGGCGAATGCGCCGGGCGTGGGCGTGTTGGCGACATAGTGCGGCTGGCCAAGAGCGTGCGACCAAAGCGGGAAAAAGGAGCAGGAAAGAATGGCAAAGATAAAGAACTTACATTTGAAGCAAGTCAATCTGGCCTCCGGCGGAGATGGCCCGCAAATTCAGCAATATATATTTGAATCTTAATGCCGAAGAAGCGCAATGCCACAGAGGAAAGTCGTTGAGGCCAGGTTTTGCTCTGACGTCACGACGCGCCCGCGCCGGGGGATGCCAGAAACTGGAAGCTTGTCTTGTCTCTCAGGGCTTGATTTTGATAAGTGCCAGCGAATTTGGCGCCAGGCTCAATTGCAGTTTGCCTCCCTGCAGCCTCGTATCTTCAGGCACAGGAAGCGCCGATTCTCGATTCAATTGCACCACCTGATCAGGCGTGGGGTCCAGTGGCTGGCCCATGGCCGCATATTGCTTAAGCACGTTGCCATGGTCTGAATCGACGCGCTGGATGCTCACGTGCGCATCAAAAGGAACATGGGCGAACGACAGGCTGAGTGTCTGAGACTTTCCCTTCTGCCCGGGATCGACCAGATTCCATGCGGCGATTGCCACCCCCTCATGCGCAGATTGGGTAACGAGGATGTTCCTCGACGCGTTGGTTATCCTCCGATCGCCCAGTTGATGCAAAAGTCCATAGGCATAGTAACTGGGCTTATTAATACCGCCTTTGGCGCGCAATCCGAATTGGCCTTCAAATGGCTTGGCAATCGGGCCGCCTTCCTCAAAGACATCGGAGAATGTCCAAAATGACAGCATGTCAATGAGTCCATCACATTGGCGAACTGTATTCGCGAGGGCAGGTCCAACGAAAGTCGTGTCGCGGGATTCCATCATTCCTTCAACGTTCCATTCCGACCAGATCAGCGGAAGATCAGGCTTTGTCGACGCCTTGATTTCACCCTTCACTTTTGCGGCTGCGCGGCAGACCCGTTCATCCATGGGGATGTCTTCGCTGCTGTCAAAGAGATCTTCCACCGTATCGTCCGCATACCCATGCGTGGAAACGAAATCGACCGGCACATGATTTTGCGAAGTGAATTTGAGGAAATCGCCGATCCAGGCTGCGGCCGCAGTGGCAGGCCCGCCGACGCGTAGACGCGGACTAACAGTCTTCAAATCCTGCGCCGTGTGCGCGTATAACTCAAAATAGGACCTTTGCCGGGGAATGCCACCCCAGAAATCGATGTTAGGTTCATTCCAAACTTCGAAATACCACGTGGATACCTCGTCGATTCCGTAGCGATCGACAAGATGCTGTGCGAAGTGCTTCACCAGATCGTCCCAACGCTCCATGCTCTTGGGAGGCGAGACGTTTGGCTTGTACCAGAATGGATGCAGGGCATCAGGATTGAATGCAAGCTTCTTCGGCATGAAACCGATTTCGACAAACGGCCTTACGCCATTCTTCAGCAGCCCATCGTATACCTGATCCACATAAGAAAAGTTATAGAGCGGATTACCGTGCTCGTCCTCGGTACAGACGCCCAATTCATCGTGAAGGATTGCGTGAAACCTTACATACTTAAAGTCCGCGACCTGCTTCACGGCGCGTAAATCTTCGCGGTAACTTTCACGCAAAGAGAGGATTGCTCGTCCGGAACCGAACATCTGCTCCCAGTAATGCGGAAATGGTGTTGTTGGGGCTTGTGCATCGATTTCCACCCGCTCCTGTGCAATTCCGCGATAACCGGTAGTTAGAAAAATCGCGACTGCTAGCGCACTGCAAAACCAGGATTTGAGTCTCGACACGAGTTGCCCCTTTCGCTGGATAGGCCTTGGTTAATGACAAAGTGCGCATAAAGTCCAATGCGATCGGCAGACTTAAACTCTGCTGCTTGCACAGAGCCGAGAAGTTTCATTCACTCCGAGTGGCCACCATTGAATTCGTCATCGGATCAAAAGCTGAACCAAGCCTGTATTTGAACCGTTCTGCTGCCCAGCGCTGCCGGGGTGCCGTTGCCGCCTGCTACTCCAAAACCTGTATTCACAGAACTGATGGCCCCATCGGAATTTACAGTGTCGCATGAGCAAGTCTTTCCGCCCAGACTTCGTCGCTCCCCAAGTTTTCATGGATTCACAAATAAGCTAAAAGGTTGCCAACTCGAAACAGCGCTGCTTTTGTTGAAAGGGCTTTTGCGGCGATAACTCGATATATAAGCGTCATGTGCGCGGATCGATAACGTGCCTGAGAAAGATGAGGATGATTCTCTGGAGTGATTTCTCCGATGGTTCCTTTGCCGGAAAATCGGCGCGGTGTCCGCTTTGTCGTTCGATGGCTTGCGAGGCCCCGCACCGTCATCGGAGCCTCGCATTTTTAATTACCCCGCCGACTTTCGGATCAATTCGATACTAGTGGCGGCTGCCGACGGGATGCTTCTCCTCAACCACTGTTGTTTTGTCGGTGTGCGCCTCGTGCTCCTTGTTGGCATCGCGCGCTGCGTCCTTCACATTGCCCCAGGCCTTCTCGGCTTTGCCTTTGACCTGTTGCGCTGCGCCCTCAACCTGAGCCCCAGTGTCACCTGTCCATTCACCTACCTGCCGTTTGGCGCGTCCTGCCGCGTCGTCGATTGTGCCCTTTACCCTGTCCTTATCCATCTTTCCACCTCCGTGGATCTCTGTGTCGCTGCTGTTATTCGGCACGGAATTGTGCCCGTTCCTCGGTCTACATTCAATACGAACCGGATGTTCGAGCGCCGTTATACGACAGGCCTGCGGCCCGAAATCAATTGCAAGAGAAGTACGACGAGCGCAATCACAAGCAAAATGTGGATGAATCCGCCCAGCGTGTAGGAACTGACGACTCCCAGCAACCACAAAACCAGAAGGATTACAAAGATTGTCCAAAGCATGCGTTTTACCTCCGGAGGCTGTGCCTTCAATTCAGCCAGCCGTACCGATACAACCAATGCTTGGACGCATGACTGCCGACTGCTGGTTGTTTGTGCCAAGGAAGATTTGCGATTCGGCCCGATCACCACAATCCTGCCGCGATCAGCAAACCAATCTCCCCAGCGATGCAACTAAGTCAAGTCAGCCTCTATGCTGCCGATCCTGCAGAATCATTTCATTTCTAATTGTTTTTGTGAATAGAGATAAGGGGGCCCCCAGATGCCGAGTTGAACCAATGCAAAAAAAACTGAAAATCGTACTGTGTTGCCGAGAGAAGATGCATCACACCAGTATGCAGGATCTTGCGGCGAGATTCGTTGGTTCTTACTCACCGAAAGAATTGTCCATTTAGTTCCGACCAAATAAGGATGCCGACTGAAGTAGTTGCCAATTTCACGATCTTCTAAGGACACGCATGCCCTCCTTCGCCTCAACGCGGGCGCCCCGCGAAACTACCGGGTCATCTTCAGCGGATGCCGTTAATGCACCCACAGAACGCATTAGGGCCAATTCCGCAAACAACAACGACCAAGCCGACATTATGGTGCGCGCCCAGGCTGGCGACCACCAGGCTTTCGCGCAGCTTTACTCGATACACAAGAAGCATGTGTATTCCCTCTGTCTGCGCATGGTTGGTAGCGTAGCGGAGGCAGAAGATCTGACTCAGGAAGCCTTTCTTCAGTTCCACCGCAAGATCGATACCTTCCGGGCCGAATCGGCCCTGTCCACCTGGCTTCATAGGTTGACCATCAACGTTGTGCTGATGCATCTGCGCAAGAAGAGCCTGCAATTGAATTCACTTGACGAAATGATGGAGCCGACTTCCGACCAACGGCCCGGCAGGAGCTTTGGCGCTCCCGATTTAACACTTTCCGGAGCTATCGATCGGTTAGCATTGCAGCGCGCCATCAAGGATCTGCCGGCAGGTTACCGGCTCGTCTTTGTGCTTCACGATATAGAAGGGCTGGAGCACAATGAAATCGCTTCGCTGCTCGATTGTTCGATCGGCAACAGCAAGTCCCAGTTGCACAAAGCGCGGCTGAAGCTGCGGGAAGCCCTGCGCAATCGTCAGCAGCAGGAGGGCCACTAAATGAAGGAATCCGTCAATAATCTGTCCTGCGCACAATTCCAGGCCCGATTACCGGAACTGATTGGTTCCGGAGATAACATCGCCGATCATCCGCATCTCCGGAGTTGCAACCTATGTCGCGCTCTTTTGGCCGACCTGGATGCAATTGCACAAGCCGCTCGCCAGTTATTCCCAGTTGAGGAACCCCCGGATGCTCTTTGGGAGCATATCGAATCGGCGATTGAGCACGAGGGAGCCGCGCAGGAACGATAGTCAACGGGTCACCGTTGACGATACGCTGTGCGGGCTACCTTCAGGACTTCAGCGCCCTCAGCAATTCGAGTGGGTGGATGTTGCCGCATTTTCAAGGAAGAGCAAAATCCTTGTTGCAGGGCAGAGCATTCGCACCGTCTGCGCCAACTGCGAGCCATTGAAGTCCGGCATCTCTTCCAGCGCTAACTGTGCACCTGTCCGCAACGATCCTACGCAGGCCGTTCTTCATATCCTTCGTCCAGTTCTTCGCGGCCTGGGCTCGGATCTATGCCGTGCGGCCATCGTAGGTGTTCTTCCTGCTTGGTATAAATCTTCAGGTTCATATTCATTTCAAGTTCAATCCTCAAGTGCTTGTTTCGCGCATTGCATTCATATCCGTTGCGTGTCCTGTTTGCCTATAAAAGCGGCTTTACGATCCATAGAGCATGTATGTTCTGCAGTTTACGGGTCACCCCGCAATCGACCACGACCGTGCATCGACCGAATCCCATTAACGCGCGGTAGCCGCTATGTGGGCGTCCCCAAGGGAATGAAATCGATGTTGAATCGATTGGACTGACTCGCCGGCTGTGGTCCACGAGCCATTCGAATCGCGGCTTCGAAAGTATGGCATGTGTTTCGGAACTCCAGATCTTTCCTTGACGCCCTGCGAACGTCGAAAATCTGAGGAACGTCGTTGTGGCGCAGACAACCTTGCGGGGGGAACGGCGCATCTCACATCACGCCGATACCCTACCGTATCCCGACGACGGTCCACCTGATCGAAAGGCTTGCGAAAATCTCGGTTTATGTAATTCCCTCTATCCAAGCAGTTTATTGAAACTTCAAGGAGACGACAATGAAGAAGGGCCCACGCGAAGGGCGCGAAGGGAATGTCGCCCTCGCCAACCATACTGACGACAATGGCCACATTGCCGATGCTCCCAATGGATCTGTAAGCGAACAGGTCCCGGCCGCACTTGGATCGATACTTGCCGCATTACAGACCATGCGGGATGGCGACTTCTCGGTGCGCCTTCCCGTGGCCTGGACGGGCTTGGAGGGGAAGATCGCAGACACGTTCAACGACATCATTGCCGCGAATGAACAGATGGCGCGTGAGTTGAACCGCGTGGGATTGGCCGTCGGCAAAGAAGGAAGGACGCGCGAGAGAACCCGCTTCCAACAACTCCGGGGCGCATGGGGAGAGATGGAGGTTTCGGTGAACACACTCGTCGAAGACCTCTTGAGGCCGACAACTGAAGTCACTCGCGCCATCGCAGCTGTTGCCCAAGGCAACCTGACCCAAACCGTGAGGCTCGACGTTGACGGGAGACCCCTGGAAGGCGAATTTCTGCGCTCCGCGAAGATCGTGAATACGATGATTCAACAACTGGGCGTCTTTACCGCCGAGGTAACTCGCGTAGCTCGCGAAGTGGGCACCGACGGAAAGCTCGGTGGGCAGGCGCAAGTACCCGGGGTCGCTGGTACATGGAAGGATTTGACTGACTCGGTTAACTCCATGGCGAGTAACTTGACCGGACAGGTGCGTAACATAGCTGAAGTCGCAACTGCGGTTGCCAGCGGCGACCTGTCTCGCAAGATAACAGTTGACGTTCGTGGCGAAATCCTCCAGTTGAAGGAAGCCATCAACACTATGGTGGATCAGTTGCGATCATTCGCTTCGGAAGTAACTCGCGTAGCGCGTGAGGTTGGCACAGACGGTAAACTTGGCGGCCAGGCTGTTGTTCCTGGCGTTGCTGGTACGTGGAAAGATCTGACCGACTCTGTCAACGCGATGGCAGGCAATCTGACGGCCCAGGTGAGAAACATCGCGGAAGTGACTACAGCCGTAGCCCGTGGTGACCTTTCCCGCAAGATCACTGTGGACGTTAAGGGCGAAATTCTCGAATTAAAGGACACCATTAACACAATGGTGGATCAGCTGAATGCGTTCGCCGGTGAAGTAACTCGTGTGGCCCGTGAGGTTGGTACAGAAGGAAAATTAGGCGGGCAGGCGCAGGTTCCCGGCGTGGGCGGTACATGGAAGGACCTTACCGACAACGTAAATTTTATGGCCAGTAACCTGACTGGCCAGGTAAGAAACATCGCTGAAGTCGCGACCGCAATCGCGAATGGAGATTTGTCGCGCAAAATTACGGTGGACGTCCGCGGCGAGATCCTACAACTCAAAGAAACCCTGAACACGATGGTTGACCAACTCAATCGCTTCGCGGGAGAAGTAACGCGCGTGGCGCGCGAGGTTGGCACGGAGGGAAGACTCGGCGGACAGGCGAACGTGCCAGGCGTGGCAGGCACATGGAAGGATCTGACTGACTCGGTTAACTCCATGGCAGGAAATCTTACAGGTCAGGTTCGTAACATCGCCGAAGTTACAACGGCTGTCGCTCGCGGCGATTTGTCCCGCAAGATTACCGTCGATGTCAAAGGCGAGATTCTGGAACTTAAAAACACTATCAACACGATGGTCGATCAGCTGAATGCGTTCGCCGGTGAAGTCACGCGTGTGGCGCGCGAAGTCGGCACCGAGGGCAAACTGGGAGGGCAGGCGCAAGTATCAGGGGTTGCCGGAACCTGGAAGGATTTGACTGACTCTGTAAACTTTATGGCCGGCAACCTCACAGCCCAGGTAAGAAACATCGCCGAGGTCGCAACGGCTGTTGCGCGTGGCGACCTATCGCGGAAAATCACGGTCGATGTTAGAGGCGAAATCCTGGAACTCAAAGATACCATCAATACGATGGTGGACCAGCTGCGCGCCTTTGCCGCCGAAGTAACACGCGTGGCTCGAGAGGTTGGCACAGACGGCAAACTGGGCGGACAGGCGCAGGTCCCTGGTGTTGCCGGAACATGGAAGGACCTCACCGATTCAGTCAACTCAATGGCCAGTAACTTGACTGGCCAGGTTAGAAACATCGCCGAAGTCTCAACAGCCATTGCCAGCGGCGACTTATCGAAGAAAATCACGGTCAACGTCAGCGGCGAGATTCTTCTGCTCAAAGAGACCATCAACACGATGGTCGATCAGCTTAATGCGTTCGCAGGTGAAGTAACACGCGTGGCGCGCGAAGTCGGGACGGAAGGGCGTTTGGGCGGCCAAGCGAACGTGCCTGGTGTTGCCGGAACATGGAAGGATTTGACCGACTCTGTAAACTCAATGGCCGGCAACCTGACGGGCCAGGTGAGAAACATTGCCGAAGTTACAACGGCTGTAGCTCGCGGCGACTTATCGCGCAAGATAACCGTGGATGTCAAGGGCGAAATCCTTGAGCTGAAGAACACCATCAACACGATGGTCGATCAACTCAATGCTTTTGCCGGTGAAGTGACTCGCGTTGCGCGCGAAGTCGGGACCGATGGGAAACTCGGAGGACAGGCACAGGTGCCTGGTGTGGCCGGCACTTGGAAAGACTTGACAGACAACGTGAACTTTATGGCTAGTAACCTTACGGGCCAGGTCAGAAACATCGCTGAAGTGGCTACCGCGATTGCCAATGGTGACCTTTCAAAAAAGATCACAGTGGACGTGCGAGGAGAGATTCTTCAACTCAAAGAAACGCTGAACACAATGGTGGAGCAGCTACGCTCCTTTGCAGCGGAAGTTACCCGCGTTGCACGCGAAGTGGGAAGCGAGGGCAGGCTGGGTGGACAAGCCAACGTGCCAGGTGTAGCAGGTACGTGGAAGGATCTGACCGACTCGGTGAACGCAATGGCGGGCAACCTGACAGCACAGGTCCGCAACATTGCTGAAGTCACAACTGCGGTGGCTCGCGGCGACTTGTCGCGAAAGATCACCGTGGATGTGAAGGGCGAAATCCTGGAGTTGAAGAACACCATCAACACCATGGTGGATCAGCTCAATGCATTTGCAGCCGAAGTTACACGCGTTGCGCGCGAAGTGGGCACAGAGGGTAAGTTGGGAGGCCAGGCGCAGGTGCCCGGCGTTGCAGGCACATGGAAGGATCTCACTGACAATGTGAACGTGATGGCCGCGAACCTTACCGAGCAGGTGCGTGGAATCGTCAAGGTGGTTACTGCGGTCGCAAATGGAGAACTTACAAAGAAGCTTACGGTGAACGCGAAGGGCGAAGTGGCTGCGCTTGCCGAGACCATCAACAATATGACGAACACGCTGGCAACGTTTGCCGACCAGGTAACTACAGTGGCGCGCGAAGTTGGCGTGGAAGGCCGTCTTGGCGGGCAAGCCAACGTTCCCGGCGCCGCAGGCACCTGGAAGGATTTGACGGGCAACGTGAATCTGCTGGCCGACAACTTGACCAACCAGGTGCGAGCGATTGCGGAAGTCGCGACCGCCGTGACCAAGGGCGACTTGACTCGCTCCATCCAGGTGGAGGCTAGCGGAGAAGTCGCGGACCTAAAAGACAACATCAACACGATGATCGATAACTTGAGGCTGACGACGGACCGTAACACGGAGCAGGACTGGCTGAAAACAAACCTGGCCAGGTTTACCGCGATGCTTCAAGGTCAACGTGAATTGACTACTGTCGGCAGGATGTTGCTGTCTGAACTCGCCCCATTGGTAAATGCGCAACAGGGCGTCCTCTACCAGATGGAGTCAGAGGAATCGAACAGCATGATTCTGCTATCGGCTTATGCAAGCACAGACGATGGTCACTTGGAGACGATCAAACTTGGCGAGGGGCTCATCGGACAATGCGCAGCCGAGAAGCGGCGCATGCTAATCACGGATCTTCCCCGGCATAGCGCTCCCATCAGATCGGGTCTCTTTGAGGCCATCCCGCGCAATGTGATTGTATTGCCGGTTCTATTTGAAGACCGGGTGAAGGCGGTGATCGAGTTAGCCACGTTGAGTACTTTTACTGCCTCACACCTGGCGTTCCTTGAGCAACTGACGTCAAGCATCGGTATCGTCTTGAATAGCATTGAGGCGACTATGCAAACAGAAGGTTTGCTCAAGCAGTCTCAACAGCTGGCAACTGAATTGCAAACGCAGCAGAAGGAATTGCAACAGACCAATGAGCAGTTGGCGCAGAAGGCGCAGCAGCTTGCCGAGCAAAATGCCGAAGTTGAACGGAAGAATCAAGAGATCGAACAGGCACGCGGAGCTCTGGAAGAAAAGGCCAAGGAACTCGCTCTTACTTCAAAGTATAAGTCCGAGTTCCTTGCAAATATGTCGCATGAATTACGTACTCCGCTTAACAGCATCCTTGTTCTCGGCCAGCAATTGGCGGAGAATCCCGATGGCAATCTAAGCGGCAAGCAGGTCGAGTTTGCACGCACCATCCACGGCGCCGGGACAGATTTGCTCAACCTCATCAGCGATATTCTCGACTTATCGAAGATCGAGTCCGGAACCGTATCCGTAGAAGCCGAAGAGGTATTCTTCAATAGCTTGATCGAAATGGTGGCGCGTCCATTCAGGCATGAGGCCGACAATCGAAAGCTCGCGTTTGAAATCGTTACAGACCCACGACTCGCGCGGAGCCTTGTCACCGACTCGAAACGCTTGCAGCAGGTACTCAAAAACCTGCTGTCAAATGCATTCAAATTTACCGAGCAAGGTAAGGTGCAGCTCTCAGTTTCAGTCGCCAACGGAGGCTGGGCGCAGAATCACCCAATCTTAAGTTCAAGCGGAACGGTAGTCGCGTTTTCTGTAACGGATACTGGAATCGGCATCCCCCTGGATAAACAACGAATCATCTTCGAAGCATTCCAACAAGCCGATGCGGGCACAAGCCGCAAGTACGGAGGCACAGGCCTGGGGCTGGCAATCAGCCGCGAGTTGGCAAGCTTGCTGGGCGGAGAAATTCAACTCTACAGCACACCGGGGCAAGGCAGTACATTCACATTGTATCTGCCGCAAACCTACGTCGGACCTGCTACTGCGTCAACAGTTATACGCGGCGAGGTCCATTCCAGGCCCGTCTCGTTCCTGCCTGTTTCAAGTGTCAGCGTGACTGAACACCATCCAGAACGGATCGAAGATGACCGGGGCGAGTTAGAGACAGGCGACGAAGTATTGCTGATCGTCGAAGACGATGTGCACTATGCGCGCCTGATCTGCGATCTTTCGAAAGACAAGGGATTCAAAATTCTCCATGCGGCAACAGGCACGGAGGCTCTGTCGCTCGCCAGGGAGTTCCGTCCAACGGCTATTTCACTGGATGTTTTCTTGCCCGACATGTTGGGCTGGACGGTTCTGAACCATCTAAAGCAGGATCCGAGTACTCGTCACATTCCTGTCCAGATGCTCACTTCCGACGAAGACTGGCACCATGGCCTATCGCGCGGAGCCTTCGCCTTTGTAACCAAGCCGACAACAACGGAGGGCCTCAATGCGGCTATTACGCGCATCAAGGCATACGCTACTCCGCGCCGAAAGAGACTCCTGGTAGTAGAAGACGAAAGGGCGCAGCAGGTTAGTATCGAAGCACTCCTTGGATACGATGACATCGACGTAACCTTCGCAGATACGGGAGCAGAGGCACTTGCGGCGGTCACTAACGAAGCGTACGACTGCCTGGTACTCGATTTGCGCTTGCCGGATATGAGTGGTTTCGAAGTTCTGGAACGGCTGCGCGATACGCCTTCGCTAAGTGAGTTGCCGGTTGTCGTTTTTACCGGGAAGGACCTTTCCCCCGAGGAAGATAATAGGCTTCATTCGCTTGCTCGAAGTGTAATTGTCAAAGATGTCGAATCTCCGGAGCGGTTGTTGGATGAAACCGCGCTCTTCCTCCATCGTGTAATCGCCGATTTGCCCCCGGAAAAACAGAATATGCTTGACCGTCTGCATCGATCCGATGAGGCCCTGGTAGGGAAGCAAGTACTGATTGTCGATGACGATGTGCGCAATATCTTTGCGCTCAGTAGCGTTCTCGAGCGACGCGGGATGACGGTATTGACAGCCGGAACCGGGCGCGAAGCCATCGAGACCATCGAAAAAACACCGGAATTGGGAATCGTGTTGATGGATATCATGATGCCGGAAATGGATGGTTACGAGACCATGCAGGTGATCCGGCAGAATCCTCGGTTCCAAAGGCTGCCAATCATCGCACTGACTGCGAAAGCAATGAAGGGCGATCGCGAAAAGTGCCTGGAGGCTGGAGCATCCGAGTATCTGGCGAAACCGGTCAACACAGAGCAACTCCTGTCAGCTTTGCGTATGTGGCTACACCGATAGGAGAAACCGTCTTAGCTTTTTGGGGCGCGAGCCCGCGTCACATCCAGAAATGGGGATAGGTTGGGGGAAGGATGACCGAAGCGCAGAAGGTAAACATACTGATGGTCGACGACCAACCGGCTAAGCTTCTTAGCTACGAGGCGATTCTCGCTAATCTGGATGCGAATTTGATCAAGGCTCGATCCGGTAGAGAAGGGCTGGAATTACTTCTCAAGCATGATGTTGCTGTGGTTTTGCTCGATGTGAGTATGCCTGAGATCAACGGTTTCGAAATGGCGGATATGATGCGCCAGCA
>Ga0182030_10012866_pt1 | contig 16714 bp, 13 predicted proteins | sample 812S3MmetaG_FD_121299 | JGI IMG/M metagenome (GOLD analysis project Ga0182030, IMG submission 121299) | Permafrost microbial communities from Stordalen Mire, Sweden - 812S3M metaG (Illumina Assembly) | ecosystem: Environmental > Terrestrial > Soil > Wetlands > Permafrost | place: Sweden...
CAGCGGTGAACGCGCTCAGGATCGAGGCCCGTGCCGCCGTGCCCATCGCATCGGTCCGCTCCAGCGCGGCCAGGCACTGAGCCTGCATCTCGGTCGGCATTTGCGTCGCATCCGCGGCAGTCAGGAACCCCAGCCCGGTGCGGATCATCTCGAGTGCCTGGGCCGCGTTGGCGGCCGTCGGAACGGAACCCACTTTGATCGTCACCTCCCTCCGGGATGCTCACCAGCCGTAAACGAAAAGCCATTACTAAACTCAGAGAGTCTCCCCATTCCCACTGGATATACTGAACAGTCAGAGATATATATCGTTTTCTTGTTCTAGTCTAGCGCTCGGCAGTGACATTCTTTGCGAGGAGGCGGGCCGTTTCAGGATTTTCCCGCAATTAGTTGACAACGGGTCTAATGGTGTTTGTGATGTTAGCTCAGAAAGGACATCATGCTTTCCCATGTCAACGCGCCTGCGGCCGGCGGCTGGCGCGAGCTCAGGGCCTGACTTGCGCGAGCTGTGAAAATACCGGAACCCCGTCAGTTCGCTCTCTCCTCGCGAACATCCCTTGCGCTGCCCCCGACCCCCTGGCCAGGATGTCTGAGGAGCAGTAACTGGCCGGCCCGACGCCGGACTGGCCGCACAACTGAAGGGCAGGGCCGTGATCTGGACGGGTGAGCGTAACCGGCAGCAGGGACGGCTGGTGGCCGAGATTTACCAGGCCGCGGCGTCCGTGCCAGCTGAGCGCCGCGCGGTCATCGCGGCCGGCCTGCCTGGCGCGGACAAGGCCAGAGCCCTCGATGAGGCGGGCCTAGATCGCTCGCGCCACCTGACCGTCAGCATCGACGACGTCCTGGTCCGGATGGCGGCCAGCCAGCTCATCCCCGAGGCGGATGGGCTCTCCCCGCTGGGGCGATCCGGCCAGGTGCACGCGGAGGCTCAGTTTCTGGCCAAGCGCGTCGGGCTGCTCGCTCTCACGGACGGCAGGAACCTGATTCTGGACATCTCGCTGGCGTCCTGGCGCGCGGCCGAGGCGTGGACGTATGCCCTGCGGTTCGCGGATTACGCGGTGAACGCGGTGTTCGCCGACATCGGGATCGACGAGGCGGCGCGCTGGTCTGACGCGGCCTACGCCCGCGGGGAAGAGGAGTTCCGCCGCGGGCAAGGTTACGGCGGCAGGTATGCCCGGGCGCAGGCTATCCGGGCCCTGGCCGGCCCGGCCGTCGCCGAGCCCCGGAACCGCATCAGGTGGGCCCTGGGCGCGAGATCCGCCGGAGCCATCGGGGGAACCGTCGGGACCGGAACCTTTCCTGGCGGGGCGGTGACCACGATGCTCACCTCCTACCGCGACGGCCGGCTCACCCTGGACGATCTCTCGCTGGAGTTCCGCGCCCGCCGGTGGCCTCAGGTCCCGGATGTCTGCCCGCCGGAGCTGGAGCAGGCCAGGGCGGCCATCGACGACCCCGAGCCCTACGTCCCCGGCTCCTTCGACGACGTCGTGCTCGCCTACGACCGCGGCTGGCTGTCAGACGACGAGTACGAACTCCTGGCCGGCGCCGCCGCCGCCGACCTGCCCAGCGCCTGACCGCGGCGCCACCCCGCGCCCGGGACGGTGTCCAGCCCGTCCGCGGTGTCCTGCGCATCGGCCCCGCGCAAAAGGACAGCCCGCCGTAGGACAGCCCGCACGCCGGCCACGCCAGCGAGCTGTCGCGCCGCGCGCGGCCAGCCCGCAGGCCATCGCGCGCTCAGCGGCGATCCGGCGCAGCCCCGGCCCGGCCAGCGCCGAGCCGGCGACTACGGCGAGGCTGAACGGCAGCAGCATGGCGGCGGCGGCCAGCGGGCTGCGGCGGAGGCTGTCCTGCAGGTACAAGGTGGCCAGGGTCATGGCTGAGCTTGTCGTCGCCATCCGGCTCCTCGGCACCACGCCCGGCCAGCACCTCACCCAGCAGCTCACCCGAGCCGATCAGGCCACCCGCATGTGCGCGGATATCGCGGCTGCCGCCATTGACCTGCTGACCGGCCCCGGCGCCGCCGCCGTAGCCAGGTGCGATGCGCCTGGCTGCGGCCAGCTCTACCTGCGCAGCCGCCCGAACCAGCAGTGGTGCAACCCGCACTGCGGTACCCGCGCCCGGTCCCAGCGCCATGCGGAAAGAACTGTCCCGCGCGCCGCCCCGGCGGCCGGAGATCGCTGACCGGAAGCTGGGAGCACGGCCCGTTCGGCCAAAAATTTATATTCCGAACGGGCCGTGGCGCGTCACCCTGCCGAACCGGAACAGCTGCCCTGGGGGGTGGCCTGAGCGGGCAGCTTGGTCACCCCGGCTGGCAGCTTGCCGTGGACGGCGTAGTAGGCCAGATCGGTCGCCCGCGCGGGAGTCTGCGAGGTCGTGGCCGCCGCGCCGTCCTCGTAGTAGGCCACCCCGGGCAGCTTGTCCAGCGGCTCGCTGGCGGCCAGGGCGAACGGCGTCCCGCCCGCGCCCTCGTCGGACGGGTCGGCCCAGCCGCACGCGTTGTAGTACAGCGCATCGTCGGCGGCCGCCCCGACCGCGATGACCAGGTAGTTCCCGCTCAGCGTGGCCGCCCACGCCGTGCTGAAGGATTCGGTCACGGCACTGGCGGGCAAGCCCGCGGCGGAAGCGGCGCTGCGCGCACTGGTGTCATCGGCCGACGTGGCCGCGTACAGCAGGACGCGATCCGCGAGCGTGACCGCCGTATTGGACAAGATCGTGGCCGTCCAGCCATCCCCGGGCGCCGGGCTCTGGTCCAGGCGCAGCGTGCTGCCGTCGGCCAGGAAAAGCTCCAGGGGCTGTCCGGCCACCGGAAATGCGCTGACGGCCGGGATGCTGGTGGCGGTGCCCGGCAGCATGGTGGTCTTGCCGGCCTGGGTGGTGACGGCGGGCTGGCCGCCCCGGGTGAGCCAGAAGACCTCCCATCCCGGCGAACCGGACGAGAGCAGATCGCTCGTGGCTACCAGTGCGGTGGTGGAGCTAGTCCCGGACAGCTGGTGCACCGTCCAGCTCGAGCCCGCGCCGGTCGCCTCGGCGAGCATGCCCTTCCCGTCCACGAAGAACACACTGGCCTGGTCAGGCCCGGTGCTGATCGCGGAGAGCGGGGTGTCGGCGCCGACACCGTACGACGAGGTAATCGAGGCGGACTTCCAGCCCGAGCTGGTGCCGGAGGCTACCGTGAGCGCCCCCTTCGTGCCGAGGTAGAAGATCTCGAGGCCAGCGGCCCCGCCGCCGGCCGTGTTGGCCAGCGCCAGTGACGTCGCGTCCGTGCTGTCCGGGCCGGGCAGCGTGCCCGTCACCCAGCTGGAGCCATGCTCGGTGCTCTCGCTGAGCTGACCCGCCGCGCCGAAGTAGAACACGGCCGGGACCGACCCGCCGTTGCCCTCGGTTCCGCTGCCGGGCGGGTCGCCCGCCGTCGTCGCCGCCAGCGCGGAGCCCGCTTCCGGCTGGCCGGCCAGGGTGTGCGTGGTCCAGCCCGCGCTGCCGAGGTAGGTCTGCGCCAGCGTCCCGCTGGCTGAGCGGAAGTACGCGTGCGGGGTCATGACGTCGCTGACGGCCGGGTCCGGGTAGGCCAGGGCCGTCACCTCGCCGCTGGTGCCCAGCTGCCCGGGAATGGCCTGCTGCAGCCACGCGGCGCCGTCGGAGCTTTCCGCGGCCAGCCCGCCGGTGGCCGTGGGCAGGAAGACGTATTGCCCGGTCGGCGTGGTCGAGTACCAGACGGCGTCGCTGGGTATCGAGGTCGCCGTCGACGACGCGGCGAGGACGTCGATGTCCCAGGTCCGCGTGGCGATGGTGCCGAGGCTGGAGGTGGCGGTCACGGTGACCGGATAGGCCCCGGCGCTGGGGAAGACGGTACTCACGCTCGACCCGCCCTCGTTCGCGTTCCGGTTATAGCCGAACGTCCACTGGTACTGCGTCACCGAACCACCAGACACCGTGCCGCTGACTTTGAAGCTGGCGACGGTGCCGGCCACGGCGACGTGCGAGCCGGAGATCACCGGGACCGGCGCGGGCCGCTGGGTGCCGGTGGGCGGAGCGACCAGCACCCACTGCTCGCCCGGGCCCCAGATCTGGGCCGCGTACTTGGTCAGGCTGACCTTGGTGTCGTATTCCACGCTGATGTTCGACTTGCCGAGGTAATCGCCGTTGACCAGGTTGATCGTCCCGCCGGAGTTCACCCCGGTCACGATGCCGACGTGGTCGGCGTAAGAGGAAAGGGCGCCGGGCGGGAAGAACACCACCGCGTCGCCGGCCGCGGGCGTGCCCTTGTCGGCCTTTATGGTCTCGTGCTGGGCGAGTCCCCACTCGTAGAACGACCCGGCTCCCGCGGTGAGCGCGCTCGTGTCCGTGGTGATGCCGGCCTGCTCCCACACCCACCGGGCGAAGTCCGCGCACCAGAACTCGTTCTCGTCCTCGACCTTGAAGTGGGAGTCCAGGCCGCAGCCGTCGGCGTTCGGGGACAGGGAGCCGTCCATCGTCGTGTAGGGGTCGCAGTCCACGCCGTTGAAGCTCGACACGGCCGGCGCGGAGCCGACCCCGACCTGGCCCAGCGCGATGTTCGCGATCGACTGGCCGATGGTGCGGGCCTGGGTGCGGGCCGCCGACGCGGCGCTGCGCTGCGTGGTCAGCGCCGCCTGGCAGATGATCGGCGCGGGCAATCCCCAGGCCTGGCGGAGTCCGGCGGGCAGCCCGCGGCCGCAGCCGTACGGCCCGGTCTGGACCAGCCGCCAGGACTTACCCGGGACCTGGCGGAGGATGCCCGTGCTCGCGCCGTCCTGGAACTCGCCCTTCACCTTCGCGGCGTCCGAGGCCGACGGCGTGAAATCGGCGATGGCCCACCTCACCCCGGCTACCGAAGCCGTATGCAGCGAGCGCGCCCGGATCCCGGCCACCGCCCCGGCGGGAAGATGCCGCCCGGACACGTACGCCTGCACCAGGGCCTTCGCGCTCACCCCCGTCCGCGCGGTCAGCGTGCTCGCCGAAGCGGCCGGCGCGACCAGGAACACCCCCCAGGATCCCAGCGCCAGCGTCCCTGCCAGCGTCCACGCCATCATCGCGGCCAGAAAAATACGCAATCTCACCCGGTTTCCCCCGAAATACGTCACGATGCCGCCCCCTTCGAGACACCTAAAGCAGGAACTCACCTCACGCAGTTGGGGGTCACCGCGAGATGATTCTCCCAGCCCATCGCCCTAGAGCAAGCGCGACAGGCCGGGGCGAAAGAGAAATACGCGCTGTACCGCGGCGTGCAAATCCCACAAAATCACACAGCATTCCGTTAAAGGTCACGTCGGCGCCGCGCGAATCGCGGGATGGTCACCGGCAGGCGGGAATGCCGGGCTGCTGGAGTTCCGGGCGGTCGCCGTGAGAGTCTGCCGAACGGGAGGTGATGCGCTCATGGCGACGGTGACTGCGGTCATCCGGACGGCGATCCGGGTGGAGGGGATCGTCCAGGGAGTCGGCTTCCGCCCGTTCGTGTACACGCTCGCGACCGGTCTTGGCCTCACCGGCTTCGTCGGTAACGACGCCGACGGCGTGTTCATCGAGGTCGAGGGGCCCGCCCCGGCAGTCAGCACGTTCCTGCTGGCGCTGCAGCGGGACGCGCCGCCGCTGGCCAGCATCGAGCGGGTCGCCGCGACGGCCATGACCCCAAGGACCCCAAGGACCCCAAGAACCCCCAGCGCCTCCAGCGGATCGGATTCGTTCACCATCGCCGCCAGCGAGCCTGCCCTCAGGTCCGCGCGGCGCCGGGCCTTGGTGTCAGCGGACACCGCGACGTGCGCGGACTGCCTGCGCGAGCTGGCCGATCCGGCGGACCGCCGGTTCGGCTACCCGTTCATCAACTGCACCAACTGCGGGCCCAGGTTCACCATCGTCCGTGACGTCCCCTACGACCGGCCGCTGACCACTATGGCGGACTTCGCCATGTGCGAGCGGTGCGCAGCGGAATACCACGATCCTGCCGACCGCCGCTTTCATGCCCAGCCGACGTGCTGCCCGGCCTGCGGCCCGCGGCTGACGGTGCTCGATCAAGCCGGGAACGTGGGGTCCGGCGAGCCGGTGGCGCGCACCGCCGAACTGCTGCGTGAGGGCCAGGTGCTCGCCATCAAGGGACTGGGCGGCTACCACCTAGCCGCGGATGCAGCCTGCGAGCAGGCCGTCGCGGCGCTGCGGGCCGGTAAGCACCGCGAGGACAAGCCGTTCGCGGTCATGGCCGCGGACCTGGCGGCCGCCCGCCAGCTGTGCGAGGTGGACAGCGTCGCGGCCGAGCTGCTGGCCAGCAAGGGCCGGCCGATCGTGCTGCTGACCCGGCGGCCCGACGCGGACATCGCCGCGTCGGCGGCCCCCGGGAACCGCAGCCTGGGGATCATGCTGCCTTATACCCCGCTGCACCACCTGCTGCTTCAGGCGGTCGGCCGTCCGATTGTGCTGACCAGCGGGAACGTCTCCGACGAGCCGATCCTGTTCCGCGACGGCGACGCGCTGGCCCGGCTCGGCGGGATCGCGGACGCGTTCCTGGTCCACGACCGGGCCATTCACATCAGGACGGACGATTCGGTCGCCCGGGTGTTCGGCGGCCGGCCGATGCTGATCCGGCGGTCCCGCGGCTACGTTCCCGAACCCATCTCGGTGACCAGTGTGTTCCCCCGCGCCACCCTCGCCTGCGGCGCCGAGCTGAAGAACACGTTCTGCCTGGCCAGGGACCGTCATGCCGTCGTCTCCCAGCACATCGGGGATCTGGAGAACGCCGAAACGCTGCGCTCCTTCACCGAGGGCATCGAGCACTTCCGGCGGCTGTTCGACATCGACCCGCAGGTCGTAGCCCATGACCTGCATCCGGAGTACCTGTCCACCAAGTACGCGATGGAGCTGGCCGACGAGGGACTGAGCCTGCAGGGGGTCCAGCACCATCACGCGCACATCGCCTCCTGCCTGGCGGACAACGGCATCGGCACCGCGCTGGAATCCGGCGGCCCGGTGATCGGGGTGGCCTTCGACGGGACCGGCTACGGTCCCGACGGCACGATCTGGGGCGGCGAGTTCCTGGTCGCTGACCTGGCCGGGTTCGAGCGCGTCGGCCATCTCGCGCCGGTGCCGATGCCCGGGGGAGCGGCCGCCATCAGGCAGCCGTGGCGGATGGCGGCGGCCTACCTCGGCGAAGCCGGGCCCGACGACCTCGTCCGGCGTAACCAGGAGGCCTGGCCCACCATCGTGGCCATGGCCCGCAAGGGCATCAACTCCCCGCTGACTTCCAGCGCGGGCCGGCTGTTCGACGCCGCCGCCGCCATCCTCGGCGTCCGGGATGCGATCAACTACGAGGGCCAGGCCGCGGTGGAGCTCGAGCAACTGGCGGATCCTACCCAGCGCGGCGCCTACCCGGCAGGCATCGAAGCAGGCCCTCCGTTCCGTATCAACGGAGCTGACCTGCTCGCCGCGGTCGTCGAGGACCTGGCGGCCGGGACCCCCCGCCCGGTCATCGCGGCTCGTTTTCACCACGGCGTGGCCGCGCTGATCGAGGCGGGCTGCCTGCTGGCGCGGGACCGGCACGGACTGGGCACGGTCGCGCTGTCCGGCGGCGTATTCCAGAACATGCTGCTGTTGCACGCGGTCGTGGCCCGGCTGGAGGCGGCCGGGTTCCGGGTCCTGGTCCACTCGCGCGTCCCGTGCAACGACGGCGGGATCAGCCTCGGCCAGGCCGTCGTGGCCGGCGCCCGGGACCGGCTCGGCCTCTTAGGCCCCAAGCAGATCCGGGGCCCTAGCAGATCCGGGGCCCTAGCAGATCCGGGGCAGCGGATCGCCGACCAGCAGGTCCACGATCCGGGTGCCGCCGAACGCGGTCTTCAGCTGGACGAGCCCCGGCAGTTCGTCCCGCACGTGCCCGATGATCGCGGCCTGCTCGCCGAGCGGGTGGCCGCGCAGCGCGGCGAGCGCATGATCGGCCTCCTCGCCCGGTACGACCGCGACCAGACGGCCTTCGCAGGCCACGTACATCGGGTCGATCCCCAGCAGCTCGCAAGCACCGCGTACCTCGGCCCGGACCGGGATCTCGTCCTCGCTGACCAGCACGCCGACTTCTGCCGCCTTGGCGATCTCGTTGAGGATCGTGGCCACGCCGCCCCGGGTCGCGTCGCGCATCGCCCGGACGCCGGGCACCGCGTTCAGCAGGCCCGCCACCAGCCCGTTCAGCGGCGCGGTATCGGAGGCGATGTCCGCCTCGATGTCGAGCTCGCCGCGGGCCAGCATGATGGTGATGCCATGATCGCCGATGGGCCCGGACACGATGATGGCGTCGCCCGGCCGGGCCCGCGCCGCACCGAGGACCACGTCCCGCTCGATGAGGCCGACGCCCGCGGTGTTGATGTAGCAGCCGTCGGCCTTGCCCTTCTCGACCACCTTGGTATCCCCGGTGACGATGCGCACGCCGGCCGCGGCGGCCGCGGCTCGCATCGACTCGGTGACCCGCTGCAGGTCCGCGACGGGGAAGCCTTCCTCCAGGATGAACCCGGCCGACAGGTAGAGCGGGGTGGCACCGGCCACGGACAGGTCGTTGACCGTGCCGTTTACCGCCAGGTCGCCGATGTCGCCGCCGGGGAAGAACAGCGGCTTGACCACATAGGAATCGGTGGTCAGCGCCAGCCGGGTCCCGTTGATGGTCAGCTCGGCCGCGTCCTCGAGGGGCTCGAGCAGCGGGTTGCGGAACGCGTCGAGGAAGACCGCCTCGATCAGGGTCTGGGTCGCCTTGCCGCCGGCGCCGTGCGACATCGTGATGCGTTCTTCCCTGACCCGGGGGCGACGCCGCCGGGCGCGGTCGATCCGGTCCAGGACCTGCTGCTCCGGGTCGGCCAGCGGCAGCTGGCGCCGGCCCGCCGCGTCAGTTTCCAGCCCGTCGAGCCGTTCGTGCTCCTCGTGCTCGTGCAGGGCCTGATCGACCCAGCCCGGTCCGGTGCTCATGACCGGCTCACCTGTGCCTCCGCGACCCGGTGGCGGTTCATCCGGCCGTAGTTGTAGTAGGCCGCGCAGGCGCCCTCGGGAGACACCATGCAGGTGCCGATGGGGGTCTCTGGGGTGCACGCGGTGCCGAACACCTTGCACTCCCACGGCTTCAGCACGCCCTTGAGCACCTCGCCGCACTGGCATGCCTTCGGATCGGCCACCCGGACGCCGGGTACCTCGAACAGCAGCTCCGCGTCCATCGCCGCGTACTTGTCGCGCACCTTGAGGGCCGAATGCGAGATGAAGCCGAGGCCGCGCCATTCGAAGTAGGGGCGCAGCTCCATCGTCTCGCCGATGGCCTTGAGCGCGACGACGTTGCCGTCCCACGGCACCACCCGCGAGTACTGGTTCTCTACCTCGGACCGGCCCTGCGACAGCTGCACCATGAGCATGTAGATGGACTGCAGGATGTCCAGCGGCTCGAACCCGGCCACCACCACGGGCTTGCCGTATTCGGCGGCGATGAACTCATACGGTCGGCAGCCGATCACGGTGGACACGTGGCCCGGGCCGATGAAGCCGTCCAGCCGCAGGTCGGGGGAGTCCAGGATGGCCTTGATGGCCGGGATGATCGTGACATGGTTGGCGAACACCGAGAAGTTCGTCAGTCCCTCGGCCGCGGCGCGGATCATGGTCATCGCGGTGGACGGCGCGGTCGTCTCGAACCCGATCGCCATGAACACCACCCGCTTGTCCGGGTTCTGCCGGGCAATCTTGAGCGAGTCGAGCGGCGAGTACACCATCCGGATGTTGGTGCCCTCGGCGTTGGCGTCGAAGAACGACCCGCCGCTGCCCGGTACCCGCATCATGTCGCCGAACGAGGTCATGATCACGTCCGGCTGCGAGGCCAGGTGGATGGCGTCGTCCACCCGCCCCATCGGTATCACGCACACCGGGCACCCCGGGCCGTGCACCAGCTGGACCGACTCGGGCAGGTAATCCTCCAGGCCGTGCTTGTAAATCGTGTGGGTGTGCCCGCCGCACACCTCCATCAGCTTGTACTGACGACCGGGCTCGCACAGCGCCGCGATTTTCGCGGACAGCGCGTGGGCTTTCTCGGCATCACGGAATTCGTCGACGAACCGCATTGCTCCCCGCCCTCCTTATTCGATCAGTGACTCCCGCAGCGCGGCGATCTCGTCCTCGTAGGCCTGCCCGATGCCCTCGAGGAACTCCATGGCGGCGGCCGCCTCTCGTTCGTCGATCTTCGACAAGGCGAAGCCGACGTGAATCAGCACCCACTCGCCGGGGACCGGCGGATCATCTTCGAGCAGGCCGATGTTGATCAGCCGCCGGACGCCGCTCACGTCCACCTTGGCCAGATCGGGTTTATCCGGGTAAAGCTCGATGACCTCACCGGGTATGCCGAGGCACATGTGACACCTCTTCCTGATTGTTACCGGCCCGGGCCAGAGCGTCGACAGTGAGCTCCCAGAGCACCTGGTAGACCGTGGTCTGAGCCTCCTGGATCCGGTGCACGGACGTGGACGGCGCGACGAACAGGTAGTCGATGCTGTCCAGCTCGGCCATCTTCCCGCCGTCGTAGCCGGCCAGCCCGATGGTGAGCATCCCCCGCCGGCTCGCCTCGTCAAAGGCGCGCACCAGGTTGGCGGAGTTGCCGCTGGTCGACAGTCCGACCGCGATATCGTTCCGGCCGCCGAACGCCGCGAGCTGCCGGGCGAACACGACGTCGACGCCGATGTCATTGCCCAGCGCGGTGACCACGGCGGTGTCGCTGCCCAGCCCGAACGCGGGCAGCGGGCGAGCGTCGCCGCCCGGGTTCAGGAACAAGGTGGCGAGCTGGGCGGCATCGGTGGCACTGCCGCCGTTGCCGAACGCGAACAGGCGCCCGCCCGCGGCGAACCTGGCCGCGGCCTGCCGCGCACAGTCCGCTATCCGGTCGCCGTCACGCGCAGCGACCACGCGGCGAAGCTCACCGATCTCCCCGACCTTGGCCACACTCGAGGCGCGAACCTGCGCGAGCACGGCCGGCAGGTCGCAGGTGCCGGAGTACAGGAACGGGTACAGCGCCTCCATCGCCTCGGCGCCGGGCTGGTTCTCCTGCCGCATGACCAGGTCACTTCCCTACCACGGCGATGGCTTCCTTGGCGTGCACCAGGATGGTGTCGCCCACCCCGGCGCTCACCAGGGCGACGCTGACGGTCTCCTCGCCCGCGCCGGTGTCGACCACGGCCAGCTCATCGGCCAGCAGCCGCAGCACCGTGACCTCGACCGCGGCATCAGAACAGGTGATGCACACCGCACCAAGACAGTATTGTTCGCTCGCCTCCGGGCCGCCTTCCATGCGCAGCCTTCCCTCGTCGCTCGTTCCTCGCTCCTCAGTCCAGGCAGCGCGGCGGCCCTTTGGCTCGGTCAAGGGACCACCCCCGGCGCGAGCACGCCCGGCTGCTCGAAGAACACGTGCACCAGCTCCCACAGCAGGTGGTAGAGCGTCACGTGCAGCTCCTTGACCACCCGCGGATCGGACGAGGGCGCGACCAGCAGGTGATCGACCGCCTTGCTGGTCATGATCGGGCCCTTATCCGCGCTGGTGCTGTCCCCGCCCGCCAGGGCGATCGTCAGCAGGCCGAGTTCCCTGGCCGCCTCCAGGCCGGCCAGCACGCTGGCGCTGTGGCCGTCGACGGAGATACCCAGCGCGATGTCGGCCGGATCGGCGAGGAAGCGGATCTGGTGGGCGAAGATCGCGGCCACGCCCTGTTGCTCAGCGATCCCGGTCACCGTGGCCACGTCGGTGGTCAGCGAGATGGCCGGCAGCGCCCGTTTGCCCACGATGACCGGGTGGACGAATTCCACCGCGACGTGCTGCGCGTCCGCGCTCGGGCCGCCCGCGCCGAACACCACGAGCTTGCCACCGCGGTGAAACCGGACCGCCATGGCGTGGCACGCGGCCGCGACGGCGTCGGCCTGCCCGGCAAGGTCGCTGGTAGGACCGTACCGCTGCTCGAAAAGACGACTGACCGCGGTGTCCGTCATGACAGCACCGTAGGCCACTGGAGTAGGAGCGTCTAGTGAGCGCCGCGACACTTCTGGTAAATACCTCCGCCGAGCGGTCACAAGTGACCTGCGGCAGGTCACAAACTCCCGCCCTTGGTCAGCTCCAGCGCGGCGCCAGGGTGGTGCGGATCTCAGCCGACTTCCCGGCGACGACGACCTCGATCCAGGCGCTGCGGTGCAGTGGCGGCACGATCAGCAACCGCATGGTGACCTCGCTGTCGCGCGTGCCGGCGCTCTGCTGCCTGGTGGTATGCCAATGGCCGCCGTCATCACGCAGCCACAGCACCGGCAGGCCGCTTTCGTCGGTCCCGGTCGCCACCCCGCTCGCGTGCGCATGCAGGACGGCGCCGTTCTCGCTGCTATGCAAGCCGAGAATCAGGATCTTGATGCCGTCCAGCTCGGGCAGCGCAACGGCCGCTCCGGCGCAGCTCTCGTCCGGTGCCGCGTGCGGGCTCATCCGCTGTCGCTCGAGTACGCTCAGCCACCGTTCCGGCAGGTCACACGAGGGCACGGCGGTAAATCCCGGTACGTTCAGCCTCGCATACAGCGTGCCGAGCTGACCGGGCACCGGGCTGAGCGGCGGCAGCGCGCCGGCGACCTGCACTGCCTCGATGATGTCGTCCAGCTCGTCCCGGGCGCGGACCAGCAGTCCCGGCGCTATGCTGCTACGTCCGCTGCCCAGCAGCAGCGCCGCGAGGCGGTGCAGCAGGTGCTCGCCGGGGGCCAGCGCGGCCGGGGCGACCGTCACCTGCGGCGGCGGCTGCTGGCTGAGGTCGATGCGGGTGACGGGCCCGGCCGGACCGGTGGCCAGCTCCAGCCAGCGGACGCTGGGCGGCGGATCGGGGTGCAGCCTGAGCTCGCCGCTCCACTCGGCGCCGCCGTTGCTTGCGCTCGCGCCGCCGCCCCAGAAGGCCAGTGTGTAACCGTTGCCTGCCTCGTCTGTGGCGGTGAGCCGGTTCAGCAGCTCCGACCCCGGCAGGTCCGCCGGGGTAAAGACCGGGTTGGCCGGGACCAGCGCGCTGCGCAGCCTGACCATCGTCGTGAACCAGGCCCCGGCCGCGCTCTGCACGTACGTCAGGAGGCACACCACACCGTGGCTCTGGTCTGACTGAACCGGGATCGTCATCCCGACCGGGACCAGGCGCCCGGGGGGCGGGGCCGGCGGCGGTGCCATCGGCCGGAAAGCCGCGGGCTGGCCGGGCCGCCAGGATATCCGCCGCCGGGCCGCCGGCCCCCGCCGGGAGACGGCCGGCGCCCCGCCCGGCGTCTTCTGGTGCCGGGCCGTCAGGGCAAGCGCGAAGTCGGCCTCGATCGCACCCGCCGTCCCCGCGTCGATCGCGTCCACCGCCGTCAGCGCCTGCACGACACGGCCGAACCTGGCGCCGGCGGGCCCGTCGGCGTCCTGGTGAATGGCGCGGCGCAACTCCGCCTCGCCCACCAGCCGCAGGTGTGTCTCAGCGCGATCCACGCCCCCATTGTCCCCCCGCCGCGCGCTCCCTCCCGCCGCGATCCCACCACCGAAAATCAAGATCATTAATCCGAACGGGCGTGGTTCCAGCGGTAGCTCCCCCGCAAAACGCCTCCTCGGCGAAACCACACCGTGCAGGTCAGCGGGGGAGCGGGCGCCGGAACTTCGCCGTGTTTGCGTAGGGTTCTCCCGGGGTTCTCTTGTCACTCGGGGTGCCCCGGGAGGATGGTGACCTTGAGGCGGCTGGTCAGAACGCCTGTGTCGCCCGAGGGAGATCGCGGAGGTGGTTTACCGTGCCGGATGGCGCTGGCCGGTTGGCGTACAACAGCACGTGGCAGAAGGCTCGCTCGAGGTCCACCTGTCCATCCTGGACGGCGTCGCGGCCCGGTATCGCACGCCGTTCTTCAGCGCGCTGAAGAACTACAGCCACCGCCCGACCGGGGTGTTCCACGCGCTGCCGATCTCGCACGGCAAGTCGATCGTGGAGTCGCACTGGATCCACGACATGATCGACTTCTACGGCATGGAGATCTTCCTGGCCGAGACGTCAGCGACCTGCGGCGGGCTCGATTCGCTGCTTGAGCCCACCGGACCGCTGCGCGAGGCCCAGCAGCTGGCGGCCGAGACGTTCGGCTCGCGGCGGACCTACTTCGTCACCAACGGGACCTCGACGGCCAACAAGGTCGTGGTGCAGGCGCTGGTGCAGCCCGCTCCGGCCTGTCGAACATGACCAAGGCCTGGAGCGGTGACGAGTTCGTCCTTGATCCGTCCCGGATCACCATCTACATCGGCGCCACCGGCATTGACGGTGATCATTTCAAGCGCGGCCAGCTGATGGACCGTTACGGCGTCCAGATCAACAAGACCTCGCGGAACACCGTGCTGTTCATGACCACGATCGGCACCACCCGCAGCTCGGTGGCCTACCTGATCGAGGTGCTCGTCACCATCGCCCGCGACCTGGAGGCCCGGGTGGCCGAGATGAGCCCGGCCGAGCGCGCCGCCCACGAGCGCGCGGTACAGCGGCTGACCTCTCCCACGGCGCCGCTGCCCGACTTCAGCGGCTTCCACCCCAGCTTCCGGGACAGTCCGGAGGAAACCACCCCGGAGGGCGACGTCCGGCGGGCCTTCTACCTGGCTTACAACGACAGCTGGTGCGAGTACCTCACGCCGGACGAAGCCGAGCAGCGCGTCGAGAACGGCGATCAGGTCGTCTCCACCACCTACGTCACGCCGTACCCGCCCGGCTACCCCGTGCTCGTGCCCGGCCAGGTGTTCAGCCCGCAGATCCTGGCCTTCATGCGGAGCCTGGACACCCCGGAGGTGCACGGCTACCGGCCCGATCTCGGCTACCGCGTCTATCTGGACAAGGCCCTGGAGATCGTCGCGCCACCCGGCCGGCCCCCCCGCCCGGCACCCCCGCCGGAAAACCCGTCCGCCTGATAGTCAGAAGATCACCCATTACGGCGTGGCGTAACCGGCCGGAAACATCCGGCATAGATCATGAATTATGCAAACGCGCCGGCTCCTGATCGGATGCGACTTTACCTATGTCGCGGTCATCAGCACGCCGGTGATCTTCCAGGTCCAGCCGATCGAAGACCCGCTCATTCTCATCGAAGGCGCGCAGTGGGAATCCGAGCCGTCGCTCGCGATCCGGGACTACACCGACCTGTACGGTAACCCGTGCGTCCGTACCGTGCTGCCCCCGGGCCGGTCGAGTTTCCGGTTCCATGCGGTGGCCGAGGTCCCCGACGCAACCGAGGAAGCCGACGAGGACGCGAAAGAGTGCCCGCCGGACGACCTGCCGGATGACACCCTGATCTACACCCTGCCGAGCCGGTACTGCCTGCCTGATGTGCTCGGCGACGAGGCCTGGTCCCGCTTCGGCGGGCTGGCGCCGGGGTACCGCCGGGTGCAGGCCATCTGCGACCACGTGCACAATCACCTGACCTTCCAGTACGGCAGCACGACGGCCCTGTCCAATGCCGCGGACGTCAACCAGGCCCGGATGGGGGTCTGCCGTGACTTCACGCACCTCGCGGTCTCGTTCTGCCGGGCGCTGAACATCCCGGCCCGTTATGTCTTCGGCTACCTGCCTGACCTCGACGTACCGCCGGATCCCGCGCCGATGGACTTCGCGGCCTGGATGGAAGTGTGGCTGGGCGACCGGTGGTGGACTTTCGATCCGCGTAACAACATCAGGCGCAAAGGACGTATCGTGATCGGCCGGGGGCGTGATGCGTCCGATGTCGCCATGGCGACGACATTCGGCGGACCCCTGCTCGAGTCCATGGTGGTCCAGGCGGAGGAGGCGGCGCGATGATGCTAGATCCCTCAGTGCTGCAGGCTCCGCTCCTTGATCACCGGGGGCTTGACCTGGGCGCCGTCCGGAACGTCAACTATGTCCTGCAGCAGAGCTTTCGCTACGAATACGACGCGCCGGTGGAGTCGCTGCGTCAGCGGCTGGTCATCGTGCCGCCCGCCCGGCATGGCAACCAGTACCGGCGCGCGCACCTGCTCGAGGTCAACGGCGCTCCGGTGCGACGGCGGGTGAGCCGGGACGCCCACGGCAACGTCGTCGCCTGGCTGCATGCCGATCGCGTGACGCAGGCGATCGAATTCCGGCTCGCCGCCGTGATCGAACGCGTCCGCGACGACGGTCCCACCGTGCTTCCTGCCCAGGCCCTGCACAGCCCGCGGTTGCTGCGGCCGACCCCGCTCACCGCGGCCGACAAGCGGTTGCGCGACCTAGCCGCGGACATTGCCGCCGAGACCGGCGAGCCGGAGGACACCGCCCAGCGCATCTGCGACGTGGTCTCGGCGGCGATCACCTATGAGTTCGGCGTCACCTCGGTCACGACCACGGCGGCGCAGGCCCTGGCCGCCGGCCGCGGCGTCTGCCAGGACTTCGCTCACGTGATGCTGGCCCTGTGCCACCTGGTCCAGTTGCCCGCCAGGTACATATCGGGACACCTGCTCGGCCAGGGCGGCACCCACGCCTGGGTCGAGGTGATCGTGCCGCACGGCCAGCAGGCCGAGGCCATCGCGTTCGACCCGTGCAACGGCCGCCGGACCGACAGCGGCTACGTCACCGTCGCGACCGGCCGCGACTACGCCGACGTCGCGCCGACTTCCGGCTCCTACGTCGGCACCTCCTCCGGCCGCCTGACCACCGCCCGCAAGGTCGGCGTCCTCGCCGCCGCCTGACCGGCCGGCTCGACGGACCAGCGCCCATCACCGCGG
>Ga0182030_10012868_pt1 | contig 16714 bp, 11 predicted proteins | sample 812S3MmetaG_FD_121299 | JGI IMG/M metagenome (GOLD analysis project Ga0182030, IMG submission 121299) | Permafrost microbial communities from Stordalen Mire, Sweden - 812S3M metaG (Illumina Assembly) | ecosystem: Environmental > Terrestrial > Soil > Wetlands > Permafrost | place: Sweden...
AGATCAGAGCCGGAAGCAGAGCTCCTTCCTCCTGAAGAGAAAAATCCAACTGGAAGAGAATACAGCTTCTCGCCTCTGACCTTTTAAGGGTGTGATTCACAGAATTGGCCGCTAATAAACGGCGATGTGGAAGTTATCGCCGATGCCTGCGATGGTAAGCCCTTCCTGTGGCCAAATGACCTCTGCTTCGGTCCCGACGGCGCATTATACCTGACCGATTCCGGAGTCCGGGTCCGGGATTATAAGGTCGGCACTAAGCCACGGCCTGATTATGAAAAAGTGAAACTTGACGGAAGGGTGTTTCGGATCGACCCAGTTACGCGACAGGTGCGCCAGATTGATAGTGGACTAACCTTCACTAACGGTATTGCTTTCGGTCCGGACGGAAATCTTTATGTTAACGAGACGATCACCGGCATGGTGTATCGATATGCCTGGAAACCCGGAGGGGAGTTGGGGCCGCGCGAATGCTTCGAACAAAGCAATCCCGAACCCGCTCCGGGTTTTCAGGGGCCGGATGGTATGGCTTTCAGTAAGGACGGCAGGTTGTACGTGGCGCTCTTCGGCCGAGGCCGCGTGACGGTGATGAACTCGGCGGGTAGGGTTGTTGAACACATTCCGACTCGCGGGCAGAAGCCAACCAATGTCGCCTTCGGGTTGCCCGGCGACCAGAGAATTTATGTGACCGAGGATGAACTGGGCGCTTTGGAGGTTTTCGATGTGGGTGTGGAAGGGCTTCCTTTGCACCAAGGATGATCTGCCGCGTGATCCCCGGCGACTCCGGGAGAAGATTGGAACGTAGTGACCAAACAAGAAATTGCGACACCCGCCCTGCTGGTGGACCTCGACCGGATGCAATCCAACCTGGAACGCATGGCGGCATTCTTTCATAGCCTGCCCGCTAAGCTCCGCCCGCATTTCAAAAACCACCGGGCGCCAGAGTTGGCCCACCAGCAATTGAAGGCAGGCGCCATAGGTCTCACCTGTTCGACGCTCCGCGAAGCCGAATGCCTGGTTGAGCACGGAGTACACAGCGTGCTGCTGGCAAACGAGATCGTGGACGCTGTAAAGATCCCTCGTCTCGTCGATCTCTCCCGCCGGTCCGACCTGATCGTCTGCGTCGACAATGAGAAAGTGGCGGCCGACTTGGCTCTCGCCTCAGCGCAGGCCCAGACGCCAGTCAGCGTCCTGGTGGATGTGGATGTGGGATTACATCGCTGCGGGGTGCCACCCGGAGACCCCACGGTGCGGCTGGTCCGTACCGTTATGGAGAAGGGCTTGCGTTTCCGCGGCCTGATGGGCTACGAAGGCCACCTCTCCCGCCTGATGCCCGAGCAGAGTAAGACCGATGCGATCATAGCCGCCCTCGGTCCGCTGGTAGGGACTAAGGCCTATCTGGAAGATGAGGGCATTGCGGTGGAAATCGTTAGCGTTAGTGCAACCGGAACTTATATGTCTTCGGCATGCATTCCCGGCGTGACGGAGGTTCAGGCAGGTTCCTACCTGCTGATGGATACTAACTATCGGGAATGCTGCACGGATTTTGACCTCACGCTTACCATTCTGGCCACCGTGATCAGCAAGACCGGCCGGAAGTACCTCGTGGTCGACGCTGGCATGAAGATTCTAAGTTGCGAACGCGGTATCCCATTGGTGAAGTACCCGGAGGGACTCACCCTGCGCAGGCTCAACGCCGAACACGGCACGCTTGACCTGGGTGAGAATGCGCGGGATATCCAGGTCGGCGATCGTATCGAGATTTGGGTCCGCTACTCCGATGCAACCATAAACCTTCACGACCGCATGTACGGAGTCCGGAACGGGCAGGTGGAGAAGGTTTTCCAACTGTGCGGGCGGAACTGTCAGTGATGGCCAAGGTTTCAGAGCGGTTGCTGCTCCAAAGTCGCTTCGACACCGTCGATGGGAGGCGTTAGTGGCAAGCGTTCTAAAAGGGGCCATGATCGGCTGTGGCTGGTTTGCGGAGAATCACCGCGAAGCTTGGCTAAGGATTCCCGGCGTGGAAATCGTGGCGGCGGCGGACACTCAGCTAGACCGGGCACAGAGATTTGCCGCGAGAGCGTACTCCTCTGCCGAGGGACTGCTCGACCGCGAACAACTCGATTTCGTGGACATCGCAACACATGCTACATCACACCTTCCGTTGGTACGGCTGGCCGTCGAAAGAAAGGTTCCGACGATTTGCCAGAAGCCGATTGCGCCCGACTGGGCTAGCGCCGTACAGCTTGTCAGTGCAGCGGAGGCCGCCGGCGTGCGGCTAATGATTCACGAGACCTGGCGCTGGCAGCCTTGGTACCGTGTGGCTCAGGAAATGATTTCGCGCGGAGATATCGGTTCTCCCATCGGCTACGGATTTCGGTTCCGAAGGCGCGATGGTCTGGGAGACGAGCCCTACACCGAACAGGCTTATTTCCGAAAAGAACCTAAACTCATCATTCATGTAACGCTCGTCCACCATATTGACACTGCACGGTTCCTTTTTGGAGAAATCGATTCGATTTACGCGGAAGCCAGCCGTAGGAACCCCCGTATCGTCGGCGAGGACCAAGCGATAATCACTTTGGCCCATAAAAACGGGGTTCATGGGTGGATCGATGGAAATCGCTTTCTAGATCCCAATCCCAATGGGCCAGCCATGGGCGACATCTATCAAAACAACGAGCGTGCTTGGAAAAACGTAGTCACGGCTGGTTGCTTTGGGGACAGTGTTCGGGCCACGCAAGCCCACTTCATTTCTTGTTTGCAAGATGGTTCTCCGTTCGAGTCTGATGGGCGTTCGTACCTGGGTACGTTTGCGACCGTCGAGGCAGCCTACCGGAGCGTAGCTGAAAGGCGGGAAGTATCGCTTTCAGAGATTCTTGATTCCGGCCCACAAAATACTTAAGCGGAGGAATGAACCGGGCTCCCCGTAGTTTTGCGGCAGCCGGCTGACCCAGAGGATCAATGAGTAGTGCTGGGAGGGCGGAAAGTCAGGCGAGTGCGCGCACCTGAGCAAGAGCGGTGTAGGCAAAACGCAGTTCTGGAGATTCTTAGCATGGCGAAGAGAATGGGTCTCGGGGTTCTCGCCGCGTTCTATTTCGTGGTAGGAGCATTCGCGCAACCCATTAGACTCCACCCTGCCAATCCGCATTATTACTTGTTTAATGGCCAACCGACGATCCTGATCACCTCGGCCGAGCATTATGGTGCCGTGGTCAATCTGGATTTCGATTACGTCCGGTACTTGGATGCGCTCAAGTCGTACGGGATGAACTACACCCGCGCATGGCCTGGAGCCGTGCTCGAGATGGTCGGGGAGTTCGTGAAGGACAACACGATGGGCCCGAAGCCCCGAAGAACCATCGTGCCCTGGGCGCGCAGCAGCGAGCCTGGCTACATCTACGGCGGAAACAAATTTGATCTGGATAAGTGGGATCCGGAATACTTCGCCCGCCTGAAGGATTTCATTGCCAAGGCGGCCGAGCGCGGCGGCGTGGTGGAGATCTGTTTCTTCAACGCGCAGCGTTCATATCGCTGGCCCCTCTCCCCCTTGTATCATGAGAACAATATTCAGAACGAAGGCAAGTGCGAGTTCGAAGACTTTCAAACGCTGAAGGACCCGGATCTCGTCCGCCGCCAGGATGATTATGTCCGCAAGATCACCCAGGAAGTGAATGCCTACGACAACGTCATTCTGGAGATTTGCGACGAGCCCGCACTCTACACCCCCTATGACCAGGCCGGCGCCTGGGTTGGGCATCTGCTGAAGCTCGCTCACGACACGGAAAACACGCTCCCCAAAAAACATCTGATCGCGCAAGAAGTGGAGGGACCAATTGGGGGCCCCATCGATTTCTCCGCCAGCCCAATCCTTTCCATCATTGTGGGACAGTACGACTGGGAGGGAGGGCGACAGCAAATGGGCGGCATGATGGGATTGGACTATGAATATAGTCACAATAAGCCGATTGAATTGAACGAGACCTCTTATTATCCGTTTCAATACAAAGTAGGCGACCCGATCCTGGCATCGCGTGTTGAGGCCTGGGAGTTCATCGTTGGCGGGGGAGGCAGTTTCAACCACTTGAACTCGCGATTCACGGCCGAGAATCCGGCGGGCGACACACCAGACAACGCCCAAGTTCTAAGCGCGCTCCGCAGCTTAAAGAACTTCATGTCCAGCTTTGATTTCATCAAGATGCGTGCCGACAAGAACTTCGTTGTGGGTAGCGTGCCGGCCGGCGCTTACTGCCGGGGCATTAGCCAACTGGGGGTGCAGTACGCGTTCTATCACCACCACAGTCACCTGGATGAGCGCCGGGAATATTACATCGCACCGCCTGGAAATTACACCGAAACCTTGGATCTGGGAATTCCCGAAGGGACTTACAAAGCCGACTGGGTTGACCCAGCCTCGGGCTCGACAATCAGCAGCATAACGTTCACACAGCGAGGCGGGACGAAGCAGCTCGCCACCCCCCAGCATTTCGTAGACATTGCCTTGCGTATCAAACGCGAGTAGGCCACTGGTTAGGAAGGATTTGCTGCTTGCGTCGCGCCGCAAAACAAATCTCGGACAGAGGAAATGTCATGTTGAAAAGAATCTCGCCGCTCGGCCTCGCCTTGGTGTTGTGTCTTGCCCAAGCCTCGGCCGAGCCGATCAAAGTCCATCCTGCCAATCCGCACTATTACCTCTTTCATGGCCAACCGACCGTCCTTATAACTTCGGCCGAGCACTACGGCGAGGTGGTGAATTTGGACTTTGATTATGTCAAATACCTCGACGCTCTCAAGGCATACGGCATGAACTACACGCGCGTCTGGCCGGGCGCGGTGCTCGAGATGGTGGATGAGTTCGTCAAGGACAACCCTATGGGGCCGAAGCCGCGAAGGACAATTGTCCCCTGGGCGCGCAGCAACGAGCCCGGTTACGTATATGGCGGAAACAAGTTTGACCTCGACAAATGGAATCCCGAGTTCTTCACCCGCCTTAAGGATTTGATCGTCAAAGCGGCAGAGCGCGGCATCGTGGTGGAGGTCTGTTTCTTTAACTCCCAGTATACCCATCGCTGGCCTCTTTCACCCTTGTATTACGAAAACAACATCCAAGGGGTGGGCAAGTGCAATTTCGAGGATGCCCAGACGATGAAATATCCCGACTTGGTCGAGCGGGAGAGCGCGTATGTTCGAAAAATCACTCAAGAAGTGAACGCGTATGACAATGTAATTTTAGAGATTTGCGACGAGCCTTCCAACTTCACCTCCCATGCGGACGCGGGGCCATGGGTAGGCCATTTGCTGCAGGTCGTGCACGATACGGAAGAAAAGCTCCCCCAGAAGCACCTGGTAGCTCAGGAAGTGGAAGGGCCACTTGGAGGTCCGGTGGATTTTTCCGAAAGCCCTCTTTTGTCGGTGATCGTCGGACAATACGTGGTGGGCGGCGAAGAGGATAGTGAGCAGATGGGAGGTATGGTGGGTCTGGACTCGAAGTACGGCCTCGACAAGCCGATTGAGCTGAACGAAACCGCCTGGTACCCGACGTGGTATCGAAACACGGACCCTGTCGCGGCTTCGCGCGTGGAAGCCTGGGAGTTTATGGTGGGCGGCGGTGCCAGCTTCAATCATTTGAACGGGCGATTCACCGCCAAGGACCCGACCGGAAACACGCCCGACAATGCCCAGATCCTGTGCGCACTGCGAAATCTGAAAGAGTTCATTTACAGCTTTGACTTCCTGAAGATGCATGCGGCCAAGAGCTTTGTCATCAGCGGCGTGCCGCCGGGAACCTACTGCCGTGGCATGAGCGAGCCGGGAGAGCAGTACGCGCTTTATCACCACCATAGCCAGCTTGCCGAGTCGGGGATGTACTACATCGTGAATCCTGGACATTACCATGAGAATCTCGTGCTATACCTCCCCGGCGGGACTTACAAAGCCGATTGGGTTGACCCAGCCTTGGGCAGGGTAATCAGCAGCGTTACCTTCACACATCAAGGCGGCAACAAGGACCTCACGGCACCCAAACATGCTGTAGACATCGCTTTGCGGATCAAACGAGTTCGTTGATCTCCGCATTATTGCGGTGTCGGAAGGCTTCAATAACTCCGGCTCCGAGATTGTTTACAGCTTGATAGCTAGAATCATTTGCGGTAGGCTTGGTCCATCGGTTAACTTCCGGGTGTGAGTCTGGATTTTCTCGCAAAAACTTTATACCACACATCCCGTGAGGGTAAACACTTTTCTCTGGTTTTTCGCTCCGACCGATCGCGAATTTCGGGACGGATGTATAGCTTGATGAAGGTGTCACATTTTCAATAGGTTAGGGCGCATAGACCCTGGAAGATTGCGTCGTGCTTTAGAAGGACTGGCTCCTTGTTTAAGCCCCGGCAACTCAATTCGGTCAAGACATCGGAGATTGAAACTCAAATCAATGCGGAGGGGGTTCACATTTGGCCTTTTGAGGCCGAATTCCCGATTGATGTCCGCTTCCTGGCTATTGAACCGCGCCCCGTCCGCATGAACCGTCACGACTATTTTGAGTTGCTCTACTGCTATTCCGGCGAGGTTACCCTTCAGGTTCAAGAAGACCACGTTACAGTCAAGGAAGGAGATCTCTTCATCATTGGGAGCAGCCTGTTCCATCGCACCATTGAGGGCACATCCAGGAAAGCGCAGGCCGTGGTCGTTTATTTCTTGCCTGAGCTGATTTACCGAAACGGTGTCGCTGATGACGAAGCCCGTGAATATCTGATGCCATTTCTCAATCAGGATCGCTCGTTTACCCATGTGGTACCGGGAGAGACGGGCTTACCCTTGCAAGCTCTTCATTGGATTCATCAGATCCACGAGGAACTGCCAGCCACTTCGAGTCAGGCTCAGCTCGGCGTGAAAACCTATCTTCGTGTGATCCTCATGCTGCTCAGAAAGCATTACAATGAGGCCGAGAGAATCGATGGAGTATTCACCAGAAGGAAGCGCGATCTTGAACGCCTTCGGCCTCTTTTTAAGTTCATTGACCAGCACTTTGCCGAACGAATCAATCTGCGGGATGCCTCCGCGATCGTCGGAATTAGCAGCTCACACTTCAAACGTTTCTTCAGGCAAGTGACCGGACAGCCCTTTGTAACTTACCTAAACCATTTTCGTATCGCCAAAGCGCAAGAATTGTTAGCTTCAACAGATAAGTCTATCGCGGAGGTAAGTCAAGAGATGGGCTTCTGCGACCAAAGTTACTTCGGGATTGTCTTCCGCAAGTTCGTTCACACCGCGCCGCTTCAATACCGGCACCGCCACCGCTCAGGAGAAGAAACGCTTGCTCTTGATTCCCGCGACCTTGCTAAGGACTCTGGTCCAGCGGAAATGCGAGACAGTGTATCGCACGAGCGAGGGGGGCTATCCTTACCACTTTCAGAGTAAGTTTTTGGCGTCTTCAGAGACAGTCGGTCCGCAACTGCATGGCGCGTTTCACAAGCTTGCATTCACCCCCCAGTCCAACAACTCCGCCGTCTCTACATCCTGCGCTGGTATAAGGTGCCCTCGTAGAGGTCATCCCCCTGCGTGACGAGGAGCTGGAAGGTCGTCAGGACTAGAAGTCCAATGGGTCGGCGGAAACGCGTAAGGTCAAGGTAAGGTCGGTTTGGGGCGCGGAACTTCGCGATAGGCGCGATACCCAGTACGCAACGAACGTTTGGTATCCTACCCCGCCCCGTCATCGAACCTCAGGGGTCACCTGCGATCCGGCCAACAATGGTCACCCAGAATCTGGCCAATGGTTTTCGCCCCGGCGGGAGGGTTGTTCGCTATACTTTGGCGTCGGATCGCATGGGCCGTTCGATCTCGGTTCTTAAATGTCGTCGCGTACGGCTAAGTAATGCCAGTAGCAGGGGTTGTGGGAAAGTGGAAATCGCTTCGCGATTTCCAAGGCGGCCATGGCCGCCGTCTTTTCCACAACCCTTCTCGATTCTGGGAGCCAACCTAAAATCTCCTCTCCCCGTTGGCCGGATTTCAAGTGACCACGAATGGCCGGTTTGGGGTGACCCCCGAGGTCATCGAAAGCGTCGCCACCCCCACACAGCCTCGCAACGCTCTGGAATCTCACTCGGGTCGTGCTCCCGGGTCGCCGGGCACGCACCAGACATTAGGCGGATCCAATGGCACTATCGCTCTTCGATGCTGCAAGCGTAGTAGGTGCTTTGCAGGAGACGGATCGACACCGTGGATCGCTGGATGGATGGCAACACTTTCCTGACGTACTCCCCTTACTCTAATAGATTGTTAAATCGCGCAAAACAAGACGTATACGCCTCGCCTTTGCCGTTCTGATAGAGGTGCGCTTGCAACTCCGCCCACGAAGAGATGATCCTTTCGTCATAAAAATTTGCCCAATCCTTATAGCAATCCCTGACGCTTGGGCTACTCTTGGCGGGTGCCACTGATAGCGTGACCGGTAATTGTGGCGGCCTTCTACTAGGCTGTCAGGTTGACATCTGGGACGGGACCCCAGGTCAAACATCCTTTACTGCCCCTTTGTCTGATTGCGTCTTGGGAATTCACTCAGAGGTCTGTCTAATGAAACGAAGAATTGTGTTGGTTTTAGGGTTTCTCTTTCTGTTCAGCGCGGTTGTTAGGGCGCAGGACACGGCAAGCATCGTGGGGACGATAACAGACACCTCGGGCGCCGTTATTCCCAATGCCAAAGTCGTAGTCTCCAATCCTGAGAGAGGTTTCACTCGCAATCTGGTCAGTAGCTCTGCCGGTGAATACACAGCAGCGAGAATTCCTATCGGCAACTACATGGTGACAGTGGAGGTCACGGGTTTTCAGAAGCTCGTGCACAGCGGCATCACCCTGGCGGTTGGCCAAACCCTCCGCGTCGACCTGCAACTCCCTGTCGGTGCGATGACGCAGCTCGTCACCGTGAGCGGGAACATCTCCAAGGTCGAAACCGAGAACGCCACGGTTTCCGACGTGGTGACTTCGCGGCAAATCGAAAACCTGAACCTCAACGGCGTGAATGTCTTCTCCCTGGAGACGCTCGTGCCGGGGTCGGTAGTCGACAATGGCAACGACACCACGCACCTCGGCAGCGCCGGCAACCAGCCCTCCATCTCCTTCAACGGCAACCGCATGGAGTACAGCAACCTGGAAATCGACGGCGGCAACAACAGCGACGAGGGAGCTACCGGCAATGGGGGGGTCACCACGCCGGTGCTCGAGTCCATCGCAGAATTCCGTATTAGCACCTCCAATTATGGTGCGGACATCGGGCAGCACGCCGGTGCCGTCATCGAAATCGTCACCAAAGGGGGCACCAAGGATTTCCACGGCAGCGCTTACGAGTATGCGCGCAACGACGTGATGGACGCCAACGACTGGTTCATCAATCAAACCATTGCTCCCTCGGGCGGTCAAGCGCCCAAGACCCCGCTGAAGTGGAACATCTTCGGTTACACCCTGGGCGGCCCCTTCTACATCCCGGGCCATTACAACACAGACAAACGCAAGACGTTTTTCTTCTGGTCGCAGGGGTGGGCCCGTTATCGCGAAGGTACCGTCATCAACGCCAACGTCCCCACCATGCTGATGCGCCAAGGCGATTTCAGCGAATGCGACCCAAACTCGCCCAATGCCAATTCGATCGTGATCAGCCAAGGGTGCGCTGTGCCGAACGTGAACGGCCAGCCGACCGATATCATTCCTTCCATTAACCCCAACGCGGCCGCCTTAATGAACGGATTCATTCCGCTTGCAAACGACGGCATTGACGGTTACCGGAAAGCTCCCAGCCTACCCACCAACTTCCGCGAAGAGCAGATTCGCGTCGACCAGAACATCAGTGACAAGGCTTCGCTCTTCGTACGCGTCACCAATGACTCGAACAGCCTCGCCTATTCACCGGTCCTGTGGTCGTCCTCCGAATACGATTCGGCCGAGACTTTTCTGAATATCCCCTCCCGCTCCCAGGTGTTACACTTAACCTATAGCTTTCGGCCCAACCTCATGAACGAGTTTATCATGGCGTACTCCAACGACAACCTCCACATTGCCGACCAGGTGGGCTCATCGAACGTCGTGCATTCAATCGACAAGCCTGCGAGCTGGACGGCCGCGAACTTCTTCCCCGCCAACGCCACAAACCCCGAGCTACCTTCGGTTTCGATCAGCGGCGGGACGGCCGGAAGCTATATCGAGGATTTGGGGACCTTCGTGGGAAAGTACAACGCCAGCCCCACCTACACGTGGAAGGACAATGTTGCCTACACTACCGGCCGGCATACCTTAAAATTCGGAATCTATCTGGAGAAGTATCAGAAGAACGAACACTTTGGCTTTAATACACAAGGCTTCTACACCTTCGGTACCGGGTGGCCGGGTTCGACCGGTAACGCTCTGGCGGATATGTACCTCGGTAATATCCAGCAATATCAGGAAGGAACGCTGAACGTCAACGGCCAAGCCACGGGCGGATATGCCTACGGCCACTTCCGGCGGACCGACTTCGAACCCTACTTCCAGGATGACTTCAAGGTCTCACGCCGCTTGACGGTCAATCTTGGCGTGCGCTACTACATGTTCATCCCCATCCACGATGTTTCCAGGCCGCAGGATTTCGACTCCACCTTCATCCCCTCCGACTACAATCCGGCGCTTGAGGATTTGATCCAGTTCTCACCCGTCACGGGCAGCCCCATTCTGGTCGCGGACCCCGCCACCGGCCACGTCCACGACTTCACAACTTTCGGGAACGGCCTGGTCAACTGTGGCAAGGGGGGAATTGCGGTGGGTTGCGTGAAGCCCTTCTATGGCGCGATTGGCCCGCGTTTCGGCTTTGCATTCGACCCCACCGGATCAGGCAAGACCTCTCTGCGGGGCGGTTACGGCATGTACTTCGAGCCGGGCAACGGCGACGAATCGAACGTGGAAGGGCTGGAAGGTAACCCGCCCTTCACGCTGTCGCCTTCCGGCTATAATATTGTCGGCTACGGGAACGTCCAGCCCGGCGCTTACGGCCCGCCTGGCATGGCAGCCATTCCCTTCTATCAGAAGCCGCCCAGCAGCCAGCAGTTCAACCTCGACGTCCAACACCAGATCGGAACGAACAACGTCGTGACGGTCAGCTACGTGGGGAACCTGGGCCGGCACTTGGCCACCAGCCGGAATCTGAACCAGATTCCCGTCGGCGTGACCACCCTGAACGTTCCCGAGTTGGCCGGTTTCGCCGGAACCGACAACCTCAACCCCTCGAATACCACGCCTATGTGCGACGCGGCCGGCAATTGTAACGTGCAGCGAATCCTGACGAACACTCAGCAGCCGGGAATTCTTTTCAACCCCTACCTGGGCTACGGATCGATCGTCAACAAGCAGAACACCGCCGTGTCAAGCTACAACGCCCTCCAGGTCAATTTCCGGCACACCACGGGTCATGGCCTGACGTTCCAGTCCGCCTACACCTGGTCGCACATGATCGACGATTCCACCACCACCTACTTCGCGAGTGGTGGCACCGGCTCGGTGGACGACAACTATGACTTGAGCCGGTGGAAGGCTACCTCCGACCTCAACCGCAGCCAGGTTCTGGAGCTGAATTACGTCTACAACCTGCCCTTCTTCAAGACCTCGCCCCACGCATGGGCCCGGCAAGCGCTGGGAGGATGGCAGTGGAGCGGGATCACCAGCTTTTATTCCGGCGAGCCGGTGGACTTTAATTGTGGCGTCAACGGGTTCGCGACCGGAATCGGGACGTCCTTCCGCTGCAATACCGTGGGGGCGCTGAAGATCCAGAAGGGTGCGGTTGACGATCCGCAGTTTGGTCCGGTCCCGACTTGGTTTAATCCCAGCGTGATCACCCAACCACTCGCCAGCCAGCTCGAGGCCAACGGTCAAGCCGGCATGTTCGGCTACATGGGCCGTAACGCCTTGACCGGCCCGGGCCGCAACAACTGGGACTTGGCTTTGCACAAGGAGTTCAAGTTGCCTTGGTTCCGGACCGATACGTCAACGCTCCAGATCCGCCTCGACACCTTCAATACCTTTAATCATCCTCAGTGGAAATCCATAAGTACGGGATGCGCCGGGTCGATATCCTTCGGGCAGCCATGCACTCAAGTGGGCAATGCCGAGGTTAGCGGTGCTTGGAGTCCACGTAACGTCGAGCTGGGCATGAAATTCCTGTTTTAGTAATACTATGCTAAGTCGGGTTGTCATAAACTCGCTTGAACGATGTTTCGCCGGGAGGACGGCGTCCGTTCGATTTCGCCAACGGAGCTGGACCGCGCTGAGAATCTGTTCCAGCAGTCCAGAGCGCGACAGTCTGTCTCGACGACGGAAAGAACACCTCGGCGGGACCGCCAGAACGAGACCTCGAAGGAAGAAGATGCCAAGAATAGCAAAATGAAAACTGGAATCCTATGGAACCATCCCAATCTAAGACACTCCGGCCCGCTCGTGGCGCTCACGTTGCTCGGTTTCGTTTGGGCGAGGGCGCAAGCGGCCGCGCCCAAAGTTCCCGGCACAAGTTCTCCAGCCTATCCGCTTAAGGTTAGCGCCAACCGCCGCTATCTGGTCGATCAGAACAACATCCCATTCCTGATTGCCGGCGACGTTCCCCAACCCCTCGTTACGATGGTCTCCACGGCAGACGCCGCGAATTATTTCGACAACCGCCAGGCTCACGGATTCAATGCCATGTGGATTGACGTTCTGGTTGCCGGCCCCTATTACCCTGACAGCCGGGTTGACGGCGGCACTTACGATGGTATCCTCCCATTCACAGGTTACCTTGCCGGCGGGAAAGATACCGCCCACTATGATCTGAAAACGCCCAACGAGGCGTACTTTGTCCGAGTCGACCAGATGCTCGCGCTGGCGGCGGATCATGGCATGGTGGTTTTCCTCGATCCCATCGAGACCGGCCAGTGGGTCCCGACACTACGCAATAACGCCACCGCTGCCGCTCGCGTTTATGGCGAGTACCTGGGGAACCGGTACAAGCGTTTCGACAACATCATATGGCTGAACGGCAATGACTTTAACACCTGGCAAAACCCTGGCGATGACGCCGCGGTCCGAGCCGTAGCCGAGGGCATCAAGTCTGCCGATCCCCGCCACCTTCATACCATCGAGCTGAACGTCGAAACCAGTTCCTCGTACGACGACCCAACCTGGGCGCCGATTGCTGCCGTCAACAGCACTTATACCTACTCGCCGACCTATTTTCAGATGTGGCATAGCTACAATCAGACACCTACCGCACCGACTTACTTGCTTGAGGCGCATTATGATTTGGTAGATTTCGGCAGCAAGCCGTGGGATTACGGGACGCCGTCGGTGCTTCGACGTCAAGCGTACTGGACAATGCTAAGCGGTGGTAAAGGGCAGCTTTATGGCAACGGCTATACTTGCTACTTCCTGTCCGGATGGAAGCTCCATATCGACACGGTGGGAGTGACGCAGTTCATGATTTGGCACCAGTTTTTCTCCTCTCTACCGTGGCAGGATCTCGTTCCCGACCAAGACCACACGGTGGTTACTGCCGGTTTTGGAAGTGTCGGGACCCTTCAAACACGCGTCAGCAAGAGCGATTATTGTACGGCCTCCAAGACGCCGGATGGGTCCCTTGTAGTTGCGTATATGCCCACCGCCCGGGAGATCACCGTCAACATGGCAGCTTTGAAAGCGCCCGCAACTGCCAAATGGTTTGACCCCACCACCGGAGTGTCCACAACGATTCCTGGGGGGCCATTCGCGAACACCGGAACGCTGCAATTCTCGCCGCCCGGGAGCAGCCACGACGGCGACGGCGACTGGGTCTTGTTACTGGATGCTTCACGTACTACCCCTTAGGAGATGAGCGTCATGCTGAAAATGGCAGGTTTTGTTCTTCTGGTTGGACTTGCGACGAGTGCGTGCAGGACCGCGGGTGTCCCAGCGAATTCCGAGGGTAATCCAAAAGATCAGGCGATACCCTTTGAACACGTCATTATCGACGCCCACCCTCCTTTGAATCAGTGGGCCACCGCAGTGGGGGACATCAACGGCGACGGGCAAGCGGACGTGGTGAGTTCCGGGGCCGGGCCTATCGATTCCAAAAGTACCGTGAACGAGGGTGGCCTCTATTGGTATGAATACCCTACCTGGGCGAAACACGCGATTGATACCAAGGGCTACTTTTCCGACGACTTACAACTGGTGGACGTGGATGGTGACGGAGATTTGGATATCGTAGTCCCCGAAGACCAGAGCCACGAGGTGAGGTGGTACGAAAATCCAGGACCCCGCGGGAACCCCGCCACCGACCCGTGGAAAGTCCACGTGATTGGGAACTACGCGAAGTTCAATTTCGAAGAAGCACATGACCTCGAGGTGGCGGACCTTAATGGCGATGGCAAGGTTGATGTCATCATCGCCAATCAGAAATGGAAGCTTCCACGCCCGGTGGGCCAGCCGCAGGATGTGGTTTTCTTCCAGAACAGCCCCGATTCCTGGACTTCCGTCGTGGTCTCCGATACCTATGGCGAAGGAACGTGCATTGCCGATTTGAACGGCGACGGAAGATTGGACATTGTCAAAGCCGGGTGGTGGCTCGAAAATCCACGCGACCCTGTCCATGACAAGTGGGTGCAACATTGGTTTTATCACGGCTGGCCTGACCGGGCGGGAGTCACGGTGGCCGACATCAATCAGGACGGAAGGCCGGATGTGGTGATGTCCGCAGCCGATTCCAAAGGCCGGCTGTCGTGGTTCGAGGCCCCCGTTGACCCCATTCAGGGGACGTGGATAGAGCATCTCATTCAAGACCACGTCGACTACGTTCACACCTTTAAGGTAGCGGATATCAATCTTGACGGGAAACCTGACGTGGTATTCGCCGAAATGCAGGAGACGGCGCAAAAACGCGTTGGTTTCTTTTTGAACCTCGGCAAAGGGGAAAGCTGGAAGTTGCAGGTGGTCGCGAACACGGGGTCACATAACGTCCGAATTGCGGATGTGGACCACGATGGAGATATCGACATCATTGGAGCGAACTGGAACAGCGAAACCGATCCCCACGGCGCGCCGCTGGAAATGTGGCGAAATCTCCTCCATGACCGCCAGTCCACGAAGAACGCAAAGTAAGCGGCCGGCAGAAAGCGCGGCTTAGGGACGACAGGCCGCACGCGATCCGGCCGGAGTTGGGCTCGCCGGAAGAGGGTTGGAGCCTCAGGTCGTGAGGGCAAGAGCGGCGCCGTATTGAAGGTCCTCGTGATTACCGTTCATGGCCGCCGACGCATCTCCACCGCAAGGGCGTCGATGAGTCCACGCACTCGAGAGGCAGGCATCGCCGCCCTTTCAGATGGAATAGGGTTCTTCCCGCGAGGATCTCGGCGTGATCCGAGTGAGCCATAACCTCCACGAGGCGCGGAAATCCCAGGTCTGAGGACATCAATTGGCCTCTGCAACCAAGGGCCCGGCAAGTGCCTTGGTAAAGTAAAGGATGCCGGGCCGCGTCGGCATCCAGGTTGACGGGATATGGCGACTGGCCGGGTGCCGGAGGGTAACCCACAGCGACAGGCCCTGCCATTGCATGCCGCGACCCAGTTCGCCGTCCGCGCCGCCAATCGCGTAGTCGGCTTGAGTGAAGAAAGCCGGCCCGATGGTGTTGGCCCGGGCGGGCACCAGAGTGGTCCGGCTCTTGAAACTGGTAATGGCATTCTGCTCAATCGTCAGCGGGTGCAGCTTGGCACCTAAACGATGCGTTTGCTTTCGCCATTCCTCATCGCTAGCGAACTCTGCGCCAAAGTGAGGCTCCCAAAAAGCAATATGGCAGGCGCGCCCAATCCCATAAACCACCACGAGCTTTCCGCCTTGCTTGCGCAAGGAGGTGATTCGGTCCGGGTACTCGGGCAGCAACTGCTTCGTGGCAAAAAAGCGCTGCCCGGGCGGCGGTGTGAGTTCCCGCAGAGGGCCGTAGAAAGCGGATTGCATGGCATATTGAAAAGCACCTGGGTTGTCACTCGGAAGGGTATTGCCCTCGGCATCGCTCCACTCGTCCATGTTGAAACCGTGGACATGGTCGCAAGGGACGTTCCAGTCGCGCAGGAAATAGACGGTCCACCGGTACATGCCCATGGGGCCGACAGGCAAAATCAGGACCAGCTTACGATCAGCTTCACGGCAGCGCCGAATCTCCATGGCCAGTTCGTGCCCCAACATCACGTCAAAATCCGCCACGTCATTGGCCATTCGAATGGAGAAGTCCTTGTGCCATTTGGGCTGCCGATCGAAGATGGCGTTGGGATCGTCGGCCACACAGGCATCCCACTTGGCCAAGTCCCAAGCAGGGGGGAAAAAGAATTCCAGTAACGAGCCTTTCAAGGTGGTTAGAAGATCGATCACAGTTGACCTCCCGATGAAATGAGTTTCGTTTATAAGTATAGTTACTGTTAGTAGCGAGCCAATCTATCTTAAAATTGATTGAATGCGCTGGCTTCAGCGAGCTCAACCCGCTAAAAATGCGTTGTGGGTTCTTGCGCGCGACCAAGCAAAGGAACATTTTGCGGTGCAAAAATAGCACATTCTTTAACCGAGATTCCATATCAATATCCCCTGTCCCTGGCGAATTGAAATTTTGACCGATTCTGCCGATAACTGCCGGCCAGCTGACGGGAGTCACCGTTGCGGAATGCACTCGGTGGCAGTGACAAAATCAAATCAGCTAACCTGGGCGCGCTAAGAG
>Ga0182030_10012869_pt1 | contig 16714 bp, 17 predicted proteins | sample 812S3MmetaG_FD_121299 | JGI IMG/M metagenome (GOLD analysis project Ga0182030, IMG submission 121299) | Permafrost microbial communities from Stordalen Mire, Sweden - 812S3M metaG (Illumina Assembly) | ecosystem: Environmental > Terrestrial > Soil > Wetlands > Permafrost | place: Sweden...
ATCACCGTGTTCGTGCCAAAGCTCAAGGCGGCAGGTGCCGACGAGCCGACGCTGCGGCGAATCACCGTGGAGAACCCGCTGCGCTTCCTGGCGTTCGTGCCGAAGCGCCCACGTGCCATCAATGCCGGATAGTCGCCAGCGCCCCGCCATCGACGGCCCAGGCCGCGCCGTTGACGAAACTGGCCGCATCCGATAGCAGGAAGGTCACAACCTCGCCCACCTCTTCGGGCGTGCCGATCCGGTCCATGGTGGCGACCTTGCCCAGTACCTTCTTGCCCGCGGCGATATCGCCGTTGAACATCATGCGCAGCATCGCCTCCAGCAACGGCGTATCGATCACGCCCGGCATCACCGCGTTGACCCGTACTCCCTTTGCGCCGACCTCACTGGCCGCGGTACGGGTGAGGCCGATGACGGCATGCTTGGTGGAGTTGTAGGCGCAAGCGCCCGCCAGGCCACGCTCACTGGCGATCGAGCCGGTATTCACCACTGCGCCATGACCCTGATTCAGCATCACCGGCAGCACATAACGCATTCCCAGGAAAATGCCCTTCTGGTTCACCGCGACTATGCGGTCAAACTCCGCCTCCTCGTACTCATAGATCGGCCCGAGCTTGCCTTCCATGCCGGCATTGTTGAAAAACCCATCAATGCGACCGAACACTTCAAGCGCCCGCGCCACGTATGCCTGCACGTCCGCCGCCTTGCTGACATCGGCCACCACGGTCTCCACGCGCCCACCGAGCGCCTCCACGGCGCCGCGGCGCGCAGCCAGCGCTGCACCATTGATATCGACCAGCATCACATCGGCGCCGGCGGCGGCCAGGCTCATGGCCGCCGCGTGGCCGATCATGCCGGCGCCCCCGGTGATCACCACGACCTTGTCTTCCATGGATGAGGTCATTTACCTGCTTCCTTTGCCAGTCGTAAGCCGCGAAAAGGCATGGTCATGACGAACACCAGGCCGCGCAGCCCCAGCAGCTTCAGGCCCTCGCGAAGATCTGCGGGGGTGAGGCTGGCGGTCATGGGCATGGTGCCGAACACCTTGGCCTTGATGAGCAGCTGATTGCCGTCGCGCTCGATGCGGCTGACGGTCATGAGTTCGCGGCGATCCGGCCCATAGACCTTCATGCCGGTTTTTCCAGCTTTTCGAAATCAATGTCGAGGTCATCGCACATGACCTGCGCCGTCGCCCGCCCGGCGCCAAAGACACCACCACCCGGATATTGGAACGGGCCCACGAGGTACAGCCGCTCGATCCCGGGCACGCGGTACTGCCCCAGGTCCGGCGTCGGGCGATGCGCCCCGCTTTGATAACTGGTGGTGGCAATGCCATGCAGGTCCCCGCGCATGAAACTCGGTGAAGTTCGTTCCATGTCGACGGGGCTGTCGCAGTGGAAATCCAGGAGCACCTCATCGAGGTTCGACACATAGAGCCGGAAACGATCCAGCATGCTGCGGGCGAAGTCGTCCTTGGTTTCATCCCAGGACTTGCCATCCGGGCGCACATAGGGCGCATAGTCCCACAGATGCGCGATGGCTTTGCCGGGGGGCATGCGGGTGTCATCGAAGATGGAAAGCGATCCCAAGCCCAGCAGGTGCGTGCGCATGAAGCCGCCATAGCGCAGATCATCAAAACATTCGCGCAATTGCCGATACGTCGGTGGCATCAGCTCGATCATCACTGACTGCACCAGGTCCGGGGTCCGGAAGCGCAGCGGCCCATCCAGTGCGGCGTGCACCGTAACGCAGGCCGCCTCGGTGATGTGGGTGGCCTCGGCCGCCTTGCGCACCTGAGCATCAAGGCCCGGCACCATGGATGACAGCTTGTGCGGATGGAACGCGCCAATGACAGCTTCGCGAGCCGTATAGCGGTTGCCATCGGCCGTAATGACCCCGGCGGCACGGCCGTTGCTGACGACGACTTCGCGCACGTCCTGGCTGGCGAGCAGCGTGCCACCACGATCTTCGATGCACCGGGTAAGTGCCTCGGTGAGCTTGCCGCTGCCGCCAACCGGAACGCCAAAACCGTAGGCTTCAAGGAAGCCGAGGAATACGAATACCCCCAGGCCGGTCGCCTTCTCATCCGGCGACACCAGGTTCTCACCCGCCACGCGAGCGAAATGCGCGCGCACCTGATCGTGTTCGAAATACTCCGCCAGCACATCGTGGCTGCTCATCTGCATGGCGCGCCAGAACTCCCGGCCCTCGCGGCTCTGGTCGAGGAAGGCGAAACTCGCACCCTGGGGTGCGGGCGGCGTATAGAGCGTCGATACCAGCATCGGCAGCCAGGTGGCCGCCTGCGCCGACAGCCGCAGAAAGGCTTGCGCATCGCGTTGCGAAAACTTCGCGATCTGCGCGGCGGATTGGGCCGGATCCCGGTACAACGCCAGGGTCGAACCATCTTCGAATACCGACATCATCGGTGAGTCGGGAAACAGGTAACGCAGGCCGTAGCGGCTCTTCAAGCCCAGTTCATCGCGCTGTAGCAGCGGATTGGCCTGGATGAAGATATGCGTCATGGAATGCTGATCGTGGCGGAAGCCCGGTCGGGTCAACTCGCGCGAAACCACTCCCCCGCCGAACCAGGCGTTGCGCTCCAGGACCAGCACGCGTTTGCCGGCCTTCGCCAGGTATGCGGCCGCCACCAGGCCGTTATGGCCACTGCCGACGGCAATGACATCGAAGTCTTTTTGGCTGATCATAGGATTGATGTACAACAGTTCTGAAGGGGCACATTCATGAGTCAGTCCAATGCGCAGGGCGAGGCGACGGTCAGGAGATTCTTCGAGCTGCTGAATGCGGAGGATCTTGAGGGCGTCCGCGCGCTGCTGACCGAGGATGCCGCCTGGCTACCGCAGGCCCGTGACATGCCGGGAGCGGGTGAATATCGTGGGCGCAATGTGATCGTCGATGACTTCCTCAAACCGATCCGCGGCATGTTCGCAAAGGGCAGCCCATCGAATCGCATATTGTCCATGGCGTCAAATGGTGCGCTGGTGCTGGTCGAGACCCATGGCACCGGGCACCTGCAGGACGGCCGCACCTATGACAATCGCTATGCCTGGGCGTTTGAAATTCGCGGCGAGCAGATCGCGGTGCTGCGCGAGTACCTCGACAGCTACTACATCGTGCGCCTGTTCGGGGCGAACTGAACCGCGCATGGCGATCAACTGGCGTAGAGACGGACCGGCAGCTTGGCCGGCCCGTGCCCGATCGTGGTCATCCACGGCGTAGGCTCCCCAGCCAACTCGAAGCGCGCGACGCGACGCGCCACCTCGCTCAGGAGCACGTGTGCCTCCAGCTGGGCCAGCACCCGACCGACGCAGGCGTGGATCCCATATCCCCAGCCCACCTGTTTCTTCAGGTCGCGACCCATATCGTACTGATCGGGCTGCTGCCAGGCGCGCGGGTCGCGGTTCGCAGCCGCAAACATCAGGCCGACCCGCTGTCCGGCGGGTACGGTGTAACCACCGATATCCACCTCGCGAGTCGTGATGCGTCCGGCCATGCGTGACGGGGAGTCCCAGCGCAGGCTTTCATCGAATGCCGCGCGCACCAGGCTCGGGTCCGCGCGCAGTTTCTGATACTGCTGCGGAAACTTCGCGAAGGCGTACATGGCATTGGCCATGGTCAGGATGGTGGTATCGGCACCTGCTGCAAGCACCGTCTGCAGCAGCAACTTGGCCTCGGCCTGGGTGATGACGCCATCATCGGCCATGCCGTAGAGCACCATCCCGATGCCGCCTTCCGACAGGTTGTCTCGGTCGCAGCACTGTTCCAGCCAGGCCAGCACCGGCTCGATGTTCACCATCGCCTCGCGAAACAATTCGTTTTCCGGTCCCATCGTCGCCCAGACCATGTGGCTGAAGGCATACATGTGTTCGCGTCCTTCGACGCGCAGACCGATGGCATCGGGCAAGGCCTTGTACACAAAGCGCTGGGTGATCTCGCGAACCGCATCGACCACCTCGCTCTGCCGCGGCATGAGGCTGTCGAACAGCGCCGCCGCATCCCGTTCGAACGAAGGGCGCAGGTTGCCGAGCACCTGGGTGGAGAGAGCCTTGGCGATTGCCTGCCGCACATGGGTATGACGCGGCGGATCATCCGTCAGGAGGATTTCGGGCCGCAGCGAATTGGGGTCGTGCCAGGGGCGCGACTTGTTCGAGAACGTCTGCCAGTCCTGCAGTCCCGCCGTCACATCGGCATGCCGGGTGATCATCACCGTGCCGTCGGCCAACCGTACGACGGGCGAAAACTCGCGCAGGGTGTCGTCGACGCTGCGCGCATTGCGGACTGATTCGTGACTGAATAAATCAATCGGATATTGCGGAATTGCCTGACCCATGGTTGACCCTCGATCCTATGACTTCAATTTCCAGCTCGCGCCGTTACGCACAATGTAGCCGGCGCCCGGGTCAGCAAAATGGCTGCCGATGACCAGTACAGGTTTTTCCTTGAAGCGATTTACGAATTCGACACGGGTCTTCGCCCCCGCCGGCTTGTCCAAATCGAAAGTCGCCAGATGCTCCGGCATCGCGACCTGAATCGGATGATGCATCAGATCGCCGGTGATTACTGCCTCCTGGCCCTGGGAATTGATGTAAACACTCACGTGTCCGGGCGTATGGCCAGGGGTCGGAAGCAACCTGATCTGCTCGGTAATCGCGTAGTCGTGGGGAATGAAATCCACCAGTCCGGCCTCAATTACCGGATCCACCGCATCGCTGAGATGGTTGATGCCGTGATAGCCCCCCGTATCGCGCAGCATCAGCCAGTGATCGTATTCCGTGCGGCTGAACAGGTAGCGCGCCTGGGGGAACGTCGGCACCCAGCGCCCATCCACCAGATGCGTGTTCCAGCCCACATGGTCGAAATGCAAATGCGTGCACAGCACGGTATCGATATCGTTCGGTGCAATCCCCAGTGAGGCCAGGTCCTGCATGAAGGTCGTGCGCATCTTCGTGAAAACCGGGAACTGCCGTTCGCGGTCGGCGCCGATACAGGTGTCGATCATGATGCGCCGGTTGCCACAGCGCACGAAAAAGGCCTGGAAGTTGATGAACATCCGCCCTTCGGGTGTCGCATGGTCCGGTATCAGCCAAGGTTGGGTGTGGACGATCGGCGGCTTGCTGTCCTCCAGCACCATCCAGATGTCGTCCTCCCACTTCCAGACCTCGACCAGCCGGGTGATTTCCACCTCGCCGACCTTCCAGGTCTTCATGTGTTCTATTGCCATAGGGGCTCCTCCGACGGCGCAAGCAGGGGTCGTTGACGGATCAGGTCCGCAGCTTTTTCCGCAATCATCACGACCACGGCATTGGTGTTTCCACCGATAAGACGCGGCATCACCGAAGCGTCGACGACCCGCAAACCCTCAACACCCCGCAGCCGCAGCTGCGAGTCCACCACGGCCTCCGGGTGTTCTCCCATGCGGCAGGTACCGACCTGGTGATGCACGGTGTAGGAGCTCGAGCGGATGAAGTCGGCGATCTCAGCATCACTCTGCACCGCCTCGCCGGGCGCGATTTCGGTCCCATGATAGCGGGCGAAATTCGGTGCGGCGAGAATGCGCCGCGCCAGTCTGATCGCGCGGATCAGCGGCTGGATGTCCTCTTCGACGCTCAGCAACGCCGGGTCGATGGCCGGCGCAACGTGCGGATCGGGACTGCTCAGCGTAACCGTCCCGCGACTCTTCGGATACAAGGACACCGGGCTGATGGCATAGCCATGGCCGATCGGCAGCGGGAACGTCGGCCGCGGCCGCGCGGCCGGCTGGAACACGAACTGCACATCCGGCCGATCCAGCGTCGGTAAGGTCTTGAGAAAGGCCACTGACTCGAACACATTGCTGGCGAAGGGCCCCGTTCGCCCGAACAGATACTGAAGGATATTCCAGATGCCGCGCGGCAGGGCCCGCGCCGAGATGCCGTAGGAAGTCGCATTCTCGGTGCGCATCATCACCGGACAAGCCAGGTGATCCTGCAGATTTTGACCCACGCCGGGCAGGTCGAGCACGGGTTTGATGTCGAAGGCCTGCAGCTGCGCAGCCGCACCGATGCCGGAGAGCTGCAGTATCTGCGGCGACTGGATGCTGCCGGCACTGAGAATGACCTCGCGGGCCGCACGCACTTCCTGCTGCTGGCCGGCGCGTTCATAGACCACTCCGACGGCACGGCCCTGCGCCACGATAACCCGCAGCACCAGCGACTCGGTCAGCAGCGTGACATTGCCGCGGGCCAACGCGGGGCGCAAAAAAGCCCGCGCGGTCGTCTCGCGCCTACCGCCCCGGATTATGCCCTGCCGAAACCCGACGCCCTCATTGGTCGGCCCGGTAAAGTCATTGCTGCGGGGAAAACCCAGGCTCTGCGCTGCCCCGATGAAATCAGTGTTGAGCTGGTTCGGACCGCGCGGCTGCATCACGTTCATGGGCCCGCCACGGCCATGGTATCGCGAGGCCGGCAGATCCTGATTGTTCTCCGTGCGCAGGAAATACGGCAGCACCTCCGCGTAACTCCAGCCGGTGGCGCCGGCGGTGACCCAATCCGCATAGTCGCGTGGATTGCCGCGCGAATACACCATGCCATTGATGGAACCGGAACCACCCACCACCTTGCCGCGCGGCTGCGGGACACGCCGCCCCTTCAGGTGTACCTGCGGTACCGTCTCGAATCGCCAGTTGAAGCCGCGGGTGCCGATGGCCGCGGCCACCAGTGCCGGCGTGCGGATGAACAGGTGTTGATCACTGCCGCCCGCCTCGATCAGACACACGCGGGTACCGGGGTCCTCTGCCAGCCGCCCCGCCAGAGCGCAACCGGCAGTGCCCGCACCCACGATGACGTAGTCAAATCTGGCAGCGGCAGAGTCGTCCATGGCTACAGCGCGGCGGCGAGCAGGATGTCCGCGATGTTCTGCCAGCGCCACAGATTGTCGATGGTCTTCATCAGACCGGTCATCAGGCCGACGAAACTGATATCACGTTCCGGATCAACCCAGAAAAGCGTGGTACCGGCGCCATGCGCACCGAAGGTGCCGGGGGATCCCAGCGTGCCAAACATGCTGGTGCCCATCTGCGGACCACGGACCGAGAACCCCAAGCCAATATTTGCCGGGGGCGCGATGCCGCCGGCCGCGCGGATGCCACTGGCGTAGAACTCGTTCGGCTTGTCGCCAGTCCAGATGGTGCGCGCATGCTTGACCATCGCACTTGAGACGATGCTGTGCCCATCAATCGTGCCACCACAGCGCAACATTTCCGCAAAGCGCATCATGTCGTGTGCCGTGGAGATGCCGCCCACCCAGGGCATCTCCACGTTTTCTTCCTCGAAGGCACCGTTGGGCCCGAGATTGCTGTGACCCAGATGCTTGATCGGATAGTTGTTGCGGAACTCCGGCACCAGGTGTCGCGCTTTCAAATCCCGGCGCACGCCCATGGCGGTATCCTTCATACCCATGGGATCGAACAGATCCTGATGCAGGATTTCCTTGTAGGAACGCTTCTTCGGATCCACACGCCGCACGGCCTCGCCCAGCAGCGCGTGATTAAAGAGCGGCGCATAGGCGACACTCTGCCCCGGAGGCTCCAACGGCAGTGCCACCTTGACGATGGCGGCGATCGTATCCGCCAGCACATCGATGTACATGCCGGGGCTTGCCTCGAACATGGTCGGCAGACCCGTACTGTGGGTGAGCAAATGGAATATCGTGATCCGCTCGCGCAGGCCGCCGGAAAACTCCGGGATGATCCTGCACAGCGGCGTGGTCAGCGTCATCAGGCCACGTTCGATGGCCTGGAACACCAGGATATTGGTAAATGCCTTGGTGACCGAAAACAGGCTGAACACCGAATCGTCGGCGACCTTGCGCTCCTTGCTCTCGCTGCTGTGTCCGAACACCCTGTGGTAGGCGCTGTGCCCGCCGCGCTTCACACTGATGACGCCACCGAAATACAGGCCGGCGGCAATGTCGCGTTCGACCGCCGCCGTCAGATAATCAAGCCGCTTGGCATCGAACCCGGAGTGAGCTGTCACGATTGGCACCTTAACTTCTTGAATTTGGAGAACTTAGAGCCTCGAGCCTATTGACCCGCTGCGGCTCCGTCTTGGCCCGACGCGAATGGCAGTTGTCGCCGTGCGAAACCGGCGTGGCCCGCGTCTGGCGCGCGCTCAGCCCACCGTGCGCCGGGCCCCGGCACGATAGTCGCGCGGCGCCACGCCGAATTTACGCCGAAACAACCGGCAGAAGCTGCTCAGGTCATTGAACCCCGAATCAAAGGCAATCTCGGTGATCGGGGCACCACGTCGCGTGTGCACGAGCTGCGCCGCCGCATGGTCCAGCCGGCGCGACTGGATATAGGCCGACGGGGTGGTGCCCATGGCGGCGAAAATGATCTGTACGCAGCGGGCACTGATCCCCAGATCGCCCGCGATCCGGCCTGCCGTCAGGTTCGCCTCCAGCAGATGCCCGTCAATATGCGCCATGACTGCAGCGCGACGGCGCTCCCGGGGCGTGGGCGGGCGCGCTGCGCGCGCATCCGAATAGGCCATCTCCACCAGCGGCCACATGACTTCGCAAAACGAGTCCGCCCAGCCCAGATCATCCTCGCCTTCGAGCTGGGACCAGGCCATGCGCACAAACCCGGACAACAGCGCACCGGCACCGCTGTTACCGCGCACCGGAATCCCCGCAAGGCGGCGCAGCCCGGGCACGCGGGCCTCGGACTCGGCGATCGGCAACCGGATCACGATGACCTGGGTCGCCTCGGAAAACTCCAATAGCGATGCACAGGAAGGATCGAAGAGCATGAAGTCGCCGGTTTCGAGCGTGCAAATCCGATCGCTGTAGTGCGTCGAGGTGCGGCCGCGTAGCTGAACCTGCAAATTGAGGATGCCCGATTCGATGCCCGTCGGTTTGGTGCGGATGGAAGCCGGATTGGACGTGGGCGCGAGGATTTCACAGTTGCGCAGGCACACCCGCTTCATGCTCGCACTGAAACTGTCATCATCCAGTGCCTCGATCACCAGCGGCCCGATGGTGGAGGCCGCCACATCATTCCAATAGGCGATACGATCCGCCCGCGCGTAGCCGGCCGTCGAGAAGGTCTCTACTCGATGCATGCGGTGAGGGTATGCCCGGCCTCTTGCTAATGCAACACGGCCGGACCACGGTCCTTCTGTCTCAGGCGACATCGATTTCGGCGAACGTTTCCCGGGCAATACGGAAGCTGTCGACGGCGGCGGGAACTCCCGCATAAATGGCGACCTGGAGAAATACCTCGCAGATCTGTTCACGGCTTAGGCCATTCGTCAGCGCGCCGCGAATGTGCGCCTTGAGTTCGTGCGGACGGTTCAGAATGCTGATCATGGCCAGATTGAGCATGCTGCGCTCGCTGCGCATGAGACCCTCACGTCCCCAGACGGCACCCCAGCAATACTCGGTCACAAGCTCCTGCAGCGGCTTGTTGAAATCATCCATGCTGGCCAAGGCTTTTTTGACGTAGGCCTCCCCCAGCACTTCGGTACGGATCTTCAGACCTTTATCAAAAAGCTCACTGCTCATGTTGACCTCATAAGAAAAATGTTGTGCTCAGGCGGGCCGGTTCGGATCCAGACCTGAGTCGGATTCGACGATTTTTGCCATTGCCGTGAAGTCCGAATCCGGGCCGAGGCTGGTGACGGTGCGCTGCAACAAGTCACAGACCGCAGATCCGACACCCAGCGGAACCCCCAGGGATTCGGCCGCGGCCAGACATAGCCGCACGTCCTTCAGACAAAGCCCCGCAGCGAATCCGAAATCAAAAGTCCGCGGCAGCACCGAGCGCGGCCATTTGTCCTGCGTCGCGCTGCTGCGTCCGCTCGACACATTCAGCACCTCAATCATGCGTGCCGGGTCCAGGCCAGCCTTCGCGCCCAGGGTCATGCCTTCGGCCGTAATGGCAATCGCGCAGGCTCCGAGCAGGTTGTTGACCAGCTTCATCGTCTGGCCCGCCCCCGGATTCGCGCCCATGAAGAAGGGCTTGCCGAATACCCGCAACAAGGGTTCGATCCGCTCCCATACGGGCGGGGGCCCCGCGACCATCAGTGACAGAGTGCCTTCGCGCGCCCCCTTGATGCCCCCGGAGACCGGCGCTTCCAACGATGCGATATGCCGGTGCGCGAGTCCCGTCGCGAGCTTCACGGCGGTGTCAGGTCCCGAAGTCGACAGGTCCACGCACACCTGCAGGCGTTTGCCCGCGCAAATCCCCTGTGCACCCAGCACGACCTCCGCCACGATCTGCGGATTCGGCAGGCTCAGGAACACGACCGGGGCGGCATCCGCGACGCCAAGCGCACTGGGCGCGATCCTGGCGCCATGGGCCGCCAAGGCCTCGGCCGCGGCCGTGCTCGGGTCGTACACGGTGACCTGGTGCCCGGCTTCCACGAGCCGTCGCGCCATCGCCCCGCCCATCCGGCCCAGTCCAATGAAGCCACACTCGCTCATGAAACTCCTCGCGCCAGGGGCACCAGATCCAGGCGCACGATGTCCGGGGCGCCCGGATCAGCCACAAACCGTTGCAGCACTTCGGGATCATGCCCCGGAATGATGTGATCGATCGAGGCGGCCAGCGACTGCAGTTTGCGCAACGCCTCAAGGTAGGCGACGACATCGGCCACGACGGGAAAGGGAGTCGCGCGCTGCAGATTAGCCCAGAAATGCATGGCATCCGAGGCCAGCACTACCGGACCGCGAGCCGTCTGCACTCGTACCGCCTGCAGCCCGAGCGTATGCCCCGGCAGATGATGCAGCGTCACCCCCGGATACAACTCGTCATCGCCGGCATGAAACACCACCCGCCCGTCAAATATACGCCGCACCATGTCCACGACATTCTGCGCATCAAACGGCGCTGAGAGATGTGTGTGCGTCATCGCGCGACCGGTACAATACGCCATCTCCGCATCCTGCAGATGGAACCGCGCCTTGGGAAACAGCGGCACATTTCCCGCGTGATCGTAGTGCATGTGGGTGATCACGACATCCTGCACCTCAGCCGGATCCACACCAATGGCCGCCAGCCCGGTGCTGACCGGCCGCAGCAGCGTGCGGCCGCGCTTCGCGGCGCCAGCCGCATCAAAGCCGGTGTCGACCACAATCGTGCGCTCCTGGGACTTGATCACCCAGATGAAATAGTCCAACGGCATGCGCTGTGCATGGTCGTCGCCGCCGATGAAATTCAGATCGCTGAGTCGGTCCAGATGACCGTAACGCACGGCGTAAATACGGTGTGTCATCGCAGTGTCAGGCCGAGGCGAGGAAGCCGCCGTCGACGTGCAGGATGTCGCCACTGATGAAGGAGGCCGCATCGCTCAACAGGAACAGCGAAGCATTGGTGGCATCCGCATCACGTCCGATCCGACGCAACGGAATACTCACCGCACGACGCTCATACTCGGCCTGCGGCGTAATGGCCACGGCGCCGGGAGTGGGAATGGAACCCGGAGCCAGCGCATTGACGCGCACCTTGCGCGGACCCAGCTCCGCGGCCAGTGTGCGGGTCAACGTGCCCATGGCGCCCTTGACCATGCTGTAAATCGCGGTCTTGGGAAAACCGCGCTCCGCCACCGGTGATGCCAGGTTGAGAACCACGCCGCCCACCTGCGGATCCATGTGGCGCAGCAAGGCCTGCACGCCCCACACGGCCCCCTTGATGCCGATCGCGAGCATCCGGTCGAGAATCTCATCATCCACGACCTCGATCGCGTCATACCGGATCAGCATGGCATTGTTGACGACGCCATCGATTCGGCCGATGCGGCCGGCAGCAGCCATGAAGGCGCCACGGTCGGCAACATCCACCACCTGCGTGGCAATCGCAGTCGAGGTCCCCGCCAGCTCGACCAGCGACTGGGCGTCCACGTCGAACGCGGTCACCCGGGCCCCTGCCTGCGCCGCGCCAATGGCCAATGCCCGACCCAGACCACGGCCTGCGCCGGTGATCAGGATGGATTTACCCGAAAGATCAAAAGTCGTTGCCACGTTTCCTCCGATAATCCGCCCTGTATACCCGATGCGAACCATATATTCATGGCTGATATGCTGGCAGAACGCGCGCCAAACAGGGGAGTGAAATGAACCGCTTCGAAAAACAGGTGTATGAGTGCATGCACCCCACGGAAAAACTGCTGGAAAAGACCACCAATCCACTGCACCGCGCCATTCTCCTGAACTTTTGGCGGCACGTGCACCTGGAGGGCGCGGGCGAGTACCACAAGATCCTGGCCCCCGACATGGAGGTCGATCATCCGGTATACCGGGTGAGCTGGGGCGCCAATCCGGGCGTCATCGAAGGCAAGGCCGGTGTGCTGGCGTTTTACAATAGCGTGGGCGAAGCGGTGCTGTGGCATTCGGATGATCGGCTGGCGGTCGCCGACTGGGGGATCTGCGATGAGATCACCTTCCATCAACTGGCCGAGGGGACGATTCTCAAACAGCTCGGTTATGCGGTCGAGCACGCCGAGCGCCTGTACCACGTTTCCAGCCGCCAGGCCTTCATCTGGCCGTATGACGCCAAGGCCCGCCTGGCTGGAGAGCACCTGTACGAGGACAAGACCAGCCTGATTATCGAGGAAGTGGACCGGCGCGATGCCATCACACCCGCCCGGGTACGTGAGATCCACCGCGAGCAGCTGGGCAAGCTCGAGGTACGCCTGGGTCCGAATTTCTGGGTGCTGCGATGATGCGCGTGGCCGCGCTGCCCCTGATCGGCGCATTGACGATCGTTGCAGCAGTGTGCACCCCAATGGCAGCCAAGGCCGACACCGTGATGATCACGGGTGCGAATTCCGGCATCGGTCTTGAATTCGCGCGCCAGTACGCCGCGATGGGCTGGACCGTGATTGCCACCAACCGGCGGGCCGAGCCTCCCAAATCGCTGACCGACCTGCAGGCCAAGTACAACAAGGTGCGCATCGAGAGCCTCGATGTCACGAATCTTGATCAGGCGCAGAAGCTCGCGGCGAAGCTCGCAGGCGTGCCGATCGATGTGCTGATCAATAACGCCGGCGTCTACAACGACCGCGCCAAGTGTGCGGCCGATGACGAAGGCTGCCCGGGGGACTATAGCGGGGAGAGCTTGGGAAAATTCAACTACGGGCTGTTGGACACCATCATGGCGGTCAACATCAAAGGCCCGCTGATCGTGTCGGAGACTTTCTATAAGAATGTCCTGGCGAGCAGCCAGAAGAAGATCATCGCCATCAGTTCCAGCAACGGCACGCTGACCGGCGAGAGCCACCCGCGAGCCGGGGCCATGTTCTACCGCATGAGCAAGGCCGCATTGAATCGGGAGATGCAGGTGCTCGCCGCCGAGACGCAGAAGGACGGCGTGACGGTCATCATGTTCAATCCGGGCCCGACCCTGACCGAGCACCAGGCGTACCTCGAGGGCAAGTATCAGGGGATGCTGAAGACCTCATTCACCGTTGAAAACATGATTCATGCCATCGGCAAGGTGACTATCGCCGACACCGGACATTTCCTGCGCTACGACGGTGTCACCGAAGCCTGGTAATAGCGCCGCGCATCACCGCGCCTGGATGGCGCCGTTGCGCATCAATTCGCGCAGGTCATTGAGCACATAGTGCGGCCGGCGTTTGCCGGACTCGCGCTCCCAGTCATCCTGTTTCATCACCCCGGTGGTGACACCAAAGGCCGTGGCGCCGCCACGTCGCGCCATGATGATTTCCACCGCCGGGTCGTCCCCGACCACCCCCACATTGCGCACGGGCACACCCAGCTTCCGGGCCACAAAGCGCATCGCGTGCAGTGAAGGCTTGCCGGTGAGGATCATCGGCACCTTGGTCATGCGGCGGATCGCCCCGACGATCGCATACGAATACCCCATGGAGCGACCCTCACGGGTTGCAAAAAACGGCACATCGGAAGCGACGTACAGTTTTGCGCCGGCCCAAATGGCCTGGCAGGCCGCCTCGATGTCCTTCATATGGCATTCGGGATGCCATCCGACGTACACCGCGTCTGCCTCGCGCGCGCGCGGCTCCCCGGGGAACACGGTCTGGATACCGGACTCATTCAGCGCATAGCCGACTCCGCGTTTACCGAGCACCAGAGTGCGGCGGATACCGTGACGTGCCATCACATCGGCGGCGACACTGGAGGGCGTGAACATGCGGTCATCTGCCACCGGCAGGCCCAGCCCTCGCAGGCGCCTGGCCTGTTCGGGCGGCGGATAGGCGCTGCCATTGGTGAACACCAGATAGGGTATGGACTTCGCGGCCAGATCCGCCAGCACCTCAATGGCGCCCGGCAGCACCTGGTAATCGCCCAGCGCATGGTCGCTGAGCAACAGTGTGCCATCCAGATCGAACATGAAGCCCTTGATGAGTGGCATCGTGCCGAGCGGCAACTGCGGTGCGACCGCGACGTTCACAATGCGCTTATCCGCGCGTCGCGCCGCAATTTCAGTTTGAATCCAGGCTTGGTGACCGAGACTTCGGATAGTTCCGGGTGCTGCGTCAGCTGCCGGATCAGGTGCATGACGGGCTTCAACTCCGGGTTGTAATGCCGCGATGCGGGTCCTGCCGCCAGCATCGCATCGACCTGGCCGGCCGGCATCGTGGCGCGCAACAGGAACTCCTCATCCGACAAGCCAGCCCCAAGGCGGCGGCGCAGGTCTGCAATGGAAGCCATGCCGTGCTCCTTGCGCAGCTCGGCGGTTCGCGGCAGCGACTCGATGCGCTCCATCACGTTGGCCGCAATCGGCACATTCGGCCGGCCGAAGCGGCCAATGGCATAGCGGATCGCCTCATCCGGAATCACCTTGTAGCGCTCCTGGGTGGTCACGTTCATGACCGCCTGGGTCATGACGATCTGCGCAAAAGGTGTCATGACGATGGGCCAGCCCAACTCCTCGCGCACGCGGCCGATCTCCTCAATCACCGCTCCTTCGAGGTGCGACAGCCCCCGTTCACCGAGCTGGCGGCGCATGGTGCCCACCATGCCTCCGGGCAACTGGTGCTGCAGGTACGCGGCATCAAACCCCTGCGGCTGACCGATCGGCAGACCCTCCGCCTCGGCCAGTCGGGTGAAGTAAGTAGCGACTTCCTGCAGTGCCTGATCATCCACATCGACGCTATGACCCAGGGCGCGCAGGTTGGCGACGGTACGTTCCGCAGGCGGATTCGACGTGCCATCCGCCGCCGCACCGGAGGCGCACTGCAGGACGCTCACCCCGTATTCCGGAGCTTCCAGATATGTGTGTTCCGCCAGATTGATGGTGCAATGAGCGTGCAGTTCCAGCGGCTTGCTGCCGATCACGGCCTTGATGGCCGGAATCAGGGTCTGTGCGCGTTTCGGTGACAGCAGGCCGCCCGGGTCCTTGATATAGATCGCATCGATATCGGCGCAGGCCCCAAGCTTGCGGGCAGCGGCGACGTAATGGGCGTCGTCATGGACCGGGCTCAGGGTGAACACCAGCGCCGCGATCACGTACTCGCCGCCGCCCTGCTTCACGAGCCGCGCGCAGGCAATGTTCGAATCCGCATCATTCATCGGATCGGCCAGGCAGAAGCGTCGAATGCCATTTCGTGCCAGCACCTGGAATACCAGCGCCATGAATTCCGGATGCGCGGTCTCCCAGGATATGAAGCGAAATCCGGTCGACATGAACTGCAATGGCGTGTTGGGAGTGGCCGCGGCCATCAACCGGATGCGCTCCCAGGGGTCTTCCTTCTTGAAACGGACCGCGACGCCCATGTGCGTGGAGGTCGTGAAATCAATCGCCTTGAAACCCACCCGATCCATGACCGGGGCAATCGTCAGGGTATTGGCCGTGTCCACTCCCAGCGCCGCCCACAATGACTGATTACCATCGCGCAACGACGTCTCGACCAGCTGCAAGGCACTCATAGCGGATGCTCCAGAAGACGTGCGACAAATCCGGTGTCGAAACCACCGGCTTGGAATTCGGCAGCCGCGAGTACCCGTTGCTGAAACGCGAGGTTCGAATGCACCCCGGTGAGCCGGGTTGCGGCGAGCGCCTGGCGCAGGCGCGACACGGCGCTGTCCCGGTCCGGTGCGTGAGCAATTATCTTGGCCATGAGCGAATCATAGTATGGCGGTATGCGTGAGCCCGCGACGATATGCGTGTCCACCCGAATACCCTCCTGGACAGGCCAGGTCACTGCCACGACCTGTCCGGGGCTGGGACAGAAATCATTGGCGGGATCCTCGGCATTGATCCGGCACTCGACGGCGCAGCCGCTGATGCGTATGTCAGTTTGCGCCAGGCGCAGTCCGCTGCCACTGGCGATTGCGATCTGCTCGGCAATCAGGTCCACACCCGTCACGGCTTCGGTCACCGGGTGCTCCACCTGGATACGCGCGTTCATCTCCAGAAAGTAGAAACTGCCCCGCTCCTTGTCGACCAGGAACTCGACGGTGCCCGCCCCACGATACGACAAGCGCTGCGCAAAGCGTACGGCGGCAGCATGCAGCGCTGCTCGCAGCCGTTCCGACAGGCCCGGAGCCGGCGTTTCTTCCACCAGCTTCTGATAGCGCCGCTGCGTCGAGCAATCGCGCTCCCCCAGATGGATCACCCGCCCCGCGCCATCGCCCAGCACCTGCACTTCGATATGGCGACCGCTGGCGACATAGCGCTCCAGGTAGACCCGCGCATCGCCGAATGCAGCGCCCGCCTCCGCCGCCGCCAGCAGGC
>Ga0182030_10012870_pt1 | contig 16713 bp, 14 predicted proteins | sample 812S3MmetaG_FD_121299 | JGI IMG/M metagenome (GOLD analysis project Ga0182030, IMG submission 121299) | Permafrost microbial communities from Stordalen Mire, Sweden - 812S3M metaG (Illumina Assembly) | ecosystem: Environmental > Terrestrial > Soil > Wetlands > Permafrost | place: Sweden...
ACCGTCGTCCTTACGGACGCCAGCGCATGACTCCGGGCCAGCGTGGCTGGCTAGACCTTCACTGTATGCAATTTCCATTCACAACACCTCGCCGGTTTGACCGGCGCACGGAGTGACCATGTCCGCAAGCGGTGCGCCCGATCTGTCTGCCATGACCGAGCTGCTGGCCCTGATGGTGAAGCTGCGCGATCCGCTCAACGGCTGTCCCTGGGATCGCGTGCAGACATTCGAGAGCATCGCGCCTTACACACTCGAAGAGGCCTACGAGCTGGTGGACGCAATTCAATCCGGCGAGTCGCCGGCGAAGCTGCGCGATGAACTCGGTGATCTGCTCTTTCAGGTGGTGTTCTACGCGCAGATGGCCCAGGAGCGCGGCTGGTTCGATTTCGATGGGATTGCGCGTGCCATTCACGACAAGCTGGTGCGACGGCATCCGCACGTCTTTGGCGCACCGGCGGTCGCGTGGGAGGAACTGAAGGCCCGCGAGCGCGCCAGTGCGGCCGCTGACCAGGATCCCCGGTCCGCAGCGGGGGTCCTGGCCGATGTGCCGCGGGCGCTGCCGGCGCTGGCGCGCGCACAGAAGTTGGGCAGGCGTGCCGGCCGTGTCGGCTTTGACTGGACCGACATGCGCGACGTGCGGGCGAAGATCACCGAGGAACTCGCGGAACTGGATGAAGCCATGCTGGAATCCGGCGCCCCGACGGACTTGCCCGGCCCACCGGCGCACCTGGTGGAGGAGATGGGCGACCTGTTGTTTGCCATTGCCAACTGGGGCCGCCACGTCGGTGCCGACGCGGAAGGCGCGCTGCGTGCCGCCAATGCGAAATTCGAACGCCGATTCGCGAGCATGGAGGCGCTGGCCCGCGAGCGCGCGCTGGTGCTCACCGAGCTGACGCTCGAGCACTGGGAGGCACTGTGGCTGGAGGCCAAGCGCGCCGAACGCGGCCGACCTTGAACCTTGGGGCTGGCGCCCCCCAAATCATGGACCCGAAAGGGTTTCGTGTTACGATTTAGACTGGTTTTTTTGTGTCCCCGGCGAGATCGCCCGGGCGTATCGGAATCTTTTTATGCGCTCTCCTGCTATGACTTCCTGGCACCCCGCAAGCTGGCACACCAAGGCCGCCCAACAGCAGCCGCGCTACGACGATCCGGCCGCACTGCAAAAGGTCGTCGCGCAGCTGTCGCGCCTGCCCCCGATCGTCGTCTCGTGGGAGGTCGATGCGGCACGCGAGCGCCTTGCGGCTGCCCAGCGTGGCGAGGCCTTCCTGCTCCAGGGTGGCGACTGCGCCGAGACTTTCGAAGACTGCGAGTCGGACCAGATCGCGCGCAAGCTGAAAATCCTGCTGCAGATGAGCCTGGTGCTGCTGCACGGTCTGAAAAGGCCCGTGATCCAGGTCGGCCGGATGGCCGGGCAGTACGCCAAGCCGCGCTCCGCGGACATGGAAACCAAGGATGGGATGACTCTGCCCAGCTATCGCGGCGACCTGGTCAATCGTCCGGAATTCACCCCGGAGGCGCGCGCGCCGGATCCGCAGCTGTTGCTGCGGGGCTACGAGCGGGCGGCGCTCACCCTGAACTTCGTCCGGGCGCTCATCGATGGTGGTTTTGCCGATCTGCATCATCCTGAGTATTGGGATCTGGGCTTCCTCAACCACAGCCCGTTGAAGGATGCCTACCAGCGTATTGCCAATTCGATTGCTGATTCGCTCGATTTTTTCGAAGGCATCAGTGGCCGCCCCATCCATGAGGCAGCCCAGACGAACTTCTATTGCAGCCATGAGGGACTGCATCTGCTGTACGAACAGGCGCAGACGCGCTTCATTCCGCGCCAGCAGCGCTGGTACAACCTCTCGACCCACTATCCATGGATTGGCATGCGCACGGCGCAGCTTGATGGCGCGCACGTCGAATACTTCCGCGGCATTTCGAACCCGGTGGCCGTCAAGGTCAGCAGCGGCATGGATGATGCGTGGGCGCAGGGTCTGGTGGCGACCTTGAATCCGCACAACCAGCCTGGCCGTCTGACATTCATTCATCGCTTTGGCGCCAGAGACATCGAGAAGTCTCTGCCGCGCCTGATCAAGGCGGTTCGCGAGACCGGTCAGAGCGTGCTGTGGGTGTGTGATCCCATGCACGGCAACACGGAGACCAGCACCGGGGGCCTGAAGACGCGTCGCTTCGAGAACATTCTCAATGAAATTGACCTTGCCTTCCGCATTCACGGGGAAATGGGGTCATACCTGGGCGGTGTGCATATCGAGCTGACCGGTGAGGATGTGACCGAGTGCACCGGCGGGGCGCGGGGTCTGACGGATGCCGACCTGCAGCGCGCTTATCGCTCCACAGTCGATCCGCGGTTGAACCAGGAGCAGGCCCTGGAGCTGGCCCTGCTGATTGCGGAGCGCAGCCACAACCACCGTAACCACTGAACGTCGCATGCGTTACGAACACATCGTCGTTCCGGCCGCGGGTGAAAAAATCCGCATCAACACGGACGGTTCCATCAGTGTGCCGGATGAGCCCGTCATAGCGTTCATCGAGGGCGATGGCATCGGTATCGATGTGACCCCGGCGATGATCAAGGTGGTCGACGCGGCGATCGCGCGCGCCTATGGCGGCAAGCGCGCGATCAATTGGATGGAAATCTATGCCGGTGCCAAGGCCAACAGGATCTATGGCAGCTGGCTGCCCGATGAGACGCTGCAGGCGCTGCGCGACTTCGTGGTGTCGATCAAGGGGCCGCTTGAGACACCGGTGGGCGATGGCATCCGCTCCTTGAACGTCGCGATTCGCCAGACCCTGGACCTGTATGCCTGTGTGCGTCCGATCCGCTACTTCCCCGGGGTGGTGAGCCCGATGCTCGATGCGAGTCTCACCGACATGGTGATATTCCGCGAGAACACCGAAGACATCTACGCCGGCATCGAGTGGGCGGCCGGCACGCCGGAGGTCCACCAGCTCATCGACTATCTGCAGCGGCAATTGCACGTGCGCGAGATTCGCTTCCCGGCAAGTTCCGGTATCGGCATCAAGCCAGTGTCAAAGGAAGGCAGTCAGCGTCTCGTGCGTAAGGCCATCCAGTACACCATCGACTCTGACCGGACCTCGGTCACATTGGTGCACAAGGGCAATATCATGAAGTACACCGAAGGGGCCTTCCGCAACTGGGGCTACCAGCTGGCGAAGGAGGAGTTCGGTGCCAAGGAAATCGGCGGCGGTCCGTGGCTGACATTCCGCAATCCGCGCAGCGGATCGGAAATCGTGGTCAAGGATGTGATTGCGGACAATTTCCTGCAGCAGGCGTTGATGCGTCCGGAAGAGTATGACGTGATCGCGACGCTGAACCTCAACGGTGACTACATCTCCGATGCGCTGGCCGCGCAGGTGGGCGGTATCGGCATCGCGCCGGGCGGGAATATCGGTGATGGACCGGCGGTGTTTGAAGCCACGCATGGCACTGCACCGGGCTTCGCCGGCAAGGACCGCGTGAATCCGGGCTCGCTGATTCTTTCGGCCGAAATGATGCTGCGCTACATGAAGTGGACCGAGGCCGCCGATTTCATCATCAAGGGTGTCACACTTACCATCGCGCACAAGGAACTCACCTATGATCTGGCGCGGCTGCGCGAGGCGATGAAGGCCACCAAGCGTGAGATGGCCGCGCGCAGGAATGTCGAAGAGGACCTGCAGCGGCTGGTGCCCGGTGCCACGCTGATGAGTTGCTCGGGCTTCGCGCAGGCCATCATCCGGCACATGGATGACTAGCGGCCCGCAGGTTCGCGACCCCGCAGCCGTGCTCTATGATCGCAATTGCACGGCCTGCCCGCGTCTGGCGAAGTTTCTGCAGGAATCGCGACATCGCTTCCCCGATTATTTCTGCCGGCCGGTACCGCCCTTCGGCGATGAGCGGCCCTGGCTGCTGATCGCGGGACTTGCGCCCGGATTGCATGGCGCGAATCGCACCGGGCGACCGTTCACGGGCGACTTTGCCGGCATCCTGCTCTATGAAACGCTGTTCGCGCTGGGTCTGGCGAACCAGCCGAATGGCAGCTCACCCGATGACGGGCTGGTTCTGAAAGGGGTGCGGATCACGAATTCCGTGAAATGCGTGCCGCCGGAGAACAAGCCGGAACTGGCGGAAATCCGCCGCTGCAATGCCTTCATGGCCGCCGAGATCGGCGCGCTGCCGAGCATCAAGGTCATCCTGGCACTGGGCCGCATCGCCCATGATGCGGTGCTGATAGCGCTCGGCAAGCGGCCCGGTGCGTACAAGTTCGGACATGCCACTGAACACCTCATCGATGGCCTGCATCTCATCGACTCCTACCACTGCAGTCGCTACAACACCCAGACGAGGCGGCTGACGCCGGAAATGTTCCGCGATGTCATGCGCCGGGCGGTGGAGCTTGGGCACATTTGACGCCAAGGATTTCGTAGCCTCATTGCCCCAGCGCCCGGGTGTATATCGCATGTATGGCGCAGATCACGTACTGCTGTACGTCGGCAAGGCCCGCAATTTGCGCGATCGCGTGGGGACCTACTTCAACCCGAGCAATGTCGCCCCGAAAGTGCACGCGCTGGTGCAGCAGATCGCGGCCATCGAAGTCACGGTGACGCATTCGGAAGTTGAAGCACTGCTGCTGGAATACAACCTCATCAAGGAGCACCGACCCCGATTCAACGTGGTACTGCGCGATGACAAGAGTTTCCCCTACGTCCACCTGCGCACCGATCACGAGTTTCCGAAACTGACCTTCTACCGTGGCGCGCGCAGCCAGCCCGGGCGCTACTTCGGGCCTTTTCCCAACGCGGGAGCCGTGCGCGAGACGCTGCAAGGGCTGCAGAAACTGTTTCGCATCCGCAATTGCCGAGACTCATTCTTCGCGAATCGCAGCCGGCCCTGCCTGCAGCACCAGATTGGCCGCTGTTCGGCGCCGTGCGTGGGGCTGATCGATGCGCGGACCTATGGCCAGGACGTGGACGCGGCGGTGAAGGTGCTCGAAGGCCGCAGTCAGGAGGTCAACGCGCAGCTGCGCGGGCGGATGGAAGAGGCGGCGCAACGCCTGCAGTTCGAACGCGCGGCGCAGATTCGCGATCAGCTGGCGGCACTGGCGAATGTCCAGTCGCAGCAAATCGTCACCTCCGATGAGGCGGCCGACGCGGATGCCTTCGCCATCGTCGGTGAACCCGGTGAGTACGCCATCAGCGTGATGCTGGTGCGCGGCGGCAGAAACCTCGGTACCACCAGCTATTTTCCGCGCGCGGCACTGGCCGAAGCGGATGAGGCGCTCGGCTCGTTCATTCTGCAGTACTACACGGGCCAGGAGCCCCCCTCAGAGGTACTGCTGGCGGTGGCGCTTGCCGATAGCGAGGCCATGGGCGAAGTCCTCAAGGCGCGCGCGCCACATGGGGTCAGCGTGCGCAAGCCAGCCCGCGGCATTGCCGCGCGCTGGGTCGAAATGGCCCGGGACAATGCGCTGCAGTCACTGCGCATGCGTCAGGCCCAGCGACGCAATGCCGCCGAGATGATGGTGGCTCTGGCCGAGGCGCTCGATCTGCCCCAGGTACCGGGCCGCATCGAGTGCTTTGACATCAGCCACACGGCCGGCGAGGGCACCGTGGCTTCATGCGTGGTTTTCGGCTCCGAAGGGCCGCTGAAGAAGGAATATCGGCGCTTCAACATTGCCGGTATCGCTCCGGGAGATGATTACGCGGCGCTGCACCAGGCGTTGCAGCGGCGTTACACCCGTATCCGGGATGGGGAACTCGAGAGGCCGGATCTGCTTCTGATCGACGGCGGAGCAGGCCAGATCGCTGCGGTTCAGGGTGCATTGGCCGATCTTGGCATCACCAATCTCGCCCTGATCGGGGTGGCCAAGGGTCCGGACCGCCGCCCGGGGCAGGAGCGGCTGTTTGTGCCGGGTGAGGATGTCCCGCACACCCTGCCACCGGAGTCGCCGGCCCTGCGCCTCATCCAGAGGGTGCGCGATGAGGCCCATCGGTTTGCCATCACGGGCCATCGCAAACGCCGGGCACGGCGCTTCAACGAATCGATCCTGGAAACCATTCCGGGCCTGGGACCGGCCCGGCGCCGGGCCCTGCTCAAGCACTTCGGTGGGCTGCAGGGGGTGCTGCGCGCCGCAGCCGCCGATTTCGAGCAGGTCGAAGGTATCGGCACATCACTGGCGCGCAGCATTTATGATCACCTGCATCCTGGCGCGTAGGTCCCAGGAAGCTTACGGGCGTGGGCCGCATACAACAGGTGGATGTTTCCGTGCCGGATCCTTCGAGTCTAGACATTGAAGGCCAAGCCAATGGGCGGCAGACGCCTTGGACCGTGCCCAATATCCTCACCTGGATCCGGATTGCGGCAATTCCACTGGTGATCGTGGCCTTTTATGCCCCGTATCGCTGGCACGATCTTGCCGCCTGCGTGGTGTTCGCGGCGGCCGGCATTACCGACACCCTGGATGGCTATCTGGCGCGCAAGCTCGGCCAGATCACCCGGCTCGGCGCCTTCCTGGACCCGGTGGCCGACAAGCTCATCGTGGCGACGGCGCTGGTGCTGCTGGTCTCCCACGACCCTCGGGTACTGATCGTGCTGATGGCCATCGTGATCATCGGTCGCGAGATCGCGATTTCGGCATTGCGCGAATGGATGGCGCAGCTGGGCCAGCGGCGCAAGGTCGCGGTGTCGCTGCTTGGCAAGTACAAGACAATATTTCAGGTGGTGGGACTGTCAATGATGTTTTATCGCAGTCCGCTGTGGGGGCTGGATATCTACATGATTGGTGTGGGACTGACGGTGCTGGCCGCGGTATTGACCCTGGTTTCGATGCTGTCGTACCTGCGGGCGGCGTGGCCGGATTTGCGCAGTTAAGTGCCTCAATCGCCTTGACTTTGTAGCCGCACCCCCTACAATTCCGCCTCCGCACATGAGACGCGGGAATAGCTCAGTTGGTAGAGCGCAACCTTGCCAAGGTTGAGGTCGCGAGTTCGAGCCTCGTTTCCCGCTCCAGTCTCGTACCAAGGCTTGCGGTGACCTATGCGCGTCCACCTGCTGCTGCTCGCAACACTCTTCGGCGCGCTGCTCGCCGCAGCCGCGGTTGCCGCCGACCGTACCCTGGCGGTGACGATCTACGCCAACGATCTCGCCCTGGTCCAGGACCGGCGGGAAATCACTGTCACGAGCGGCCAGCAACGCATTGAATTCGCGGACGTGTCGGCCAGGATCCGCCCCGAGACCGCCTCACTCACCGCCGCCGATATCAGTATCGTCGAACAGAATTTCGATTTCGATCTGCTGACTCCCGCGAAGCTCATGGAAAAGGCGGTAGGCCAGGAAGTGACACTGGTGCGCGTCAATCCAGCCAATGGCCTGGAGACGCGTGAGCAGGCGCAGGTACTCGCCACCAATGGTGGCGTGGTGTTGAAAATCGGCGACCACATCGAGGTGTTGCGCGATGACGGACTGCCGGCACGCGTGATCTTCGCCAAGGTACCGGATAATCTGCGGGCACAACCGACCCTGTCGATCACGATTGCCTCTCGGCAGGCCGGCAAGAAGCTTGCGACCTTGAGCTATCTGACGCCCGGGCTGGGCTGGCGGGCGGACTACGTCGCGCAGTTCGACGAGCGCGACAGCAAAATCGATGTGCAAGGCTGGGTGACGCTCACGAACTCCAGCGGCATCAGCTATGACAACGCTCAGACGCTGCTGGTGGCCGGTGCGCCGTCGTTCGCCGACGCAAACGCCTTTGCGCAGAATGACCTGCGCCGCCGCCAGGAGCGGCAACCGCTGCAAAGCGCGGGAACCGAGAGCGGCGAACGCGAACGGCTGGGCGACTACTACCTGTATCCGCTGGCCGCGCGCACCACAATCGCCAACCTGCAGACCAAGCAGGTGAGTTTTCTCGATGTTCATGGTGTCCCGGCAGAACACGGCTACGAGTTCCGCAACCGCTGGCTTGGGACGTCCAATCAGCCACTCAGCGCCGCGAGTGTCTACACCTTTTCGACCAGCGCGCATGCGGGTCTGGGCGATCAGCTGCCGGCGGGGGTGCTGCGTTTTTACATGAAGGATCAGCGCGGCGATCCGCAGTTCATTGGCGAAAGCCGCATCGATCACACGCCCATGGGATCGGTTCTCGCGCTGCAGACCGGGGATGCGTTCGATGTCAAGGTCCAGTCGATCGTCGTTAAACGCACACGGATCAACAGCTTCGATTGGCAGTCGGACATGCGCTATGAGTTGACTAACGCGCTGCCACGAGCGGTCGTCGTAAAGCTGCTGCAGGAAGGCTTGGTTGGCGATTCGAGCATTATGGCCGAGAGCCTCAAGAGCACGCGCCGTAGCGCGGACACTGCCGAGTGGTCGGTGGACGTGCCCGCCAATGGTAAAGCCACCGTGACCGCAAGCTTCGAAACCAAGTTCTAGGGCCGGCCGCAATGCTCAGCCGGTGTGCCCAATGGAGCATGGCCGTGGCAGCCTGCTGGATCGGACTGGCGGTGCCGGCTGAGCCGCCGCTGACTACCCAGGAGGTCCTGGCCGAGGCGCCGAATGATGTGTCGGTGACCGTGTACCGGGCGCCGTACCGGAGAACCGGGTCGATCGACCTTGATTCACTTGAGGGCTTCGCACTGATCCGGGAAACCCGCATCGTGTACCTGCCTGCAGGCCTTAGCCGCGTTCGCTTTGAAGGAGTGGCCGATGGAATAGAACCGGTCAGTGCCATCCTCGCGGGACTCACCGACGGCGTCATTGAAAAGAATCTCGATGCCCGGCTGCTCAGCCCCGCGACGCTGATCGCCGCCGCCGCCGGTAAGGCCGTGACACTGATCCGGGCGGATGCCAAAACGGGCCAGACCGAGCGTGTGAGTGGCGTGATCCGCTCGGTTGCGGATGGCGTGGTATTCGAAACCAAGGACGGCATTGAGGCACTGCGCTGCTCGAGTCTGCCGGAGAACTTCATTTTCGGCAGTTCCCAGGGGCTCACGGCGAGTCCCACTCTATCCGTGATGATCCGTACCACCCGTGCGGTGAGGCAGCGCGTGGCGCTGTCCTATCTGGCCCATGGATTTGATTGGGCGGCGAACTACTCTGCAACCCTGTCGGCGGATGCCAAGACGCTTGACCTGGGCGCCTGGGTTACGCTGGCCAATGGCAACGACGTGGGATTCCCGGCAGCGCACACGCAAGTCGTGGCGGGGCGGCTCAATCGCGCGTCCGGTGACGTTGAGCCTATCGATGCGGGTGGCCCGGTGCTCGCGAGGTGCTGGCCGCAGGGGAGCACCAGTGATCCGGCGCAATTGCTGCAGATTGAGCGTGCCGTCCCATTGGATTTCCAGCCTCAGCCGCAAGCGGGTATGACGTTCGCTACCGCGGCGGCGCGGGCCGACGCCCTCCAGGAGGTCTCCCTGACCGGGTCGCGCGTCAGTCAGGAACAGCTGGGCGACCTCAAACTCTATCGTGTGCCGCAGCGCACGACGGTTGCCGCCCGTCAGTCCAAACAGGTCCGCTTGCTCGACCGGCAGTCGATACCCGTGCACCGGGTATACACCGCGGATGTGTATGTGGATGGCAATCCGCATGGGCAGGATTCGCGGTGGCCCGTATCCTCGGTGCTTCGGACCCGTAACGATGTCAACAATCATCTCGGTGTGCCCCTGCCATCCGGGCAGGTCGCGGTGTTTAGCTTGCGGGGAGATGCCCGATTGCTCTTGAATGAGACTGGCATCCGCGATCTTGCGCTCAATGAGGAGGTCGAATTGGACCTCGGTCGCGCCAGTGATGTGCAGGTCAGATCCATCGGCACGCAAACCAGCATTGATCCGGCGCTGTCTGGAAGGATACCGCTCGTGCCCCATGTTCAATCGGTGCGTGAAGCTCAATTGTACTTGGCGCAGCGCGTAGAGATCGCCAACGCGCATGATTCGCCCATTGACTTCGAGCTGCGGCTGCAACTGCCAGACGGCCGCGTGGTGCGCGCCGATCACCCATTGGGTAGCAGGAATGGTGGGCCCCTTTTTCGTCTGAGCATTCCCGCCCACGACACGGCGACCGTGCGCTTTCAGGCCGAGCATGCGCTGACGCGTGCGGTGCGGCCGCCGAACTGAGCGGGCGTAAAGGGATTTTCTTCTGTGGATGCTCGTGTATACTTAGGGCCCGGTAAGTGCTGTAGAACACTTGAAAATCAGTAAGTTACATGATTTTCATGTCATTCTTGTTGAGATAAGGTTTGCGCTCAGGGCGCGGCACTTTCGATTAGTCACTGGCTAGGTGGCAGAGTGGTCATGCAGCGGCCTGCAAAGCCGTCTACGCCGGTTCGATTCCGACCCTAGCCTCCATTTGGCTGTTCACCGCCCCCGCGGCCAATCGGAACTTTATCCTGACGGCGCTGGAGAGTGCTGCCAAGGATATCGCCAGCGACGACTCGATCAAGGTGGAGCCGGTTGTTGATCGGGACACGTTAAATGTCGCCGGGTCTCCGGATATCGGGGCCACGATCCTCGCCAAGATAAAAGATGCGGATGTAGTGGTCGCGGATGTGACGATCATCAACGGTAACTCCACGGGGCGACTTACGCCGAATCCCAATGTATTGGTCGAGGTTGGCTACGCGTTGGCTGTTCATACTGAGTCGCGGCTGATCTTGGTCAACAATCTCGCTTTCGGCCGCCCGGAGGACTTGCCGTTCGATCTGCGGCAAAAGCGAGTGTTGACCTATCGTTCGGCCCCTGATGCACCCGAGCGAGCAGCTGACCGTCGCATCTTGCAGGCGGCTCTGCGAAGCGCGATTGGGGCTGTCTTGGTGGAACAAGGTGTCGCCGCGCGCATCAAGTATCCGTGTCGTTTGTCGATGACCTACAAAGTCGAGACGCAGTCACGAGAGCTGCACGACTACACGTTGCAGATTAGGTTCGAAAACTCGAGTGCCAAGCCTGTAAACGATTGGCACGTCGATGTGGAGATCCCGACGCCGTTACTGAAGAATGCTGCCTCTCATGTGGGCTTTGTCCGCGAGCGCTCGAACGACATTGTCACTTTGATTCGTTTCACGCATCAGTCGCACAGTGGCGCGCTCTATCCGGGCGACTCGAAACTGATGACGATCTCTTACCACATGAATCAGAGGCTGTTTGGGGGGGTTGGCTCTCGCAGTCAGTTATACGAGCAAGTCATCAGCGCGCGTGCCTACGCGGACGGTGTGGTGGCGGCCGAGCAGATCAAGAAGTCGGTGAGCGAGATGCAGCGCTTCTAGGTCGGGCTCTTTTGCGGGGTGTTACTACGCAGATGGCCCATGCAGTCTTACAAGCGAGACAATAACTTCTATCCGCAGACGCGGGCAGATCGGATCGCAGGTCTATTTCAACAACTCGTCCAGCTGTGAATGCAGCTGCGTTGCCTCTGCGGTGGCCTCATGAGCTTCCTTTAGCAGCTTGTTCCAACTGTCAGGCGGGTTGCCGGCTCCCAGCATGCGATAGAAGACGGCGTATGCGTCATCTTTGGAACTGTATGCCCTCAGCGTATCGCTATCGTTCACCGATCCGATGACGATGACCTTGCTGGCCTCGTGATAGCGAAAGAATAGGCGGTATTGTTGAAAGAACTTCGCTCGGAACCAATGACGATACTGCGCACCAAGCGTGTTGCCTAGCCTGAACTGATCCGCTGTTGGGTCCGCAGGAATGACTTTGGTAAGCAGCTTCCAGATTGCCGCGAGGCGCTTAGTCGCGTTCTTCTGAGTATACGAGTCTGGGTGTCTTTTCTTGAGTGTTTGGACTTGCTGCAGCAGATCGGAGAACTGCTCAATAAAGGCGGGGTGCGGGAATATAGACCAGCCGTTGACCGTCAATGGAGCCAGCGGTGGCTCTATGTCATTCATCGTCCGGCGACAGAACGGCGTCCAGATCAACGTCCACGTGACCCACCAGTGCTTCTACTTGCGCAACCAACTGTTTGTCGAAGCCACGGAGGCGCTCGGGGTGCGTCGTTAGATCCTGTGCCAGAAACTCAAGAAATGAGCCCAACACGGGATCCTCAGCATCCGCATCGGCCGCCCGTTCAACGACGACGCTTCCGTCGGCGCGTACGGTGTAACGAAGCTTGTCGCGCTTGCCGAGCTTGAGTACGCGCCGGATCGGATCTGGCACTGTCGTCTGATATCGATCGGTCAACGTCGACTCGGCGACCAGGGCGGCAGAAGCATTCATTGGGATCTCCTAGAGGGACAGGACGTATAGTAATGCGATTGCATTACCTAGTCAAATGAGCCGGTATCGCTTGTGAAATGACCGTCAACTATCCGGATACTGTGACACGCAAGCCATTGAAAGTTAAGCCCAATGGGCCACCTGCGTAGTAACACCCCTTTTGCGGCTTCTCGCGGCCTCGTACAAGGTGAAGCAGGCGATGACGGCCTTCGGCCGTCATCTTAACACTATATCAGTCATAACTTATTGATGTATAAGTATAAAACCGTCTTAAACTAAGTTACGTAATACTGTATAAACTAAGTAATATAAGTCCATGTATACTAAATAGCGCAATGCACCTAAAACTAAGCTGAGCCATCATGGCGACCCCAAACGAGAAGATCGCGACCTCACTGGAGGCCCTGCGCAAGTTGCAGGCTGGCGGGCGGCGCGTCTTCTCTGCCCAGGAACTCAGTCGCGTTCATCGCGACCGCCTGGTGAAGCACGGCTACCTGCAGCGGGTCATGGATGGCTGGCTCATCAGCGCGAGTCCCACCTCGCAGCCTGGCGAGAGCACATCCTGGCTGACCGCCTTCTGGGAGTTCTGTGGCCGCTACTGCGAGGCGCGGTTTAAGACCCAGTGGCATCTCTCGGCTGAGCAGTCGCTGCTGCTGCACGTCGGGACTACCGTGATCCCGACGCAGGTCATCATTTACAGCCCGAAGGCTCAAAACAACAGGATCGAGTTGCTGCACGAGACCTCTCTGTACGACATCAGAGAGACCCAGCCGCCACCGGCCGAGGACTTGACTGTCATCGACACCCTGCGCGTGTTCAGCCTTGAGGCCGCGCTCACGCGCGTGCCCGATGCGTTCTTTGCCGCGAAGCCGCTCGAGGCCCAAATCGCGCTCAATAGCGTTCGCGACGCATCGGGAATCCTTCGAATCCTCCTGCGAGGCGGACACCCCGTTGTGGCGGGCCGACTGGCGGGAGCGTTTCGCAGGATCGGCCGCGGCATTCTCGCCGATGAGATCGTGGCAGCCATGCGTGCGGCGGAACACACCGTCCCGGAGAGCGACCCTTTCGTGGCGGCCCCGTGGGTCGGACGACGGGCCGGGGGCGGTGAGGCGCCCATCGTCGGACGGCTTCACGGACTGTGGGCGCTGACGCGCGACGGCGTGATTGCGGCGTTTCCGAAGGCACCGGGCCTGCCCCACGACCGGGATGCTTATTTGCGCGAGGTCGATGAGATCTATGTCACCGACGCCTATCACTCGCTCTCGATCGAGGGCTACCAGGTGACGGCGGAGCTGATCGAGCGCGTGCGCACGGGTGCCTGGCGAGCTGAAACCAATGAGGAAGACGAAAGGAGCCGCAATGCCATGGCCGCCCGCGGCTACTGGCAGGCCTTCACCGCCGTCAAGCGGGGGGTGGCAGCCGTTCTCGGAGGGGCGCCCGCCGCCGAGCTTGCTCGCGAATCGCACCCCGAATGGTATCGAGAGCTGTTCCAGCCCTCGGTGGCGGCGGGGCTCGTGGCCCCTGCCGCGCTGGCAGGCTATCGGCACGACTTCGTTTACCTCAAGACCTCCCGATATGTGCCCCCCCGCTGGGAGACGGTTCGGGATGCGATGCCGACGCTGTTCGACTTGATGGCGGCGGAGCCTGAGGCTTCCGTTCGAGCCGTACTCGGACACTGGCTCATCGGGTACATCCATCCGTACATGGACGGGAATGGACGCATCGCCCGCTTCCTGATGAACGTGATGCTCGCCTCGGGCGGGTACCCGTGGACGGTCATCCGTCTTGACGACCGGGCCCAGTACCTGCACGCGCTGGACCGTGCGAGCCTGGAGCAGGACATCCGGCCGTTCGCTGAGCTCATTGCGCAGCGTGTCCAGGCTGGCCCCCCGACGAAGGCCTGAACAGGGGAGGCGCCTCCTTTGGAGCCTGCCGGCCTGCTGGGCCGCCCTCCATGAGGCATACTTAAGGGGCAGGCCTCTATGGCGCGTTGCAAGGATGAGTCTCAAGGTGGCTTATTTTGGTGGCGAAATACGTTTGACGCTGGCCGGCTAGCTCCGGTAACGGCCTGCAAAGCCGTCTACGCCGGTTCGATTCCGACCCTAGCCTCCACCATCCTGTCTCGAGCTGTCCTTCGGAGTGCGCCCGCGCACCGACTAGCTCACTAAGTATTTGAAATAGCGCGTCATCGTGGTGGGTGCCTGTCCGCTGCTGTCTGTTGCTGTCCTTCGGTGACCCAATTTGAGGTGGGGTACGTTCCTGGGGTACGTTGAGGTCATTGGGGTATCTTGGGTATTGGGTCACGGTGCTCAACGACACGAAGATTCACAGCGCCAAGCCACGCGACAGAGCCTTCAAGCTCTACGATGAACGCGGCTTGTTCCTTCTGGCGACACCAACGGGCGGCCGCCTCTGGCGCCTGAAGTACCAACTCCACGGACACGAGAAACTGATCTCCCTTGGCGCGTACCCGGACGTCACGTTGAAACGCGCGCGTGACCGGCGCGAAGCAGCACGCAAGCTCATCGCCGATGAGATAGATCCGAGCGCCCAGCGGAGAACTGAGCGCGCCGTCCTTTCGCAAACCTTCCAGGGCGTCGCCAACGAATGGCTTGAACTTCAGCGAATGTCGCTCGCTCCCGAGACAATCTCGATTCTCGGGGCACGCCTCAGAAGTGGGCTCTACCCTTATCTGGGCAATCGCCCAATCGCGGCGATTACGGCTCGGGAGGTGCTCATGGCGCTCAAGCGAATCGAGGCACGTGGCAGGCATGAGACGGCCCATCGTGTCCGTGCCCTCGCTGGGAGGGTGTTTCGCTACGCCGTAGCCACGGGACGTGCGCAGCACGATGTTGCGGCGGACCTCAAGGACGCACTGGCACCGGTCAAGTCAAAGAACATCGCGTCAGTGACGGATCCGAGTCGAGTCGGCGAGCTGATGCGGACCATCCACGGTTACAGCGGCCAACCGGTGACGGCATTGGCGCTCAGATTGGCGCCGCTGGTCTTCGTGAGACCAGGCGAGCTACGAGCTGCCGAGTGGTCGGAGTTCGATTTGGTGGGCGCCGAATGGCGGATACCCGCAGCGCGAATGAAGATGCGCGAGGCGCACATCGTGCCCCTCGCACGCCAAGCACTCTCGATTCTGCGAGAACTCGAACCGCTGGCCAGGGGAGGACGATACCTTTTTCCGTCGCTACGAACGCGCGATCGGCCGATGTCGGACAACACGATCAATGCTGCTCTGCGACGCCTCGGTTATAGCAGCGCGGAGCAGACCGGACACGGATTCCGCAGCATGGCGAGCACGTTGCTCAACGAGCAGGGATTTCCACCCGATGTGATTGAACTGCAACTGGCGCATTCGGAGCGGAACAAGGTGCGGGCGGCGTATAACAAGGCGCAACGGCTACCCGAGAGGCGGAAGATGATGCAGACGTGGGCAGATTATCTCGACGGCCTGCGCATGGGCGGCGACGTTGTTCCGATAAGACGGCGGCGGGTCGTTGGCTAGTGCCCAGACAATGAAGCCCCGAGGCGGCTACTTTAAAGTCGCCGTGATTGGCGGCGTACCCGTGTTTGTTCGCTGGTCCTTTCCCCTCGGTGGCGTGCTTGTCGCTTCGATGGGACACGTTGATCCAAAACAGTGGGTTTACTACTGCGTCGCCTACACCCTGCTCGTGCTGATCCATGAGGGCGGCCATCTCCTTGCTGCAATTGCCTTGCAGCTGAGAGTCTTCAGTCTAGAGATTTCTGCACTCGGCGGACTCTGTCGATTTCAGAGGCCCCATCACGTCTGGCAGAGCGCCCTCGTGTGGTCGGCGGGCCTGATCGCGCAGCTCGCCACGCTGGTTCTGACCTTTGCATACATCAACCTTTATGGCACGCCCTCGGACGGTTTAGGCCGAGCCATTGTCGCCACATTCACTTTTGTAAATGTCATTCTATTCGTTGGCAACCTGATTCCACATCGAAGAGTGCGCTCGGGGCCACCGTCGGACGGCACTGTTCTCTGGCGACTGTTCCTGCATGTGTTCCGTGGTCGCCCGCATCCCCATCCTCCGATCGCTGCGGTCCCACCCGAGCAATCGCCAATATTTCCACCTGAAACCAGGCTTTTGGAAAAGCCCGGCTTCAGGCCACCCGGATTCATCCACGGCGTCGAGATTCTGAACGACCGGACTACGCCGATGGAGTTTGTCGTATCGGCTTTGAGTGCCCACTTTGCCTTCACTAGCGATCAGGCCATTTTGAAAATGCTCGATATCCACAACAACGGCGGCATCCTCATACCGATTGACGATGCACAGGAAGCGCGCCGGATCGCGGACTCAATATCTTCAGACGCGCGGGCTTCGGGCCACGCATTCACGTGTCGATATGCGGGTACCTGACGGGACGGGTCGAACCGACGAGTGTCGAGATGAGCCGCAGTAACTTCGCGAGCTCTCACCTGGTTCTCTCCAGTGTCTGATCGCGTACCCGGTCCTTCCTGGCGGC
>Ga0182030_10012872_pt1 | contig 16711 bp, 9 predicted proteins | sample 812S3MmetaG_FD_121299 | JGI IMG/M metagenome (GOLD analysis project Ga0182030, IMG submission 121299) | Permafrost microbial communities from Stordalen Mire, Sweden - 812S3M metaG (Illumina Assembly) | ecosystem: Environmental > Terrestrial > Soil > Wetlands > Permafrost | place: Sweden...
CCGTCGGGAACCGGCTTGAAGTGGGAGGACGCTGCTTCGAGCTTCATGCGATCGGTAACGTCTACAAGGCGCTCCGCTTCGTGGCCGCTGCGTCTGGCGACGATTTTGTAGTCGAACGCAACGTTCGATTGGCCTTTGCGCAATTCATGGACCTCAAAGCTGGTGGGCGTCTGGTTAGTGACATAGAGGCCTTCGCAATCGCCTTTGGGGGTGAGAAATACGTGGAACTCCGTGCCGGTATTTACAGTTCCGGCGAACGCCGGGTCGAGAGTGACTGTGACGCTGCCGTTTTCGAGCTGGCCACCGCCGTAGTCTTCGATCCAGTTCTCGGCCGATTGCACGGAGTAGGTTTCCACCTGGCGAGCGTCGTGGGTGGTAACGAGATTCTTGAGCTGACCGGTGCAAGCCATGCTGCCGCCCTGGTTGATGCTGCATTCACCGCCTGCACCCTCAGCGCGCAGAAGAACTGCGTTGCCTGTTGGTCCGCTGGTAGCGAGGTTGGCCACATAGATAGTTGGCGCCGAGCCGCTGTTGTTCTCGAACACGGCGGCGTTAGTACCGTCGGCGGTGGCGAACAGCGCAGCTGTTGCGAAACCAATGGGATCGTCGGCCCAGACACCCGCGGAGTAACCGAGCGTGCCATTGTCCCGCTTGAAAGTGCCGCTTGGAATATCGTCCATCCCTCCCAGAACTCCAATTTGTGCGGGAACCTCGGAGGACGAAGCTCCATAGCCTGCGATTGCCACTCCACCCTCGTTGCCGTCTGCATAAATTGTCGGGTAAAAGTTGAAGCTCGTCGCAAAGATAGAGCTGGTGTCGATCGCGGTGCTCTCGTTGGTCACAGTAAGCAAGCCACTCCCCGGGCCCGCCTGGCCAACGATATCCACATTGCTTTGGAATTGCTGGTAATCCCCGGTGAATGTGTTCTCTGCCGTTAATTGCGCATAGGTGTTGTTGAGCACGGGGGTGATGGCGGTGGTAATGCCCGGCGCGATGTCGGTAATCAGTGCGCCCACATTCAGCCCCAGACTGACGGATCCCGATGTAGTTGCGGCGGTCACCGGGCTTGTGGCGCTGACGCTCGCGATGGTGCCGGGAAACGCCTGTCCGGGCGCAAAACCGATGATCCCTTCGCTGTTCACCGAAAAAAGAGTCGTCGTGCTCGACCCCTCTCGGTATTGCATGTAGAACTTGGCGGTCGGGTTGGACGTATTGTTGTTTTCCGGATAGGCGAACATCTCAAAACTCGGCGAGGCTGCAGCATTTACCGTCGACGACCAGGCGGAGGCCGCAAAACTCAGAGACTGGGAGTCATGTCCGGACGATGAGGTTGCCGTGGATGTTGCGGGCAACGTCAAGGTACCACGGAATCGAGTGGTTCCGTTCACGTCGAGTGTCGCCGCCGGCGTAGCTTCATTGATGCCGATGCTCGTGTCTACTTGGGTGATCTCCGAGTTGCCCTGGGTGAGAGCGCCGGTCCAGAGTGGCACTGTGCCGGTCGTGCCCGAGCCGGTCACGGCGCCCGAAGTGTTGGGCTGAGCGTCCGGGGACGAACCATCCTGCTTGGACGACTGAGCCGATTGGGCAAACTGGGCCAATTGATTTTGGGTCACAAAATCGGATGCCGCATGACCGGCGAGCGACTCGGCGTCAGCGGATTTCATGGCATAGGGAACGCTCGACAGCAGCACGCGTTCCTGTTCCGCGGACCGCTCCACGCTCACGCCCAGCCAGCGCGCCGCGCCGCCGGAAAACACCGTCTGAGGAAGTCCGGCGGAACTGGCGTTGCCGAGCAATACCGAGTAGGAACCATCTTCCCCAACGGTCACTCGTTGCGTTTCTGTCCATAGCGGGTCACCGCCCTCGGCAGCGGCATAGATACGGAACTCTGCTTCCACGGTGTCGCCGGAGCGGGTGGCCAGCTTGCCGGCGTACCTGATTTGTTGTGGAACTACCGGTGCGACTTCTGCCGCCGGCCCTTCTGTGTTCTGGATACCACCTTGTGCCGACAGAACACAAACCGATCCCATTGATGCAGCACCCAGGCAGAGCACCGCGCAAATATGGTAGATAAGAGCTCTCATGTTCACGGATTCCTCGCAGTGGGAAGCCTATCCGGGGAGACACTACGGCTTCCTCACATAGCTAAGGTGGGACGAGAGAGGATTTTGTGACGAGAAAATCGCTTTAGCGGGTGATGATCTCTTCTTCCGCTCCAGTATCGAGCACCGGAGCCGAGCTCAAATCGGCAGCTTTCTCTTGCCGCAGCGCTTTGAAAGCTCGATACACAAACCAGCCCAGATACCAGCCGTCGATGAATTTGTAGGGGGTCTCACCGGTCGTGTAATGCCCGCACGGAAGGACGCGCGGCTCGAAATTCAGGCCATAGTGCTTGAACGCTTCCACCACCTGCAGCGAGTACTCCCTGGGAAACGTAAGGTCGTAATCGGCGTAAACCAGCAGAACTCGTTTATCCGGTCCGCCATCCTCCGCTCCGGCAAACTTCGCGTAATAGCTGCAGGGGCTCACCGCGGACCATAGTGCCCGCACTCGGTCTTGGGTGAGGCCGGCCTCTTCCAAGGCTTGCTTTACATGGCGCGTGCTCTGCCCCGCCCACGTCACATCTCCAAACGCAGTTGACGCATGATTGAAGGCATTCACGCGGATTCGCTTGTCGAAAGTACTGGCAAGAAATGCATAGCACGAACCCAGGCTGGTTCCTAACACGCCGAAGTGCTCGTACCCTTGCTCCTCCAGCCAGTCCAAACAGCAGCGTATATCCACCACTGCCTGCCGGCAGGCTGCCAGCGTCCGTCCAATGTTGGCGCTGACCGAGTAATCCGATCGCTCCAACTCGGCCGGCCGGCGAATGTCGTGGTAGGGCATCGACAGGCGCAGCGCCGAGACACCCATGCGATTGAAGATCGTGCAGAGCGAGTTATGGCTGAAGCCGTCGGAGTTCCACTGCGGTAGAACCACGATGGCCTGCTTGGGTCGCTTGGGATCCTTGTGCGCCGGCGCCGGATACCAGCGCGCGTTTACCTGATCGTTTTCGGGGTAAGGCGAGCGCTCCGGAGAGGTAAAACGCAGGAACTGTGCCGGAAGCAGCTTTCCATCCGCGGCTCGTTGCTTGATTGCCGCGTCCTGCGCGAGTGTCTCGGGGCGCACGTTGGTCGGGTAGAGTTGCGGATGACGCTCCTCCAGCCGGAAGTCGGTAGGCAGTTCGTACCCAAAGAACTTGTCGCCGTTGCGGATGAGCAGCTCATTGATGCGCACCATGGCCGCTTCGGCGGCGGCGGAGTCGTGCAAGACTTCCGGGCCCGGAACCGCCGCGCTGAAGCCATGCGACTCCAGAAACGGCTCGATCCACTCAAAACCCCACTCAAGCGGACGAACGACGCGGTTCTCGTCGCGGGTGGTCAGCCGCGTTTCCCACTCGTACATCCATTGCGCATATTTCTTCTTGAACATGTCTTCTGTTCAAGTTTACCAGCGCGGGAGGCGGACGATGGCCGGCATCGGGTTGAGCCGTGGCGTGCGTCACAAATCGTGCAGGTGGGTCTAGACGGTCTTTGGGGCCGGTGGACCTTTAAGCGCCCACCAGAGGCTGAGCGCGGTCATGATGGTGACGATCCCAAAAGATGTGACACAATAGATGCAATAAACCTCAAGCACATACTTTTCGATATAGGTGAGGTAGAGTGAAAACCCCAATGCGCCGAGGGTCAGCACGAGCAGCCAGCGGCGCCGCCTGACAAGGGCCAAGCCAGCCATGGCCAGATAGCCAGCGATCCCGATCGCGGCGACAGGAATATGGAGGATTTCGGCAAACGGGCTATGATTCACGATGCCGCAATCCCACTTTTCGTTGATGTCGCATGGTTCGGTCCCTGTCGAATAGTGAACGTGCAGTGAGAGGGCGGAAACCACCACCCCTGCCAACGCAAGAACTGCAATTATGTGGCGCATCTTGAATCTGATGCTATCACTCCCGCTCCTGCGGGGATTGCTGAATGCCTGTGCAGGATACGATAGAGGTTATGGAGCAGTTAATCGGAGGCAAGCGCGTCGCCTTCTTCGGCGGCAGTTTTGACCCTCCCCATCTGGGCCATCTGGCGGTGGCGCGGGCCGCTCAACAAGCTCTCGCGCTCGATTCGGTGCTCTTTGCCCCGGTGGGCGCTCAGCCTCTGAAGCCGGAGGGGTCGACGGCCGGCTTCGATGACCGCCTGGCGATGACCCGCCTGGCCATCGCAGGACAACCCGGGTTCGCTATTTCACTGCTGGATGCGCCCAAACCCGCCGCAGCTCCCAACTACACCATCGACACGCTCTTCGCTGCTCGCGCTGAACTGCCGGCGGATGGGGTGCTGTTTTGCCTCATGGGAGCGGACTCGTTCTTCGGTATGCGCCGCTGGCACCGGGGGGCCGAGATTCCTTTTGTCGCTCCACTGATTGTGGCCTCCCGTCCCGGCCAGCCGTTGGACGATCTGCGAACTGCGTTGTCGCCGGGATTGACCATGACGCCGGCCCCTCCATCTATTCATTCCGAGGTTACGTCTAGTGGCCTTGGCATCGATGTCCGGTATTACCTGCTGCAAAACCCTGCCGGGGAAACTGCGCTGCTCTATCTCTTGCAGGGACTTCACATCGAAATCAGTGCTTCCCAGATTCGAGAGCAGATTCACAGTACTTCCGATTTCTCCGTCGCTCATCCCCAGCTGCTTTCCGGTTCGGTTTTGGATTACATTCGTTCGCATGGACTCTATGGATAGACTTTCGACAGGCTCCGAGGCATAAGTTGTTTGTTTTGGAGGGTCATTTTGCGTTTTTTCGGCGTAACTTTATTGTTTTCATGCGTGTAGGGAGAAAAGGGGGGAGGGGGTGGGGTAAATCATCGCCCCGTTGGGGTGAACTGCGGAATTTGAAACAGTGAGATTGCGCAAGTCTCGAGCCCATGAATCGATTGTGCGCGCTTGAAGCGAATCAATCTGCAAATTCCGGGAAGAAATCTGAGACTCATTTTTCAAGAGGTTTCTTCAGGCGATTGCTCGGCGGGCTTTCGCTTGCCGCTACAGATTGCAGAGACTACGATTGAATCTGGAGAAAATTGTTTTCGAATGACAACAACTGAAGCCCACCAGCAAATCCGCATCCTCGTTCAAGCCGCCGCCCAGGCCTGTGAAGACAAAAAAGGCGAAGACACACGCATCCTGGAGCTCGACCCCATCGACGCCGGCCTGTCCGACTTTTTCCTCGTAACCTCCGCAACCAACGATCGACAGGCTATTGCCATCTCCGACGAGGTCGAGCACCGGCTTAAGAAGGAATTTGGCGTTTATCCCAACTCGGTCGAGGGCCGACGCAAGGGCGATTGGATTCTGCTCGACTATGTGGACTTCGTGGTCCACGTCTTTCTCACCGAGCGGCGCGCCTTCTATGACATTGAGCGCCTGCGGAAGTCCGCCCGGCCGCTGTCTCCGGCCGAGTTTGACGCCGAGCTGAAGGCGGCGTTGGCTGAGAAGACGCTTGCAGCCCGGAGCAAGAAATCCGCCGGGGTCAAAGCGTCTGCTGCCAAGGCTGATAAGGAACCTAAGCCGAAGAAGGCAGCGGTCAAGAAGGTTGCCGCGAAGGTGCCTGTCGCGAAGAAGGCGACCAAGGTTCCCGCTGCTAAAAAGGTTGTTGCAAAGAAAGCGGCTTCAGGGGCGAGAAAGGGATTAACGGGGCGGGTCAAGGGTTGAGGTTTCCCGCCCTTGCGATAGAAAAAAATCGCAAGAACGGGGCACGGAGCGTTTGCGGCGGTCCGGCACACCGTTCATTACATTCGCCGTAACTTGCCGATGCAAGTGTGCTGCTTAGCGTGAAGATGCGACAAAGGGCGTTCGCTATAGCGAACGCCCTTTGTGTTTGTTCTTTCGAAGTGAAGGAGGTTAGAAGGTGATTTTGCCGGTGACTACGAGAACGCGCTGGGTGACGGCCGCGCTCTGGAACGAGCCATAGGGGCTGGTTGGAGGAGCCTGGACCGTGCTGATGATGCCAAAGTTGCCCGCACCAAGCGTGGTGCCGGGGGCGTTGAAGTTGACATGGTTGAAGAGGTTGTAAGCCTGTGCGCCCAACGTGAAAGCCAGGCCCTCCGTCTTGACGATCTGCTTGGATAAGGTCGCATCGGTGTCCGCGTAGTGTGGCCCAAAGATACTGTTCCTGCGCAGATTGCCGAAGTCAGCTTGGCCAGATGCGAATTGCGTGGAATCGAAGCACGAGGTGCCGCCGCCATTTGCCGTGGCTGCAACATTGGCGTGGGACGCGGAGATGCAGTTGTTGGTCAAGCTGGACACCGGAACCGTGATGTCGGGCATGAGCGAAGTGAGGCCCTGGGTGTTGTTGATAGCCGCCATGGTCGGGTAACCGGCGAGGGTGTTTGTGTTGTTGATGGCGATGGGTTCACCGGACCGATAATAGGTCTTGGCGCTGACCAGCCATCCGCTAACAAACAAGTTCGCAATCTTGTTCTGAACCTTGAAAGGCTCTTCGTAGACACCGTCCGCGGAGAAACTGTTTCGGATATCGTAATCGGCGTTGGAGTAGTTCAGGTTGCCCTGGCCGAGCTGTGGAGTGAGCTGCTTGGTGATCGAGGCCTGGCCGAACGTCTGTCCGAGGCCGCTGTTGGAAACGAAGTCGAGGTCGTGGCTATAGGTGTAGTTGAGGTGGGTTGTGAGGCCATGTCCCTGGTGCGTGTAGGTCACATCCGCGCCGTTGTAATTGGAGTGGGCATTGTTGGTGAAGGCGTTCACCTCGCCGAAGCTGGGATCTGGCGGTGTGATCGGGAGGCCACCGAAAGGACCTGAGTTGGCTTGTGACCAACCACCAGTGGTAACCGGGGGGGTGCCGCTGGTGGTGTTGCCGAAGGCGCCGCTGCTGGCATTTGCAAAGGGATTCTGGATGATCTCCCGGAAGCCGAAGTTGCCGGCATACGTCAGAGAGAGACCGTCGCTCTTGCCGAACTGGTGCTGAATCTGAAGGCTGTATTCAACATACTGCGGCTCGTGGAATGTTTTCCCGAAAACGGCGTTGAGGTTTGGGGGGCTGAAGGGAACGCCCAAAGCGGTGAGTGCGTTATTGACGGATGTAACGGTTCCTCCTGAGGCGAAACCGGACTGAATTGCGGTGTTTGCAGCGGCCGCGAAAGCGGGAAGGCTGCCTGCCCCTCCGCTGCCATCGATGTTGCCGGCATAGGCAGTTTCAAGGTTGTAGTTTGGGAAATTCTGGATGGGGCCGTCCAGGAAGCCCGCCGGATAGAGATCGGCAAAAACGCCTGCTCCGCCGCGGATGCCGGTATTGCTGTCCAACTCGTAGTTGAACCCGAAGCGGGGTTGGAAGACGATGGACTCAGCGCCGTAGGGATGCGCGTTGGACGGGTTGATCTCTGAGCTGAATGGAGTGGTGAGAGATGCGCCTGAGGCGGGGAAGTTGCCGTTGTACAGCGAGAAGCAGCCGCCATGGCACAGCGGATCACCAGTTCTGTCGAAGCGTGCGCCGAGAGTCAGCTTGAGCTTCGGTGTCACTGTCCAATCGTCCTGAGCGTAAACACCCACGTTGTATAAGGCGAGGTGGGCGTGCGGAGAGTTGATGAACGCCTGTTGGAATTCATCGCCGCCGGCGAAGGCAGAGTTTGGTGTTCCGAGCGCGCCTTGAGCGATATCTCCCAGGCTATAGACCAAAAGGAACGGGAAGTCCACATATTCCTGCGCATCGTAGTCGGTCGCCAAGTCACGGCGGAAGTTTGCGCCGAACTTGAAGCTGTGCTTGCCCCGAATCCAGCTCAGATCTTCTTCAATCTGGTATTGGGTGATATTTCGTCCCTGGGGGAAGTAGCCCGGAACGCCGATATTGGTCAGGCCGGGAGCGCCGGGAGCGCCACTTCCGTCCGCACCGACACCGAAGTAGGCCCAGAAGGGCAACGCCGCCTGCGCCGCCGGGATGCTCGCGGGTCCGAAATAAGCTGAGTACCAGTTGGCCGCAATGACAGTCGAGTTCACCAAGTTGGGCGTAATCGTATAGGCGTCGTTGAACTGGCCTTCGTACTCGGGCTGAATCGAGACGGTGTTGAAGGCCGAGTTCACCAAGTTGGTGTTCGTCGGCTGGCTGCCATGGTCCACCTTGAAGCGACCGTAGATCTTGTGCTTGTCGGTGATGTTCCAATCGATGCGTTGGGTAAACAGCCACTCAATATTGATGTTGTTGGCCTGGGCGAAGCCGCCGCCCACGCAGGACTCGGTTACACCGAGGGTTCCCCCATCCGGGGCTTTGATATCGTACAGGCCACCGAGAGGCGTGGGTTGATTTGTAGGGGACGGTGCCTGATTCGGATTTGGCGCCTGCGCGTATTGCGCACCGCAACCTCCGCCATTCTGATACGCGGTTGGCGGCAATCCCCAGGCGTCAGGCGTGGTACCGGCAGGCGCCACAGTGGCAACAGGGGTCGTAGCTTTGTAGATAGGTGCGTTGTTGTACAGCCCGAACATCTGGTTGTAGGTGGACGTTGCCGCTGCGGGGACCGTTCCTAGCGCGTAACCTTCATACGACGAGGTGGGCACGGAGACGAATCCGCTGGCCGGCAGAACATAGCGCAGACCTTCGTAATCGGAGAAGAAGAACAACCTATCCTTGACGATCGGGCCGCCGGCGTTGGCTGCCCATTCGTTCGATACGGCGTGCGGACGGGGAGTGCCGGTAGCGTTGTTGAACCAGCCATTGGCGTTCAATGCCGTTCCGTTGTAGTCGTAGACGGCTTCTCCGTGGAACTTGTTGCCACCCGACTTGGTTGTGTAGCTGACGATGGCGCCGGCTGCGCGGCCGTACTGCGAGTTGTAGGCATTCTGAATGACCGTGGCGTCGGCCAGTTCGCCTTGACCCAGGGTGAGGTTTGAGCTACCCGAGTTGTTCAGATTGAGGAACGGGTCCTGGTTATCGAATCCGTTGAGCACGAAGAGGTTGGAGATACCTGGAAGGCCGTCGGAACTGAAGTTGCCGCCTGCGCCACCGCCGCCGGCATTCACTACCACGCCTGGCGCCGTGTAGGCCACCGTGGTTACGTCGCCGCCCGGTGCGGGCAGTTCCTGAATCTGAGCCTCGCTGAAGGTAGAAGCGAGAGCGATGTTCTGCGTGTCCACGAGGGGCAGATCGCTCGATGTCACCTCGACGACTGTCTTGTCGCCTTTGGCAGTGACCTGGACGTCCGCCGTCGTCGTCGTGCCCAGAATAACTGTGACCTGGTGCGTATCGGACAGCAGATTGGTTCCGGAGGCGGTTATCTTGTACACGCCTGGCTTCAAGAGCCCGACCGTGTAATGGCCTACGCCGTTGGTGACCACAGTCTGCGCGGAGTCGGTCGCTGTATCAGTGACCACGACCTTCGCGCCCGGCACCACCGCGCCAGTTGAATCTTGAACCGTGCCGCTCACAGCACCGGTAGACGCCGTCTGGGCTTGAACGATCGGAGCCATAGTATTTAGTTGAAAACCAGCAAAGGTCAGGAAACTGAGCACCAGGACCGCAGATTGCAGTCGAGAAAATCGCATTGAAACTCCTCCGATTTGGGTGGGGAACAAGAGGCCATTATACGGAGCCAGTTGTTCCGCTTAGGTGTGCTTGTACGTCTCGGCGTTGGGGGTGAAACCGATTCGCTAGTGGCATACATAAAGACTGAGTTCGATTAAGAGAGAAGATTTAGTTCGGTTTCATCTCTGTGGATCGCGTCGCTTGATGCTATCCTCGGAGACTCCCGGGGCTAACTCTTTGGGATATGCTTGCATGAAGGCTGCCAATCTCGGCGCGGGTTCAAGTTGGGTTCTTAGTGAAGGATAATAAACAACTTACTCGTAGCGAGAGCAGGCCCTTGGGGTTCCGTATATATGAAAATACGTATATCCTACCGCTCATATTCCAAAAACTGCATTTCGTGCCTTGTTTTGTCATTGATTCGCGCGGGCCCCCCTACTGCTGGTTGGTACCTGCGATATTCTCCTCTCCATGGACTTCACTCTTGCTCACATCGGCGCACAACCGGGTTCAAAAGATGGGTTCGACGCTCTAACCCGGGTCTATCTCGAGCGCTGTTCGGCATTTGCGCGCTGTCAGGCGGAGGCGTTTCGCACCGAGGACGCTTTGTTCGATTGGCTTGCCCGACGCAAGGGCCGGACGCAGCCTATCGTCGTGTTGCTGGACAGCCGCGGCCGATCGATGACGTCAGAGGCCTTTGCCGTCTGGCTGGGTGCGCGGAGAGACGAGGGCTCCCAGCACATCGTCTTTGCCATCGGCCCGGCCAACGGATGGTCCGATGCGGTTCGTCAACGGGCAAACCTGCTGCTTTCGCTCGGGGCCATGACCTTGGCCCACTCTCTGGCCCGCCTCGTTCTGGCCGAGCAGGTCTACCGGGCATTTACAATCCTGTCTGGCCACCCTTATCACGGGGGACACTGACGACCATGGCTGACTCACGAAAAGGTTTGATCCTTATTAATACTGGCCCCGGTAAGGGGAAGACCACGGCGGCGATGGGTACCGCGCTGCGTGCCGTGGGGAACGGCATGAAGGTGCTCATGCTGCAGTTCCTGAAGGGTTCCTGGCATTACGGGGAGCTGGATGCCGTCCAGGTCTTTGGTTCCAGCTTCACCCTGAAACAGATGGGACGCGGCTTCGTGAAGGTCGGTGGAGCGGAGACCGACCCTGAGGATGTTCGGCTGGTCGAAGCAGCCTGGGAGGAAGCCCGCGAGGCAATCTATTCCGGCGAGTGGGATATGGTCATCCTGGACGAAATCAACTACGCCATCGGCTACGGAATGCTCGACCCCGCAATCGTGGCTGAGGCGCTGCGCGGGCGGCCGGAGATGGTCCACATCATCCTGACCGGGCGCAATGCGCATCCATTGCTGGTTGAGTTGGCGGACACCGTGACCGAAATGCGCGAGGTAAAACATGCCTATGAAAAGGGCATTCTGGCCCAGCGCGGAATAGAATACTGAGAGCCAACATGCGCGATCCCTGGTCTCAAAATCGAGACCAGGGGCACCCACGTGAAGGCCCGTTGAGAGAGAGTACCGATGTCCTGGTTCAAGCGTAGCGATGGCGATTACGAATCCGGTCCTGGTGGCGATGGCGCCGCGGATGCAGGTGGCAGAAATGTGCGCACGGAGGGCCTGTGGACCAAATGCCTGGGCTGTCGCCAGACAATCTGGAAGGCTGACCTTGAGGCCAACCTGAATGTTTGCCCCAAGTGCCAGCACCACTTTAAAATCGGCGCACGCCAGCGCATTGACTTGCTCCTTGAGCCCGGCTATCAGCTCGTGGATGGCGGCCTCCGTTCGACCGACCCGCTTAACTTTACCGACGTAAAGCCCTATAAGAAGCGCCTCCGCGCCGCACAGGAGGCTACCGGCCTCGACGATGCGATTCTCAATGCTGTCGGCCAGCTTGGGCATCACTCCGTCGTCCTGAGCGCCATGGAGTACGCCTTCATCGGAGGATCGATGGGCGCGGTGGTCGGAGAGACCATTGCGCGCGCCGTGGATCGGGCGAGGCTCGATCGCAAGCCTCTTATCGTCGTCGCTGCATCCGGTGGCGCACGCATGATGGAAGGCGTGGTCAGCCTGATGCAGATGGCCAAAATCTCCACCGCCCTGGCGCAGTTGGACGACGCAAAGGTTCCTTACATCTGCGTCCTTACCGACCCCACCACCGGCGGCGTCACTGCCAGTTTCGCCATGCTCGGGGACCTGAACATCGCGGAGCCCGGCGCTCTCATCGGTTTTGCGGGACCTCGCGTAATTGAGCAGACGATCCGGCAGAAGCTTCCGGAAGGCTTCCAGCGCTCCGAGTTCCTGCTCGAAAAGGGATTCCTGGACGCCGTCGTCCATCGCCGCGATCTGAAGGGCTATCTCATTCGCGCCCTCGACTTCATGAAGGCGCCAGCCGCAGCTTGATAGCGGCAGTCTTGGACGTGCTCCTCAGCCAAAAATAACGGAAAAAGGGAACGGCCACTGAAAGGTTCACCTTGGATCGGGTGAGCCTGTTAGCGGCCGTCTTCATATATATGTCCCGCTCCCGGAAAGCGGTCTAGAATACAACCTTTGCTCCCACCTGGATGTTGCGGTTTCCCGGACCCTGGCTAAATGCGCCGCCTGCCGCCGGGCTTTCGCTACCGCCCCCGGCATAATAGTTGCTCAGGAAGCTCTCGGGTACGCCATAAAGGACCGGATAGAGCGTGTCTTCGATGTTGGCATCGGGAGTCCCGTAGTAACCGCGGTTCAAAACATTGAAGGCGCTCACCTGCAAATTCACTTTGACGCGCTCCGCAATCTTGAAGCCCTTGACTACGCTGAGATCAACGTCGTTATAGCTGTCTCCGCGCAAAGTATTGCGGCCTACGCCCGGGAAGGGATTGCCGCGGTTGATAGCTTCGTATTGGTTATTCCACAGCCAATGTTCCGCGGATGGAGCGGTTGGTGCGCCTGTGACGTAATCCAAATACCCGAGCGGTCCAGCGTTGATTCCCACTGAGGCAAGCGGTGCAGAGGGATTTGAAAGAATTGGGCGGCATGAATTCCCGAAAACCTCTGACCAGCCAATATCGCAGAAGCTGGTGGTAGCCATCGCAGTCTGGGCGGGGTTCAGGCCGGCAATCGCGTTCAAGACGTTGGGAGACTGCACCGCGATTGCGTTTTGTATTGGGTTGAACGGCTCTCCTGCGTTATACGCGTAAAACGCATTGAAGGAATACCCGCCGAGGAGCCGCCCAAGGATTCCTTTCTGGTCCTTGAACCACGGCTCGTTGTAGCTCATCTGCAAGCCGATCACGTTGGGATACGAATTGCCGCTCACGCCGCGTTCCGCACTATTCGTGTTGAGCGGATCTTGAGCGTAGGCGCTGGTGTTGCCACCACCGCCGGTGCCGAAGATTTCGCTCGTGTTGTCGATGGTTCGGCTGAACGTGTATGACACGATTCCTGTGAAGTTATGAAGGTTGCGCAGCGTGAAGGATGTTTGCAATGCGTTGTAAATCGAAAAGGCTGTGTTGCCGGTTGCTTCCACCAGGTAATTGCTGCAATTCACTCTGCCGGCGCCAAAGGCTCCGGAGGTTGCGCACGGAGTCTGCCCGCTACCGTAGCCGGGGAAAGAGGACTGGACGTCGGCAAGATCCGGGTTGCCGTTCAGAGACTGGAACTGGTCGAACGTATGGTTGCCCACGTAACGGACCTCGATCACGCCTGTCGAAGCAATCTGGTACTGAGCCCCGAGAGTGTAGCTCTCCGCCATGGGGTTCTTGAAGGTGGTGGGAATGGTGATGTAGATGTCCTGGCGGGGATCGGTACCGGTGGGGATGAATTTGAGATCCGCAGCCTGCACGGTGCCAAAAGTAAGGCCGCCGGTCGGCACGCACTGCACCGTAACGCCGTCACAGTTAAAAGATCCTGCATTTACGGCCGGGGCGTTGCTGGCAATGTTGACAAAGATATTGGAAAAGGAGGGGTCGACGTTGATCGCGAAGCCGCCGTGCACAACCATCCGCTTGGCAAAGTCGGGGCTGTAGGCAAACCCGAAGCGCGGCTCCACGTTTCTAAAGGATGAGGCGATTTTGGGGAAGGTCGTCGCAGATAGCGGAAGCGACGTGTCCCAGAAGGGATTGGGTCCGGTCTGCTGGGCCACTGTTTCATCGTGGATGGAGTTGATCCCCTGAGAGAAGAATTCGTAACGGAGGCCCAGGTTCAGGGTCAGGTTATGCGAGACCTTCCAGTCGTCCTGGAAGTAAAATGCATAGTCCGGTTCAGTAAAATGGTCGGTAGTCTTTCCGGCGGTCAGCTGCGTCGAACTGATTCCTTCCAACAGGCCGGTCAGACCGTTGGTGAGATTCGAGGTTTCACTGGTTGAGGTGCCTGGGGGCATGTTGAATGTATATGGGGTGGCGCCCGGCGCGAAGTTAAACGTGCCCGCGGCGTTGGGCAAAAAGACATTCGGCGAGTTCTGATAATCGAACTCTCCACCAAAGAGGATCGTCTGGCGGCCATGATTCCAGGTCGCGTTGTCCTGGACCTGGCTGACCTTGACGACACGGCCCTGGGGTATCGCGGAATTGTAGCCGAACCCTGCAAAGGTGCCAATCCCTACCGCCGATGGGCAGGAATTAAAGCTGGCGATGGTGCAGCTGGGGTCGCCGCCGGCATCGAATGCGAGCGTGGCCTGCTGGAAGGAATAGCGCAGCTGGTCGACGATATTGGGAGTGAAAGTGTGTGTCCAGTCGGCGCCCACCGAATGGGCTTTGTCAGTAACATTAAAGTAGCCGCCTGACGCAATGTTTCCCCCTGCCGGACTGGTGGGATTGACCTGATAGAGGTAGCGCAGATAAAAGCGGTCCTTGGGCGTGGCCTGGTAATCCAGCCTGCCCATGTCTTCCTGGTCGGTGCTGTAGACGGGCAGATGGCGCGAGTATGGGGCCGCCTCGATATTCGCAATGGTGTTGCCATCCGTCACCGGCACGGTGGTCACACCGCTGGTTATCGGGGAGGGATTTCCAGTTGGATATGCATAGGGGCCATTCGTCACCAGGGCTGACACTCCCGGGTTGTTGGGGAAAGCAGATTGCAACTCAGTCAGTCCGGTCGCGTCTGGGAAGACTGCTCCGCCGGAAGTCGAGGTAACAGGGCCTTCAAAAGTCCGGCTCCAGAAGGTGCTGCCGAAGAAGAATAGCTTGTCCTTCAGGATGGGGCCGCCAGCGGTGCCACCAAAGTTGTTTTGAACAAAGCGGGGAACGGCAATCAGGCCGCAGCCGTTTGCGGACGCGAACGCGGGAGTCGATCCTGACGGGCACCATCCGAACTGTGGATCCTTCTGGCCCTGCTCCAGGGACGACAGCCAGTCTCCCGTATACAGTTCGAACGCCGATCCGTGGTAGGCGTTGGTTCCGTTCTTGGTGATGTAATTGACCACCGCACCCATGTTCCGTCCATATTGGGCGCTGAAATTGTTGCTGATGACCGAGATTTCCTGGATCGCGTCCTGGTTGGAGAAGAATAGCTGCGGGCCGGCCACCGAGTTGTCGTTATTCGACTGTCCGTCGATCTCGAAGTCGTTCGATCGCCCGCGCTGACCATTCGCCGAGAATCCCACGCCGTTGGTATTGGTGAAAGTGTCCGCGTGCGTCGCAACAACACCCGGCACCAGCAGGGCAGTGCTGTCGAACCCGCCATCCACCGGGAGAGTCGAGAGCTGCTCGGCGCTGAAGACCGTTTCGCCTTGCGCCGTCTCGGTGTTCATCAAAGCGGCCGCACCGGCCTCCACCTGGACCGTTTGGCTTGCAGATCCCAGCGACAGGGTCCGCTTGCCGATCGGCGTCGTGTTGCCGGCTGCAACCTGCACCTGGCCGACCGTCTCCTTGCCGAACCCGGTTGCCGTGATGGTTACCGTGTAAGTGCCCACGGGCGCATTCGAAATCAGGAAGAGTCCCTCGGCGTTCGTAGTCACATTGAATATACTTCCGGTGCTGTCGTTCACTGCTGTGACCTGCGCATTGGGGACGATCGCACCGGTCTGATCCGCCGCGCTCCCGGTAATTGTGCCGGTAGTAATGCCCTGACCCCAACTTGGGGAAACTGCAAGAATAGACACCAGCAAAAGCGCCAGCGGGAGGAGGTACCACTTAATCTTTAACATTTAGGGCTCCTATTCAGAATGCCTCCGAGCGGGCATCTCTGCATTTGTTTGAATCAGGCCGGTCGCTGGACCAGGACTGCTCAAATCGAGAACAACATCATGCAAGGACTGGGGAAATCGTCACCTTGGGAAGGTGAACGGTTTAGGGGCATCTCTGCAATTTGTTGGCCAAAGTGCCAGCCTCGCAGTTGAGCCGAGGGGTGTACTGTTTAATCTTTAGTATCTAAAAGTTACATGAATTCCGGGCAATTTGCGTTGCTCCGCTGCTTCGCTGTCTATTCCTCAATTCATAGATCTATATGGGAATGCGTATCGTTTTTTGGACCAGCGTTTCTTTATCGCCGCGGGCTGGCATTAGACTGTTAGCTTTGAGCCGCACCGAGGGGACGACACGATGCCCACCAGACGTACCGCCTTCCGCATGGCCGCCGCCGTGCTTTTCGCTTCAATTCCCGCCATTCACGCGCAGACCTTCACTTCCATCCCGGCGATCCCATTCGAAACCTCCGGGCCGGTGATCCAGGCTCATACCGAAACGCTTAAGCCGTTCACCGTGGCCGGAGAGCGTGGCGTCGTCCTTGGCCAGCAGGACGGAACTTTTGAGGCATGGGTGCTGCCGGTGAAACTCTTGTCGCATCTCACGATCGAAGCGGATGTCGCCGGCTACTCCGTGCCGATCGACGTCAACCAGCAGGCAGCGGAGATCGAGGTGCGCGCCGACCGTACGACGATTACGTATTCGCATGTCGCCTTCACTGTGCGGCAGATCGTGTTTTCGCCGAATGAAGCCGATGCCGGGACGGGTCCAGTTGTGCTGTTCGAATTCGATTGCCTGCACCCAACCGATTTCACATTCCGGTTCACACCTGAACTGCGCTGGATGTGGCCTGAGCGCAACGAGGGTGTTCCCGGCGCGGAGTGGGTCGATCGGAAGGATGGGGCTGGCGGTTTCTACGTGCTGCACGCCGACTATCCGGACCTGGCTGGAGCGATCACGATTCCAGGCGCTGAG
>Ga0182030_10012873_pt1 | contig 16710 bp, 9 predicted proteins | sample 812S3MmetaG_FD_121299 | JGI IMG/M metagenome (GOLD analysis project Ga0182030, IMG submission 121299) | Permafrost microbial communities from Stordalen Mire, Sweden - 812S3M metaG (Illumina Assembly) | ecosystem: Environmental > Terrestrial > Soil > Wetlands > Permafrost | place: Sweden...
AGAAGTGGAAAGCACAAACCGCTTTCCACTTCTCCACACCCCCGACTGCGACGGCGATGGAGTTACAATCCAAGCCGCTGCGCTACACTAACAATCGAACTGGTGCAAAAGATCGGGCAGGCCAGCTTGCGACAAAGCGGCGGACCATACATTCTTTCAGACCCCATCTCACAATGACGCCCTTGCGCTTCGCTATCACTTCTCCTCCATCAGGATGTGAAGAGGACTTCCACCTCCAAGCTGTTAAACATGCTCGGCACACACAATACGGCTTTCAACTCGTTGAAAGCCCGGCCCAGTGAGAAGTGGCCCTTGGGAGCCAAGATAATAACAGGCAAATTCACAACTAAGATTCAGATTAGTTTGCCGTGCAGCGCCGCAAGACCCCGAGGATTCCTGTGACTAGCATGGCGGGAGTTGGGGGGCAGCCGGGGATGTAGCCGTCAACAGGGATGAGCGCGTCTACGGCGCCGACGATGGCGTAGCTGCCTGCGAAAATCCCGCCGCTGCATCCACACGCTCCTACCGCGACTACTAGTTTCCGCGCCGGAACCGCCTCGTACGTTGCTCTTACGGCGTCGGCCATATTGCGAGTAACAGGGCCTGTGACCAGAAGCATATCGGCATGCTTGGGGGATGCTACGAAATGAATCCCGAACCGTTCCAAGTCGTAATATGGATTTGTAAGTGCCATAATTTCCGCTTCGCACCCGTTGCACGAGCCGGCGTCCAATTGGCGGATATTCAGCGCCTTTCCCATGAGGGAGTGAATCTGGCCGCACACAATTTCCGGGGCTGGGTCCAGGGAAGTGATTTCCGCGCGCGACCCCAAATCCCAGTCACGTACCAACTGAGCTTTGGCATGGCCGCAGCAGGGGATACTCTTTGCAGCGACCACTGCTCCTTCGCTTGGTTCGAAGCACCTTCCGCAACCGATACACTCCCCATAAGAGAGGCTCAGACTTAATTGCCTATCGTGTTTTTCAATCCTGAACGCCGCCGTGGGACAGACTTCAACGAGCTTCTGGGCGATGGGGGGTGTCAGCCGTGCTGCTATAACTTCGGGCATGCGGCCCCCATCGCAATTTCCCAGCAGAGACTCGACGGGGATCACTCGGTTCGGCTGGCGTAGACTTCGCTCAATCACGTCAAAGATCATCGGTCGCACCCAGAGTAGGAAAGATTGAAACTCTTGTTGATCAGCGGAAAGTCCGCAATGATGTTGTCCTCAACAGCAAAGGGCATAGCCGGCCAATTCTGGAAAGATGGTGACTTGATGTGGCACCGGGTGACGCGCCCTTCCTGCCCTTCCAGCCAGTAGTAGAGCTCCCCCCGAGGCGACTCAACCGCTGAGGAACCATGCAACTCTCCGAGAAGCTCGAGCGGTACTAACACACTTCCAGATGGCAAGGCATCCGCAGTTTCTTGAATTAGACGAGCAGAGGTTGCGGCTTCCTCAACACGAATCCTGGCGCGTGCCATCACATCGCCGTAGTGCGTGACAGGAACTTCAAACCGCACTCTATCATAATGCCCGTAAGGGTGATCGCGACGCACGTCCAAATTTATGCCACTCGCGCGTGCAATTGGTCCGACAGTGGCTAGTTCTCGCGCTGCATCCCTTCGAAGGATTCCGGATGTCTCGAAGCGATTCTGGATGGATGGAGTTTTGAGGATCACGCTCGCGAGATCCGAAAACTGACGAGCAGCTAATGAGACGGCCTGACTAAACTCCAGAACCTTCGCAGCATCTAGAGAGAATCGCAGGCCGCCCGGAACTGCGACGCCACGCCAGTATCGCGTTCCGCAGCACTTCGATGAGGTCTGAAGGAGAGATTCCTTAATGCTGACCGCAGATGCGGCACCGACGGTGAACCCTACATCAGTGCACATTCCACCGACATCTGAGATATGGCAGACAAGCCGTTCAAATTCCAATCCAATGAGGCGAATGGCCGAGGCTCGAGGAGGAACATCGGCCCGACACGCATTTTCCACGGCCTGAGAGTAGGCCACCGCATGAGCAAAGCAGTTGTCTCCAGAAACCGATTCTGCGACCATCGTTCCGGCGTTAAGCAGGGTGCCTTCGAATAACTTCTCCGTGCCCTTGTGAGTGTAGAAATGGCGTAACTCAAGATGCAGAACCGTGTCTCCTATGACGCTAAAGCGAAAATGTCCCGGCTCAATGATCCCCGCGTGGACAGGGCCCACCGAGACTTCCGCAATACCCTTGCCCTGGACTTGCATGAAGTGGTACTCGCGACTTGACCAAGGAACGCCCTCCACCGAGTCGACCATGGGATACACGCCATCAGGCCAATTCTCATGGAAAATCAAAGGACGCAAATCAGGGTGTCCGGCTATTTCGATACCGTATTGGTCATGGAGTTCTCTCTCATACCAAGCGGCCGCAGGCACCTCAGGCGAAATGGAACGGATGGAACCACCAACCGTAAGGATGGTTTCTAAGTAGGCCGGGTCGGCAACGTCGAAGACATAGTGAACAAGCTTCTTACCGTTCCGTCCCAAGCTTCCGAAAATGGTCACCAGACGTGCGGGTGTGTCGTTCTTGGTTAGAGGACGCGTAAAGGCCACAGGTGTCGAATCGTTCTCTCCCATACGAAGTACTCCAGAGTCTGTGTCCTCACCCTTCATCGCAACACCGCCATTGCATCTTGGATAATAACCGTGAATATGTGGGGAATTCTCACCCCGAAGAAGAGAAGGCAAATACCCGCGATCCCCATCACGCTGTATTCAGAAGGGAGTAGCCTCCCGTTTGCAGGAGCGCTTTTTGGATCATCTCCACAAAGCATGCGGAGGAGATAGTAGGTAAACCCGCCGAAGACCACAGAAAGAACCGCGAGGAACAGGACAGCCACCGTGTAGCGTCTCTGGGAGAACGCCTCGCTGAGGATTGCGAACTCACTCACAAACAGGCTAAACGGTGGGAGTCCAACGATGGCCAAGCTCCCGACTACAAGCGCAACACTGGTTTGCGGCAGGGTTCGCGCCATTCCGGTAACCCTATCCATCCGCAGTGTCCCGAAGTTTTCGCGGATATTTCCAGCACTGAAGAAGAGAAGCGACTTACCTACCGAGTGGTTGAAAATATGCAACAGCGCTCCGAAAAGTCCGAGCGGCCCTCCTAATCCGAGGCCAATGGCTACGATCCCCATGTGCTCGATACTGCTGTATGCCATGAGACGTTTCAGGTTGCGCTGCACCAGAATAAGTAAGCCAGCGACAACCATGGACATCACACCGAAAATAAGCAGAAGAGTATGAGGAAACGCGGCTCCTACGGCGTGGGAAACAATTGCGTCGTAGCGCATAACGGCATACATCGCGCAGTTAAGCAAGACGGCCGATAGTAAGGCGCTGACCGGAGTCGGCGCTTCGGCGTGCGCATCCGGCAACCAGCTATGCATTGGAACAAATCCAATCTTAGTTCCATAGCCGACAATGACAAAGACAAATGCAAGCTTCACCAAGTGGGAGTCAAAACCCATCCGCGGTAGGGCCTCCATCAGCGCGGCCCAATCCAGCGCTGTGTCCGGATTCATCCCTGCCTTAACCGCGGCGAGGTATAACACAATGGTGCCGAATAAGGCGAAAGCAATTCCTACTGTGCATACCATCAGATACTTCCAACCAGCCTCTACTGCCCCCTTTGTATTGTAAAAGCCGACAAGCAGGGCCGAAGCCAGCGTGGTCCCCTCCATCATGATCCACATTAGGCCGAGGTTAGCCGATAGGCAGACGCTGATCATGGTAAAGAGAAATAGAAATACCAGGGCGTAGAACCATCGCGGTGAAGTAAATCGCCCTTCTCCGGGGTGGCGCATATAGCCCGATGCGTAGACGAGTACCAGGCCAGAAATGAAAGCGATATTGATGAGGAAGAAGGAACTCAATCCGTCCACGCGAAGGTAGCGGCCCACTTGCAAAACGCCACGTTCATGCACCTGACGGATGATGACCATGAGCGAAGCAATTTCCAGGCCGGTAATTAAAAGCGCTGCGCGAGTGGCAACCTGATGGTTCCGAAAACCCAAGACCACAAGGGCCCCAAGAAGCGCGATGAGCAATGGCGCAAGAAGGATCATTCGTTCAGCCTCGAAGCCGCCGCAGCTTCGACACGTCCAGATGATCAAATGTGTCACGGATGCGGAAGGCAAAGATTCCCATTAGTAGTAACCCAATGAGAATATCGAAGAAGACCCCGATCTCTATAATCAAGGGCATTCCAAATGTCGTCGTTAGCGCTGCCAGAAAAATGCCATTCTCCAGGACAAGCAACCCGAGCATTTGCATGAGAGCCTTATTCCGGCTGACCATCAGAAACGCGCCCGTGAGAATTAGAGCCACGGGTGCTGCAAGAGCGTCATCGGGTACGTGTACCGACAGCCCATAAGACTGAACAGCCGCATAGGACAAATAAATCATCGCGGCAGCGATAAAAACCGATTGAGTGGGTGTAGTCGAGGCCTTCATGTCACTCGACGTTTTCAGATGGTTCGCTAAACCGAAAAATGCGCAGGGAATAGCAATCACCTTAATGAGCACAATCAACGCGGCAACCACATAGGCCGCGGCCAGCCTTTCTCGGAATCCTGTGGCGAACGCTTCAGCGGCGATGATCGCAGACTGCACACTGAATAACATGACGCTCGTCGAAAAGCGGCGCGACACAACCAGAAGAAGGATGGTCAGAAAAAGAAATACCGAAAATGAGCTTAAAATCTTACCTGTTGCAAATGCTACCAGACCCATTTCGTTACCTCTTGTCCAGCATCGTAAAGATCACCGCCAACGCGCTAACTGCGGATGCGACTCCCAGGAAGTCTGGAACAAGATACATGCGCAGTTTGGCCATTCCACTCTCAATCACCGCCAATAGCACCATCAGTACGCTAACCTTGGCACCGTAGAGAGGCAGCGCGAGGAAGATGCCTCCGACTGATAGGCTCGAGGCCATGCCCCAAGGAAAAAACAACGCGACCAAGAGCGCCAACATCGAGTGAAGCTTCACGGCGCTCGCCCACTCAATCAAAGCTAAGCGAGGTCCGGAGTATTCGAGGACCATCCCTTCGTGAATCATCGTCAATTCCAGATGTGTTGTGGGGTTGTCCACCGGCATCCGCCCCGTCTCGGCTATCACCACCATTGCAAGAGACGTGAATGCGAGCATGTGCACCGCGGAAATATTGAAGATGTTTTGCTGCTGTGTCCACGATACAATCCCCGCGATATCAGCATGCGACGCCAGAATGGCAAGGGCAACGAACGACAGTAAGAACGGAGCTTCCGCCAGACTGGAAATCAATGCCTCGCGGCTCGCCCCCATGCCGCCGAAAGCGCTGCCCCCGTCGAAGCCACCGAGCGAAAGAAAGAACCGGCCCATCGCAAGCAAATAGACGAAGAGAAAGAAATCGCCTCGCGAAGCAAGTAGCGCTGAAGGTTGCACCAACGGGACAAAGGCCGCCACGCAGATCGTCGTCCCAAACAAGAGGAAGGGAACGAAACGAAATACAATCGATGCCGTCGGAGGCAAGAGATCTTCCTTACGGAAAAGTTTCGCAAGGTCAGAGTATGGCCTAAATATGCTGGCTCCCTGCCGGCGTTGCAGGAATGCTTTACAGCGTGCAACGATACCGCGCACTAGCGGAGCTCCAAGGATTAGAAGGAGTGCTTGGATGATGTTTATCGCAGTCTTCATTGCTGAAACCTCAAGAACGCGAGTAGCAAAACCAAGGTTAGAAATATATAAAGCAGATAGACTTGAATGTTCCCCGTCTGCATCCGCCGTAGCTGGTTCGCTGCGGAAAGAACGATCTCTGCAATGGGACGATAGATGGCCTTTTCATAAGAGGTCGTCCGGACTGAACGGTAGGTGACCGATACGGGAAAGTACGCTTGATCCGACGGGAGTCTATCGATCTTACGATTAGGCCTGTAGACCGATGAGAAAACAAAGCGAATTGGTTTCGAAAAAACTGTCGCGGTGTACTGCATTCGGCTCGTAAGTCCGGGCTGACCGCACGCCCAGGTTCGAACCACCCTCTCGCGGCGTTTTACAAATGCGACGGCGATAGTCACTCCCAAGACGATCGCTGCAGTAATAGGAATGATGTGGGCGATGCTTAAGGTTTCGGGCGGGACGCCCGCGCCGGGGACAAATACTTGGAGGAGTGACACCAATGGTCTTAGAAACAAACCCGGGAAAACACCGATTACAATACAAGCCGCGGCCAGCAAACTCATCCCAGCCCGCATGGCCAATGGCACCTCTTGAGCTTGTTCCGCCGCTTCACTGCGAGGGCGCCCTAAGAAGGCCACTCCAAAAACCTTTACAAAGCAAGCTGCTGCCAAGCCCCCAATTAGAGCAAGAATGCCCACCATCAACGGCAGAATAACTTGTGCCTTCGTACCGATCAGCACTGCACCAGCGAGAAGGCTTCGGAAGATAACCCATTCACTGACGAAGCCATTAAAGAGCGGCAGGCCAGCAATGGAGCAACAAGCCACAAGCATGGTAGCGCCGGTAACTGGCATTCGACTCTGAAGTCCACCAAGTTCCTCCAAATCCACGGTCTGAGTCGCTTTCGATATAGCGCCGGAGCCGAGAAACAGGAGGCTTTTAAACATCGCATGATTGAACGCATGCAACAACGCACCGGCCAGCGCCAGCCCAGCCCACACGGGGGCACTGTGCGCAAGAAAAATCATCGAGGTGCCCAGTCCCAAAAAGATGATGCCGACATTCTCTACACTGCTATATGCGAGTAAACGCTTCAAATCGTTTTCCGCGAGCGCATAGAGAATACCGAGCAGACCCGTCACAGCGGCTACCAACAGAACGACGTATCCCGACCACCAAGGGCCGCCGCTGAGAAAGTCGAAGACAAAACGCACAAATCCATACACCGCAGTCTTTAACATGACTCCGGACATGAGTGCGGATACAGGACTGGGAGCGATGGGGTGGGCTCGAGGCAGCCAGATATGAAGAGGAATCAGGCCTGCCTTGGTCCCAAAACCCAAGAAAGCCAACGAGAACACCAACATTCGGATTCCCGCCGGGACAACACCGCTTGTGGCTCTTATCGATGCAAAGTCCAAGGTGTGTGAGTAAGGCAGAAAGAGAAGAAAACTTCCTATTACCGCAGCCGCTCCAGCATGCATCATCAGCAAGTAGAGAAATACGTTATGTCGATGCTCCGGTGAGTCACCCTCCAGGAGGACTAGCCCAGCCGAGAGGAGTGTCATCAACTCCCAACCAATAAGAAATGCGAAACCAGTCGAAGCTGTTACAACGAGAATCATCGAAACAAGAAAAAGTGATAAGAAAGCCCAAATCCAGTTCTGACGCCGTTGGCCATAGTGATCGTCAACATATGAAGCCGAAAAAATCGTAACCGGTACTGCCACCGTGCAAATCAATAAGAGAAACAGCGCGCTGAGGCGGTCGATCCCAAGCGTAAAAGGAAAAGGGGTAAACCTGGAAACATCGACAAAAACAACAGACTGTCGCCAGAAACAGAGGGCCGCTACAAAACAGCCAATAATGTTTGAAGCAACAATCAGAGCAATAGCGAAGACACGTATCTTCTTTGCTTGGCTCGCCATCAGAACAAAAGGCGCGAAAATACCCAGCGTTGCCAAAAGAAAACAAAATGCAAAGTCGATAGAACCTAATGGCATCGGAAACTCTTCACAACAGGCCTTCTTTCATGCGAGCAACACACTTAAATACGCCTCTCCCAGATCGTTTCCCCAAATCAGCAAACTCTTTTAAATTTAACTGGCTGGACGCCCGCCGGCATGAAAAGGTAGAAACTGAGAACCCGCTCAACTTGCCATCAGATATGCATAAGAGGGAGAGATTCCGTCAACGCGCATATAACGGAACAGAATGCCGCCCCGTACACTGAGGCACAACATCCCCTTTTGACTTTGGCAAGCTGCCTAGTCATGCGATTTCGCTGTACCTGCTATACTCCAATATGCGGACATCACTGTCAAGTAGTATAAAGGTCTTGTGGCGAACTCGTCTGACCACAAACAATCCTGGTCAAAAGAAACTCCACAGCAACTACGAAAGAAGAGATTACTGACGAAATAACTGTGGGCAGTGGGAGATGGCGATGTCTGACAAATCCAAGTTCTCTTTCTTTCGGTTCTCAAGCAAACCAGTATCTTCGAGTAATAGGGATGGTCGCAAGTTGCATTTGATTTCGCCCGACATTAACGCGATCGAGGTAAGCCTGCCCGCTCGGACGAGTAGCCATGACAAGTTTGAGCCGCGGCTCGCCAAGCCGACTACCGACCAGGCTCACTAGCTTGTTCAGATCGTCGTAATGATGTGCGTCATCCACAACGATGACCGTATCCGTGGCGGGAATTTCGGCCGTGGTTCCTTCATGCCAGACTCCGTGCTTACTTACCCAGAGGACCTTCCAGCCTGCTACGGCGTGGGACCAGTCTCGCAGGAGCTTCGTCTTGCCGATTCCGCCCCTCCCAGTGAGAACTGCGATCCGTTTAGCCGGGTCCCCCAGGAACGCATTGAGTTCCAATAGCCTGTTTTGCCGGCCTCGCAGGGTCTGGTTGTAGTCAAACAACGGCCCGGTCCTGCTAGAGTGTTCGGCAGAGATGTCCGGCTCGTAGAACGTCTTGGAGCGCTCGGTAGGAATGCGTTCCTTGAGTGCCTGGATCTCCTTTTCGTGGCGAGCCAGGATGGAATCGACATTGTCGATCCATCCGCGGAGACGGGCGGCCGCGAGCAGGTCTGCCGGCGTCAGCGTAGAAGCATCCATCTCCTGAGCAAGCATGGGCATCGTCAGCTGTTTCGTGCCCGACGTGGTCAGCAGCCGGAACACATACGCGAACAAATCGTGGTATATCCGCCTTGCGGTCTCCGACGAACGCGGTGGCGCGGAAGTTTGCAAAAGCGACAGGATTTCATTCTCGATGGCAACGTGATCGCCCGAACCCGTTGCCCAATCGAGAGAAGTGATGAGTTCGGTAAGTTCGCCGTGATTTGGGTGAGCCAAGAGGTCTCTCAGGCAATCCCACGAATCCTTGGAGACCGTGCTCGGGCGGCGACAGCCGGTCAGGAAGTGATGGATATCCGCGATCCCTGCCGTGCGCTCCGCGTCTGTCAACTCCCGTGAGTATATTTTTTCCCACGCGTGTAGGGCAGAGCCGGTCCCGCTCCAGCGGCGTTCTCTACCCAGAGAGGTGGTGGTCAGAAACCGGAAGGTAAGCTTCGTTCCAGGATTCGCTTTCCTGTGCGCGCAGAGATTAGCCACCGCCTCCAGTGCGTCGGCACTGCTCAGGGTCAGCCGCTGTTTTCGTAGTTGCTTCACCTGCTCGAGGAGGCGAGAGTCTCTGGATTCAGCACCACTGGCCCGCTGGATAAGATCGATGTCTTCGCCAGCCTCGAGCTCAAGATGTTGATCGGGACTCAATTTCAGCCAGCGCAGGATCGTTACGTTCACTTGGAATACGAATCCGGCAAACGTTGCGTGTGCGTCGCGTCCCGCTATCTTGTTGAAGTCCATCTCGACCTATTGATTCTAGTCCTCGGCACGAGGAGGATCGCGGGTGCTTGAGTGGAAAGCCAAGGGCGAGTCGAGGAAGTCGGGCGACTTCCGAGCCTGTGGAAGCGCAGTTTAACGAGGGCGCGAGGTCGGCCTCCTACAAGCGCCTACGGGCTCGCCTCAGACACCTTGCGGACGATGCGGAACTGCGATGACTCCTGGATGGGACGGCAACTCGGAGATAATTCACCAAGTGGAAATAAGTGGCGATCGCCTAGCATCTCACTATCTCATTGTGACTCTCAGCGTGATAATCGGCACTTTCACTGAAATTCATCACTTCTTTGTATGTACTTGATTTTACAATTGTTGACGACTGCTAATTGGTCTCAGATCGTGGGATAGTGGCAATTTCATATGGCGGCAGATCGGAAACGCCGAATACAGACTTGCACGGGGAACTGGTCGGCCGTAACTCGCCTAGAACCTGTAAGGTACCAGGAGAATAAAGGGCATTATGCGAAAGTCAACACCTTCACGAGCTGGAGCTCAATTGTGCTCTGGGCGCATGTCTGGCCGCGACGGTGATCCGCAGACGACCGCCTCTGGAACCAGTCTGGCGACAGAAAATGGGGTAAGCGGAGGTCGATGCTGACCGCGACCGACTCTCAAAGAGAATTACTGCACTCTCCTGCCTCAATAACACCTTCCATGTGCATCTTATTTATGCGCAGGCCCTAGAGCGATGGGGCAATCGCCAACTGGCTCTTACAAGGTCAAGCGCTTCTATCATGCGCTTCTACAAGGTTAGGATGGCGGCAAGTGGGATGCGCAGCCATGCGGGGCGATTGTTGAGCTCATAAAGCAACTCATAAAGCGCCTTTTCGAGCAGATAGGCGGCGAGCAGCGATTGGCACTCCTGTGGTGAAGGCAGAAGAGCCGGGTTGGCGGCGAGAGTTTGGTGGTAGGCACGGAGGAACTCGGCGGATGCGGAGTTCTGCCAGAGAAGAGTCCAAGCGTCGAGGTGATCGGGGTTGGGAGTGCGCGCGAGTTCGGGGTTGGCGGTGAGGTGCCGATCAAGACCAGTGTGGGCGGCGTAGGAGAACGAGCGGATCATGCCGGCTACATCCTTGAGGGGCGACTGTTTCTGCCGCCGATTAGCGAGGGAACTGGCAGGCTCGCCCTCGAAATCGAGGAGGATGAAGTCGCCCGGCTCTGTTCCAGGTTCCATTCCATGCCCTGTGGTTTCGCCGGTGCGAAGAATCTGCCCCAAGTGGTAGTCGCCGTGGATGCGGATGCGCTGGCCGGCGGCCGCTGAAGCAGTGATCGCATGGGCTCGGGCAAAGAGGTCGATGCGCCGCGAGAGGAGCAGGCCGGCATCGTCGGCTATGAGATCCTTCAGGGTAGAAAGCTTTATTTTGAGGGCCTCCAGGGTGGACGTGATCTGGGCGTCGATTCGACGTGCATCGCGGGTGAGGTCTGCGGGGGTAAATGGCTCGGCGGCGAAGGCCGCATCGTCGGTGGGGGTGGCGAGAGCGAGGTGCATCTCGGCAGTGCGGCACCCGAGGAGTGCGGCGGCTTCGAGCGAAACACCGGCGTGTTCCAGAGCCTCGCGGAGGGGTTCACGCTCGTTGAGGAAGCTGGGAGCCGGGGACTCGGGCGGCGCGGGAAAGCCGGCGACGGATGTGAAGAACCCGGAGAGCTGCTCCAGAAACCACTGCCAGCCATCTCCCTGATTGGCGACCAGCCCTTGAAGCATGGCGAGTGTAGTCTTCTCGCCGCTGCCTGGAGTCATGGTGATCCCGCCCAGAAATGGCGCAATGCGCGGGAAGCGGGCGACTTCGGTCAGGAAGCGGGCGATTTCGACGTCGGGGTTTTCGCCCGGCTGAAGGCGTCTGAAAAGTTTCAAAATCAGCTGTTTGCCATAAATAATGGAAGTATTGGATTGCTCTGCGGAGCCGACACAGGAGGATAGACGTTGAGAGACGTGTGCATCGGCGAACGCGGTGGAGACGCGGGCATCGAGGTGGCCTTTGCGTTGAGCAGGGTCGCCAGCGGAGGGAGACTCGCGCGGCTGCAATTGCTGCGTGCTTGCGGAATGGACGGCCGCGTGGGCCAGCGGTGGCGTAGCCGCTTCGCCGGGTTGAGCGGTGATGGCGACGGCCGCGACGGGAACGCCTGTCGCGGGCTTGAATGGTTCACTGACTGTATCTTGCGCAGGCGGGGTGGACGCTGCGGCGTCCGGGGTGGGGAAGACTTCGTGAGGGCGGAGGTGAACCGCGGAGCTGCCAAGGTCCGGGGCGGAATGCTGGAGGAGGTCGGCTGTCTCGCCGGTGGCAGCGGCGTTGAGGGAGGCGGCAACCTCTATTGCGGCCGTACGCGTGGTGGACAGCGCCAGAGTAGCGTTGTGTTCAATGAGCGTGAGCAGACCCTGGCGGAAGTCTTCGCGGGTTGTGGCGTCGTGCAGCACGGCGGAAACGGCAAGAAACTTGAAGGTGGCTAGGATGCTCTGCGGGTGGCTGACGGTGAGGTCGTCAGCGTCAACGCCAGTGCTAAAAGCGAGCGGAATCTGATAGATGTCCGTGGAGCTGTCGGGGTATGCAATCTCTACGAAAAACACGGCCGGCGGAATGGCACTGGCAGCGGGGAGGCCTGCGGAAGCAGAAATCGCAGTGTTGGCTGCGGTGGCGGCTGGAAGTTCTACCCAGTCCAGCACATGGGTAGACTGGATCTTGTGGGCCTTGGCTCCAAACCATCGTTGGCGCGGCAACCAGGCTTGCAGCGCGGTTTCAAGCAGAACCAGGCCGTGGCGGGCGAGCAGACCGGGCCAGCCCATGGTGAGGAGATCGAGCCCGGCGGCCTCGGTAGCCGCAGCGTCTTCCACTTCCAAGGCTTCCGGCTCGTGCAGCAGCTTCGGCTTCACGCTGGCGGGCTGGAGTTCCAGCCAGAGAAACGAGTACGGAGCGAGGGTGATGGCGTAAGGGGTTTCGTCGATGGTGGGGAAAGGCACGTAGCCTAGCATTTCGACCGGCTCGAAGCCGGCATAGTCGGCGAGGTCGAGCGAGACGGGCTGGGCGAAACGGCTGAGGTTGGCCACGCAGAGGACGGTCTCGTGAGAGCCATCGCCGCGATCGAGGTCGCGAAGGTAGGCGAGAATCTTCCGGTTCGCCGGGTTCAAGAAGCTGAGGGTTCCGCGGCCGAAGACCTGGAAGAGTCCGCGCAGGGCGATCATGTTGCGAGTCCAGTGCAGGAGGCTGGATTGGTCGCTGAGCTGAGCTTCCACATTTACGGTCTGGTAGCCGTAGATGGGATCCATGACGACGGGAAGATAGAGCCGGGCCGGATCGCACCTGGAGAAACCAGCGTTGCGGTCGGAGTTCCATTGCATCGGGGTGCGGACACCGTTGCGGTCGCCGAGATAAATGTTGTCGCCCATCCCGAGTTCGTCGCCGTAATAGAGGATGGGTGTACCGGGAAAACTGAGCAGGAGCGAGTTCAACAACTCGATGCGGCGGCGGTTGTTGTCCATGAGGGGCGCGAGCCGGCGGCGGATACCGACGTTGACGCGCATGCGCGGGTCAGCCGAGTAGGCGAAGTACATGTAGTCGCGCTCGTCCTTGGTGACCATCTCAAGGGTGAGTTCGTCATGATTGCGCAGGAACAGGCCCCATTGGCAGTTGGCGGGAATGGGCGGCGTCTGGGCCATGATGTCGGTTATCGGCAGGCGATCTTCCTTGCGCAGGGCCATATAGATGCGTGGCATCAGGGGAAAATGGAAGGCCATGTGGCACTCGTCGCCATCGCCAAAGTAGGGACGGACGTCGGCGGGCCACTGGTTGGCTTCGGCCAGGATGAGGCGGTTGGCGTACTCGGCGTCGATGGCGGCCCGGATGGTCCTGATGACCGCGTGCGTCTGGGGTAGATTTTCGCAGGAGGTGCCGTCGCGCTCGACCAGATACGGGATGGCGTCCATGCGTAGCGCGTCGACCCCCATGTCGAGCCAAAAGCGCATGGCCTTGAGAACCTCTTCGATGACTGCGGGGTTATCGAAGTTGAGGTCGGGCTGGTAGGAAAAGAAGCGATGCCAATAGTAGGCTTTGGCCGTCTCGTCCCAGGTCCAGTTGGATTTTTCCGTGTCGGTGAAGATGATGCGGGCATCCTTGTAGAGATGGTCCGTATTGGACCACACGTACATCTCCCGCGCTGCTGATCCCAGCGGCGAGATGCGGGCGGCCTTGAACCAGGGGTGTTGATCGCTGGTGTGATTGATGACCAGTTCGATCATGACCTGCATGTTGCGCTGATGTGCCGCGTCAAGGAACGACTTGAAATCCTTCAATGTTCCGTAAGACGGATTGACATCGACGTAGTTGGCAATGTCATAGCCGTCGTCGTGCAAGGGAGAGGGAAAGAAAGGCAGGAGCCAGATGCAGGTAACGCCGAGGTCCTGGAGGTAGTCGAGCCGCGAGAGCAGTCCGGGGAAGTCTCCTATGCCGTCGTCGTTCGAGTCGGCAAAGGCTCTGACATGGAGTTCGTAGATGATCGCGTCTTTGTACCAGAGGGGATCGGTTGTGCTTGCCAGCTTCTTCACCTTTTAGCTCTCCGGGCTGTCTGTTCACGGTTATCTGTTTGCGATGCGGTCGAAATGCTGCGGAGATGTTCGGCTCCAGGCTGGCGTGTGATGCGGAAGATGTGTGCCGGGTGAACGTCAGGGCGCAGCGCCAGGTAGTTTCTGCGGCCGTGCCAGGTGAAATGCGCGCCGGTTAAAAGGTCTTCGACGATGAAGTCCTGATTGGAGGGGATACCGAGCCGGTCTAGATCAAGGTCAGTCCAGCCGGCCTGTTCGTTGAACGGGTCGAGGTTGGCGGAGACGAGGATCGTATTCTCGAAGCCGATGGTGGATTTGGAGTAGCAGAGTAGATTCGGATTGTCGACAAGGTGGAAGTGCAGTGACCCATTCGTCTGCAGAGCCGGGTTGGCGTGGCGAATCTGGTTGAGCGAAGTGATAAGCGGAACAAGAGAACCGGGAGCGCTGTGATCGCGCTGGCGAATCTCATATTTTTCGCTGTTGAGATATTCTTCGGACTCGGTCTTGCCGGGGGACGGTTTGGTGGGAGCATTCTCGCCCAGCTCGTAGGCGGGACCATAGATGCCGTAATTGGCGGCGAGGGTCGCGGCCAGGATGACGTGCTGCGTGAAAACCGGGTGGCCACCCTCCTGGAGCGACTTGTGCAGAATGTCGGGCGTGTTCGGCCAGAGGTTTGGCTGAAAGAATTCGCTGATGGGAGGCCGGGTGATCTCTTCGAGGTAGGTCTGTAGCTCAGACTTGGTGGTGCGCCATGTGAAATAGGTGTAGGACTGCGTGAAGCCGATCTTGGAGAGTGCATACATGACACGCGGCCGGGTAAAGGCCTCGGCGAGAAGTATGGTGTCGGGGTAGTTGTCGCGCAGTTTGCCGAGGCACCACTCCCAGAAGGGCAGCGCCTTGGTGTGGGGATTGTCGACGCGGAAGACGTGAACGCCGCGCTTGATCCAGAATTCGAAGACGGAGTAGAGCTCATCCCAGAGGCCCCGCCAGTCGGGCGACTCGAAATTCAGTGGGTAGATGTCCTGATATTTCTTGGGCGGGTTTTCGGCGTACTGAATGGTTCCGTCGGGGCGAGTGATGAACCAGTTGGGGTGGCCGGTGACCCAGGGGTGGTCGGGCGAGCACTGGAAGGCGATGTCCAGTGCAATTTCGAGACCGTGCGCTTTGGCCGAGGCTACCAGCCGGTCGAAGTCGGCGAACGTACCGAGCTGAGGGTGGATCGACTTGTGCCCGCCGTCATCTGTCTTGTTGTTCGAAGTGCCGAGGGACCTGTCGCCAATAGCCCAAGGGCTACCGGGCCAGGGGCTGCCAAAAATGTCCCGTCCAGCGGCAGTGGAGTTGTTAGGTCCCTTGCGGAAGGCACGGCCGATGGGGTGGATGGGTGGCAGGTAGAGGATGTCGAAGCCCATGGCGGCGATCTCCGGAAGCTTTCGTTCCACGTCGCCAAATGTTCCGTGTTGGCCGGGAACGGGGGACGTGGAGCGGGGAAAGAGTTCGTACCAGGCCGAGAAGCGGGCACGCTCCCGATCGACCCGGAGCGGCAGCTCGGGTTCAAAACGGGTGGCGCAGGTGAGGTCGGGGTAACGGGCCACGAGGGCATGGATCTCCTCGCTGAGTGGGTACTCATAGAAACCGGCATCACGGTCAGCCATGCGGTTGAGCAACCGGGTGACCTCGATCAGGCGCTCGGTATCGGCGCCACAAGCCCTTTCGGCAGCCTCCTGAACCAGGATCGCGCCAGAGCGAAAGGCGAGTGGTATGTCCTGTGGAACAACATCCGCGTCGGGCTGATTCGGTTGGAGCCTGTCCGGTCGGGGCTGGGCGGCAAGCCGCTTCCTCAGGTCGCTTGTCCAAGTGTCGAAGTGGTCGATCCAACCGAGGACGGTGAAGCTCCAGGAGCCGAGCTTATCCACCGTGAAGGAGCCGGTCCAGAGATCGTTGTCGGCGGTGGTCATCGGCGTGAAATGCCAGCGCTGCTCGGATTTGTGACGATAGAGCAGCCGCGCAGCCAGGTGGTCGCGCCCGTCGGCAAAAATGGCTGCGGTCACGGTTACTTCGTCGCCGACGATATGGCAGACAGGATGGCGACCGGCGTCGATCTGGGGAGAGACGTCTTCGATGACGACACGGTTGCGGCCATAAGCGGGTTCCATAACGATGCCTCGACTGTGAATCTCGCGATAGTCAACCTCTCGGCGCTCGAGACGTTGGACGGATGCATGGAACGACTGAAGCTGGCGAATGCACTGACTGGCGCCGTAGGGCAGATATACGAGGACAGAGATGCAAGAATACGGCATCCCCCGGTTATTTGCAGAGCCGAAAGGAACAGCTTGCCAGGGCAATCGCATTTGAATCGTATTGGACACAGGCATTACACAGCGCAGAAAATGCCAAACTCAACACGCCTTGTAACAGGGCACGACTTCAGTCGTGCCGCGGAAGCCAATTTCTCGGGCTTTACAGGCTGCGGAAAAACCCCTAATTTCTGGCTTGTTCGATCCTCGGAACAGATTTTTTCGCCGTTTCGGCTTGTTTGGCCGCGGTTTCCTCTCTTGTTTTTTGTCTGGAGGCCGA
>Ga0182030_10012876_pt1 | contig 16709 bp, 13 predicted proteins | sample 812S3MmetaG_FD_121299 | JGI IMG/M metagenome (GOLD analysis project Ga0182030, IMG submission 121299) | Permafrost microbial communities from Stordalen Mire, Sweden - 812S3M metaG (Illumina Assembly) | ecosystem: Environmental > Terrestrial > Soil > Wetlands > Permafrost | place: Sweden...
ATGGAGTTTCTCCGCGGCTATTCCGATGATCCTGCTTGATGCCAACGTGATCCTGGACGTATGGGATCCTGACCCGATCTGGCACGCATGGTCTAGCAGCCAGTTACGGAGACTGTCACGCCTGCACGAATTAGCGATCAACCCCATCGTGTATGCGGAAATTTCGGTGTCGTTCGCCACCCCAGCCGCACTCGACGAGAAACTGGAAAGCATGGGAGTGATCGTCGAGAGTATTCCGCGCAAAGCCGCATTTCTTGCCGGAAAAGCCTTCGTTCTTTATCGCCGTCAGCGCGGAACGAAGAGAAATGTTCTCCCCGACTTCTTCATCGGGGCCCACGCCGCCGTGTTGGGCTGCCCGATTCTTACCAGGGATACGCGGCGCTACGCGGCCTATTTTCCCGGTGTGCGGTTGATCGCTCCGGAACCCTCCATCTGTTAAAGTTAGGGTTGATCCCTCGCTAGAAACTTCTTTCTGCTGTGGAGTTTTTCGCAGTTCACTGGGGATTCGCCCAAGAAAAATATGCCTCACGACCTGCCCAAAGCCTACGACCCCACCGACCTTGAAGATCACTGGGCCGAATACTGGGTGCGCGAGAAGCTCTTCGCCCAGCCAACGCCCGCCGCAACCGATCCCGAAGTTGAGTCCTATACCATCCTGCTGCCGCCGCCCAACGTGACCGGCCGGTTGCATATGGGCCACATGCTCAACCAGACGGAGATGGACATCCTGACCCGCTGGCGGCGCATGACGGGCCGGCGCGCTCTCTGGCTGCCGGGCACCGATCACGCCGGCATCGCGACGCAGATGATGGTCGAGCGGCAGCTTGCCACGGAAGGCAAATCCCGGCAGGATCTGGGCCGCGAGGCCTTCGTCGAGCGCGTCTGGGAGTGGCGGCGCCACTACGGCGGAGCCATTCTCGACCAGATGAAGCGCCTCGGCGCCTCCGTCGATTGGCAGCGCGAGTACTTCACCATGGACGAGAATCTCTCGGTTGCCGTCCGAGAGGCCTTCGTCCGCCTGCACGAGCAGGGCCTCATCTATCGCGGCGCTTATATCGTGAACTGGTGCCCGCGCTGCCAGACCGCGATCAGCGATTTGGAAGTGGTCCACGAGGAACAGAAGGGCCACCTCTGGGAGATTCGGTACTCCGTACTGGATAGCTTTGGACGAGATTCGGGTGAGTTTATAACCGTCGCGACGACCCGCCCCGAGACGATGCTCGGTGACGTAGCGGTCGCGATTCACCCCGAGGACGAGCGCTACCTGCACCTGCACAGCGCAAAGCTCCGGCTGCCTCTGGTGGGCCGGGAAATCCCCCTCATTCTGGATGAGTGGGTCAGCCGCGACTTTGGCACCGGCGCGGTCAAGGTGACCCCGGCGCACGACCCCAACGACTTCGCGCTGGGCGAGCGCCATCATCTTCCCTCGATCAACGTGATGGACGCGGCCGGCAAGATCAACGCGGAGGGCGGCGCCTACGCTGGACTCGACCGCTACGCCGCGCGCAAGAAAATCGTCGCCGACCTCGAAGCGATCGGTATGCTGGGCGGGATCAAGGAACACACCAACGCCGTCGGCCACTGCGACCGATGCAAGACGGTCGTCGAGCCGCGCCTCAGTACGCAGTGGTTCGTCGCGGTGAACAAGAAGGCGAAGGATCGCGGAGCCTCGATGGCGGAGCTAGCCATCGCCGCTGTCAAACCAGACGAAAACGGCAAGAAAGCCATCAACTTTACTCCCGAGCAGTACGAGAAGACCTATCTCAACTGGATGGAGAACATTCACGACTGGTGCATCTCGCGGCAGTTGTGGTGGGGCCATCGCATTCCGGCCTGGCACTGCGCCGACTGCCACAAAATCACCGTCGCCCGCATCGATCCTGCGGCCTGCGCTCACTGCGGGTCAGAGAAAATCGTGCAGGAGACCGACGTGCTCGATACGTGGTTCTCCTCGGGCCTGCTGCCGGTTTCAGTCTTCGGCTGGCCGAATTTCAATAAGAAAAATCCTCTGGGTGCCCCATCCTTTCCGCGTTCTTCAGCGGAAAGGGTGGGAGAGCACGAAACTAAATTGGGTGCCCCCGGTCCCTCGCACTTGGGGACCGGGGATGAAAAAGTTGACCGCGCCGACTTCGACACTTTTTATCCCACCAGCCTGCTGGTCACCGGCTTCGATATTTTGTTCTTCTGGGTCGCCCGCATGATTATGCTGGGCTGCTGGTTCGCAGCCGATGTTCCCATGCCCGACGGTTCGAAGCGCGAACTCAAGGATTCGGTGCCGTTCCGGGAGGTCTATATTCATGCCCTTGTCCGCGACGCCAACCGCGAAAAAATGTCCAAGACCAAGGGCAACGTGGTGGACCCCATCGAGATCGTCAAGCAGTACGGGACCGATGCGGTGCGCTTTACGTTGGCCTCGATGGCCTCGCCGGGCACCGATATTGCTTTCAACGTGGCCCGCACCGAGGGCTACCGCGCCTTCGCCAACAAGATTTGGAATGCCGCGCGCTTCCTCTTTATGAACGTGGATCGCGCCGCCGAGATTGGCATTGTTGTTGATCCTTCTGCTCTGGGTGCGATGCCCACCGCCGCCGAAGACGCACCGCTTGAAGCCCGCTGGATCGTGGCGGAGCTGCACTCGACCGCGGCCAAGGTCAATCAATCACTGGAAAACTATCGTTACGACGATGCGGCCAATACGATCTACCAGTTCTTCTGGGGCAGTTTCTGCGACTGGTATCTCGAAATCGTCAAACTGCGGATGGATTTTTCAGAGGAGCAAGCCGGCGAGTCAGCGAGTCAGCGAGTCAGCCGATTGGCCGGGACGCGGGCTGCGCTCACCACGCTGCTTCAGGTCTTCGAGGCCTCGCTGCGGCTGCTCTCGCCCTTCATGCCCTTCATCACCGAGGAAATTTGGCACGCGGTTTACGATGGCAATCCACCGGCGAAGTCGATTGCACTGACGAGTTATCCGATAGGAATTGCGCACCTGCATGATGAAGCCGTGCTCGATATGGTTGGAATGCAGAGTCTAATCGTTGAGATCCGCGCATTACGCAAGGAAATTGGAGTCGAAGAGAAAGCAGTTACACCAATCGAGGTCCGAACTGGGGCCATCATTCAAACCACCATCCAGCAGAATAGCGCGATGGTTGAGCGGTTGGCCCGCATCAACGAAGTGCGCTTCGTCGCGGAGATTGGCGCTGGTCTCGCAAAACACTCCACGCCGAGCTTCGACGTAGCCGTGGTCTACGAGCGCTCCATCGACGTGGTTGCTGAGCGCGAACGTCTCGCAAAAGACATTGCCAAATTTGAAAAGGGAATTGCCGCCGCCGAGCGCCAGTTGGGTAACGAAGGCTTTCTGGCCAAGGCTCCGGCGCAAGTGGTAGAGGGATTGAAAAAGCAGGAAGCGGAGACGCGGCTGCTGCTCGAAAAAGCCCGCGCCGCGCTGGATGCGTTGCCGAAAGGATGAAAGCGCGATCGAAAGGCATAGGAAGGACTTTCGATTTCGCCGCGTGAGGATATTATGACACCAATCGGGAGATTTGGACCATGGGCCGCAATCGGCGTACCGTTGTTACTGGTCTTTGGTGCAGGTGCGGCCTTCACAATTCATGCAGCAGCGAAAATCCCTTGGAGTCTTCTCCTGTTCCCCGTGAGTTTGTACATTGCCGTCCAGTTGATTTTTTATCTGCTTGCGTTCTGGGCAAGAAAACAGGGACGAATGAAGCGAAATTTGGTACCCATGGCTGTCTTGTGTTGCCTCTATGGCTGGATTACCGGTCTGATTCTTATTCACTATGGGTCTGAATTGAGAATCTTACCTTCTGACAATGGCGATTGCATCGGATTCAGTATTTGCATGGCCGTTATTACTCTCATCATGGTGCCGATTTGTGTAAAGTATGGTGTGAAGATTGTTGATTCGTTATCCCAGATGGACCAGTGAAAACCGTTATTGACTGAGAGTTGGTTGCGAAGGGTTTTTGAAGAAGGAAATCCATGGATTGGAAGAACAGCCGCATCGACGCATTGCTGGAGCAGGCGCTGATTGAAGATCAGGCCTCGGGCGACGCCACCACTCAGTTCACCATCGACCCTGCGCTGTGCGCTTCGGCCACGATTCTGGCTCGCCAGGAGATGGTCGTCTGCGGCCTCGGCGCAGTACCGCGCTTTCTGGAGATCTTTGCCCGCCTCGACCGGCGCCCGCTGGCGCGGACCCGCTTCGAGGTGGTGAGTCATCCGGAGATCTTCGATGGCGTGCGCGTCCACGACGGTCAGGCGCTGGCCGTGATTCGCCACAATGCGCAGGTGCTGCTCAGTTGCGAGCGCGTGATTTTGAACCTGATGCAGCACCTGAGCGGCATCGCCACGCTGACGCGGCAATACGTAGACGCGATTCGCGGCACCAACGCCCGCGTGCTCGATACGCGCAAGACCGTCCCCGGCCTGCGCACGCTGGAAAAATATGCCGTGCTATGCGGAGGGGGAACCAACCATCGCCTCGATCTGGCCAGCGGCATCCTGATCAAGAACAATCACATCTCGCTGGGCGGCGGCTTGCCCGCGGCCCTCACCAACGCCCTGAAGAACCGAAAGCAGGGCCAGCGCGTGCAGGTCGAGGTGCGCTCGCCGCAGGAGTTGGAAGAGGCGCTGCAGTACGGCGCCGAGGCCATTCTGCTGGATAATATGACGCCCGCCGAAGTGAAGCAGTCGGTTGTCCGCGTGCATCAATTTCTGGAAGAGGAAAAGGATCGGAAGATCCCCATCGAGGCATCGGGCGGCATCGTTATCGAGAATATCCGCGCCTATGCCGAGGCCGGCGTGGACTTTATCAGCGTTGGAGCGCTGACGCACTCGGCCAAGGCTGCCGATATTTCGATGCGCATCACCGCGGAGCCGTGCTAGCAATGTTCGATCTGGCCGCGCTCGAAGTTGCGCTAGCAGACACCATCTTTGCCGGCCATCTGCATTTTTCTCCCCTTACCGACTCGACGAATATCGACGCTCTTGAAGCTGCCCGCAGTGGCGCGCCGCATGGGTCGGTCTACTTTGCCGACGAGCAGTTGGCCGGACGCGGACGAGGCGATCACGCCTGGCGCTCGGCTGCCGGAGAAGGTCTTTATGTTAGCGTGCTGCTGCGCCCGCGGATTCCCGCCCTTCGCCTGCCGCTGACGCCGCTGGCCGCCGGACTGGCTGCCGCCGATGCGATCCGGGCGGTCAGCGGGCTGACGGTCGATCTTCGCTGGCCGAACGATTTGCTGATCGGCCCGCGCAAGGCGGGCGGCATTCTGGTCGAATCCAAGATCGAGAGCAGACCCAAAGGCAGCACCGTGAGTTTTGCCGTGGTGGGCATCGGCATCAACGTCCACCAGCGCGCCTTCGCTCCTGATTTGCCACCCCAGCGACGAGGACCTGTCTCTGCCACCCCAGGAAGCAAAGACCGCTCCCTGGGGACCCCGGTCGCTGGGGACCCCGAATTTGCTACCCCTGCCACCTCGCTCGATCGGGAGGCGGGCCGTCGCATTCGCAGGCAATCCCTGCTCGTCTCCCTGCTAAAATCGCTGCAGCAGGAGACGGACGGCCTGCTCGATCCAATCGCGGAAAAGACGATTCCCCGGCGCGTCGAGCAGGCTTCAACGTGGGTGAGCGGACGACAGGTTGAAGTGCATGGGCCGCAAGCCTGCGCCGGCGTTACTGCCGGATTGAATGAATACGGATTTCTGCTGGTGCGCACCGCGAATGGTTTGGTGACGGTGCAGACCGGCGGCATTCGCGCCCATAGCTTCTAGTACCGTGACCGTGTGGATAAGTAATCTCCCAGGTCCCAAAAGCGGGACCTGGGGCATCCAGTACGTCGGAATTTGTATTACTGAATCACACGGTCACGGTACTAGCTTCCCACCCTTCGCCAAGAACGCGAAGGATGGGGCACCCAATATTCGTGGAGATAGGTTGAGAGAACGATGCTGCTTGCAATCGACGTAGGCAATACCAATACGGTTCTGGGCCTCTACCGGCTCGAAGATGAAAAGCCCGAACTGGCCGCGCACTGGCGCGTTACCACGCATCGCGCCCAGACTGCGGACGAGTACGGCGTGCTCTTCGTCAATCTCTTCAAGATGAACGGCATGGCCCCCAGCCAGGTGAGCCACATCATCATCTCGTCGGTAGTGCCGCCGATCGATTCGACGCTACGCGAGGTTTGCGAGAACTATTTTCACACGCAGCCGCTTTTCGTCGAGCCGGGAATCAAGACCGGGATGCCGGTGCTGGTGGATACTCCCTCCGAGCTAGGCGCCGACCGGCTGGTGAACGCCATTGCCGCCTTCGAGCGCTACGGAGGCCCCTGCGTGGTGGTGGACTTTGGCACCGCAACCACCTTCGACGTGATTTCGGCAAAGGGCGAGTACCTGGGCGGCGCCATCGCGCCCGGCCTCGGCATTAGCGCCGAAGCGCTCTATTCGCGCACAGCGCGGTTGAGCCGCGTGGATATCAAGCGCCCTGCCAAGGTCATCGGCACCAATACCGTCACGCACCTGCAGAGCGGCCTCTACTACGGCTACATTGGCTTAGTGGACGGAATCCTGGAGCGCATCGTGGCGGAACTGGGCGAGCAGCCGCGGGTCATTGCCACGGGCGGTCTGGCGCGGCAAATCTCCGAGGACTCGCGCTATATCGCCGAGATCGACGATATGCTCACCCTGGACGGCCTGTTGATCCTCTTTGAGCGCAACCGCACGGTCAAACCGCGCGGCAAAGCGCATTGAGGCGCTGAAGTGCGCAACTATTTCAATTACTTTACCGAGATCGAGGAGCGCTTTCAGCGGCGACGCGGTTCGCTGCTGCTGCTCTCCACGCTCGATTGGGCGCTGATCGAGACGTGGCGCGAGGCCGGCATTCCGCTGGATGCGGTGCTGCGCGGCATCGATGCGGCCTTCGATAAATACGAAGCGCGGCAGAAGCGCGGACGGATGCGGCGCGTGAATGGCCTGGCGTGGTGCGCGCAGGCGGTGATGGAAGCCGCGCAGGAGTTGAGCGAAGCCGCCACCGGAACCGCTTATCATCCCATTCGACTCGAGTGTGCTAACTGCCATGCGGTCATTCGAGGAAGGATTCCAACATTTCAGGGAACTAGGGCACCGTACGATCATTCATGGAATTGCATTTGTGGGCATAGGAACCGACAGTTGCTGCCATCAGGCCCGGTCGAAATCATTGCCGACGCGATCACCGCGCGCGAGTCCGGCTTTGAGCCGGAGTGCATCGCCGACCATCTTGAATTGGCCGCAACCGCGCTGGAGGATGCTGCGGTCGCTTCGGAAGCTTGCGCCGCAACAGCAATCAGGCTTCGCGAACTGGCAGCCGAGCAGCGCACCGCATCCCCGGAAAATGCGCTGGCCCAGAATGAGGCTCAGGATCTGGAAGCCCTGGAGCGCACTCTCACCGTGCTGGAAGAAAAGCTCTTTGCCGCGCTGACTACGGCCGCACCCGAGGCACTGCTGACTGGCCTCAAGGAGCATGCGGCGCGCGAGCTGGCGCCTTTCCGCAGCCGCATGGGCGCCGTGCAACTGCGCCAGGTGGAGCGGCAGTTTATGCAGAAGCAACTGCTGGTGCACTATAACCTGCCTCGTCTCAGCCTCTTCTATATGAGTCAGCAATGAAAGAGCCCAAGAAACAATCCGCTGTGGTTTCCCACCCTGGCCGTAAAAAACAGGGTCCCCAGCGACAGGCAGGGTTCCCGGCAAGCGCACCTGCTTGCCGGGATGCTCAAGTCTTCGTCGCTGAGATGCAGAAAAACGTGGCGAGAATGGGGCACCCGCTTCCAGAAAAGCGCAGCTCCGGGGCTAAAGCCCGCATTGATTCTGTTGTTGTTATGCGGGGGTTACCCCCCCCACCTCCCTCCGGATCGCAACTGGTTCAAATCGAGAAGCCCGTCTACGGCGGGGAATTCCTGGCCCGCATTGAGAGCAAGGCCGTCTTTGTGCCGCTCGTGCTGCCCGGCGAGCGGGCGCGCGTTCGCATTGCTCAAAGCAAATCGAGCTACGCAACCGCCGAAGCCGAAGAGATCGTCGCCTCGGCCCCTGAGCGCGTACCTCCAGCCTGCCCGCACTTTGGCGCTTGCGGCGGCTGCCACTACCAGCACATCGGTTACGAAACCCAACTCGCCTTTAAGCAGGCCATTCTGCGCGAAACGCTGGAACGCGGCGGCCTGCCTGTGCCTGCCGAGATCGCTGTTCTCTCCGCCGATCCCTGGCGCTATCGCAACCGCATCCGCCTGGCCTTCGATGCCGCTGGCCGTCCCGGCTATCGCGGCCGCCGGTCTCACGCGGTAATTCCGGTGAGCGAGTGCCCCATTGCCGCGCCGCTGCTGCTCAAGGCCGCCAAGGCCTTTGCCGAGGTGGCGCGAAAGATTTCTCCTGCCTTCAAGCCCGCCGAGATCGCCCTCTTTTGCGATGCGGTTGAAACTTCGCTGCTGGCTTCCGTCTCGACTGCCAGCGCCAAGAAGATTCGCTTCGATGAATTGGCCCTCGCCTGGCACGAACGCTTGCCTGCTCTGATCGGCGCGGATTTGTTGCTTGAGAGCCGCATAGCCGAGCCTCCGCGCACGGTTGCGCAATGGGGCGCAAACTCGCTCTCTTACCGCGCCGCCGGCTTCGACTATCGCGTCGACCGCGGCGCCTTTTTTCAGGTCAATCGCTGGCTGGTGGACGCGCTGGTCGAGTGCGTCACTGCCGGCCAGCAAGGCGCGCTGGCCTGGGATCTATATGCCGGCGTCGGCCTCTTCGCACGCCGGCTCACGGCCAACTTTACCCGCGTGGTTGCCGTCGAATCCGCCCCCTCGGCAACCCAGGCGCTGGCCGCCAATCTCAAAGGGAGCCGCGGAATTCCCGTTCGTTCCTCCACTGTGGATTTTCTTCATCGCAATGGCCAAAGCGAACGGCCCGATTTGATCGTAGTAGACCCGCCGCGCACCGGCCTGGGCGCTGAAACCTGCGCGTTTCTCGCCCAAGTCGCCGCGCCCGCCGTGGCATGCGTCTCCTGCGACCCAGCCACCCTGGCCCGCGACCTGCGCATGCTTGCCGGCTCGGGCTATGCGATCCAATCGATCACCCTCGCCGATCTTTTTCCCCAGACCTTCCATATCGAAACAGTGGTCCAGTTGCGCCGCTCCTGATAGGCTTGAGGCCCAGAGCAGCTTTTCAACTTTCAAGCGCAATGCAATCGGAACCCACCAACTCCGGGCAAGACCTTGCCGCTCCCGCCACAGAGGGCCTGATCCAGTGGTTGGGCGCCGTCCCGCTCTTTCATGCCGCCGGGCTCTTCGCTCTGGGAATCGTCCTGGCCAACTGGTTCTGGTTGCGGCCCAGCTTGATGCTGATGGCGCTGGCATGGATAGCCGCGCTTTGCGGATTGGCAGCCTGGCACGCGCAGCGCATCGTCTGGCTGCCGCTGGCGCTGCTGTGGCTTCTGCTGGGCGCATGGTGTGCGGAGATGGAACCTCACCCTGCCGCCGCGCCCGCTCTGGCCTCGCTCTCCGACGGACTGCTGCGCACCGTCGAGGGAACGGTCGTCGACTCTGGCCCCATGCGCGGCGAGATCGAGCCAAGCCAGATCGACCAGGACGACCACGAAGCGGTTGCCGCGGCCCAGCAGCAAGCTACCCAGCAACCTACGCAAAGAATCGACCTGCGCGTCTCGACCATTGAAGTCGTCACCGACGCCGACGATGCGCAGAAGCCGGTTACCGGCGGCGTGCGCCTCACCGTCCGCTGGCCTCCGATCGCGCCCGGAAAGCAAAGTCAACAGCCCGTTCCTTTCCACTGCGGCGAGCAGGTCCGCGCCGAGGTTCGGCTGCTCCGGCCCGAGGTCTATCGCGATCCCGGCGTCTGGAGCCGCGAGGATTATCTTCTCGACCAGGGCATCACCTCGACGGCCACGGTCGGCATCGAGCGCATTGAGCGCATCGTCCGCATTGATCACCTAGCCCTTCTGGGCTCGTCTCCGGGCGCCTCTCTCGCCTGCCGCCTCGGCGAATGGCAGCACGCCGCCAGCTTCCGCCTGCTGGCCCTGCCCGCCTTTATGCGCCGCCTGCCCCCGCTGCTGCGCCTCAGCCAGGACGACGCCATCATGCTGGCCGCGATGGTCGCCGGCGACCGCACCTACCTGACTCGTTCGCTGCGCGTCGGCTTCGAGCGCACCGGTTCATTTCACCTGCTGGTCGTCTCGGGCTTTCACCTGGCCATTGTGGCCGGATGCATCTTCTGGATCGCGCGGCGGCTCCGGCTGCCTCGCGTGCCGGCCACACTGGTCACTATTTTTTCCTCCTTCGGCTACGCTCTCTTTACCGGCTTTGCTACGCCCGTCGAGCGCTCGCTTTGGATGGTCACTCTCTATCTGCTGGGCCGGCTTCTCTATCGCGAACGCAGCCCCCTCAATTCCATCGGCTTTGCCGCCCTTTGCCTCTTGGTCCTCAGTCCCCGCAGCCTGCTCGACGCGAGCTTCCAGATGACTCTGCTCGCCGTGGTCTCCATCGGCGGCATCGCTTATCCACTGCTCCAGAGCACGATTCACCCCTATCTCACCGCCACGCGCGACCTGCGCATTCAAGCGATCAACGCCAAATTGCCTCTAAATCTGGCGCAGTTTCGCGTTACGCTGCGCATGATCGCCGAGGCGCTGGAGGAGGCTGGAAATAGCTTCATTGCTTGGCGCATCTTTCCCTGGACCGTCCGTATTCTGCTTCGCATTGGCGAATTGCTGGTGGTCTCCTGCGTGGTGGAGCTGGCGATGGCGCTGCCCATGGCCCTCTACTTCCACCGCATCACCATCTTTGCCCTGCCGGTGAATCTGTTTATCCTGCCGCTGCTGGTGGTGCTGATGCCGGCCGCGCTACTTACCCTCCTGATTGCCCTGATTTCACCGGCGTACGCAGTACTGGCGGCGATCTTCGTTGCCCTGCCCCTTCACTTCGGCATCGGACTCGTTCATCTCTTCGGCTCACTGGCTTTTGGCGACTTTCGCATCCCGGCGCCGCTGTTGGGTCAATCAGCCGCCTTCTGCGTGCTGCTCGGAGTGGCCATCGTGCTGGCCCGCGGCCTTGGCTGGCAGCGCCGTTTGGCCTGGGCAGCGCTAGTGGCCGCAGCGGTTGCCGCGGTAGCGCCTCAACCCGTCCAGCACCCCCACGATGCCCTGCTGATGGAGGCCATCGACGTGGGCCAGGGCGATTCTCTGCTGCTGATCACCCCCGACGGAAAGACCCTCCTCGTGGATGGAGGCGGCTTTGGAGGAGATCCCCGCCAGGCCGCGCAGGATTTCGATATTGGCGAGGAGGTCGTCTCCCAGGCTCTCTGGTCCCGTGGCATCCGCCGCCTCGACGCGGTCGCCCTCACCCACGCCCACTCCGACCACATGGGCGGACTGCCTGCCGTGCTGCGCAACTTCCATCCCGCCGCGCTATGGGTCGGCAACAATCCCCGCGTCGCAGCTTACAAAGCCCTGCTCGACGAGGCCGCCAGCCTCCACGTGCGCCTTCGTTCCCTCCATGCCGGAGACTCGCTGGCACTGGGTGCAACTCAGATCAATGTACTGGCGCCCTTCGGCAGCTACCAGCCCGGCCCCGAGCCCACTAACAACGACTCGCTGGTTCTGCACGTCGCCTACGGCGCGACTTCGGTTCTTTTAGAGGGCGACGCCGAAGCCCCCGTCGAGCAGGCGATGCTGACCGAGCAGGGTCTCGCGAGTACTCTGCTCAAGGTCGGCCATCACGGCAGCGCCACCTCCACGCGCCCCGAGTTTCTCTCCCGCGTCGCTCCCCAGTGGGCCGTGATCTCCTGCGGCTTGCACAATCGCTACGGCCATCCCCGCCAGGAGGTTCTGGAGGAACTCCAAGTCGCCAAAGTCCGTACCTTCCGCACCGACATCAACGGCGCAACCTGCTTTCGGCTGGACGGCAAGACCGCCGCCCCGGAGGCCTCCTGCGGCAGGCAGTGAGCTGCGCCCCCTGCAGCTCAACCGAAATCCGGATCTTTTGACTTTTCGTCTCAGCGCATGAACTCACTCCGCGTTATCGATCTGCGCCCGTTGCAGTTCGTCGGAGTAATCGACGTAGACGGCCTTCCATGTTCTTCAAATTCGCTTTCGCCAGTATCCCGGCCGCCGCTTGGCGTGGACCATGGCGACAATCTGAATCGTTCGCGGGAGTTCCCGGAAAACAACGAAGAACGGATACCGGTTGAGCATGATTCTGCGCGTTCCTCGCAAGTAGGGAGTGGAAATCCGAGGGGTCTTTCGCAGTGCGTTGAAGGCATTCCTGAGTTCGGCATCGAAACCCAATGCGGCGGACTCGCTCCGTGCCCAATACCATTCGAACGCCGCATCCACCTCAGCCTCGGCTTCCGGATGGACACGAACGGGTTTCATCCGCGCTGTCTGGCCAGAATCCGAGCATCCATCCGGGCGAGAACGTCTTCGAGCGGAACCAAATTCACGGACCCGGAATCGATCGCGTCCAAGCGGTGCTTGATCTCGCTGTCCCAGGCGAATTCGATTACTGCGGCGCCGTCCGTATCGGGGCCAACGCTCTCCCAGAGCGAATTGGCCAGCAGGACGCGCTGGTCTTCCGGCAGTTCGTATGCGATTTGTCGGACTTCCTCGTAGGAGTGCGGCATGGGAAGATTCTAGCGCAATTTGCGCTTCGCTGAAAGGTTACTCTTTCTGCGCGAAAAAGAAGGCCACGTCCCGCGCGATTTCAGGCGCATAAGCTAGTTTTGCGTGGTCCGGCGGTACGCCAATTGCGCTGGCGAACTGGTTCTTCTTGACCTCAATCCAGGGCTCACCATTCCGGTTTGTCTGATGTTGGTAGAAAACAAGAACGTCGCTGGTCCGTAGCAATTTCCAAATCTCTGCCAGTTCGGATTCAAGCACATGTTCATACCCAGGCCGCCCGTTTGGCTGGAGTCCGGTGTCGGGATCGAGGAAGATGATTCCAGGCAAGGCTGTCCTAGACTTGATTCTCTTGGCTATGATCTGGAGATATTCGAGTCGGTCTTGAAACTCCTCCGCGATAACCTCGATGCTGACCGCACTACTCATATGTGAGATCGATCCTGCATCTCTGAAGTGCTGGATCAACTCTCGATGCAACCCGACCTCTTCTCCGTCTATCTGGATAGCTGCCCATTCGCTTTGGCGGAGATAGAGAACCTGAAGAATGCTGATGCACGAAAACTTATGGGAAAGCTCCAATAGGACTCCCCATTTTACCAAATCCCGATTGTCTCCGTATCACTTGTCTTTCACGGTATCTCACTCCGCGTTATCGATCTGCGCCCGTTGCAGTTTGTCGGAGTAATCGACGTAGACGGCCTTCCATGCGGTGAAGAAGTCGATCGCTCCGTTTCCCTCGCGGTGGCCATTGCCGGTCTGCTTGACGCCGCCGAAGGGCAGGTGAACCTCGGCGCCGATGGTGGGAGCGTTGATGTAGGTAATGCCTGCCTCCAGATCGCGGATGGCGGCGAAGGCGCGGTTCACGTCCCTCGTGTAGAGCGCGGTCGATAGGCCGTAGTCGATCGAGTTGGCGATCTCGACGGCCTGCTCGAAACTCGCGAATTCGATCAGGCTGACCACCGGGCCGAAGACCTCTTCGCGGGCGATGCGCATCGCGGGCGTAACGCCGCCGAGGACCGTGGGCGCGAAGAAAGAGCCGTGAGCAAAACTTCCTTCGGTGAGCGGATAGCCTCCGGTGAGCACCCTGGCGCCTTCGGCGACGGCGATGTGAACGTACTTCTTTGAAGTTTCGATCTGGCTGGCGTTGACCAGGGGGCCGACCTGGACCGAGGCTTCGAGGCCGTTGCCGACGACGAGATTCTGGGCGCGGGCGACGAATTCGGCGGTGAAGTCTTGGGCGATTCCCTTTTGCAGGAGGATGCGGCTGGTGGCCGTGCAGCGCTGGCCGGTCGTTCCGAAGGCGCCCCATAGCGCCCCATCGAGGGCCAGTTCGAGGTTGGCGTCGTCGAGGACGATTTGCGCGTTCTTGCCACCCATCTCCAGCGAGACGGGCTTGAACGCCGCCGCGGCGCGCTGGGCGACGAGCGAGCCGACCGCGCTGGAGCCGGTAAAGCTGATGGCGCGCACGCCGGGGTGCTCGATCAGTGCCGCGCCCGCCGTCGAGCCGGTTCCGCATACGATATTGACGACTCCGGGCGGCAGGCCGGCATCGATCAGGGTTTGGACCAGGTTGTAAGTGGAGAGCGGCGCGTCGGTGGCCGGCTTGATGACGCAGGCATTGCCGCAGACCAAAGCGGGAAAGAGCTTCCACGAGGGAATCGCCATGGGAAAGTTCCATGGCGTGATCAGGCCCACCACTCCGAGCGGCATCCGGACGCTCATGGCGAATTTGTTCTCGAGCTCCGAGGGAGTGGTCTGGCCGAAGAGCCGGCGGCCCTCGCCGGCTACGTAGAAGGCCTCATCGATGGCCTCCTGCACGTCGCCCCGGGTCTCGACCAGAACCTTGCCCATTTCGCGGGTCATATCGCGGGCATACTGCTCCTTGCGGGCTTGCAGAAGCAATGCGGCGCGCACCAGAATCTCAGCCCGCTTGGGGGCTGGAACCAGTCTCCACGACGCAAAGGCCTTTTGGGCGGCGGCGACGGCCAGGGCCACGTCCTCGGCGTGCGAGGAGGGAAACTCACCCACTACGTCGGAGTGGGTGGCGGGATTCAGGTTGAGGATGGTCTTGCGGCCAACGGCAGGCAGCCACTGGCCGCCAATCAGATTGTGAAACGTGGGGTGGGTCATGGGATTACCTCGAAAAGCAGTGGTCAGTGATCAGTGGTCACTTGATGGCGAACGGCCGCCGGCCCGGTTCAGCAAACAAATGAGTTTACCGCACCGGTTGCCAGACTGGCACGGAATTTCTCCGCTTCCTGCGGGGATTTGATGCGGCTTTAGCCCCGTGGCCGTACAATAAGCCTTGAGGTTGATCCAGGTCCCAATGTCATCAAATGGCTATCCATCACGCTCTTCCCGGTCGCACGGCCTGCGCTCGCTCTTCAGCATGTTTTCGAGCGATCTGGCCATCGATCTGGGCACCGCCAACACACTGGTTTTTGCCGCCGGCAAGGGCATCGTGGTCAACGAGCCCTCCATCGTGGCCATCAACAAAAACACTGGCGAGGTGGAAGCCGTGGGCAAGGAGGCCAAGGAGATGCTGGGCCGCACGCCCGGCAACATCGTGGCCATCAAGCCGATGAAGGATGGCGTCATCGCCGACTTCAAAGTCACCGAAAAGATGTTGAACTACTTTATTCAGAAGGCACATAACCGCAAGATGCTGGTCCATCCTCGGATCGTCATCGGCGTGCCTTCGGAGATTACGCAGGTGGAAAAGCGGGCGGTCGAGGACTCGGCCTACCGCGCCAAGGCCAGCGAGGTCTATCTCGTCGAACAGGCCATGGTGGCGGCCATTGGCGCCGGCCTGCCGATTACCGAGCCGGGCGGCAATATGGTGGTGGATATTGGCGGCGGTACCACGGATATTGCCGTTATCTCGCTGTCGGGCATCGTCTATTCGCGCTCGGTGCGCATGGCCGGCAACCAGATGGACGAGGCCATTACCAATTATTTGAAGCGCAAGTACAACCTGCTGATCGGCGAGCGTACCGCCGAGGCCATCAAGATCGAGCTCGGCTCGGCCTTTCCGCTGGATAAGCCGCTGACCATGGAGATCAAGGGACGCAACCTGATCGAAGGCGTGCCCAAGACCATCTCGATCGACGACAGCGAGATTCGCGAGGCGCTGAGCGAGTGCATTGCGGTCATCGTCAACGCGATCCGCGTGGCGCTCGAGCGGACGCCGCCCGAGCTTTCGGCCGACATCAGCGACCGGGGCATCGTGCTCACCGGCGGCGGCGCGCTCATCAAGAATTTAGATATGCGCATCCGCGAAGAGACCGGCCTGCCCGTTTCGGTGGCCGACGATCCGCTGGCCTCCGTGGTGCTGGGAACCGGCAAGATGCTCTCGGACTTCCGCCTGCTAAGGAAGATCAAGATCGACTAGAAAGAAACAAGCGTGGACCAGGAAGTCCACGCTACAGCCGGCCGGGAGGCCGGCGCTACAGTTTCATCCCCCGTGGGTCGGCAACGGCAGTGGGGAACTAGAGCGAAACCAGAGACTGAGGAGACTCGCTCGACTTCATGACCTCTCAACTATCATTCGCGGGATTTGTCTGGAAGAATCTCTGGCGCCGGCGGCTGAGAACTCTGCTGACTCTGTGCGGAATCGGAATGGCGATCGGCGCATTTGTCGGACTGGTAGGTTTTTCCAGCGCATTCGAGCATGAATGGCTGCGCATATACTCCAGCAGCGGCACCGACATTGCCGTGATTCAGCAGACCTTTCTGAGTACCTCAATCGATGAGTCGGCGGGAGCGAAGCTGAAGGCGCTGCCCACGGTGGCAGAGGCTGTGCCGGTGATCTTCAACGTGATGGATCTGACCCCGGAGGTCAACGCGCTGGCCTTCGGCTGGAAGGCCGACTCCTACGAATTCCAATCGCTTCAAATAGTTTCGGGACAGCCCTTCCGCGACGGTCAGCCAGAGGTGATGCTGGGCGAGGTTTTAGCCGCCAACCTGAACAAGAAGCCGGGCGATACGCTGCAGATTCAAGGCTCTCCTTTCACCGTTGTCGCGGTCTACCGGGGCGGATCGGC
>Ga0182030_10012877_pt1 | contig 16708 bp, 13 predicted proteins | sample 812S3MmetaG_FD_121299 | JGI IMG/M metagenome (GOLD analysis project Ga0182030, IMG submission 121299) | Permafrost microbial communities from Stordalen Mire, Sweden - 812S3M metaG (Illumina Assembly) | ecosystem: Environmental > Terrestrial > Soil > Wetlands > Permafrost | place: Sweden...
ATTCGTCTTTGTCAGGTTTCATTTGGGCATGTCGGACCGCGAAACTGGCTCATTCATTTTCCCGACGCGACCCAATTTGCGGGGACGACTTCAGGAGGTCAGAGACTCGTCTCGACCCTCTTCGGGAGTCGCAGCAAGCGTGGGAACGCCGAGATGAGTCTCGGCGCTGCAGGCAGGAGTGCCTGCGCTAGTCCGATAGCTCAAGCCAAATTCCATGACATCAGGAGTCCAGAGTCTCGGCGCTGCAGACACGAGTGTCCGCGCCACGAAAGCAGGCTCCCTCAAATTCCCGCGACTTCAGGAGCCGACGCTCGGCGCCTAAAGCCTTACGCCCACCGCTCTAACGCGCGGCCAGAATCTCCTGATTCGCCTGGAGGTATTCCACGGTACGCAGCACCGCCTGTTGGATGGTCAGTTTGGGGCGCCAGCCGAGCCCGCGGATACGCTTGCAGTCCAGAAAGATGAATGGATTGTCGCCGATCCAGCCGCGATCTCCGCCGGTGTAGTGCAGCGTCGGACGAAGCCCCAGGCGCTCGCAGATCCATTGAATCGACTGGCTCACCTGGCAGTACTCATCGGTGCCCAAATTGAAGATGGAAACCGGCGCCGAGGCGCGTTCCAGGGCCAAGAGTATGGCATCGACACAATCCTGGATGTAGAGGTAGGACTTCCGCTGGGTCCCGTCGCCGAGGACGCGCAGTTCAGTGGGGTGTTCCAGCAGTTGCTTATAGAAATCGAACACATGGCCGTGGGTATAGCGCTCGCCCATAATGGAAACGAAGCGGAAGATGCAGCTCTGCATTCCAAAGCCCTCGCAATAGGCCTGGATGAGCCCCTCCGCAGCAATTTTGGAGGCCCCGTAAAGCGACGTCTGCACCGGGAACGGGCAATCTTCGGGCGTCGGGATGACGGTGGCCTCGCCGTAGACCGAACCGGTTGAAGAGAAGGCAATGCGGCGGACACCCTGGGTGCGCATGGCTTCCAGGACGTTCCAGGTGGCGATGGTATTCTGTTCCAAATCCCGCCTCGGGTGGTCGGTTCCGAAGCGAACGTCGGCATTGGCTGCCAGGTGAAAGACCACCTCGCTTCCGGCCATGGCGGTACGGAGAGCATCCAGGTCGAGGAGATCGGCGCGCACCAGCCGATAGCGCCGATTCGGTTGCGCGCCGGCGATAAATTGCTCCTGGCCCGTGGAGAAGTTGTCGAAAGCAACCACTTCATGGCCGTCCGCAAGCAGCCGGTCGACCAGAGTACTTCCAATGAAGCCGGCCGCGCCGGTTACAAACGCTCGCAATAGTCTCCTCCGAAAAACGGCAGCGACCCTCCCTGGGGAGGGAGCCGAATTCACAGTCTGACGCCCCCCGGAGGATGTGTCAAGCCGCCTGGACCGTATAAAACCCTGATAGGACAGGACCACAAATAAAGCTGTAGTAGACTGGAGGGGCGTATGGATTCGGGTATGAGTGTGTCTCCTGTAACTGCGGAGGGGGGGGCCGTTCCGGTGGTTGTCCACCCCAAGAGCGAACTGCCGGTACCCGCGATCCTTTTCTTTCTGGCGCTGTTGGTTCTCTTGTTTCTACCAGTGCTAGGCGAACTGGTGACGCAGTGGTTTTACGACGAGAACATGGGATATGCATTCTTCGTGCCCCTGGTCGCCGGATACATCGTCTGGTTGGACAAGGAGCGCATCCTGGAAGCCCCCGTCAAGCCCTGCTGGCCGGCTATCGTCTTGATTGTATGGGGGTTCCTGCAGATGTTACTGGGCTTCCTGGCGGCTCTATCCTTTGTGTCACGCACCGCCTTTGTGATAGCGATGGTAGGCGTTATTTGGACCATCGCAGGCACTGCGGTGATTCGTACGTTAAGGTTCCCCATTGTCCTGCTGTTGTTCATGTTCCCGATCCCGCTATACCTGTATCAGAGAATGACAATCCCCCTCCAAACCGTGGCCACTCAACTGGCTGCGGGAGGGCTCAATCTGATAGGGATTCCGGTGATGCAAGAGGGCAACATCCTAAAGATCCCCGACCATGATCTGGATGTGGTGGAAGCTTGTAGCGGGATCCGCTCCCTGCTTTCTTTGACGTTCCTGTCGCTTGCCTACGGCCGTCTGTTCGAAACGCGGACGTGGGTGAAGGTCGCGCTATTTCTGGCCACTGTGCCGATTGCGATTCTCTGCAACGGAGCACGCATTACTCTTACGGGAATACTAACGGAGTTCAGTCCGGCAATCGCCGAGGGCGCTTATCACGCTTTCGAGGGGTGGGTGATTTTCATGTTCGAACTGATCGCGTTGCTTGGCTTTCATCGGTTGCTAGGCCGCTTCGGGAGACGCTCCAATGCCTGATCGCAATTCACCGTTTCATTTTCTGAGCTACAAGCCGGCCCTGGCGGTGACCGCGGTGCTTGTCGCGGAGATCCTGCTGTTTTATGCGGTTCCCACCAAGGAATACGTGCCTTCCCCGCCGCCGCTCGACGTGTTTGCGAGGAGCGTGGGACCGTGGAGCATGGTCGCGCAGTTCCCGCTCGACGCCGATTCCCAGAGAATTTTGAAGGCGGACGATACCTTGACACGCGACTATCAGGGCCCCAGCAAGGTCAACTTTTTCGTGGCTTTTTTCAAATCGCAGCGCGCCGGCGTAACGCCGCATTCCCCCAAAATGTGCTTGCCGGCCAATGGATGGGCGGAAGAGAGTTCGAGCATCTTATCCGTTAACGTGCCGGGTGAGGCGAAACCGATTCCGGTAAACCACTACATCGTGACGAGGGATGGGCAACGCCAGTTGGTGCTTTATTGGTTCCAAAACTGGCACCGGGCAACCGCGGACGAGTACGTGTCGCGAGCCTACATGCTCTACGACTCGATTCGATACCGCCGCAGTGACGAAGCGTTGATGCGTGTGGTCACGGATTTCGACGGCCGAGCCGATGCAGCCGCGGAAGCACACGCCATCGAGTTTCTTAAGGAAGTGTACCAGCCAATCAAACAACAGATCTGGTCCACTCCCACGAATGCCGCCATCCTCCCCTGATTCGTGTCAGTTTGCGCCGCCACGGACCGCGACATCGATTGCCTGCCGCATCTCCCAGGTGGAGACATAATGCAGCCGGTAGCCGCGTTGCCGACAGCCCGCTGTCAAGGCCGCGAATAGACGGTCGAACCCGCCCTCCAGCAGGAGCGCCGATGAGTTCCTCTCTTGCGCGCCGTGGGTGAATAACTTGACGAAAATGTCGCCGCCGATGCGGGGCGCAAGGTCGAGCCAACGCTGCACGCGATAGCTTGTCGGGAGATCGTAGCAGGCCAGTTCGCCAGCCTCCATGCGTGGCACGAGCCGGCTGGCCCAACGGAGCCCAAAAGGGCCGGGGATCATGAGCAGGTCGCCCGACCCAAGCAGGCCCGGCTTCACGGCGGCGCCGTAATCGTAGGAGCGCGGGCGCAACGGGTCGTCGGTCACCCAGTAAATGCTGTTGACGGTGCGCGCCTGAGTCGGCGAACTGCCCGACGGCATGGTGAAATCGGCGTAGCAGCCAAGATCCCGCAAGAGCGTGATTTCGTTGTTGAGTCCGCAGCACCGGCCATCGGGGCGGGAATTGTCGAGCGCCCAATTGCCGTGGATAAAGCCAAAGACCGGCCGCCCGTTGGAAATCCGCAAGAGGCCGTGGCGCGAAACCAGGGTGTCGATGAAGCCGCTCATACGATCGACGAAGTTCTGCTGACCTTCTCCGTCGTGATGGATGTGGATGTCCACATCGGCGATACCGGCCTGCTTCATCCCGGCGAGCGCGTCCAGGAACTGCGGCCGATACTCTTCCTGAGGGTAATAGAACGTGTACTGCGGCGAACGGCCATTGGAGTCGACGTGCCGCCGCGCGACTTCCGGCCAGTGTTTCGTCCAGGTAGCGACGCGGCTGGCGGCAACCTCATCGGAAGGATGCAGCCAGTACGGTTCCCAATGATCGGCAAGTGCCAGCCACACGCGCCCTCCAGCGGGAACCCACCGGCTGGCCAGACGATCGCGGATATACCCGGGGAGCCAGATCTGAGCGTTGCGCGGCAGGGTGATCGACACGAACGGGCGCCTTAGACCTGGAACCCGGACTTGGTGGCGTCGGTGTGGAACATCTTCACCGTATCGAGCGAATACTCGTCCAGGTCTTTCCCGACCAGCGCCAGTTTCTGCAGCACGTCGGGAGTGGCCGTGATGATATGGCATCCGATGGCATCGGCCTGGAAGATGTTGAGCAATTCCCGCGGACTGGCCCAAATCAACTCCATACCAGGATGGGGCGCGAGCATTTCGACAGCCTTCGCCATCAACGGCACGGGATCGCGGCCCGTGTCGGCGATGCGTCCGGCGAAGACCGATACGTTGGAGGGTGCGCCGCCCGCCAGCGCGGCGACTATGGTGCTCACCTGTTCCAGCGTCAGGATCGCGGTAATGTTCAGGCGGATGCCGTCGTGTGAGAGGCGGTGAGCCAAATCGGCGGCCGATTCCCGCTTGGTATTGGTCACCGGGATCTTGACGTAGACGTTGGAGCCCCAAGTGGTGATGAGCCGCGCCTGCCGCTCCATCTCGTCGAACTCGTCGGCGAAAACCTCAAGGGAAATGGGGCGGTCGCGGATCTCCGAGAGGATGTCCCGCGCAAACGCTTCGTAATCGGTGATTCCAGCTTTGCGCATCAGCGTGGGATTGGTGGTGAATCCTTTAATGAGCGGGTTACGGTAGAGATCCAGCATCGCCGCTTTATCGGCGCCGTCGGCAAACAGTTTGACTTTCAAATCGGGAGTTGGCACAGTCATCGTCCTATTGTGAATTTCTCACTATCCAATCTACCGCTTCAAGAAGCGAGCCGACGCGGGCGTCAGGAGGGACAGACGGTCCCCGTTCCCGATAACCCTGGTCGATGAAGACGGTGCGGCAGCCGGCAGCCTGTCCGGCATCGATGTCCCGCCAGCGATCGCCCACCATAAACGAGCGGGAGAGGTCGACGCCGTACCGTTGATGCGCCTCGATTATCAGCCCGGGCGCCGGCTTGCGGCACTGGCAGCGATCCGCGTCGTCATGAGGGCAGATCAGAAAATCATCCAGCGGGAGGGTTTGCCGCATACAATCGTGCATAGCCTGTATGGCGTCAAGCGACTGCGTGCCGCGGGCGACATCGGGTTGATTGGTGACCACCAGCAGTAGAAATCCCAGGCCCTTCAAACGCGCCAGACCGTCGGCGGCGCCTTCCACGATCTCCAACTCCGCGAGAGATGCCGGGGGGTAAGGCTTGCCGTCTCGTACGATGGCGCGATTCAGTACCCCGTCGCGATCCAGGAAGACCGCCCGCGGCGCAGAATTCATGCCCGCACCGATTCCCACTTCGTCTCCGCCTGTTTTAAGGCGGGATGGGAGACGATCAGGTGCCAGACCACCGCCTGAAAGGCTTCCGAGTGGGGCGTAGTATGCAGCGGATTTACGGTGGGTACGATGACGCACGCATCCGCCACGGTAGCAGTGAAGCCGCCGTCGCGCCCCACGATCCCGGTAATTTTCGCGCCAACCCGTTTGGCCAACTGGAGGGCGGCCACCAGGTTCGGACTCACATTCTTTTCCAGATTTCCGCCGCCGACCGAGAAAATCAGCAGCGTGTCCTGGGGCTTCAGCCGGCTCACCGTGAGCCACGCTTCGAAAACGCTGGCCCAGCCTTCGTCATTGGTGCGGGCAGTGAGTTCAGATACGTTGTCGGTGGGGGCATATGCCTCGATGCCCGCGATCTTACGGAAATCGTTCACGGCATGAGACGCATTGGCCGCGCTCCCGCCCACACCCAGGATGAAGAGACGGCCTCCGGAACTCCTGGTGGCCGCGAGAATAGCGACGACCCGCTCAATGGCATCCACGTCGAGGCCATCGATCACCTGCTTCGCTTCGCTCAAAAACTGTCGTGAGAAACTCATGCGGATTGGTGTCCTTGCTCCGATTCCCTAAGATACGAGCTCAGTTCTTCGATCCCGCTGAAAGATCCGATTTCATAGAACCGTTGCGGCGCTTCGAATGCCGCCAATTCTCCAGCGCTCAGCAGTTCCTGGTACAGCGCGGCCAAGTCAAAGGAGGTTCCGGCGGGCACGCGGGCCAATGCGTCCGCGTTCAAAACCCCCAGCCCGTAATCGATGTACCGCATACGCCCGGTGCGAAGCTTCTTGTCGTAAGCCACGATCCGCCCGTCGGTAAATTCCACGTTGCTGGTATCCCACTGGCCCTGGTTCGAGTAGACGGTCATCAAGCCGGCTTTGCCGCTGGCGCGAAAGGCGGTCTCCACGGCGCGTAGATCGATCGGCAGATAAGAATCGCCATAGAGTACGAAGAAACTCTCGCCGAGCAGGGGTTGCGCCCGCTTGAGCGCGCCGGCGGTGCCGAGGAGAATATCGCCGTCAAAAGAATAATCGATGTGCAAACCGAATTGACGTCCCTCTCCGGCCGACTCCTGCACTTGTTCGCCCAGATGGCTGACACACATCACCACGCGGTCGACGCCATTCTCGCGCAACAACCGGAGTTGGTGCCACAGAAACGGCTCGCCGTTAATTTCCACTAGCGATTTGGGTATGGTTTCGGTCAAGGGGCGCAAGCGTGTTGCAAGTCCCCCAGCCAGAATTGCGACAGGTAACATCAGCTCGGCTCATTTTAGCGTACGGGCCCGGCGTATGTCTGCAAACCACAGTACCATAAGGCGGATAGGCTTACGTCTTTGGGGCGGGACGGTGAGAAAAGATGGCTTTCTTCCATTGGGAGAGGGCGGAATAAGATAACCGGTGGACCGAAGCAGGCAGGTGCGCGTAGGCATAGTAGAGCAGCGCCATGGGGTAGGCAATGGCGAATCCGGCGTAGTCACGCCGATAACGGCGGGTGATTCGCAGGGACGATTCGGTGTTGCCCTTGGACTGGTGAAACGAGCCGCTGCCCTGCCACACTCTGTAATGCAGAAAGTACTCCGGGAAGTTGTACAGCTTGCCTAGCTTTCCCAGTTTCAGCCACAGGTCCCAATCCTGGAACCCGGCCAGAGTTTCGTCGTATCCGCCGGTCTGTAAAGCGGCTTCGCGCCGATAGAGCGTGGTGGAATGCGCCAGCGGATTGGCCATGAGCGCGTGACGCCTGATCTGCTCGTCGTGCTCCGGCTTGAGGTAGCGCATCTTCTCGCGGCCCGAAGGGTCAACCACGATCACGCCGCCGCCGCAGGCGCAATGGTCCTGGTGACTGTCGAGGAACTCGATCTGTTTGGAGAGCTTGGCGGGATCGGCCCAATCGTCGTCATCGTCCAACACGGCGACGTACTCGCCGCGAGCGTGCGCCAGGCCGAAATTCGACGCCTCGGCGATATTGCCGGGAATGGCGCGATGGAAGTAGAGAATGCGGGCGTCGCGCTTCTGCCAGTCCTCCATGAGGAGCGGGATCTCATGGTTGGGCCCGTCGTGTACCACCAGAAGTTCCCATTCCTGAAATTGCTGCGCCAGAATGCTTTCGATGGCATTCCCGAGGAATTGCGCGCGGTTGTACGTCAACATGAGTACGCTGACTCTGGGCAGCATCAATCCCATTATGCACGGCAGGGCTAGCCTTGGCCTGTCAGTGAATGATAACGTTCCCGCCTACGGTGGCTTGGCCGGACAATCTCGATGCCGTTGTTGTTCCGGGAATCGTCCCCCCGCCCCCATTGATGCTCACGGTACCCGCGGCGCCTACGAACTCAATCGAGTTGTCATTGGCAGCGACGGTGAATGGAGAACCGGCGGCCGCGGCGCCACCGACCGTCACGTTATACGAGCCTGCGGCCAATCCGCCAAACAGGTACTGGACATTACTGGCGCAGACACCTGAAGAGACCAGGGGCGTGAAGGCGCTCATCGTTCCCAGGGTGGCGCCCCCCCGAGCTTCCATCACCACTGCGCAAGACTTCGCGCCATACATCTGCGCGCCGAACCAGTGGCCGTCCGCGGTATTAATGGCGGAAGTTGTCAAACTCGTATCGGTGAGACTACTGGCGATCTTGTGAACGGTGAACGACTCCAGCGCCGTGGCCGATGAGTTGCACGATCCACTACCGGCGCACACGGTTACCCGGTTTGAATGGCCAGCTCCTCCCGGGTATGTGCTTCCGCCATTGCACTCCGCCCCGCCGGGGCAATCCCAGTTGACGAAGATGTTTCCAGGAGAGAGGAAATTAGTGATCAATCCAAAGGTGGGATTGACATCGCTGGCATACCCGTCATTGGTTCCACTCTCCAGCTCCTGAATCCAGCGGCCGGTGTTGAGTCCGTTGCACCCACCAGAGCCTGGGCATGTGGTGTGGCCCTCTGCATATCCCTCCCGGCTCTGCGCCGCCGTCTCGCCGTTCTGGTTGTAGTGGAAGTGCGTGGCAATCTGTTGGGAGGTGATTGTTGAGCACGAATCCCACTGGATCTCGAAATGATCGGCCGTGCCCGTCAACACGCCGGTAGGTTTCAAATCGACCCAAGCTCGCTGACAATAATTGAAGGTGGCAGCGTTCGTGTAAGCTCCCGCCTCATCCATCACCATGCGGGCGTACTGCGAATTCTGATCCCCATACTGTGGGGACCATGGCCCGTGATTGGCCGAGGACCACTGGATCGGTGGCGTCATGGGAGCCACAGTGTTGCCGTTGCCATATAGGTTCATCCATGGGGATGGCAAAATACCCTGCAAGTAATTCCCGGAGATTCCGCCGAACTGAATGGATCCCCCCGTGATTGTGTTATCTCCTCCACAACCTCCAGGCCCTTGTGCGTCAGTGCCGAGCAGCGTGCCGACCCTGTAGATTGTCGCTTGGCCGGATTGGTAACAGTCATAACCGAAACTAGCAATCGATGTCCGCGCTTGCCACACCGTGATCGTACCGGCCCGAGTTGTGGCTGAGGAGTTATACGTGCTCCAGCTATCGCGCGAGATTGCCAGGAAGCCAGCGTAGTTTTGGGGGTAGCTCCAACCGGTTAGGGAACCGGCCAGCAAATAGTCGGTGGGTTGAAACAAGTACTGCTTCGGCTGAGTGGTAAAGTCGGTGCTCACAATTGTTGGCAGATTGCGCATCAGCAGATACGCTTTGGACGGTGCTCCGGCCCCGCCCCACCGGAACGCATTGCCTGGAGCGTTTTCTTGCATATTCCGATAAAACTGCGCTGTCGCGGAAGTTGGGGCGAATTGCGCTACCGCGCTGCCTGACCATGCGTTGTTGCAGGGACAAAAGTTAGGCACGGCTGCGCCTATATTAATGACTTGTGGAGACGGAACGCCCTGTCCGGTGCTTTGATAATCCGGCAGGATCATGAACATCTTGTAAATGTCGGCCGCAATGTCGTGCGGTCCGGTGAGATTCATCGACGGGTATGTCGGAACGCTGTTAAAGATCACAGACTCCCCTCCCGAAATCCCGCTGCTGGTATCGTCTGGACCATAGTCATTGCCGTCATGGTTTGGACCGGCCTGGTACGCCAGATAATGCGAATAATAGAAATCGAACCAATAGCTTTGGTAGACAGCGAGATCGGTGATCGCCCGCGAGTCGTGGGGAGCGAGGATGAAATCGGTGCTCATCCTTGGGACTGCGATGAACCCGCCGACCTGATTGCTTCCAATCTCGAACGCACTCCCGCCTGCCGATGGATATGCCAATGAGTTCCCAGCGTAGTCCTGAACCGAATGTTTGCCGAGCCATGACCAGCCGCAGTCTCCTGTTTGGAACTGTGGGTACTTGCGGACAACCTGCGGAGTGGAAGTTGAGCCAGTGCTTCCGTTTCCGTTAAGCACATACATTGAAGTCGCCGAAGGGACGTTGACCACGATACTTTGCGCGCCACTTTGTGTATCGTAAATGGCGATGCCGTCTCCGAGCGAGAATGTGGCAGAGAACGTCGAGTTGTACCCGGTGACTAAAGCCGTCTGGCTGATCGAAAAGTAAGCACCAGAACTGGGCGTCGTTGCCCACGCCGGGGATACCGTTGCCACGTGGGTCGAAGTGTTATAGGCCGTGATGAATGAACGCTCATTGTATGGTGGCTGCGGGAGGAAGATCTCGTCGTGGGTGAAGTCCGTCGATAATGCAGTGTTTAGCGTGATCGTGTTGCTTGTGCCGGCGGTCGCCGTGCCAGTGAGTAATTGCGCCTGCTGCGATGCCGAGGAGATGATGGCTGACTGCTCTAGGGTGTAGGTGTTCCCCGACGAGGGGGAACCATTGCTCCATGAGGCCACGGTCCCCGCGCCCGTGCTCGTGCTGTAGGTGGCGATGACTCCATAACTCAACGTGCCTGAGATACTTGCTTGGATAACGTTGTTGACAATGGAGGTAGATGTAGGGAATCCAGTGCCGAGCTGGAAACCGGTACCGCTCGTCCCGCTGCCAAATGTTCCGGTCGCCGTGCCGATTCCTGACACCACCTGGGCATTGTTGTCCATCACGTTGCGCGCGGGCGAGCACGGGGTGGAGTCGGTTGGATCGTCCAGATCGTTATAGGTCTTATTGAGAGCCGTGGTCAGCTCAGAGGGAGACATCAGCGGAATTCCCGCCACAAAGTTCCATCCCATCTCCCAATTGCTGTCTACCTCGCCATCGCCAGGCCCCGAGCCTGCCTGCTGAAAGGAGAAGTTTACACCATACCCGCGCTCTATATTATCAAGCGTGTAGAGAATGACATTGGCCAGGGACTGATTGGACTGATCCACCAGGAACTGTATCGCCTGCGAGCTGTAATTCCCCCAGAACTCCTGTGCTGGGGAAGTGGCACCCCCGTCGAATGGATGTTTATAGTAAATAGGATCTTGCGTCGGCGAATAAGTGCTGGTCCACCATGGATTGTCTCCTGGAGTCGATAGCACCATGTTTACATTCATATTCCCAGAGCAACTTGCCGTGCCAGAGCTTACCCCAGCTGTGGCAGTGGTTGTGCCCGCAGTATAGGCATACCCTCCGTTATTGGTAAGCGTAAATGGCGTGCCTGGGGCGATGATGTTAGTGCCAGTGAGGGCGATAGTGGCCGTCGCATTTCCACCGGGGGAGTTGGGGTTCTGAACGTAGATCTGACAAGTTTGGCCAGCCGTCCCTCCCGCACCCCCATAATTAAACGAGGAGAACGTCCCGGAAAGAACCCGGGGGACACCTGTATAGGCGAGCTGACTCACTACTACGCAATTGGCGGTGCCGTTGATGAGGTCGTAAGTTGAGCCGTTGGAGCCACACGCTGCGTTGGCCGTATAATCCCCGTTGGCGACGCCGCTTGGTGCGGCCAAGGTGAATGAGTTCGTGGAGGACGTGAGGACCATGTAGCTCGCACCTGGGATACCAGGATTGCCCGAGCTTTGCCAGGTTCCGGCTGTGTTCAGGACGATCGATGTCGTGTTCCACAAACCGATATAGCTTCCGACCGCTACGCCATGGGCGTAGGTGGTGCTGACTGTCACCGTCCCGCCTGCGGGCGGCGATCCGGTCTGCCCACTCACCACTACCCCTCCAGTCGGGCCAACCAGCCCTGTTGCGACGTTGCCGGTCGACGTGGAGAGTGCGAGTTGACGAAATCGCGTGCCGGCCTGCCCGTCGAAGAACCCCAGCGGCTGAGTACCCAGCGCGAAAGAAGTGAGAAGGCCGGACCACGCCTGTCCCCCACAAGCCGTCCATGACCCCGCATTGGCGATGTTCACGCCTGCCGTGGTCTGAATGGTGTAGTTGTAGGCGTCGATGATAGTTCCGACTTTGCGCAGCCCATCAGCGGCCATCGCTGGACTTCCGCTGGTGCAGACGTTGTGCACAATCACGGTCTGGCCAGATGTGTAGCCGTGGGCCGGTGCCGTGGTGATCTGGTAGGTGCTGTAGGTGGCGTTCCAGGCAGCATTCGTGATCAGCACGCCCTGCGGGCCGCTGGAGCGCAGCCAGACATTGGTCTGGGCGGTAAGACATTCCGCCAATATGAGAATTACAATCGATTTGCGCATGTTAGTATGTGAGAACGATCGCCATAAAGCTCGCCGGAGCGCTTTGGTTGTTGTATTCGGTCAAGAGCCAGTTGGCGGAGCGGGCCGTGCCCGCTACGTGGACTTCATCAATGAGGCCTGAGAAGAAGTCGTTTAAACTGGCATCCGTTCCAATGCCGAAGAAGTTGGTGTTGGTGGTGATCGCGCCGGTCAGCGAAGTGCTGGTGTTGAGTGCTCCATTGAGGTAGAGAGCGAGCATCGAACCGTTGTAGGTCATGGCGATGTGTTTCCACGATCCAGTTCCGAGAACGGTTGTGGACTCAAGTGACGTGCTATTGACTTGGGCCTCAAAATACGTGCCGCTTGTATTCAAATATAAACCGTACCCAGTAGATCCGCCGTCAGTGAGCTTGGCCCCGATCATGGGGTAATTAGTCCCGGCAGTTACATTCACCCAGGCAGACACTGTTACCTGAGAAGTCAACTCCAATGACGCTGCATCGGGGATCGAAATGTACTGGCTGGACGTATTGCTGAAGGATGCGGCTCCGTCAATCTGCCCACTCCCGGCGGGCGTAGAGTGGATATTCCCGTTGTTCCCGTTGGAGCTGTCATCACTGGCGCTGAGTGTGCTGCCGTTGGGTAGATGCCACACCCCCGCCGTGTTGTTATCCCACGCGGAGCTTCCCCCCCCTTGAAACGTCGTGATGCTCGCGTTGCCGACGCACACATAGAACGTGCCGCCGGCGGCAAGCGAGGTCACCCGAACCCAAGCCTCCATCGCTCCGGTTGAGCCCGTGTATGTGGGCATCGACCAGCCCATTGGCGTGGGACTGGCGCATGCGGTCGAGGAAAACGCGATATCGTACCCGCTGGAACTGGTGACGTACCCACCGCTGCCGGTGACCTTCAAGCCAGTCTGCGTGGGACAGGCACTGCCGTTTCCCAATGTGGTGTTGGCGCACACTAATACCGTGAAATTGGCCTGCGTGGCCGGAATCTGAGCAGAACTGCCCAGCGTTAGCGTGTACTCATGCAGGTAGCTGTAGCTGCTGCCAGCCGAAGCCCCGCCTGGGCCCGGTATGCGAACCTGCGGCGGAGACCACAGCAGCGAAAACAGAGAGAGCAATAATCGAATCGACATATTTAGTTCACCGTATAGACCACGTGGACCGTGACCAGCTTCGCGGTGCCACCGGCGACGCCGCTTACCAGTTCGATCCAATCGCCGCCATTGAGGGCGGCGTTCTGGAGGGTAGCGCCGCAGACTGTGCTTCCGTCGATTCCAGCCGCGCCCGAAGCATTCGAACACCCCATAAAGCCGGCCGCCGCCGCCACCGCGGCGGAAACCAGATTGGCGACTCCTTCCGCCGAGCAGACTCCGCTCGTCCACGCCGTGCAGCGTCGACGTCCCACCACCACAGCCGGCGAGCCGGCGTCGGAGTCCACGTCGACCTCCAGCACGGTTGCGGAGGAAGTGATTTTGCAGCCGTGTTTCTGCGGCCCCAGTTGGCCATTCGCGACGACGCTCGAGGATGACCCATCGCCCACCGAGATGTCGCAGCTTCTCTTCTGGACGTCCGCCACCGTGGTTTCCTTCACCATTTGCCAGGAGTTCCCCGACGGGTCCAAACACACCTGGGTATTCAGCGCATTATCGAAGTAGCACGTGACCATTCCGCTAGCGGGCGCGCTGGGGACTGAGCCGGTAGCGCCAGTAGCCTGGTAAGGACCGCTGCCCGTAACGCTGAGCGTCTTCTTCCAGCTATTCGTGGCGTAACACCACCACTCGTCGCTATTGGTGCTGTCTAAGTAGACCGCCAGGTTGGATGACGATGGCGCGGCACAATTAGTCGCAGGTGCGCCGGAACCCGTGGTCAAAACTACATACCCGCTGCCGCCCGAACTCGTATGGCATGCCCCGTCGGCGCCGAGATACTGTGTCCCGCTGCAGCCTGAGAATAAGCTCACGATGTCGCTGGCCCCGGCGCCGGAGAATCCGCCCGAGCCGCTCCCTTTCAGTATGGTCGTTGTGTTCGTGGCGGGGGCATAATCGCTGCCCGGCGTTGCGTTCCCAAGCGTTCCGCTGGCCGTAAACTTCGCCAATCCCCCGAGAATGCCGCTCCCGGTGATCGGATTGGTGAGCGCATTCTGCTTATTGTTGAAAGTCGACCAGTCCGTACTGCTGAGACAGCCCGTGGCAGTGCCGGATGCGCCGTTGCAGGTAATCGCGTTGCTGGCCCGGCTCAGAGCGCCCGAAAATGTCAGCGGTGAGTCGTAGTCAGTACCAGACAATGCCGCCACAATTTGACCGCTGCCATTGGCCTTGAGCACGCCGCTCGTAGGGATGGCGGCGCCGTTCACGCGGGCCACTGTGGGGCTCGGGTAAGTTCCGCTCAGATCTCCCGAAGCTGAGCCGGTGCCTCCGCCGCCCGTCTGCTGCGTCCACGTGTTTGTTGCCGTGCAGTAGAACTGATTCTGCCCGGCAGTCACATTCGTCGCAAAGTAGACTTCGCCTACGGTGCAGCTTGCGGGCAAGCTTCCCGATGTTCCCGTTACCATCGGCAAGGTATGTGCCGCGGCTCGAAAGTCCTGTGAGCCGCCGCTAATGGTATTGCTCTGGTTGGATTGCATCGCCGTCGTGGGCAGGCGCCCACCATTTAATGTTCCCGTGGAGATGTTGGAGGCATTGGTGGCGTCGGTGGTCGCACTGGGCGCGAAGGATGTGCCGTTGGTCTTCGTGCAAGTGGCCGCAACCGCTCCCGCGGAAGTGACGCAGTCGCCGCTAAGCGCCGGCATTTGCGACGCTTGCACCGGCGTTGTCATTGCCATGTAGTCCACGCCTGCCGTTGCGGCCACGATTTGGCGGCTGCTATTGGCCTTCAAGACGCCGCTTGCCGGAATCGCCGCGCCATTCACCTGCGACACCGTGGGGTTGGGATACGCCCCGCTCAAATCCCCGGATGCCGTTCCGCTCGCCCCGGCCATCTGCGTCCAGTTGTTCGAGGTCCCGCACAAGTATAGGTTCCGTCCCGCGGAGGCGCTGGTGTTGAAATACACTTGCCCCACCGAGCACGTAGCCGGATTCACCGCGCCCTGTGCGTAGGCCTCCGGCGCCCAGACGTTAGTCGCCGTACAGGTCTGTAACTGGCGACCACTCACACCATCGCTAGCGAAGTACAGTTGGCCGGTACTGCAAGTGGAGGGGATGCCGGACATGGTTCCCACCTGCACCGGAATCGTCGTCTTACCGCTGAAGTTCACCGACGATCCTATGTCGACAGTGGGATTACCGCTGGCGCCTGTGCCATTAGTCACCGCAATGTTAGACGACCCGGCCGCGATAGTGCGATTGGCGGTTACACCCGGCGATGTCTCCACCACCAGGCCGCTGGACCCAGGGTCGGACATCCCGCAGGTCTCCGTGCCCGATGAGTTCATCCAGCATACCCCCGAGCCAGCCTTGGCATAGACTCGCAGAAAGCCGGAAGCGGGAGCGGCCGGGGTCGATATCTGGCCCCACGGCAGGTAATTACTAAACACACTCGTGCCGTCGAACGTCTTGTTTTGCAGAGTGCCGGTACCCGACGGAGTTACATAGTCCGTGTCGGGGATAGCCGGTCCCAGACTGGATTCTCCAGACGATGGAGTGCCGATTTTCATCAAAGTGGCGGCACTGGGAATCGTGTCGCTCCATCGGTAATTGAAGCTCGTAGTAAATGGGCCGGTTGGCGCTAGTATCTGCCGCGTATTGCTCCCCGATCCCGGCAGCCAGGTAATGTATCCCGTAAAGCCGCCGGGACAAGTCAGAGTCCCGCCGGCATTGGTACACGAACTGGCGGCGCCCAGCCGCCCAGGACCTGCGGAAACCATCAGCGAACCGGCGGCCGTAAACGGGCTCGCCATGGTTACCATCGTCGCGGACGTGCACGGAACGCCCGCTGAAATGACGTTTCCGGAGCTGTTTAATTGTGCGCAATCACCCGCGTTGAACGTGCCGCCTCCGAACCACAGGTTGGCGCCCAGAAGCGTCCAGGTGTTGGCCGCGGTGCAGCCATATAAGTTGTGCCCGGCCGGTGCAGCCGTATTGAAGAACGTCGCGCCCGTCGAGCAGGTCACCGGTAGCGCGGCTCCGGTTTGGAAGGGCTTAGTGGAGGTGGCGGATGAGAAGTCGATACTCTTGGTCTGCGTCCGCAAGTCGACCAGAGTTTGGGCCGATAACATCGGCAGGCAGCCAAGTAATACCAACGGCAGCCGGCAGCAATTCGATTTCATGGTCGGAACAGTCCTTTGGGCCTTGGCTCTTCCCGCTACCCACATCCATCCGGGCAATTTCCCTGCTGTTGTGGGTGCCTCTGGCCAACCACACTTTTATCAGGCGCATCGTAAGGAAAGTCCGCGCGCGAGTACCTAAGTTACTCAGAAGCAATGGAAATATATTTTTCGGGAATCCGTGACCGTTAAGCGGCCAAACTCGGAAGACCGCTGTGATTTATAATCTTTGGCGGAGAGTGCCCCACATGCGAATGACGTGCTACCCCGTGGTAGTGACCGGCCTGGTGCTGCTAGCCCAGGCTCATGCCCAGACCGTCGATGAGTTCAAGAGCCCCAAGACCCAGTGCTGCCTGCCCGGCGCCCTGCAGCGTCTGGCCGCCCAACTGGACGATTGGAATCAGCTCGGCCAGTTCTACGCCGCCAACGAAGAATTGAAGAAGCAGCCCGCCGATCCGAAGCGCGTCGTCTTCATG
>Ga0182030_10012878_pt1 | contig 16708 bp, 16 predicted proteins | sample 812S3MmetaG_FD_121299 | JGI IMG/M metagenome (GOLD analysis project Ga0182030, IMG submission 121299) | Permafrost microbial communities from Stordalen Mire, Sweden - 812S3M metaG (Illumina Assembly) | ecosystem: Environmental > Terrestrial > Soil > Wetlands > Permafrost | place: Sweden...
AAAAAAAAAAAAAAAAAAAAAAAAAAAAAATTTGGCTTACTTTCTTTTTTTTATATACCAAATAGTAAATTTTTTTTTTATTACTATATCTATATTTTATAAATTTCGCTTTCAACTAGAATAAAGTATAGAATAATATGGTTTTATAATAACAAGTAATTCTGTCGCTGCCAAAGCAGCTTTTGTATACTAAGGAAAAGGACTTATTATAATAGCTAGCTAGCAGATAGCGCAGTACGTAGCGCTTACTAAGCATCACGTCTATAGATAGTACTCAACATAGATAGCAGTAATATAGTCTTGTTCTAGAAATCGTATATCCCCACACAGGCGTTGAATGCGCCATCTTCAAGACCATTGCCAAACCTTTGGGATTCCAAAGTTAGCAGTATGAAGTCATAGTGAGAGAGTATTCGGATCAAGGGAAACATACCCTGCGAACATAAATATGATCGGAAGGACAGGATACGGAGGATGCACACAAGTGATCACATAAGCAATAATCTTGCAAATGGGAGCGATAGTAACAACACCAATTTGCCCCAATCGCATATGGATTTTGTTGTTCAAGAAAGCGGCTAAGGTATAGCCAATGAACGGTGCGAGGAAGACAAGAGAGATGACGGTATAGTTGACATTGTAGTATATTTCAAGCTGGAGACTTGTTCAACCAAGTTCCTTAGCATTATGAAGAATGGAAACTTACATAAGGTATCAATGCCTGGTAAGAAATCAGCCAATTTGATGTGATAGAAGTAGAAAACTCACACCATAAGCAGCATCATTCATTCCCATGATGATGAATGCATATATAGCTGCTAGATAACGAAAGAAGTTGATCCTTGGTCTGTTCCATAGCTCTTGAATTTCTGGCTCGCTCGCAGGACTCTCGAGGTCACGTTGTCCTGCCTTCTCGTCCATCCCACTTTTAGGTATTTGGGTTGCTTTTTCTACCGAGGTATTGATGCTTGCTTTGGGCGTTTCCTCCTGAACTTCAGGCTCTGAGGAGTTTTCAGATTTCATCATGCGAATAGGTTTAGACTTGGTCAATATAATTGTATGAAAGATGCTTGTTGAGCAAGTGAAAGGAAGTATGAGTGGTAGGAGTCATCCTGTGCTTGCCAAGATACAGGTTCCATCTGTAAGTCTAGATTTCCCCGAACTTTTGAGCGTTTGTCTTTTGACTAATGAACCCCTTGACGATGGGTCCACTTTGAATGCCATCTTTGCGGTAGTGGCTACTAGACCGACTTGTCAATGCAGTTTGATGGGCGTAGATGTCGATTGCCGAAGTTCAGCCAGACGGGCCGCGTCTCCTCGTTGCACACGACATCAATACTTTTCTCCTATCATCAGTACAAGATCTTTACGGAGATTTTCATTCAAAAGATGACTGCAGTTTATGAAAGATCCTCTCTCATGTGACTTATTTGAAAATCGATGATTGGACCGCTATAAACGCACTGTGTCAGATTTATCATCTGATATTTCTTAATGTATGTAGTTTCTCCTGAGGGTGGTTGACAAAGGAGTCCACAGAGCTAGTTTCTCTGTACCGAATATCTACCGCCGTGATATATCCAATTCTAAGTCATTCACATATTGGCTTTGACCGCCCCGCAAGGTATACCTCGACCCGCGCCGAGCATCCGCCAGATGTGCAACAAACTTGAGCTTCGAATCGAATGGGATCACATAGTTTACCAAGCTTTCTGCTTGAACTCCTCGACTAATCTCTGTAGATAGAATCCTCGAGCTTCTCCCGGTAAGCCCTCGAAAGTGTTGATGATTTTGGTAATGTCTTGTCTCCCCTTCTCATATACCTGCAGGTCTCTATTACCATAGACGTCCCTGCCATGAGCCTGCTTGATCAACTGGCTGAAGAAGACATTGACTGCGATACTGAATCCCGAGGTTGGAGAAGTTGTATGGAGCCACAATGGGGGTATGAAAAGAACATTACCAGGATTGAGCATCGCTTCGTGGAAGTGCGCCGCCGTTAGTAGATCTTTGCTGAGCCCCTCAAAAACGTTTGTTGGAGAACTTGAGGCGCCTGGTTCAAAATCAAACAGGGTGACATCTGAGGGTGGAAACAGAAAGAGTCGCTTGGATCCGCGTACTTGGCAGAGAACGTTTGCCATCACCTTGCCCATATTAGTCGAACGAAGAGTAGGTAGGTAGAGAGAAGAGACGTTACATCATAATGAAGCCACATATTAACAGGACCCGAGATCCGTAGAGGAGAGCTGTGGAAGTTCTCCAGAATCATGCTTAGTTCGGGAGGTAAGCGAAAGTCTGCAGCAAGTGAGGGGAAGTCTTTCGATATATCCGCGGGGATATCTGATGGCTTTGTCGATGACAAGGAACGCATGTAAAGTTTCCCGCCATTCTCGACTTGCTCAATAAATTGGCCAAAAGGTTTCGTGACGTATGAAAAGTTTTTTGATTGAAAATCCATCTGCGTTGAAGATGCTGCATGTACAACAACCTATTGACTGGACATCAGCAATGGCACAATTCGCAGGTAGACAAGACTTATTTACCTCCCGCTCAACGCCAACTTTCTCCTTGAGATAGCTTGTACTCCACTGAAATATAAAGTCAGTTTTCACTCCCGAATCGGAACGTGCTTGATCGCTAGTTGCTCATTTTCTAATACCAGACCATTGAAAAAAAGACATATGTACCATTTTTGTACAGGGGCCTATATCAAGGCCTTCGAGGATAACAGGTCTGTTGGCCTTGAGAATCTGACCAAAATCATCTGCTCGTGCTATTCTTGCACGCGGTACGCTGACCTGAGATTGCTCGGTTGAACGCGTCGGTGAGGTTTTATCTTGAGGCAATATGACATTCATCGTACCCGAGTAACCCCAGGTAGGTTTGTAAAGCACAGGGACGCAGCGAGTTCCATTTTCTTCGACTAAACGGAATGCAAAACACCCCTGATTCCAGAACGTACCGAAGGAGAAACATACTGCTGATCCGCCCATTACGATTATTGAATCTCCTGTGGACATGATGGATGATCCTATAAGCAGCGGCCGAGGCGCCGGTCGATGTATTTTGAACGGATGCCATACGAAATCCCCAGACTCCAAGCCGCTTGCAGGGAAAGAGCATACCTCGTTTGATTTGGGTAATATCTCATCTTTGACGATGCCGCCGACCACATAAGTGCGACCATGTTGATTAAGGATAGCCGCACCGAAACGAGCGATGTGAGAGCTCAAAGATGGTCGAGAAAAGCGTTTGAAGCTTAATTTCGGCTCCTGATATTGTCAGCATGCGGCGATCTCTTCAAACTTGTTTCTGATTGTAAGGCATAAGGGCTGACTTGACTCGTATAACTCTCCAACTCCCACTCCCATATCTCTTGCTCGAGTATAGAGTCATTGGATATTCCTCCAGCAAGAATACCACCTCTAGACCGTGACGATAAAGCATCGTCAAATATTGTAAAGGTGCCGCCGAATGTAACAGGAGGTGAGCTGCCGTGGACTTGACTGCATACCCTCCAACCGAGTCTACGGCTCCATACAAAAAAATCACTTCCGATATCTCTAGAACTGCTTCTGCCTGGAGATATGAGAACAAAACCTTGACCTAAGTCTAGAGCCGAATGTCGATACCGGGCTTGGGGAAGATCACCTACGCGCTCCCATACGTTCAGCCATTTATGGTACAGCCAGCAGTCTGCCAAAGCATTATCGGGAGACGTTCGCCCCCCAATTAGCAATGATCCAGCCTCTCCAAGATCTGTAATTGTGTGACACATTCGACTAGTTGGAGCAACACCGAAGCCGCGGATTCTCATTGGGGAATCCTCTATTGGGCTTGCTGAATACAGATCGCATGAGTTCATCCTAGTATTCAATCCCATTCCAGCAAAGTTACCAATATCGTCTTGAAGTGAGGTTGGCCCCCTGATTGGTAGCGCCGCTGCGAATTTTCGATATCCTCGCGCCTTTGGGTTCTCTGAGTACACCATCTCAGCACCGGTAGCAATCCGGCCGGGTGGTTCCACCTGTGAGATTTTGAGGCCGCCATTTATAGATCCTATTGTCTTGTTATCCGCAATGAGCAGGAAGTAATGACATGCAAAAAGGGCGAATTCCTCCCATTCATCAAATGGCTCAATAGAGTCTAACGAGGTACGCTCGTTGAGAGTTAAAAAGTCAGAAGCACTCCATAATTCCCATAGGTTGCGTGCTGCGACATTGACCCATCCCAAATCTCTGAATCGTTTCTCTTGTGAATGACTGGTGGGGTAAGCGTTCACAGAGCCTAACGGCGTCTGTAACTTGGAGAAATGTGCCATCATGGTTTCCGCGAAGGGATGATCAATTCCATCTGGGAGTAGTTGTTCTAGAAGACAGAACTGCGCTAGGTTTTTCGTCAGCGCCAAATTCATATCCTCCAGAGAGAGACTCACAATCAGGAAGCTTGCTTGCCCATCTGATCAACTCATTGGAATATTCGGCTTGCATGTAAGTGATGGAGACTTCAGCAGTCAAAAGTATAAGAGAGCTCTCAATATCAATGACATTTGATAGTGTCTTATCCAAATGTGAGATATTTCGTAGATCACAGCCCAATTGGATATACTGATCACTAAGAAGAAGAACATCCCCTTCCAGTATTTCAAGATTTGTCAATGCTGAGGAAAGTTCTTTAGTGTTCTGCACCGTGTCACGTTTCCTTACTATCAAATCTCTGTAGTCAACATCAACAAAGATGGCATTGCTGCAAGAGGCAGGATATCTTGAAAAACATTGCCAAGGCAGAGGATCACTAAAGATTCGTTAGGAAATACTGGGAGAAACTTGATTGGGAATTTCATACTCACTATCCACATCCTAAATTAATCACGACTTTCCGCTTGTTAGACGGAGCTTCCAGAAAGCGATGTACTGTATGGTCTATAGCTTTCATGCGTAGCCAGTACCCTCGATTTATTAAGGGAGCTCGTCTTTGAGGTTTCTTGACAAAATAACGAAAGTAATGCGGCTCGTTGGGAAAGTATAAACGCTCGACGCTTCGTTTTGACACAATGCTGCTATTGTTTGTCTGGGACGGGTCAGTAGAGCGGTAACCTTCATGATACGGGGCACTTACTCCCATGATTGAATCATCTTGTAGTTGAGCTTTGCCTTTGGCAGGGCCTTTGGGCGGTCGAGATCTTGAATGTGGTTCTTTCATGGTAACTTGAAAAAGGAGAGCGTTCAAAACTTGGAGGGAAACCAAAGGATTTACAAGAAAAGGCTCGTACTTTGCGAGTCCCTATAGTAAAATGCATCGATGTTAAAGTTGGTGTGACGGGGCCGAAAGTATATAAAATCTCGACATGGATTTTAAGGTTCATTTTTAGCCTTGCATGAGAACCCCACATCCTTCACCACCAACATCACAGTCAAGAACGCAAGCCAGTCCATAGCGCTTCATCGTCTCTTAAATCCCCTGCCAAATGGGATTCACCTCCCTGATACAGCTTCTCGTGGCAGAGTCATCTGGCCGATAGCATCAACCCCGCGGTATTCGCCTGGTCACCCTCGTGTAACTTTTCTGTCGACGGCAGCCTGTTCACTGCGCAACCGACCTGGCTTTTGTTCCACCATGGCGATGAACTTTGTCACTTTCAATCAGGATTACAGCTGTTTAGCGGTTGGTAAGTAGGTAAATCCTGGAAGCTATGGTCAAATCTAACTTGTGACACAGGCACTTCAAAAGGCTTCCGAATCTACCACACAGATCCATTCTCGAAGATATTCAGTAGTGACGATGGAAATGTGGCGATTATTGAAATGCTGTTCTCCACTTCGCTGGTAGCTCTTATACTCTCTCCACGGCACTTAGTCATACAAAATACAAAGGTAGAATTGGATTCGTCAAACACTGCTTTGAATTACATCTGGAAGTGTTCATGCTAACAATAACGATCTCAGAGATCTTCCATTATCTGCGAGCTTACCTTTCCATCTGCGGTCCTCGCTGTGAGGCTCAATCGCAAACGGCTTGCTGTTGTGCTGGAGGAAGAAATATATCTGTATGATATCGCGAACATGACCCTACTTTATACTATTGCAACATCACCAAACCCCAACGCAATTTGTGCGTTAGCTCCATCGTCAGAGAAGTGTTATATTGCATATCCACTGCCAAAACCTCGAGAAGATACAGGTGATAAACGGCCGTCACATGCGCCCCCATTGTCAACATATGTTGCCCCAACAAGTGGGGAGGTTTTGATATTCGATGCGATAAAATTGGAGGCGCAGAATGTAGTCGAAGCACACCGCGCTCCACTTTCTTGTATTGCTCTGAATAGTGATGGCACCTTACTTGCAACAGCCTCCGAAACTGGCACAATTATTAGGGTATTCTCGCTTCCCAGTGGAACCAAGCTATTTCAGTTTCGGAGAGGGACGTATCCGTCGACCATCTATAGCATGTCATTTAATTTGAGTTCAACTCTTCTTTGTGTCTCCTCTACAACCGACACAGTACACATTTTCCGTTTAGCAGGACCGGCAGCGAATCCGGCCGAATCTACGAAGACAGGCCATAGCAGATGGAGTCGGTCGATTAGCTATGATAGCGGGGGAGAGTCTCCAACGACTGGGACGACGCCTGGAAGCGAACTCGCGGATGTCCCCGTTGTAGCTCAGAAGTCTAGCGGCACCTTTGGAAGCATGATCAGAAGATCCTCGCAGATGATGGGGAAAAGCGTTGCTGGGGTTGTAGGCGGATATCTACCACAAGCAGTTACCGAGATGTGGGAGCCTATGAGAGACTTTGCGTTCATCAGATTACCAAAAGGCGGGATGGGATTGAATGCGACGGGAGGCCCACTTCGGAGTGTGGTTGCTATGAGCAGCAGCAGTCCTCAAGTAATGGTAGTCACTAGCGATGGAGGCTTTTATATTTTCAGCATTGACATGGAGAACGGCGGCGAAGGGGTCTTGGTGAAGCGATATTCGTAAGCAAATAATTCCCGTTCCGCTGTGTATCAGTCACTAATACGATCATAGAGTTCTTGAGGGCGACGACAAACTTGATCAGTCAATCATCGACTCTGGTAATTGATAGGTGTGGCGGAGGTCTCATCAGTATGAGGCTTGATCGGCCAGCAGCACCAGGTATTACTGTGAAGCTTTTACCTGCTGCAAATTCAATTACAATGGTAATAATATACCCCAAATTTCTAATTACTGATGCGTGCTCGAGATTCTATTTTATCAAGTGTCATGTTGGAGATTTCGACTCTTTAGTTGGACGGGTAACACATTTGGTGCGGGACAGTCTTTGAGGTTTCCGTCCTAGAGCATTTGTTTGCTGCACTGCTCCGAAGAAGGCAGGAGGATTATGCTCGACTCTGACTGTGGTTGGGTCAAGACCACTTAGGCTCACTATCAAGTTTACGAGAGTGACAAATACAACTGTTCATTTAGTCGGCATGTGAAGATTATCCCGCGTCGACAATGATGGCGAAATGCTGCATGGATACCTGCAATTTCCACAGCGTCATCGTTACTTGCTGAAGTGCAGAACCCGTAGCAACTAGCTGTTTCCCCGCCCAAGATGTCGACGTCTCTTGCAGGGGGTATTTTGCGATTTGTTTCGTATGTTTATATGATGTAGATGAGGGTATGCAGCCCTGTGTGATGAAGCAAATTTCATATGCGCGGGATGAACTAAGCCCCAACCCAGCCCCAACGCAAGTCAAGCTGCGGATTGATCCTGATGAGAAGTCGATGATCTTAAGAGGTGAAGTTTGTGTAGGGGGACGAGGCCTGCCTTGAACAAGGCATATTGAAAAGACGATATGGTGATGAAAAGCGAAATCATTGATGTCAGAGGACAAGTTCCCTACGAGATAGCAGAGTCAATTATGATATGGTCCATGATGTCTTCACGTGAAGGACTTCAGGCAAGAGCAGAGCAGATGTTACCGTAGGGGACACAGCCTCCGACAGATTGGCCCCATCAGGGGTTTGGATTGAAGCGTTCCAGGGATCTAAGCGCCTTTCTGCAGCGGTCTTCTACACAATGACAGGGGTTGGGATTGGTTTTGGGGAATTTCGGATTGAAGTCATGCATCAGCTCCAAAGACGGCAAAACAATTTCAAATCATGGGTTTTGAAACTTCGACTAAGCAACTGGCTCTGGACTATGAGAACGTATTAATTTATTGCCGCGAGGGGGAGAGAAAGCCAAGGTGGGGAGGACAAGAAGAAGAATTGGTAACACGGTCACCGACGCAGTGGGATTGCGACGGACTTAGGGCAGCCAAAATCTCGGGAAAAGCTACTTTTGAAGAGAGAACTTTCCCCCCCTAAACAAGGCCTGGTACTGGGATGAGAGCAAGGACGACTTCAACGGGTCAACGTTGCGATTCGCGACGACAACGTGCTTATTCGGCCAACTCGTGGGGATGTTTTAAGTGGATGCTGATCATCAGGCCCTGTAGCCTCTCTGTAGCCTCTCTGTAGCCTCTCTGTAGCCCTGCTCCCCTGGCCTCCAACTCGGGACCCGGTCAACTGGGTGGGGTCATCGTCTCGCCCTACCAGTCATCCACTAAAGCAAAGTACTGACGAACTTTCCTTTCTCAGGTATCGACACCCAAAAGAGGTCCCATGCGGCAGATTCTTCCCAATGCGACGACTCGCACGACGATCATAGTATCGACGATGGAGTGGAGGACTGACTCCCAGCTCGCGACTCCATCACGAAAAGATTATCATTTTTTTTGGACGAGGGGATCAGCAATTCTGATGTTATGCGTGCGTCACACATCCAGAACAATGGAGAGCCATCGAAGCGCACCGCATCCAAGTATACGATATCCGTGAGCCATCGCGCGGTAGATGACGGCTGGCAGCAAGATTGAGGCGGGGACCGCAGCCCCAGCGCTCGCTCGGGTACCTGAGTATGCCCCTGTAAGAAAAAAAAAATTGCGGTAATTAATAATTTCTTAACATCTGATTGTGATTCAATCCTCATCTCATGCTTATAATAATAATACAATAATTCATCCAAGATTGAGACGAGACGCTTTGTTCGTCTTATCAACAGTCCGCACCTCTCCGCCCCCCCCCATTATTCTGTTCAAAACCATGCTGTGGGTCACATTGAGAGAGTAGAAACTATAGAGGGATGAAGCATAGCCTCACACTGAATGAACGCTGATCCCGAGTCATTCCAATTGTCCCATCTGCCCCCCCCCCCCGGCACAATTGTTGGCCCTCCAGGAAGCCAACCATGCCTCTGCCATGCGTAATCGTCTGCGATCACCTTGTGCCATCACCTTGCTCCGCATGCATCTCCTTATCTACCAGCGTCTAAATCAAAGTCTCTCGTCCTTTGGGTCCTCTGGAACCGCGCTGGAAAGCTTACACGCTTCCTCGCCGCTGGGTCATCGTCAAAATACGCGCCGGCCGCGATGATCCCTGGTCTAAAGTACGCACGTTCGGTACTAAGGGCCACAAGGGACGTATTCCCGGGTCGGTGGTCATCTCTGGCGTTCCCAGGAACAGCTCGACTCACGAGGATGCCATGAGCTTGAACAATTTCCTCTTCAAGGATCAAGCCTAGTAGCACTAAGGGAGGTCGCTTGGAAAAATTACTCAATCAAGAAGTCTCTTATTTGGGTGTACAGCCTACCTACTTCGGTACCCTCGCTTTTCCTCGCTTTCGCTCTACTATTTTACTATCTTACCCTCCCTGATCATCTCATCTTTTGACCCTCGAATCCGCCCCACCCACCACTGGCAGACAGACGGTACTTTTTATTTTTGTTTTCATTATGACTATTACTGTTACTATTACTATCTTGGTCATTATTCTCTTTCCTAAATTCTTACTTACCTACCTAGAGTCTAGTCGCCCGAGATAGATACTCCTTATCTAATGCACGTCTAGAATTAAGAATCGCATTGTCAAATGGTCCGATGTGGTTTGGTACTGTACGAGGAAGCCATCCCATGGCGATTCTCGAAATGTAACTTGCTAGCTCGCGAGTCGCAACGCGCTTAGACTTTGCAAGGTGGTCTGCTTTGCTGCTGCCCCAGTCACCCAACAGTAAGCAGTAAGACTCAGGGATGGAAAAAGGTGTGGGAATCTGGGAAGGAAATTTCTGTTCCTCCCAATCCCTCAATGCCGCTGGGCCAATACCAAATGATCATGCGCGGATCGTGAACAATAATGAATGAGTCGCAAGTACCCCTCGTCGGGCCCCCTCGCGATTAAGATGGCCCATGTTTGGTTATCGGTAACGTTTCCACGCCATGAATGATCCACCAAGGTACTGCTGTAGTAAGGTGGGCTGGCTAGGCTGGCTGGGGCTAGCCAGTAGCTAGACGTGGGGCGCTGTTGGCGTTCCCCCATGGCGGGAACCCTTGTCAGAGGACGCTTCTGGTACCTTTGCTTCGGAATTTCCACTAGCAATTTCTTGTCCTGCACCTGTGGCAGTCATTTGGCACGCCTGCCAGGATGCTTAGCTCTTCCTTACCCCCTACCCTAGTGCCCCCTTCACCTTTTGATCTTCTTAGTCTCTAGGCAGGGGCCATCCGTCCCTCCAGCTTCTCTAGCACTGCCGGACACCCTTGGAACATTCGAATTACATTAGACCCAAAGTGTTTACACGTTTGTTCGATTCGACCAAGTCTGCCTCGAAGTACATTTAGAGGCCCTCATCGCCTTCTTTTCAACAGATCCTCCCTCCTCCCAGCATCCAAATTCTCGTTTGGCTTACTCTAGTCTTGTTGGACTTTCCTCCTCCTCGATCTTTGACGCTTCTTGGCTCGTCATATGTGCCTTGTTGGTCTTCCTTCTCCCCACTAACGCCTCCCGTGCACACGAGAACACCAATCAGGCTCCAACTCCGAGCAACTTCATCACTTTCCACCGCAATCGTCGACAAGGCCGTTCGTTGGTCTAGCCCCCACCATTTGACTTCCGTCATCTGCTTCCCTCTCGTACATATTATTACTTAGTCCCCCTTCCTTCTTACTCTATTCTTCCTAAGATGGAGTTGACCCCACAATCTACTCGATCACCGACCTCACCGGTGCGATATAACTCAAACCCGCAAGGACTTTACGAATATCCATCTCCTGCTCAGAGTGACTCACGGTTCAGGTCAACCGAGTCTCTGCCTGGTCTTGGACTTTATTCATGCCCTATGTCAGGATCAACCGTGGACGAAACCGGTTCAGGGTCACAGGTCCAGTCATCCACAACAACCAACGACTGGGCAGCTACAACTATACAGCAACGTACAACCCCCAGATCATCTCACTCGACCCCCAACGTCCTTTCTGCAGATTACGATCCCTTTGCTCCATTCCATCCGGCAGTATCGAGTGCCTATACTCATGATATATATTCGGCGCAGACAACAGAAGTGAACGTTTTGCCTGTATCTCCAGCTCTATCGGGAAGTGCTTCCCAGCGTTCTTCCTTCTCCTCTGCTCCCGCCTCCGAAATCTTTACTCAAGCGGGATCTATTCATTCCTACACTCCACGCATCAAGATGGAGGACCATCCGGATTTCGCGACAGGTGGAGATTCAATCATAATGAGCTCGCCTCAATTAAGCCACAGTCTTCTTGCCTCGGCCAGTTCATACCCTGGAAGCCTTGAGGCTAGCTTTTACCAAGACCAAACATCTTTGGGGTGGTCTAAGGTGGAATATAATACTCAAGATCCCCTACCATCGATCTCAACTTTACCTTTACCAATGCCGGCATATGCCCGTCGTCCCGAGAGTCAAGAGCAATCTTCCCCTGCTACATCAGTTGAACATCGACGAGGTCCTAGCACTATTGCAAGAATTCGACAGCGGAAGTTAACGACCAAGGAAGATGCGAATTTCCAATGCCATGTCAAAGGCTGTGGCAAATTGTTTGGACGCAGTTACAACTTCAAGGCTCACATGGAAACTCACGATGCCAGCCGGGAGTATCCATTCCCCTGCCCACTGAAGGACTGCAACAAGAAGTTCGTCCGGAAGACCGATTTGCAACGACATCACCAAAGCGTTCACATGAAGCAACGGAATCATCGATGCGATTACTGCAGCCGATATTTTGCTCGGAAAGACACTCTGAGAAGGTATGCTACGCTTATCTATTTTACCCATGATCAAATACTGACATGCTTTCAGACACATGGAAGATGGATGCTCCAAGCGTTTTGATATAGAGACGGTCGATTTCAGGCCTCAGACTTATGGAGCTAGTGATCCAAGCTCTATGAGAATCACATCGCGCACTGGAGAGAACCCATCGCGACAACCATCATACAGCTCATCAGCTCAGTACTCTTCTCCGCCTGGAAGCTCGACGAGTCAAATGCCACATGATATTTCTCTCACGTCAGCATCAGGCTCGTACCTTCAGAGACAGGACTACATGACGGGAGATAACCATCAGAATTCGGTCTGGGCAAGCTGATTGGAAAGTTTTAATGACACCAGGAGGTCTTCATTTTACAGGATTTCGAACGAATGTTGACGTACATGATCCTTATGCAGTCAGCAAGCACGGGATTTTTATGCAGGAGATCCGATCCGGTTTGGGGGCGGCTGATTCCTCATTACACACCCACAGACTCGTTTCATAATTGAATCATCTCTATTCTCGAGCATCGACTCAGCGGTATAAAAAGGGATACTGAGGCAATGAAGCCGGGGTTTGACATTGACGGAGTTCCAGGCGTTGGATTTCTTTTTCAGAATACCCTCTTTCGCTGGAACTGTATGCATATCGGGATACCGGAATCATTGGGGGTTTGGTTTGGGAAGGCAATGTCTTGCACCCAAGAGGGAAATGTGCAATCTCGAATGATCGACGGATATGCAAGGTTGACTGAGGACTACGAGAATCTTCGGCGTACTGTACAGCAATTTATTTAGGCAACGAATGGAATGAAATGTTGATTGCATTTGCGAAAATTAAAGGCCTGAAGTGAACTGGTATTTCACGAGCCCACCAATAGGAATACGAGGGAACAGCGGATGAACCGTCATGCCCTGCAGCAATCTTCAGCAGCGGCGACAGACCAGTGGGAATGGGCGAGGGCCGCAGCGCCAGCGGCTATTTCGCGCTACCAATGCTCTTTGTGTGGTAAGAAGTAGTAAGAGTGGAAAAATGATTGCGCCGTCGGAGTCCGCACGGCTGTTGTTTTTGATGTGATACCGCTGGAAAAGAAAATATGAAATGAGACTGCGAAGGGGTGGGGAAGGAATATTCCATTCACAATTTGTCGTATGACGATTTGGTGCGAGGATGCATATGAATTGTACGTACATTTTGCAGGGAACGTTTTGACAACGGATGGCCGTCCCAGCCTTCCAGCTGGGCGACAGAATAATGATCCTAGCTAGTTCTGTCTGCTCTGTCGGTCATTGTATGGTCGCCCAGGATTGGACCGTTGGGTATTTTTTTTGTCGTTCATGCTGTGCCTCAACGTGCCTGGACAGTGGGCATGCCATGCCCGCTTTAATCCCGCACAGACGGGCAGGCTTTCGACTGGCCTACGACCCATACTACCTAGTATTAACCAGTATGCGATTGGCAGGAGGCTGGATCAGGATGCGAATCCCTGCCTTCGTGGCTGCGCACCGTTGGAATGGAAATGTCGTTTGACAAGAGAGGCTAGCCCGGCGAGCGGTAAAATGGGGGATGTCAGACCAGGATTTAACCGCCGCGCGTTTCAAGAGCTTGCATTGTGGACTTGCTGGGTGATTGGGATGAGGCTAAGTCCAGGGACCGTGCAGCAGAGGATGGCATGCCATGTGGGAGACAGGATTGCTCTCGAAGTTGGATGGCACACCAGATGCAAATGCTGCAGAGGCTGCCACCCATGTTGACTGCGATGGGATTCGAATTCGAAGAGGAAGAGGGGGGGAGAGTGCCAAGGGACAAGGGGGACAGTACACTGCAGCTTTAGTTTGCAGATTCCCACAGACGTACGATGTTCCAGAAGCAGGACGCTAGAATTCTAGCGGCTTCGATACCGCTGGAAAGTACGTAGTCATTACCAGCCCGTGGAGTTTGATATCACAATCAAATAATTGTAAGATGCAGGAGATGACAGGTGAGATGAGAGGCGATGAGAGGCGATGAGGTGAAACGACGTTTCGATGCTCCTCGTCATGCCTTTTGTAGCTATTGCTGATTCCGCATGTTTATGTGTTAAAGGGTACCCCGTTCCAGCTGGATAGATATGTTACCTCCTGTGCGACACTGCCAACACACCTCCTGATGCGGATAATGCTTCGAAGCTTCGATCTCTGCCCTACAGAAGGCCGTGGAGTAGCACAAGACGGCACGCTGCAGAAGAGGCTTCCACATGATTTCACTGGGCTTGCAGGAAGACGTGTCCCGTCGCCCAGCCCAGAGACCAATCACCCCCCCCCTGGGGGGAGAATTAATCGCCGGCTATTTATGCGTAGGGCTCCTGTGGTCCAATGACAAATTCGAAGCGAATTCCGGATTATTCCAATTACCACTATTTCAATTATTTCAATTATTTTATTTTATTTTATTTCATTCGACCTGATTTGATTTGCATTAATTCTTTTTATTCCAAATAATACATCCCCATTATTCTGATTTTCATGAGATCCCATCACGTTAATCTTGATACCCCATGATGCCCTGCCCTTCCCTTGTCAGCCCACATCCCAGAAGGGAGAGAAACTTTGCTCCACCACCCTGGGTGGTATCAATGCAGTGTGCTTTCTCTGGGAATCTTGGAGATGTTTTTCAAATGGGTTTGGGCGCCATGTGATTCACTCTAATTGCGATGTTCTGACTTAATCCAACTGCTTCGCATGCAAAGCAGCCAAGCGATTACGAGCTGGCAAATCAAACGTCGTGCATGCTCGTTGTTCGTGCTACGTACGGAGTCCGTACATTGATTGTACGACCTTCCCCTTCCATTGACAGCAGATAGGGGAGCTTCTCTTCCCTGCGCTTCACCTTATCCCACGTTTTCCACCATTTCTCCGCATGCAATGATAGGCAGAAAAGGTACCGAGTGCGAGATCGATCAGCAACTGGCAGCTGGCACCTGGCAGCTGCGGCCAACCCCCTAGCCCCTGTTCGGCATGTTTCATGATTGAACACAGCCCCCTCCACCACCAATTCAACGACATCTCGCTCTCGCAAACACGACCTTTATAGTTGCAGACATGCGAGCGTGGCTCATTACAGAAATTCCTGTTCAGCTCTTATTTTCTTTTCCGTTCTCTTCTTGAGACAGGCAATGACTGAGGCAGGACAAGATTGACCCAGGTTAAATGTCACGCTGCTTTTTCTCCCGCGCTTCAGTTTTTGCTCGAAGCAGCGTTTGCACTCTGACCGGAACTTGATCCTGTTCCAGAAGATCGTTCCCAACAGCATTAAGTCTCCCTTCGCGCCGTGCCGGGGGCACAGGACGCAACGCACCAGCTGCCGCATTCTACGCCCCAGACGCGCATCGAGGTGGTGCAGATTGCAACAGATGAAGCCACGGGCGTTTAGTATCCCCCATGAATGGACCTTCCGCGGCAAGTCTGTGCCTCTTACGCGTCTCTTGGGAGCGAGTATATATAATCGCCGGCGCTTATTAGTCTCGCTTTTGAACCTTCGTTCTTCTCGCTTGTTTCTGTTCTTACATTTTTGGGGATGTGCTCCTTCACGCATGGTCGCAACCTTTTCACCAAAGCTTTTACCACTTTTGTTCGCTCAGCCGCGCTTCGAGGGCGCTTCGGCGCTTGTTTGCCTTCATTACTTACTTCATTTGAAACTCCGACCAATGACATTTTCCCTCACATTCCGTGCCTCTGAAATCTTGCAAGATTAAACGGGGGAAAGGCATTAAGAAAGGACACTTCCAATCTTCTCTACCCAGAACCTAGACATGTCTACCATCTACACCTTTATCTAGGAAATATTTGTCTAGAAGCGCAGACCAGACGGCCAAACCACGCGGTCATCGCCACTTTTCCAAATAATAATCAAGAGGCAAGGGACCCAAGTTTTCGATACCCCCCTTTATGCCACATTACCTTGGTGCTCGCCTCCCAGATACACTTTTTGCTTGTCAGCAATGCCGCTCTTTGGGGAGCGGCGCGGTTTGTCTTTCCCTACTTCCGCACCAATAATTGGTAGTCAATATTATCCCCCCATCTCCACGTGTGGCGGCAGCATCTAGGATGGAGCTATGTCGCTCAGATGACTGATTAGTTACCGCCACTAACACCTGTATCCACCTCTCACAAACGGGACTGTGGAGCCTAAAGACCAAGTATCTGCAATCCAGCCCTTCTGGCACTTCGGCATTCTTGATTTGCTTCAACCGTTCTCGTTGCAAGATGTGCAGATCGTAGCCAGCGATATCGCCGCCATCAACCGAATCCTTGATTGCCGGTAAAATGAACAGGTTGCTGCACGTTCTAGAGGCCTCTCACTGGGCCCCCCTAAAGCTGCAGAACTTTTACTCTGGTGGCCTGCTTGGAGCACTGTAATCTACCCCCCTGGTTGAAACGAAGGCTGTTGAGTTATCACAATTCCCCCGCGTGCATAAGGTCAGAAAATGACAGGGTGAGCGAAACACTGCCTCCGCGCAACGCAAAGCTGAGAACACGGCAGTGCAGATCAATGCTACGGTTGATAGCACTCAAGATAAACATGGTGAGTGTGCCAAAACTACTGTTGCT
>Ga0182030_10012879_pt1 | contig 16708 bp, 20 predicted proteins | sample 812S3MmetaG_FD_121299 | JGI IMG/M metagenome (GOLD analysis project Ga0182030, IMG submission 121299) | Permafrost microbial communities from Stordalen Mire, Sweden - 812S3M metaG (Illumina Assembly) | ecosystem: Environmental > Terrestrial > Soil > Wetlands > Permafrost | place: Sweden...
CCTCTAGGTATGCCTTTGCCTTAGCGGCAAGTGTTTGATTGTTCTTAAACCAGTCTAGAGAAGCTTGTACATGAGGCTGAGTATCTGCATAACTCAATTCTTTAACCAATGCGGCATGTTCTTTTGCATCTTCAGCTTCGAGCTGCGCCGCACGACGGTCAGCAAAAGTATTGTCAGGTTGCTTTGCTTCTTCATAAGATTGCTCAGGTGCTTTCAACTCTTTCGGAATCGCTGATTGCTTCGCTTCCGCTTCCGCAACTTCCTGCTTCCCTTTATCCTCCAACTGTTTCACCCGCTCAGCTGCAGCTGCCTTCACCGCTCCAGCATACTCATGAGGGTCTGGTAAAGCTTGCTGCATAGTTTCCCGCCCGCTCTTTAACTCTGGCGGCAGCACTTCTCCTTGGCTCACCCCCTCCACCATAGGGCCGGAGCGGAACATTTCCCTTTGCCCCATGATGTGATCGACAGCCGAACCCACCAACGGATTCCGCTTCCGCGCAGCCAGCACTTCCTTTAGACTCGCACCAGAGTTCACAAGCTTATGCGCTATCTTCTCCGCATTGATCTGGGCATCTTTCCCGAACAGTGTTCCGTGGGTAGGCTCGGGGGCTTTCTCTTCAGCCGGAGCTGCCGGCTCCACAGGCTTCGCCGCAGGCGCAACCGGTTTCCGACTGAAAGAATCCGCTACCTTCGTCACCATATGGCGCACAAGATTACCCCCCTTCGCCATAGCGATGTTCGCACCTTGTCTAACCGCTTCTCCCATCTCAGGATTCCCAGTCTTCTTCGTAGCGTAATCAGCTGCGGCATCCACTTGCTTCGTAATATAGTTCCCCACAGCTTCCATCGTCGTATCCGAAGTATCTGTATCCATAGCTGTCTGTATAGGTTTCTGCATGAACTTCATCCAAGGTGTCTGCATAGCTTTCCCGATAATGGCAGCACCGGCGGCAGCTGGGTGCGGTGTCCCATCAACCAGTTGGGCAATATCCGCTACTCCCGTCATACCCATCTGGGCGACAAAAGCGGGGAAGCCAAGAACTGTATCTACAACAGGGATAATCTCTTGGGCAATGCTAGGAGCTTTCTTCTGCGTCCCAAATACTTCTTCCATTGTCAAAGCTTTAGGTGCAGGCTTTCCACCCACAGCTGGTTCGCTCGCCGGAGCTGCCGTAGCCGCTGCCGTAGCCGGTGCAACACCAAATACATCTTCCATTGTATCAGCCATGTTTACTCCGCATCATCTGGTAGAGTTTCATCATCTACAAGGGGTTCAACAACTTCCACCCCAGCAGCGGAGGGCTCCACATTACTCTTAATCGGAACCCATTTACCACCCTGCTTCACAACTTGATACACACCACCCTTAGGTGCGGTATAGAATTTCCCATCTTCAAACTGACCATCAGGAGGTACTGGGAGAGCTTGAGAAGCTGTCGAACCATCTTGATAGGTAACACCAGCTTTCATATTAAGACCTTGCCGTGCCTGTCTCCGTGCATCATCAGCATCGAGGCCAGGGTGGGCGAGCATCATTGCTTTCACTTTCGACTCAACCGCCCGAGCCTTCTGCAACAACTCCGTATCGTCTAACCCAAACTTATCCCTATCATTCTGCGCCTTCAAGTCTGCATAGGTTAGTTCGATATTTTTCGCTGTAGGTTCGCCAATACTTTTACCACCAGATTTCGTTTTGCTCGCTAGTACCTTTTCCTTCAATGGTCGTAGAGCAGCCTCCTGCGCATCTCTGAACTGCCGCGAACGAATCTGATCCTGCCGATTGGCTTCACGACTCTTAGCCTCTTCTGCCTTAATCTGGTCATCAATCCGCTGGTGTTGTGTACGAGCGTGGGTAGAAATATTTTTTAAATCTTCTGACACCTCATTATATTTCTTCCCCATGAACGGACTGGCTTGCCCAGTCTCCATAGCGAACAATGTATTGTACCGTTCCAGCGACGCATCATCCTTAACCGTATCCGCAAGATCGGCTGCCACTGTCATATGCTGTTTCATTATCTCAGCTTGATGCTTCTTCGCCAGCAGTTGCTGTGCCTGTGCTGTAGCTTGCTTTTGCCGGATGCCCTCAGCTTCTGTTGCAAGCTTTGCTGCCCTCTCAGGGTCTTGTGCATTCATCGCAAGGTTGGACATGAAATCTAGACTTGCGGGAATATCACTAACGGGTGGAACACTTCCCGCAGGTACGTTATTATTTGCCGCCGCGTTTCGAAGAACCTCTTGCCATTTGCGAGCCTGCTCCAGCTCCATCTGCCCTTTTTGCGCAGCCTGTTTCTGCAGCACAGTATTATTCTGCGCCTCTTGTGTCTGGGCTTGCCGCAGTTGCGTCTGCGATTGCACACTTGCAAGTTGCGCCATCTGCTCTTGCGGTGTCGGGCCGTACTCTATTGCTAGTGGATTAGGCATGTTAGAACCCCGCAGACTGGCTAGTTGACTGATTCGATGAACCTATTTGTCCTATAGTTCCGCCAATCAAATTAACAGCATTGATTTCAGATTGCAAAGTCATCGAGTTATTTTGGTTCGAAGCCTGCGTTATATTTGTACCGGAGGTTTGTGCGCTTGATGCGGAGTTCAATGTCGTCCCTGCGATACTCGCTAAGTTAGAAAGATAGGCTTGGTAACTAGTTGCACCATAATTCTGAAGATCCGCCAGCATTTTACCGGAGCCGGAGTACCCTTGCGCAGCATCCGTTCGTTCGAGGGCTTGCAGTCCTGCTTGGTATTGGGCTGAGTTGTAGTAAACATTTGGATCTGCCATGGCCGCCGTAAGCTGCCCTGATGCTGCTGTCGAAGCTGCCGCATTAGAGTTCGTTGCCGTTGTCATGGCAGGACTTGGTGTGTTAGGGACATTGGGGTTCTGGCTTGACTTAATTAAACCATATATACCAGCTGCCAGTTTAAATCCCGCACCAATCGTAGCCATCGTTCCCATGTTACCAGCAGTTTGCCCCATCGCTTGGCCGAAGGTCGTCCCACCACCCGAAGGATTGGCGAGGGACGACATACTTGACCCACTGTAGCCACCATCAAGAGCGGAGTTCGTACCTGTCTGGGCCATGTAAGTTCCAGAGTCATAGTACTGTCCCATAGTGTCGCCGGTGTTTACCATGTCGGCGGAGGTGCCTGTTAGATCCGCCCCACCAAGATAAGCTCCGCCAAGAGCCGCACCCCCAATCAGGGCAGCATCTCCTATCCCACTATAAGTCATGTTACCCGCATTGCCGACAAAACCTCCAATACCTGCATCAGTCATCACATTTCCTGAACCCCCAGTTACACGACTGATGGCATTCCCCCCGGCCATTATAGGGTCTGTAATCGTTCCGATAGTGTTCTGCATATTAATCCCTTGCGGATTAATACCCAAGGCATTACCAGCTTGTGATAACGTACTATTCCCGCTCTGTGTCGGATTATCCACATTAGGGATAATCGGCCCCGAAGGGATAGAAGAACCAGGGTCAGTCCAGAAACTCATACCAATCTCCTTAAGACATTATACCGTTTGCGACAAGTGCCGCACGTATGTTATTCAGCAACGTAACGATTGCGTTAGCTTGTGCGGCTGACGTGTAACCGTATACACTCAATGCCGCTCCTGTTGTCACGACTGCCCCACCGGAGGCATACGCCGTTTGCACCACCGCTCCATTACAACCAAAGGCACCACTGGCTTTTACTGTTGTTGCTGTCAGGGCTTGTATAGCCGAGGCTCCTGAGCAGGTGAAACTGGTTGCGCCAAGAGTGGTAAACCCCCCTGCGGCCGGAGCAATTCCCCCGATACTCGGAGGGCTTGCAAATAGATCTGTGAACCCTGTACCTGTTACTGCACCTGACACCGCGAGAGTAGTAAACGTTCCTGGTGTCGCCCCACCGGTAGCCGTACTAATAAACTGCGCTACAGACAGAAACCAATCTAACCACATTGAATTAAACACAGCCTTTCCATCAGGCCCTTCAATCATAGGGGAGGTGTATGTTGGTGGTGGTTGGAAGGTAGCCATTATAAACTCCCCACAAGGATATGAGCCTCTAACGCCTTCAACCGCAAAGGTGTATTCGCAAGATGCCGCACGTGATGAGCCCTTCTTTTAAAAGTTCCCATGTTATCTATATAAGGTGCCTCCAAACCCAAGTCCACTGTTACTGGATTCGACCAAGCTTGTGGATTATAATCTCTATCATTTGTACGGACTGTCACAAGACTCCCCACCGTCTGATCCCCGATTACATAAAGTTTATTAACCGTCTTCCCTTGCTTTGTTCCACCATCCCAGTTCGGTGTGTAGACTTCAACGGCGAAAGGAGTTCCTGCGTCACCATAAGCTGTGTTAGAGAGTGTGTATAGGTTCCCGTCTGAAGCATCCTGCAAAACAACTTGTTGGGCAGAGTTAAAAGTTGACGATACTATAGAAAGATATGCCGCAGTTGGATCTGCCCATTGATACCATTCTTGCATCTTATCATCAAACACAAGAGTGACTCCGGAGTTCGGAAAACTCAGCCCATAAAATTTATGTCCATCCTGCTTTGCCACCCAAGAGTATACAACACTGTAGTCAACCGACTGCAGTATACGTTCGATAGGTGGCGTAGAAATTACAGTGGCACTCAGTGACTCCATCTTCATCACGCCGACAGAACCCGCACGGGTTGCGCTGACCCAATATAGCGCACCATCCATATCCTGAACCGTATCGGCATGGCGGCATCCGTAGTTAATCTTTGAACCTTGTACAGGGGCTAGTGCACTTATAGGGGTTAGTCCACTTCCAGTCGCGTTACTCGCATCATAGAATACCTCGATACTCCACTGCTTAAGTGCAATTACGTATACCAACTGTTTAGCCATACAGACGCCTGCATCAGGTTCAATTTGCGCTTTAATAAGGTTAAAGGGGTTCCAAGTGGTCAAATCGTCTACATCAGACCCCCAGATATTAGCTCCCGTATCCATAACATACATAACACTGTTAAGGAAGGCACTACCTTTAACAAGTTTATTTGGGGAGAACGTTGGTGGACTGGGTACGGCCGTGAGACCCACAGTTGTGTTGTAATAGTACATAGTGACGCCGTTCTGGAGAAACAGGCTTGGCGTCCCGCCTAAGGTAGCTCCAAACGTATATACACCGTTAGTGGAATCAACATACCCAGTCAATGCCACCCCATTTTTATATACAACACCAACTACAACTTGATAAAGATCCCCCAGCCAATTACAAACACCATGTCCCGCACCGACAGCCCCACTGGACAGTATAACAAGACCCGGGCGCTTTACAACCCAGATCTCCCCATCAGCCTCCTTCTCAATATAAGCATTTATGAGTTTTGAGTCGAAGCTAGTCGAGCTCCCACGGTTAGTGGGAACTGCAACCAAAGGTATCCGAGGGTTCGGACCGTCTGGGTTCGACTGTTGCCCCTGTCCTTGTGCCATATCAGTGTCCCAACAATTTCGAAGGAATGTCTTTCGCAAACTCTACAACAATACCCACAACAGCCATTACAGCAGTTCCCACAAGAATAAAACCTAACATCATTTTCATGAAGGCATCCTTAATCCCTTTCCAATCATTATACATCTCCAACAAATTCTTATGCGCATTGTAATGATCCTCAGGGGCAATATAAAAGTCGGTATGATCTTCCAGACTCTTCTGTGGGCGTTCCCGTAACCGTATAGCAATCTTCTCAATCTCTGCATCTGTTAGTGCCATTTCAATAGCCTCCTGAAAATGTGTTGGTAGACTGCCCCATTCGAGCATCAGGAACAAAGGTGACATTGGCATCCTCCGTGTCCCAATCTTCAAGGGCGACTCGATACGCTTGGGCGCGTGCTTCGCATCGTGCAACTATCTCTTGAGGCTGTCCGGTAGAGAGGTCGTCGGCAAGTGCCCAACGAAGGAACATTGCCCACTCTAAAGGGAAGTTTGCATTATCTGTAAGGCCGGAGAATTGGGTGACTTGGTTTCGAAGTAAGACGTGGGCAGTCCCTGTCGCCGCCGTTACATCCGGTGTGAGCCAGAAAGATACTTTCATAGCAAGCTGTTGTTTATCCACAAAGTAAGAATTAATCGCACCTTGGGTTACTGTTGTCGAAAGGCGCAACCACTCTTCCCATGACAGAACATTCAGGGGGGTCTTTATATTCTGCGCCGACAGCCAATAGCCTTGCATGATCTTAATCGGCTTAACTATGTTGACATTGCCAGCTGGATTAAATGTATAAGTATTCTGCCCCGCTACCAACGTCACAGGTGTATCAGACACTAGCCAGAGTTTCTGACCTTGTGTCTGCTCAAAGTTGATAATATCATTCAGCCGCATCATACCTTCAGCTAGCTGCTCACTCGAAGGGTCACTTTGTTTTCCGACGATGCCTGCGTCCATATAGCCATATCGAATGATGCGATCGGCTTGCATGTAGGATAAAGCCATCGTCATGTTAAACTCCTTGCTTGATGCAGTCTAGCAAAAGTGTCCAATGGAGAACGGCACCAGATAACCAACCCTGTGTAGATACTTGAATGTTCCCTGTGTACCCTGCATTATTAGGATTGTTGCGACCGCCGAACCAGCCGAAGTCTAGACGACCACGACCAGCGAGGGATGCAATGAGACTTGTCCCAGCTGTGTCATGCCACCACAGCATGACGGCGCATGTGTCCTGAATAGCGAACTGAATAGTATCCAGACGCAAGTTTGTTGGTACGGGAGTAAGACCACTGATCGTTGTGATATCCGCTTGCGCGTAATCACTCGTGTCCAAAATCCCTGTAACCTCAATCAGAACATTCCTCGCCCCGTCATGGACAACAGTACTGATAACTGAGTTCGCCATGATTAACGCTCCTGAGCTGCGTAGAAGAAGTCCGCTGTGATTGTGGTAGAAGCGCCGGCGCCCGACTGCATAGCCAGCGTGGGGGAGAGCGCAACTGTCGGCAGACTTGTCGGTGTGAAGCGGGCAATCGGGCCTGTAGGGCCTGTGTTTTGATTCAGCACTTGACCGACAAGACCTGCCCCCAAGTAGCACAGTACGTCCCCGTATGCAGCACCATTAACTGATCGTGCATTATAAACCATTGCAATGTCAATGTCTGTGGCAGCTGTGTAGCCGGAAACACTGTCGGCAACAACGACAGAACCGACGGAGGAACTGGCAACGATCATTTGGAACGTCCAGGCTGTTCCGGCGTTCGTCCGCGTCGCTACCAGGCCATTCACAATCGTGGCAGGTGTGGTTGTTTCTTGAATCAATCCAATTTGCAGTACAGGGGCAGAAGCACTAGCGGCCTGCAGCCGTGCAAGGAAGGCGGTCTTTTTAGCCCCTGTCATAATGTAGGAAGCCGCTGCAGATTGTATTTCTGCAATGTCCGATGCAAGTGGTGCGGAAGAGTTTGTGGTGAAAAGAATCCGTCCACCAGTGCCGCCCTGCACAGCTGCCACAGAACCATTACCCGTAACAGTGACTGTATAGTGAGCCCCATCATAGGGAAGGAAATCATCCCAAGTGGTTGCGTAAAAGAAAGGGTTTGGCTGACCAATCAACGCAAGGGGTTGATCGTTTGTATCTTGGGTAAAGCCGGAAGGAATCCGCATTGGGGAACTTGAAGCCATGATAAATCTCCTATAGTGGTATACACGTCAAATTGACAAGGATGCTTTGATGATACGTCCGTACAACGGGGGTGTTCTACGGGCGTATCACGAAAGCAGCTGAGTTACCCCAGCCACTCCCACAAACCTATTAAGGCCCGTTAGATCCGAACAAACCACGAGGATCAGTGCAACCCACTGAGAAGCGCATGTACATTGCTGCAAGTGCATTCTTGGTTGAGAAGTCATTATCTTGATCGAACGATGGACGCTCTCTCCAGAAGAATGTCATCCCATGTGGGCAGTTAGTTCTCACAAACCAAGCGTGCGGTGCTGTGAAGAACTGGTTGATGTGCACACCCTTAGGGAAAGCTCCGGTAGCCTTCAGCACGTTGATGTTGTTGCTCGAGCTGTTGGATTGCAGAACTGACTTCAGGATGCGAGTTGCGTTGAACCACTCTTGACGTGGTACATGCAAACTCTCGGCTTGAATTGCGATCAGATTCCCGCGGTCGGTTTGTGTACCCATGATCTGGATAGTCAAATCTTCCAAGGAAGCTTCTGCAAGGTCAGCTGCAGGGGATAGTACATTACTGTACGTACCGCCCGTTGCATTCACGTGGGAAGCTGATAGCAGCGCAACCCCGTCACCAGTTGTGAAGTATGTAGAAACAAACGCATTGTTGTACAGGAATGCAGCTACTGTATCAATCGTTTGATTCCCAGAGAACGCCAGAGCTTTCGCACGACGCTCGCTCACTTCTTTGTACAGCATGTCCTTCAGCTCTTCGTGGGTCACCGCATAGCCTAACGCATAAGCAACGTGCGTGTAGGTAGTGATGATACCCTGAATTTCCGAGTCCATCTGGATAGGTGCGCCCTGACCTTTGACCGGCATTAAACCGAAATCAGTAACTTGTACACCTTGTTCAAAAGCTTTTTCAGAATCCAAGACTTCGTAGCAAGGCAAATACTGCGGTGCATACTCTTCGTAGACCTGACCCCATGTTGCATAGATACCCGGCCATAATAGCTTCGGATGGGTACCTGTATTGATAACACCTGCTGGCATAATCTTCTCCTATTAGACGCCTGAGGCGCCAGTACCGTGCCCAAGCTCATGCACGTTGATTTGAACTAACCATTTCGCGTTTGCACCAAAAGCATTATCGGCGCGGCGAGATAGCCCCAAGAGACGCAGTGGCAATGTTGCGGTTGTCGCTGCTGGAGCGTCCGTCATACTTGCCAACTGCCAGCCGGATACATAGCCATTGTTAGCCCCCGAAACCATTACTTGGTTCTTGCCGCATTGTGCCGCTGCGAGTTGTGTTCCGTTTGCGTGCTCTTGAATTTCAAAGATCACGTTAGGATCATCAACCACCAGAGCGAACCATTCGGCAGGATCGTTGGCGGGACGGTAAATAATGTTCAGGTTATTCGGATTGAAAATGCCACCTTCCGCTATACCAAGCCCGACAATGACACCGCGAATTGCGCCAGTAGCTCCTGCGATTACAATACCCTGGATACCATTAGCATCCGAGGTTCCACTTGAGATAACAGGGTCGCCCACTGCAAGTGCTGTGCCGTAGCTGGCAGCAATTGAGTACACGTTGGCCTGTCCATTCCACACAGCTCCGTTCAGGTTTTTAACCGGAACGAGGCCAGCAGGACGATTTGAGTTAGCCATTTAGACCTCCAATTATTTTTTCTTACGAAAGAGTTCAGCCACGTTTTTCTTATGGCTGTTCGGAATGTAACCTTCTTCTATCTGATTGTCGCCGCGAAGGTTCGCTGCAACTTCGTCATTGAGTACCGCAAGTTTGGCTTGGTCGCTTTCCCAGTCACTCTCGGGAAGCTTCATCAGGTAAAGTCGTGTGGCTTCGCCATCCGCACCAGTGTCGCCTCCGGCAACAAGACTAACTCGAGACCCCATATCGGAATTGCCGCTTGCGCTGGCATCACCACCAAGGTCAAAATTATTTACATCTGCCTCATCATCTTCCACAAAGGTGTAGCCAGCTTTTTGCGCTTGTGCTAACCGTGCTGGTGTACCCAGCATCCAGTGGAGATGGTATCCAGGAATCTCCGGTACGGCCAAACGAAGTTGGGGTACTGACATAGGGATACGTGTCTTGTCTTTTACTTTCTTTTCCGGTGCGTTGGAAGGATTCTTGTTTGCTAAGTTGTCTAAAAGATTTGCGTTCATACTATTCTCCTAAGACCATCTTGGCGTAGTAGTTCCGCCATTCGGCCTGTGTCTTGTAAAGTTTACCTTCACCAATAAATTTTTTCCCCTCAGTATCGCAGACCTTCTTCGCATCTGCGTCGAGGTCAGCATAGGTCGGGTCTTTGGAACCGCCACCACCTTGACTTCCGGTGTGATTGCCGGAGCCGACTTTCTGCGTACCAGTCCCACCATTCAGACGATAAGCTAGTTCCGCATCCACTTTGTCGTAGAAAGCTTTCCCAACCAAGGCATCATTGTCCGGCTCGGCTCGCAGGGCATTCGCGATCGACAGGGCGAGTGATGTTTTCCGCTTATCATTTCCGTACCAACCATTTGCATCAGCCCAAGACTTCGCAGCTGGATCAACCGCTTGAACAGGTGGAACAATAACCGGAGGGACAACGACTTCGGGCTTCTCCAGCGCTGCATTAGTCTGATTCAGCTTCTCAAACAAATCCACTTCCAGATCGGTGTCACCGTCGCGCTTGGCTTGTTTAATCTCATCCAAGATCTGCTTCCGCGCCGCCTCTACCTTTTGTTTCGTAGTCTGGTTGTGGAGTTCTTGTAAATCCTTAATCGACTGTTGAGTCTCCGCAAACAAATTAGCCAGTCGTTTATTTTCCGCCGCCATGTCAGACATTTGTTGTTGCAACTCTTTATTCTTCTTTTGTACGATTGGAAGAACTGTATGACCACGTTCTACAAAGGTACTTGCATCAACCCACCGAGCTTGATCCCCCCGGAACTCTTCGCTCGGAACCCAGCCCATACTACGGGCTTCTTGCTCAATCGCTTCAGGCATTTGACACCTCCTCTACTATCTCCATGAATATATCTCGATCGTTGATAGCGCGATACATTACACCATCAGCCGTTCCTTTTACAATTGTACCTGCCATGCGGGAGATTAAAACTTTATCCCCCACCTTTGCGCGGGGTGGTTCGTCCGGCCAGCAAGCCGGGCCAATCGCTACAACCGTTGCGCGGGTATCCAACATCTGAAGCCGCTCGTTCACCGCATCAGGCATCACAATCAGAGAGTTCTTCTTCTCCGGTTCATACGGCTTAACTAACACCGCTCTTCCCAGTGGTTGTAATCCACTAGCGTTCTTCTGGTTCTCGTTGCTTTGGCTCATATCCTAACTCCATACAAAATGTTTCATAATCAAGGTTCATAACATCATGAACCGCTTCACAGCGTCCTATAGCTTTCGCATTTAGAATCGCCGTACCAAACTGGCTTACATCAGTATAACAGCCTGACATCCACCGTTCTTTCTCTTCTTCAATCCATTGGGGAAGCAGGCGCTTGAGAAGAATCTGCGTTATCCGATTCTCCAGCCACCCCGCGAACTCCTCCTCCTCCGGCATCCTGTCTAGCAGCGTCATAATCCATTCCTTTCAACATTGTCTCGGCTTGTTGCGTTAGTATATCATTGTGAGTCTTGAGGGCGCCGATGGCAGCTTCAAAGGCTGCAATCTGATGGCCAGCTCTCACCCCACCGGCTTGCTCAATTTCAAGCGTAGCTTTCGCCATGAGTTCAACAATCTTAGCTTGGTTCAACTTCTCTTGCGTTTGTAACTGTACGACGAACTTCATTTGCTCAAACTTGATTTTCTGCTGAGCGATCTCAGACTTCATTTGCTCGACCTGAATCTTCGGATTAGGTAGCGGCCCAGTCTTCTTAATCCCTGGATAGATAATGTCAATCCCGTCTACGTGTAGAGTTTTCAGCCATTGCCGCTCAACCTGTTCGTGATCGTACCCAGGTGTTGTCATGGCAGCTTGCTTAACCATTGTAGCAATCTGATGTCGCATAAGCTCCGACACGACATTCGGATCAGCCGCTGGCATTATGTTGTAAGGCGGGGCTGCGAGGTAGTCACGGCGTTGTACAGTAACTTTACCATCACCGAAAGTTACGGGCTCCGGTGACATATTCAGTGCGTTCAAGATGTAGAGTTTCGCAAGCTCTTCCTGCATGGATGACCAGACACGTTTGAAGATAGCTTTGTAGATCTTCATCCCTTGTTCGACAAGGGTTTGTGTAGTGCCGGCAGGAGTGTTCTGCCCGGGGTTTTCCCCTACTTGTGTTTCCGTTGTTCCTGATATACGACCTGTGAAAGTAATCAGGAGGTTAAGTAGTTGGAACAATACTGTAGAAGGCTCCCGAACCGGAAGGGGGAAGATGGATTTCTTTAGGTCATCCCCCGCCACATCCACTGTCTTCCACTCGAGCGGGGCGAATGTATACTGACCTCCCCGCATCTTCGCACCACGTGTGAGGAAACCCCCCGCACTATTTGACATTGTACCGGCATCCGTCAGCTGATTGATAATCGTATTCGTAGCCTCATTTAAAGGCCCGAGAAGCACACCAAAGCCAAGGCCATAAGCAGAACCATCGGGAGATGGGATGAAATGGTATCCTGTGAAATACTCCGTAGGGCGAATCTTAATAACACGCCCATCTGATAACCGATCCACACCGCCCCACTCAAAACGAGTAACCAAACGAAGGAGAGTATGAGAGCTTTCTTCAATTGTTGCGATATAAGGTTCACGATAACCGTCACCATCTAAGTCTAACCAACAGTGTTGTTCGAGTGTACGGAAGGGGGTATCCTCATCCGATTGGGGTACTGGAGCAGTTTTCCCTGTGCGGGCATCCTCCTGCGTTTGATGCTGACTGGTCGGGATAGTTGCGTTCTGTTCGTACCAAGCATCCTTGAGTACATTACGGAACACACCAGACATACAACTCTCATACATATCATTGCGGTAGACAGGTATAACATGAGTCTTACGAACAGCTGTTTCAACTGACTTAGCATAGTAATCCATAACAAGATCGTGGGCGAGAACAAGCTCACTCTTGTTAGTAAATTCAGACGGTTTGTGGAAGGTCTTGATAAAGGCACTTCCGATAATAGGGAGGACAAGAAGAAGGCGGTCATGCTGTTCTTCCCAAGCACGATCCTCATACCCGACTTGATAACTCATGTGGGCGGAGATACGGTCGCCACGAGCCTTTGCCTCGCCTGTAGGATCGTTCCCAGAGGGGCGGTATTTCACAAGGTCAGGGCCTTGCAGCAACGCTGGGAAGGCTTGGGAATGGAACTGCAAGGCGGCTATTGTGACAAGGGGAAAGGCGATGTTGGAAGCATTCGGCCACGGGAATGACTTACTCGATGTTATCTGGAGGGCGAGGTTCATCGCGGCATCTGTACGACGCTCCCACTTCACACGGGATTGTTTATCCCTCTGATAGCCTTCCCAAACATGTTCGCCAAGAGCTTGCAAATCCTCCACAGGGAATAAGTCTGTGAGGTTTGGCTTGAGTGTGAACTCTTTTGTTAGGCGAATTGTTTTACTTAATCTGAGCATAACATCCTTGCATGATTGGCAAACCAGTAGGGCACTTGTGGATCTTTGTGGTACGCATAGCTATCAGCGTAACCCCAACCGCATAACGAATAACAAGTAACAAATGATTCGGACTTCTTACAACCTGTCTACCAGAGAGGGAGTTGTCGCCCCCGGCCGCTTTTTCAAACTACAAATCCGAGGAAACCAAAAAGGCCTTAAAGTCAAAACCCCCTGAAGGGCGTTGCTAGTAGCCCGTTACCTGATTCCTACCATGCGACTCCCGTGGATCACTCCGCTTAAACTCTTGTTCATCTTCCCCATCGAAGTCTTCATCTTCCACATCCGCTACCGTATCGAAGCCTTTAACCAAGAGGGCGGTGGAATCGAATTCGTCATCCTGCACCGCGTCCGAAGTTCCTGTGAAACGAAGGACAATCCCTTCATACACCCCGTACCATGAGGCATCTTTGTCATACCGCATACCACCAGCGCGGGAACGTCTTTGAAACGGGCGACCTCTGGTTGCTTTATCGCTCACTGGATTAATCGTTACGCAGTTCAACCAGACACCGCGCTCCCGCATCTCCTTCTTCAGGGTCGGCCACATCGACTTCCAGATAACCCCGTCCTCGACAAACCAGTATTCGGGAGCCCACTTAGCTTCAATCTCGAACATCACTTCCAACCATTCGAGGGTGTCCCAGCGGTCAGCCCGTTGATCGACCACATGAATGAGGTTGCTCGAATCTTTCCCCCCGACTGTGAAGGAGGTCTTGTTCGCCTTATCCCGCTTACTCACAGCGAAGTCACAACCAACTGCCATTACCTTTGAAACCTTGTGATCCCTGTCATCCATCGGCAGGAGGTCATCTTTCCGAATATATGCTTCCGAGTTGTCGAAAGGGTCATTCAAGTACTCTTGCGAATAACCTGCGGGGTCGCCTTGGGCAATGAACCCTTGCCGAACCGTCTTCAACCTCTCTTCACTCCACATCTCTGGCCACAGGATGTTTGAGAAATCGTCGAAGGCTTCGTGCGCCTTGTACAACCGCGAGACCCATGTAGGATCTTTCATTATGCGGGCGAGCATAGCATCTTCGTGAAGAATCGTACCGTGCCACCGAATCTTACAGCCCCGACGACCTAAGGGCAACAGGGCTCGCATAACCCACTTCCGAAACTTGCTCCGCCGATCTACGTTCTCAACCTGCTCGTCCTCTTCCATATCGTCGCAGATGATGAGGCCAGGTCGTCTACCATTCCACTTAAGGCCGCGTAACTTTTGGCCTGCGCCACGAGCAATCAGACGGAACTCGTAAGGGTGCGTCTCCCCCTTCTGCATGTGACATCGAACTATAATCTCCCCTTTTGAGTCCACAAGAAACTTGTCGATGAGGAAGGCTGCCCGTAGTTCGTCGTTGTCCCGTAGTTCCTTTGCGATGTCTCCAAGGTGTCCGAGGCTTAACTCCTCCGTCGCACTCACCAGTAGGACGTGGGGTTCTACGCGGAAAAGGACATTCGCAAGACTGTAATCATGTGTCAGTGCCGTACTCTTTGCGTGACCTCGCGGAGCTGCCACGCCAACCATCAGATGCTCCGCACAATACAGTTGCCACCATTCACGATGGCAGGTCGGAGTTGGCTGCACATCATCATACATGGGGGAGAGGTAGGTTCCCGCAAAGCCCTCAAGCAACTCCCATGTTAGGTTAACCGTCACAAGAAAGTCTTCTCCGCGAATACGCTCGGGGAGATCTTACGATCCAGTATCCATCGAAAGGCAGTGAGGGCTCCTAGGATAAACTGCAGATGTCCGGTAGCCTCGACACCCTGACGACGTTCATCCAAACGCTTCACCTCGTCGAGGATAGTTTTATCCCAGATTTCTATTGTAATCATACTGCCCCCGATTCTACGGCGAGTAGGCCGAATAGTTGGAAGGTCAAACCGGACGATGTCACCATAGTACACATGACTTGATAGACAACTCCGGCGACACCTCCCATTAATTTCTGTGTAACCTGTGTTCCCGAATTACTTGGCCCCCCGTATACCATTGCATTAGGAACAGGATCTACACCACTGTAGACTGTCACGGCAACAGAGGAACCGAAAATTGTGTCAGAAACCCCCATCCGACTTACGAAGTCAAATACATACGGTAGAGTCTCCCCCACAAGTTTCGGCTGGAACTGAATCCGACTCATCCAGGCTGCCCTGCCATCGCAGCGTGTTGACGGACGGCTTCCGCCCCTTTCGGCTCAAACTGTTCCTTCAGTGGGTTGACACCGAGAAGGGAACGATCTTGCAACTTCCCTCCATCGGGGGGGCAAGAGCCAACTCGTGGCATTACCTTCCCGCCGTGTGTTTTTTTACTGGACGACTTCGACATTGCATTCTCCTAATAGTTGGGTCGAGGGGCGCAGCGCAGGGATGGAAGATCCCCCGTAGGCTTGCCCCCGCAATTGCACTAACCTCTCAGCCAGATTCTCAATATGCCCTGCATTGATAACGGTTGTCTGTGGAGCTTGATTCCCCCCCATCCCAATTGCTTTCGCACCGAGTTCCAACGCCCGAAGTGCCACAGCATCCGACACACTGCTTGCCGGCTTCCCCAGCTTCTCCATCAGCACATCGAGACTTCTCGACACGAGGGCTTTCATTCGTTCCTCCAGCGTCGCCCGAATCGCGGGGTCAACCAGCTCTTCTTTCCGCATCTCGAGCCGTTCACGAAACGCATCACTCGTAAAGATGATCGAGACCCACGGAGCGGTGTAGCCAAAGTGCGCCGCGATCTGGTTCTGCGAGATCCAGGGGTTCTCTATAATCAGATCAATCATACCGTCGTGGGTATAGCGCACCTTCTGTATCGAAGGCTTGGTTGAAGTGGCGAGTGTGTCGGCGGCAGAGTTCATGGGCGCATTATAAAGGAATGGGGGAATGTGTCAAGCGGTTTTTTCGTGTGGGGAATCAATGGGTTATAAACAGGCCGGGGAACAAATGGGTTCTGCGGACGTACTATCTAAAGTGCCGCAAAAATAATTGAGTGCGTTTAGTAGATACCCTCCGCGCGCACTTTTCCCCCCACCCACCCTTTTCTCGCGTGCGCGCGCTTGCGTGTACGGGCGTAGGTGTACGCGGGGGCGGGCAGGTGCGCAGGCGTGGTTATATCTACGCGCGTGGGTGTATGCGGGCAGGCGTATTGGGTGCGCGCGCTTCTTCATTGCGGATTATCCGGAGGGGAAATATTAGAGAATGCTAATGGAGTGACGCAATTTGCGGCACATGTGACAATTTACGGCACATTATGCAAGATGTGTGCCTGACGTGGATGCGGCGGTCGGGGTGGTGTAACCTGTTGATTCAAAACGGAATTCGCAAATTGTTCGGGGTGAAACGACTTTCAGGCACGGTGGTTGCATGGTAGAGGGCACGGCAGGGCAATCGTGCAATGCCGATAACGGAACACCACACAATGGAGGCTCACA
>Ga0182030_10012880_pt1 | contig 16707 bp, 15 predicted proteins | sample 812S3MmetaG_FD_121299 | JGI IMG/M metagenome (GOLD analysis project Ga0182030, IMG submission 121299) | Permafrost microbial communities from Stordalen Mire, Sweden - 812S3M metaG (Illumina Assembly) | ecosystem: Environmental > Terrestrial > Soil > Wetlands > Permafrost | place: Sweden...
AACTGTCTTCTCGTTTGGATACTTATATACTAGAGTGAGTCGGAGACTGCGTAGTAACCGAGGATCGCACTAGCTATAGCTACAGACATATAGCTACAGACATATAAACATCCCATCGAAGGCCAGGTGGGATGGCCCATTCCCCTGCTTATAAAATAACGAGACTAACTTCGTATCACGTGTATATAAACAAACAGAATCTAAAAATAACTTCGGAAGAATCTTGGTCACAAGGAGACCAAAATAGGATTTGTACTTAGAAATAAGATAAGGAAAGTGTAACCAAGTATTAGTAGAGTCAAAAATTAGTCTCTTTGGGAGCAGCTAAAATGGCCTTTTAGCGCATGCGCAGGCTAACTCTGCTGGATACTTACCGTATAATCTGACCTTACTTGCGATCTTGGCACTGCTACTAGGGACTGTTTCAGGCCTAGCTTTAAAGAAATTTTGGTGGTGAAATTTGTTTAAGCTTTTTTACTAGTATAGAAAGAGATTTTGCTAGAGCTTTTCCAGTAATAAGTGGACTTCACTAAGCCTAAAATGGTCATTAGCGGCGGTGCCAAGATCGCAAATAAGGTCATATTATACAGTACCTACCTAGGTTATTTAAGCCGAGTTTAGGCTAAGTTTAGGCCGTGCTCAGGTATACTCAGGAAGGCTTACCCTCGGCTCGGGTTAGAGCGGCAGCTGCTCACGTCCAAAGACTAGAATAGAACCAGCGAAAACAAAAGAGTTGAGTCTGACTTACCTATGTGGTAGACAACCGAAAATTTCCCATTGATTCGAAGGTTATTATATGATCCATCCATGCGGACCGTGAAGGCAGGAAAGTTGAATGCAAATCTAAAGAGTTCATTGTTGAGAATATTGCTCTGGGTACACAATGTGGTTGGTGGAATATATTTTCACCCAAGGTATTTTGCGGAAGGATTTGGTATTACTGTGGCTTAACCCCTTGACACGCCGCTTTACGGCAACGAATACCTTATGTAACATCTGAGAGAAAATTAGGGTGATTTTCTAGTCATTCAAAATGGCAGTCAGACATTGTTTCGTTGATTTAAGTATTTTTCTACGGCTGTAGGATTAGGAAGAAACTCTTATCCACCTAACAGACAGACCACTCGCCTCCAAGATTTAGGAATTCAATAGAATTGACAGTATTCCGCGATAGAACATTTACACCATTTATTTTTCAAGACAATAATGTATGCGGTGTTACCAAGAGTTCAGCATAGTATCACCAACCATAGTCGCCTAAATCATTGTCACGAAGGACTCAAATGTATAGTGTGTAAAAGGTCTGAATTGCTAGTCTATGGAAATCAAGGGCCTTTTATATCCCTATATCCCTTCTAGGCCTACCTAGGTAGTTAGCGCGACTAGCACATGATCTAAAGTCACATGTATACGCTAAGCCTAAACGGGTGCCTCGGCGATTCTACAGCCGAAGGGCCTATAGTACTCTTGTACAATATCTATCGTAACAATCATGCGGTCTATCGACGGGAAAGAGACCACTCTTATCTCAGCATTATCAAACATTCCAAGTCTGCATCAATGTCCCGCAAACAGACCAACAGTTGTAAGAGAGGACGGCCAAAAGCTGATTCTCAAAGAGAAAAATCCATAACCGATTTTCCCCAAGTTCATTGCACCTGACAGCTGTGATGCGTAGGTGAAGCATATACTCTATCTCTCCCCTTAGCTAATCTTGGTAGAGGCTAGCAAACACGGGAAAATAACCTACCTCGGCGTGATTACTCTGTAGAGCCTTCTTTCATCTCGGCAATGCTACGAAATGAATAATCCTTTCGACTCCCAGGCCGGTACGTTGATGGATGTTGCGGCTTACCCACTGCCCATTCGATCAAAGACATACCAATAGCAGATCCCATCGGCGGGGGGAGTCCGATGGCCTTTTTCAGAACTTCATCGGCAGCTGCTTTTGGAATGTGTCTTGAAATGAGTCCCTGAGACGTCCGCCGAATGCTTGATTCAAAATATCTGGTGTTCAACCTTATCAGTCCGCCTTTGTCGATTCCGTGTGACTCCATAATCGCTGTCAAGTTTGCACGGAGCTGGGAAAACACAGGTGAAATCTGTTCGAAGTGTAGCGAACATGTGCCATAAGTGTCGGGGGTTTTGACTGGTCCGCTGAACTCGACCGGGAAGATGTAAGTACTCAAGCCTAATCTCGTAAGTTCCCTGTCGAGAAGGTCATAATGGCGGAGGGGGATTCGTTCAAACATGGACACTCTGTGAGGTACGCTCCAAATTATCTTCCTCCTTCCAGTTTTATCATGGAAGCAAACTTGGAATTTGTCAAGTTGTATCCTCAAGGTCGTCCCGTAATTAAGAAATATTCCCAGGGATCTTGCCGACATTCTTTCTATCCCTGTATGTCCCTTTCAACGAGTTCGTCAACGGTGCTACCTTCGTGGGTAAGAAAATATATAAACCTACAAGGGAAAATTAGCTGTAATATTCTGTAGTGCGTTGTGATAAAGTGCATACCGAATGTTGATAATGCTGGTGATGAGAGGACATTGTAAATTTCGACGATCCAAGATTAAAAGAGGCGTTTGTACGACATCATCTGAGATACTTCCCATGCTACTTTAAAGAGGACGTCTCAAACCTCCATTTTATGGCTGGTGAAGCCGATTCAATCAACTGAACTGACTGACAGAATTGTATTTCTATGAAATGGAGGTCTTTTATCTCGATGGCTTGTCCTTCTTAGCTCAGCCTGATGGAAATTGTTAAATCTGCATTTGAATCAGTCCAAGAGCCACAATAAGGCACCTAAGCAATATGTGTAAAGTGGAACCCAGGCGAAGAAGTCAAGTGCTTACCTATGGAATTGGAGATAGAAGGCAGAGATAAGGACATGATCAATCACAAGAATCGTTGAACGGATTTTGCACCAATGAAAACTTTGTAATTATCAATTCTCGAGCCCAAACTTCCATAAAAAACCTGTTGTTCATCATTCTTCCATTGTGAACACGAGGGGCGCAAACATTAGAAACAAGGAAAACTAAAGTACAAAGCAATACAGACCATTCATCCGCACCCCTAAATCCTTAGGCCACGCAACAGCATGAGCGAGAAGCAATGTTAGTGGCTGGAAGATACTCTATGCTTTCAGTATGTCCAAAAGTTACAGCCTGCTGCGCCGGGATTCTTTTTGAGACCAGCGAAGGCTATGCAGCCATCCTCTCCAGCGACGCGGGTGGAGTTCGAAGTCTTTGCAAAGATCTGATGCGTTGCACCCCGGTCTTTCATGTAATCTGGGACGTTAGAACAAGCCAGAAAGCCACCTTAAATAAACAGAACGTTAGTATAAGATCCATACCAGCAAATACGCGTAAGAAAGATAAAGAAAGTTGATACAAACCAACACCAGTTTGAGGTTCCTTCCAAGAGAGCGATTTGCCGTCCGGAGAATCCTCAAATCCTTTGCCATAGGTATATGCGGCCAAGGGTGGAGACGAGTGAGCCGTGTCATATTGAATTCCGCCATCATAAGTAACATATACGGTCTGGATCCACTTGCCATCCTGTGTGCGCAGTTAGCGATGCGGACTGCAGCGGCAAGCGAGCCAACAGAATAACGTACTTCAAGATACGGGAGGTCCAACGACGTTGCACTGCATTTACCCTCGTTGTTGGTCTTGTATTGCCATGGAGTCTGGGTGCAGGGACCATCAAGTCCAAGGTAGAAACCATTGGCGCAAGCATTGAGAGTCTTGCCATCCAAACAAGACCCTCCAACAGAAAGAGTATATGATGCGACGGCGAGGCCGACGTTGATGGCAAACGCAAGAGCCCTAAGAAGAGGAGCCATGATCCGCAAATATATCCCAAGGACGATGCCGCAGTTTGCCCCTCAACGACGATGAAGTTCCGGATCGAGAATGAGACCGAGCGATGCTCAAGTAATGAATAAATGATAATCGCCAATAGAATGAAAACCAAACACTGAATTGACGAAACGGGTGCTGAATGATGGATGGAGCGATATATGAAAGACTGATGGATGATGAAAGAGAAAGAACTTCGAAGAAACGGAACCTTTATCGGCGAGAACATAGATGTTCGCTCCTGCCTTGCAATAGGGGAATTTTGAATAGGGCAACGGGGGAACGCGGCAACACCGCACTTGCGGACCTTCGCCACTTCCGAGTTTAGGAGACGAATTTGGGAGAGCAGAAAGGAATTTGAATGCTTGAGGCATATACTCTCTGGGATGAAGTCGTGGTAAGTATTCTTGGGGAAATAAGCGAGATTTACCCCTGAATGATGAAGAGAGGCCAGTAACAACGAAGAACAGCATGTGATGATGTGGGCATCACATCTAAGACACTGAAATATTGGGCGGGAAGCTTGGTATCATTATTCTACCTATTCACCATCGCCCTCCATGAGATGATCTTTTAATCCCTTCTTAGTAACATTCATCGCCCTCGCAATATCCGCTTCCTCCTCCCTCAATCGACCCTTACCAAACTCTAGGTTCCTCTTCTGCTTCCGCTTCTCTTCGGCAACTTGTTTCTCTCGATCGTCCAATGCTTTTTGCCTCCTTGCTTTATTCTCCCTTTTCTTGATCGCTTCTTCGCTCTCTTCTTCGTTGGCGATTTCGGGAGGTGGAGGTAATGTCGATATGTATGCTTCGATCCAGGGATCTCGGATTGAGGTATCGAGAGATATGTATCGAATATCTGCAAGGACTGTGGGGGGGAGATGCGATACTAGAGTAGTGATATTCAGTAGTGATAGAGGCTGTGCCTTCAGAAGTGCCGACAAGTCGGACTTTAGAATTGATTGTGGAAGCTGAAGACGCTTGATATGATCTCTGTAGAACTTCTCGCGGTCCTTGTCCCCAAGACTCGTATCCCGCATTTCTGCTTCTTTCTTGTATTTTCGCTTGAACTCTGGCCAGTATAATTTCGGGTTCGCATGCTTCTGTAGAAATGATAGGTATGGTATTCGAGGATCTTTCTTCTCTTCCTTCGCTCGGAGTTCCTTTAATTGCTTCATCTTCTCCCGTGACCATTCGTCCCATACCTCCTTTCGTGCCTTCATACTCGTAAGTGCGGTGTATCTTGTATCATCGACCAATTTCCCTTCCTCGACGAGCTTCTCCCAAGGACTGTAGGGATTGATTCTATAGTCGTTGAGTAAATCCTTAAAAAGTTCCACTGCATCTTCCTCGGATAATTCCAGGCCTTCCGCACCTTCCGGCCAATCCTCCATATGCCCATCATCATATTCGCCAGGATCCAATCCATATTCCTCGCCCATTGCAGCTAATTGAAAAGCAATATCATCCTCGTTGAACTCGACAGGTTCATCTGGCACTTCTTCCTCGGTTCGCTGCCGTTTCGAGGGATTCTCTTCATCCTCATCATCTGTGACCTCGACTTCCTCATACTCTGAGCTGTCCTCAGCCTGGTCTCCATTTGCTTGAGGCGCTTCCTCCAATGCGCCAGGTCTTTCAGCAGCTCCTGGGGCTTTCCCAGTCGACACAGGCTCTTTCTCCTTCTGTAAAGCCTCCGCCTTCTCCTTTATCCTCAACTGATCCAGCTGTAATATGCCATCCTTGAGCTTGTCCGGTATTCGCCAGTAACTCTGCTCCTTCTCCGCATTGTATACAAATCGTCTCCCAAGCTTCGTGTGTACCAAGACCCAAGGTTCGTGCCCAGGTATTGGATGTCGGCTCCTTGGTTTATCTGTAGGCTGAGGTCTCGAGTCCCATGGACGATCATGGCCTCCCCTGCCGCCTCGTCCTTGAAATCCTCCTCGGCCACCATTTTGAAATTGTGGTTGTTGTGGAAAGTTGTTGAAAGTCGGTCCAGCACTTGGTATTGAACTTCCAACAGCTTGGTATTGTAGGAAACTTTGAGATGGATCTGTAGGGGGAGGAGATACTACCGGCGCAGGAGCTGTGACTGGTCTGGTGTATGTTGATTGTTTCGTCGAGGCATTGTAGTAATAGGAATGGCCAGTTGGGGCCTTGTGCTCAGTCCATCCTTCTGGTAAAGGAGTGGATTTATGAGTAGACTTTAACATTGTCGGCGCATGGTAAGCCTTGAAGGGTTTGATGAAGCTGGAATGTAGAATAAAAATATTGTGAAGTCGTTGATGCCTCAAAAGAAACGAGGCTGCGAGCAAAATTTCAGGCCGCAACGCTAGCGACGCGGTGCTTCGTGCCTGGAGCTTTCTGGAGCTGTATTTCCAAGCGACAACGAGCTCTCTTTCCATCAAAACATTCGACGATTGAGGAAGACCTTCTACTCTATCCTCATCTCTTACAAATCCGTCGTCTTCATAGAACCAAGGAGTATCCGCAATCATGTCTAGGAGATATGATTCCAGGGTAAGCTTAAAGAAACCTCCTAGTCAACAGCAGCTAATAGCATCTACAGACTACAATCTTCTCCCCCGAGGGACGTCTATATCAAGTCGAATACGCTCTTGAGGCTATCTCTCATGCAGGAACGGCATTAGGTATATTGGCGAAAGATGGAATCGTTTTGGCGGCGGAGAGAAAGGTCACCAGCAAGCTCTTGGAGCAAGATACCTCTGCTGAGAAGCTTTACATTCTGAATGAGTATGCGCTCATTGCACCTTCTTTCGTGGCTCACGACTAATGAGATATGCAGCAACATGATATGCGCCGTTGCAGGAATGACTGCCGATGCCAACATCCTCATCAACTACGCCCGCCAAGCTGCCCAACGATACCTCCTTACTTACAACGAAGACATCCCCTGCGAGCAACTAGTACGAAGATTATGCGATCTCAAGCAAGGTTACACTCAACATGGTGGTCTACGTCCCTTCGGTGTCTCATTCATCTATGCCGGCTACGATCCACAAAGACAATTCCAACTTTACCAGAGTAACCCGAGTGGTAATTATGGCGGATGGAAGGCCACGAGTGTTGGTGCCAATAATGCCAGTGCGCAAAGTTTGTTGAAGCAGGACTACAAGGAAGATTGTGATTTGAAGGAGGCATGCGGTATGGCTGTGAAGGTTTTAAGCAAGACGATGGATTCGACGAAGTTGAGCAGCGAGAAGAGTACGTCACCCACTTTGGAAATCGTATGAACACTGCTGACCATCGTGATAGTTGAATTTGCTACTGTTGGAAAGACGAAGGATGGCAGAATCTACCACCACTTATGGGGCGCAGATGAGATTACAACGCTATTGAAGGAGCATGATTTGGCGAGGGATGAAACCGGAGCGGACGGGGATAAGATAATCGGCTAGAGATCTCTTTTCTAGGGTCATATCTCGGTTGTGTAACATTATAGAAAAGAACGAATCTTTTGCATTTGCCCTCCAGTGTGGTGGCATGGTCCATACGAACCTTGGCGCGTGTATCAGCCCTGTGTGGTGCATTATATTCTTCTTCGCTCTTTCGCTACATCGAAATCGCTGGAGCACATATGATCCCCAAGAGATGATTGAGCTACCGTAGGCGCTGCATACAATCCAAGATACTAGTGTTTTGTTTTTCTGTTTTTTTTTCTGAGTTGCTATACATTGGAGCACCTTTGCTGATTATGAAACGACAGATGATGTGAGGATGACTGGCTTTGGGAAATGATGATTTGGGTGTGGCTCGTATATTTCGGACTGGCAAATAAGGTCCAGCGGCGAGTGCCACTTGGCGGCTTATATGCATGTAAGTGTCAGATGGAGTTTGCCCGCCCGACGAGACCGATTTTCGGTATAGTCTGCTTCATGGCAGCCGTCTGTAGGGCTGAGTGACGTGCTCTCCTTGGCTTTTCCCAACCTGTGTGTGGCTACATAGGCTCCAACCTAGTGGTTGACCAATGGCATCTCCTCGATGCCGAAGTGTTCGGATTCTGAATCACACCTCACTCTCTCACCCTAGGTATGCAAGCATGACTCCATGCCTAGATGAACAGGCCCGTGTTTATGCCTTTTTTGAACGGTATCGCATTCTTTCTCAAGTTGGCAGTTGTTCGGTCTTTTCAATATAGGCAATGAAGAGTTTCGAATAATCCTATTCTCCTCTTAGTAGCGTTCCACAGTCAAATCTAGATGTCAAGTCTTTGAAGTCTTATTAAAATTATCTAGATGATATGGATAGATACAGCTAGTAGATTGGCCTAGAATTTCTAAAACTTGGTCGCTGTACTCTCTCGCGCATACTTTGACCTCAACTCTTGTTTCAACACCCCCACGTAGTTATGCAGCATGAGATTTATTATTGTAGTTCTCGATACGATTTATCATTGAAGTTCCAGGCCGTGCTTAAGCCCAGCCTTCTGTCCGAGTAATACGCCGAATACTGCCATATCAATGGTTGACAGTACGACCTCGTTAGCGCAACTGCTTGCGTATCCTTCAAGACTCATCAATACGCACGCAAAGGCTGAAGTTCAGTCTGATATCAGGAAACCGTTTCACTCCTGACGGGAGCCTTCACCGACCCATCTCAACTAATCATTACTAATAGAAGCTTGTCGTGATGAGGCGGTGTTATTTTGGCGCACAAGCTTGGTCTCTGATTTTTCTCTAACTGTCAGCCATGATGCGAGCTAGGGTTTGCGTATACCTTTTCCGCCTTCTGCGAAACCCCCATCAACGTAAAATAAAGATCTGATAGGCTAGGTTGAAACTTTATCCCGACATAGAAACTATTTTATCGTAATTCCACTCGTCGCCTCTCGTATCTCACACACTTCGCTGTTGTGTCTGTATAAAACATTCAATCAGTTGTTGGGGCTTCTGGATTCTGCCTGCAAAAGTGCGGCGGACACGATTTTGTTTCATGTGCAGTTCCACCACTACCAAGACCAGTAAGACTGCAATTTGCTGAGATACAGCTCTGCTTATTTTTTCAGCCCTTGAATTTTCTTATCGTAATCAGGATCACCGCTGGAGAAATCGCAGAACATGGTTCATGATCTCGGATCTGGGGGTCGAAGGTCCGCGAGAATAAAGCAGTGCCTGACCTCGGGAAAGACGTATCTTTTAGTCAGGTTACACGTAGATCAGGCTTTCCTAGCTGATGGTTCTGAAGTTTGTCATTCCAGTACAATATTAAGTTCTATACATTACTTTCGTTGATAGTTTCAAAATGGCTACACCAACGGTACAAAGTGCATCAAGCAGTATACCTTCAGAATCGGGAGCAGAAAGCATTCTTCCATATACGAAAGGACTCATAGGTGTCAATCTATGGATCAACAACGTGACTGGGTCAGTAAAACGCCCTCTGGAGCATCTCAGGCTAACATGATGCAGATGGACTCTATTTGGAGCTCTTGCTTTGCTGGCCGTTATTGTGCTTTTGATAAGAACCGTCTACTTTGCAAACGACCATCTTAGGTTGCTGATAACTTCTCATCTGGATGAGAAGCAGCAACAGTACTGGGCCGAAGATACCTCCAAGTGGGCCATTTTGAAGAAGCATCTCTGGACCGCACCTCTCTTCCGGAAGAGGCACAACAGAGAGATTCAACTCTCTAGAGCTACGAGCGCCGGCACGCTCCCTTCGAGACTTCATACTGTATTTTTACTCTTTTACCTTCTGACAAACATTGCGTACTGCTGTATACTCGACTACAAAAATCGAACGTTGCCATCACTTCGTGCTGAAGCACGGGGCAGGACAGGCCACCTGGTTGTGATCAACATGGTACCACTGTTTCTATTCGCAGGCCGGAACAATCCATTGATTCCAATCCTTGGGATCTCTTTCGATACATTCAACCTATTTCACCGCTGGATCGGTCGAATCGTTGTTCTTGAAGCAGTTGCACATGTTTTTATTTGGGGCGTAAACGAACATCTGCTTGGGGGGTTGGATGCTATCAACACTTCTCTTCGAACAGACAGATTTCTACAATATGGGTTGGCGTCCGCAATAGCGATTACGTTAATACTTCTCCAAACTCCGTCACCGATTCGCCACGCTTTCTATGAGTCTTTCCTACATCTCCACCAATTCCTAGCAGCAACAATGTTCGTCGGCGTTCTACTCCATGTCGAAAACCAAGCACTGCCTCAGAAACCCTACCTATATTTCCTCATCGGTCTCTGGTTCACCGAACGAACCCTCCGCATCCTCCGAATAATTTACTACAACCTCTCCCGCCACGGTCATACCACTGTCCAAATCACCGCCCTCGAAGGCGGTGCCTGCCGCGCAACCTTCTACATCCGCAGACGCTGGACCACAACTCCCGGCTGCCACATCTTCGCCTACATCCCTTCCATCGCCCTCCACACATCCCACCCCTTCAGCGTCGCCTGGTCCGACACCTGCCCCACGGATAGCTTATCCCGCTCTTCCGCCTTCGACGACGAAAAGTCCACCAATACCCCCAATGCAGAAGACGATTTTGCCCCGACCCCCATTCCCAAAACCGCTTCAATCTCCTGCATAATCAGTACCAGAACAGGAATGACCCTCTCCCTCTACAACCGCGCCAAAGCATCGCCAAACCACAGCCTCACACTCACCGCTTTCATCGAGGGCCCATATGGTGGTGTGCGGAGTCTGCGCTCTTATGGCACGGTATTGCTGTTTGCTGGGGGTGTGGGGATTACACATCAGGTTTCGCATTTGAAGGATTTGGTTACAGCGTTCGGGACGGGGTTGTGTTCGACGAGGAAGGTGGTGCTTGTTTGGACGGTGAGGAGTGTAGAGCAATTGAAGTGGGCTAAGTCTTGGCTGGATGACTTGAAAAGTATGCCTCATTACGGGAACAGTGTCAAGTACATGCTTTATGTTTCTAAACCCCCGAAACTGGTCGAAGGTAGAGAAGCAAGGCTAGGGCCTTTTTGTGGTGAGGAGATTTTTACTGGGCGTCCCAATGTAGAGACGTTGATCGAGCGTATAGTGAGAGGCAGGGTAGGTGCCATGGCGGTCGGCGTCTGTGGGCCTGGGGCGTTGGCGGATGATGTTAGGAAGGGGGCCAGAGGTGTTATGGTGGGATGTAAGGTGGATTTTTGGGAGGAGGCTTTTACATGGTGATGAGAGGGAAAGGGGTTGCGATGATACCTTGGTGTTTGGGTGTTTGTGGAATTGTGATTTTAGGAAATCAGATGGGTTTATAAAAATTAGAGTTAGGGTGGCCCGTTCTAACCTTTCATTTGAGGCTCTGATCAGTTGGACTATCCTTAGAAGAACGGTTTTCTTATACCATGTCACATAAATCTATCAAGATATTTTAAACATCGAAACATGAGGAAGGGAAGGGGGGAAGTAAGAAAGGGGATGCTGGCCTTATATCACTACCTTAAGTAAGTGAGGGAATCGACCCTAGACCCAGATTGCTTGATCATTCAAGGGTTGCAATAACTCGCGCTTTTGATAGGAACGCTGCGATTTTTTGTCCTCTCTTTTGAGATAGGGGTAGGATAGTAAATAGCTACGTTTCTTAGCTCCAACTATAAAGTTTACGTCTTCTAATTAAGCGTATTATCTCAATAGATCAAACTAACTATGTGTTGCGCCACCATTTCGACTGGAGAAACTTAACACTTGGAAAGGCGTCTCAAATTTTCATTCTCGTAAATTTCGCATACGATTACCGTTACACCAGTAAAAGAATTACGGCGCCAACTACTTCACGAACTTGAAATTTCGAAAGAGACTGTGAAAACTACAGAAATCAATAACACCACTGCACTAGGACTTTTTCAATGGGACAACGTTAGAATTTTTGTTGTCAGATCATTGAGGCCGGAAGTCAAGGAAGAGGCAGTGCATAAAGCGACAGAACGGTAATCTCAAATCCACAGGTCTTTTTGTATTTGAACACTTCCCCAATAGACGTTTGTCCAAGTCCATAGAATCCAAGCTTTACGGGGTCTATCCTTTCTAAAGCAAATAATGATATATGTGTGGCAAGCCTAGACCTTCACCGCGATCTACATTTTGTCATCTCTGCTGGAACATCCTGTACTTCTCAGTTTTGGCTTTCGAAACAAGACTACTATATTGCGGGTTGATGAATGCACAAAGAGCAAGTGGAAAAGCCTTTTTTGTATTGAAAGGTCGTGGTGTTTGTCTTAAAGCTACCTCAGGGAGGTCAGAAATTAGCTGAGGTATACGGTTGACGCCACACGGAGTGATAAAATATAAGGACTTCATCTGATTTATATACTGGTTGACGTTGTGGAGCTGGGAGCTTAGAGAGAGGCCCCTAACATTTAGATAAGAGAAATATACAAAGGTTACCGCAAAAAGTTAGTTGCATCGCTAAAAAGACCCTATAAACACACTGTAAATATACCTTGTAAAACCGCAATTTTGCTATCATTTCTCTATAGTTTAGTGATTTAAGTATTATTAGATATAGTACTAAAAATGTCTTTTTAGTTATAGAATCTAGTTCTTTAAGAAAATCCTATCAGTATTTATATACTTTATATTTTTAGATTCTTATAGTATATTTAGTCTAGATATTACCTACCTTACCATCAGATGCTGTATTTAAACTACCGTAGATTTTTGGAAATCTATAGTAGCTGAAAAATCTACAGTAGATTTCAAAACCACAGCGCTGACAGGTATGACCTTACTACCGGAACCGCTCTGTTATATTCTTAGTTCAAGCAGTACCTCAACCAGCTCGGGCGTGCAGTAGGCTTCCAATGAACACTAACCAGCTACTATTTCAATGTGGGATTGTAAACGTGGTTGATTGTAAGTTGTTTAGTACATCAAGAATTTAAGATAAATATAATCTTACTAATATAGCTAGGTACTATTACTAATGCCGTTTGGGATTAGATTATATTATATAATCCAAACTCGATCATTTATAATAAGCTTTATATTAATAAACAAGTATGGTTTAATATCTAGTTAGCTATACTTAAGTATTCTTTTGTAGATAGTGTCTTGTGTATACTAATGTATATACGCCTTATATACGATTATCATGCCTTAGTTTATGTATCTAATAATGTATTAGCCATACTTTTTTTGGTTCTAGATATTGCTGTTCTTGAGTAGAAGCGAGAGCTATTAAAAGCTGGGGTATGTTAAAGTCTGGGGATGGATATCGAGGCAGATGTTTGGTGGCTTACTTCTAGTACTAGGAACAGGCATACCGGGCCGACTACTTTCGCCGCAGCCTGATGGAAGATATTGAGAGGCAGAATAGCGGATGGGAGGAGGAAGAGTACGTGGAACCAGTGGTTAGCATTTGATCCCCCGAAGGAAGCTACTAGCTGATATAGTATAAGGCATTTGCCAATTGGCAACACCGATATAACAAGTGGATATTTATGACTCTTTTTATTGCTTTCGTCTCCTCTGCTCCCATCACAACTTTCTATTGAAGAATGTATTATGGAGGAGCCGTCATTCATATCCGTTGAAATGAAACTCTAACCATGATTATTAAGTATGGGGCCTAACTTCGTAAGGAAGAGAAGCAAATCAGCAGCTAGATCTGAGTAGGAAAGCTATTGTTTGTCCATGATATTCCCACTAGTCGAATAAGGTCCCTTTTCCGCGAAATAACGGCATAGAGAGGGATAGAAGTACTTCACACTCGACTTTCATACTCAGGATCGGATTTGCTATCGATTTTCTATCTCTGGAGTTGGATGAATGGCTATAAAACAGAAACAATTCGCGTATTTGTTAAGTCGTTATTAAATCAAATGAACCTCATGCGGAAAAAACTCACAAAAAGGGCAAAAACTCCATGCCAAGGAAACTCCATTCTTCAATTACCCACTGCACAAGCTAACTCCAGCCGCTCTCATCAGCTTCGCCTCAATGTTGATTCCGCATATGCCGTCTCCAATTATCCTTCCTTGGAAATCCATTTGCCTTCCCTGATCTGGCATATTTGCATTTTGATATCGAGCAATAATATCGATTTGTTGTTTCGTGGACGTCGTTATGGTGGCGTCTCAGGTCCTTCGTGGTCTCAAAACCACGGTCGCATACGGCGCAACGCTCGGGATGGGTATGTGATTTTTTGTGGCGGCTGGACAACATCAGTATGAAAATCAAGACCCAGTGAAAGTCACTCACTTGTACTGGTATTGAACTTCGAACGTTCTCGTGCAGCCTCCAAACTCGCAAAGAATTAGAGAGTCGAAGCCTGAGGCAGAGCTTGAGGAAGTTGGGTGGTTGGAAAGTGCAGGGACTGGATCCTCGGATATGTCTAGAGCTTCGGGGCTTCCTGGCTCTGTAATGTGCCGCGTTGAGTCGGTAGTGATTTCTGTGGTCCCAAGATCACCAGTGATATTGTGTGCTGGGGAATCTGTTGAATCATCTGAAAGGATTGGATCACCCGATGAAGTGGAGGCGCTAGGATCAAGAGGGCTGCGTTGTTCCAAATCAGAGCCGATCACCGGCACCAATACAGGGTTACTGTGGGAAAGTAATAGGTCTTGCGGATTGACGAACTGAAACGGCGAATCTTGAAAGGTTCTCTGACAGAATTGATGGCTGTGCCCTAGGATTGCTTACGCTGGCGCAGGATCTCCGCCGGCTGCGTGGCGGAGGCCTGCGTCTCTTTGCGGTGTATTGAGATGCTAACAGCAGTCGCAGAATGTAGAACGATGGAATAATGTAAGTAATATGGAAGAGGCACGATTTCCAAGGTGATCTGGGTTCAGGATACTCCTCAGGGTCGGGTTGCGGTTCGGGTTCCGGCTCGGATTGAGGTTTGGTGTGAGGGTCCGTATCACGTTCGGTGTGACATTCGATGTGAGAAACACGAGGAGGGCTAGGCCGAGGATGAGGCACAGGAGAAAGATAGGAGAAAAGAATCCGCAGATATCTCCGCCCCGGAAACAAAGCTGAAAAGGCACCTAGGTACTCTCGCCAGAAATAGTAATCCAATTTCGGTAAGATTTCATCTAAGGGCGTCCACGATCGAAGGAGTTCGCGCACCTTTCTCAAATCTGAGAGGTTTCTCAAGTGGTTTGCCCAGCAGTGTGCTGTCAATGCCCTTCCCGCGTGTCCGTACACAAACTTGACACGACGAAAGGCTGAAACTGTCTCTTCGGCCTTTAAGAGGAGATATGACTGTGGGATACGGGTATGTTGCTCGAGATCCTTCTCTAAAGTTTCCTGTTGGGCTTGTAACTTTCGTATGGAGGCGTCGGGATATATGAATGTGGCGAGACAATTTTGGCAAACTTGGTTGTCTGGTGTAATGATTTTCTTAAAAGAAATGAAAGATCGAGAGGTCAAAATAAGGTAAAAGTAACATCCCCACCCATATGCAGGATTGCAGCACCGGGGAGATTCCTTGAAAGCTTGGAGAATAATCTGCTCGTTGGAAAGGTACTGCATCGACTGGAGGTAGATTTTGTAGCGGATGGCCGGGTCTTTCGGCCCTGCCATATTTCTATCAGGTGAGCTGCATCATCTTTGAGATGATGGTTAACGAAATTAGTGATGCAGATTTGGAAGTTGAGGCGGGCTCTTGCGAGTATTTATGCCCAAATTGCTTTGCGGCTCACTACAAGGCTTTGAAGAAAGCACGTGCCGGTGGCGTTGTAGGCCTCAAACTTGCAGCCCAAGCGTGTGCACTAAACAACGCCACAGGACCATGCAGATGCGCCCAACGGAACAAACTTCCTCGCTGAGGATTGAGAATGACCGGGGTGGCCTCCTAAATCTCACATAATCGCTCAATCATCGTCTGTTGCGGCAATAGAAAATTTAACCTGAAGAACACAGCTTAAGGGAATGTTCAGATCGGATTACAGACATAATTTGCACTTGTGAGAGATTGCTGGGGAGTCTTTGGGTGGACGATGCTGTAAGTAGTACTAATTGTAATCGGACTCTCCGAAAGTGGCATCTAATAGTATATCTACCGTAATACTGAGGATATGAAAAGCTCTCTCTAGAAGAGACCCAATGTTCAATTTGCTCCCTAATAAAACTGACCCAGGACAAAAAGGTGAAATATTATATGTTATAATAATAAATAGCGTGTAGAAGTTCCGATATCGGATAATACTTAGGGCTAGTTCAAATGTAAATACTAGTTAAGTTTGAAACAAGAGCGAATATTAGTTATGTATAAGATAGTATAATTAATACCACTTTTGCATCCCAAATTTCTGCTACTGTATTATATAGACTTGAGAAATTCATTTGGACAGTCAAGCAGAATCATTTTAGCAATACAAGCAGCCAAAATCTGCCTTTATATAGGTGTTGTCAACAATGGAACAGTCACTAGCTCTTGAGCTCTCAATTCTTAAATCCGAAGTTTCAATATCTGTCGATATCGCATAATCCTTAGACAAAAGTAATATAATACTTGGAATAGAGATCTAAGCAAGCACCTTAGTCTTGTAACTACAAACTATAATAGTCAATGCAATACAAAATGTAGATCAATAATAAAAGTCATTATTGTTATAGACTTGTAGATATTCTATTATAACTAGTTTACTTATATAAGATTTCATAGTTTTCAGCATTTCCTGTATTATTGTAGAATCTTTTTCTGTATCTATTATTTTAAGAATAGAGTCTATTATATTCATTACTATACTATACTATATAGTTCTATAATAATTATATTCTAAACTGAAGTCAATTTCGAACTCTACTAAATAGAATTCGAAATTGACTTTAGTTCAAAATACTCTACAATTTTGTATTTGTTTTATATTTACAAATAGACTGGTTTATTATAATTTAATAAACTATATTAA
>Ga0182030_10012881_pt1 | contig 16706 bp, 15 predicted proteins | sample 812S3MmetaG_FD_121299 | JGI IMG/M metagenome (GOLD analysis project Ga0182030, IMG submission 121299) | Permafrost microbial communities from Stordalen Mire, Sweden - 812S3M metaG (Illumina Assembly) | ecosystem: Environmental > Terrestrial > Soil > Wetlands > Permafrost | place: Sweden...
CGTGCCGATCACTACATTGGTTGCGGTGTATATGCTTTCGGGAAGAAAAGTATCTGCTGAGGTTATCCACAGGAGTCACCATCACTAATTGCAAATAATTTGCGTTTGTGATAGGGTGACGGTATGGAACCTATGCCTGATTTTGTTGCACTGCTTCGCGCGCAGAATTTTAAAGCAACCCCCGGTAGAGTTGCACTGTTGCATGTGCTCTGGCTTGCTAAGCGGCCGCTCACAGTCGACGAGATAAGCAAGAAACTCGACCTTAATGTTGTAACCGTGTATCGGGCCTTGAGCGATTTTGCACACAAGGGTCTAGTCCTCAGAGGTGTCGGCTCGGGAAGTATGGAAGCCGCACATTTTTCGTATTCAAAAAGTACGCATCATCATCACTTGGTGTGCACAGATTGCGGATTTATTAAACAGTGCGTTAATTGCGAGTAATATATGACCCCATTTCTTATCGGCTGTGCGGCGTTTTGCTCCACGATGCTCGGCGGCTCTTTGGCGCTCAAGTTGCGCGACCGTTTGCATCTTGTCCTGGGCTTTAGCGCCGGCGCGGTTGTGGCAGTGGCCTTTTTTGACCTCATGCCCGAGGCGCTCGAACTTGCGACTAAACATCATGAGATTTCCACGGTGGTGTCATTCGTCGCACTCGGCTTTCTTTTATATCTCCTCATGGACCGCCTCCTTCTTTTGCACGGGCACTCGCACGCCGATGCCGACGCCGAGCATGTCGAGGTGCGCGGCCACGTGCGCGCGGGCTCGCTCTCTATCCACAGCTTTCTCGACGGCGTAGGCATCGGGCTCGCGTTTCAAGTGTCGGCGACGGTTGGGTTCGTGGTTGCCGCGGCGGTGCTCGCACACGACTTCTCCGACGGAATCAATACCGTCAACGTGGTGGTGCGCCACGGGGGCCAATTTAAAAAAGCTTTGCGTTGGCTCCTGGTTGACGCGCTCGCGCCGGTTTTGGGCGTATTAGTAACACTTCTCTTTTCGGTCTCCGAGGATTCGCTCGGCCTCTTGCTTGCACTCTTTGCCGGCTTCTTCTTATATATCGGCGCCTCCGACCTCATCCCTGAGAGCCACCATCAGCATCCAAAGTTTATGACCACGGCGATGACGCTCCTCGGCGCCGCAGTCCTCTATGTAGCCATCCACTTCGCCGGCTAGACAGGTAAAATTTTTTTGGTATAACGGGCGCACTATGGAATCCGCTGCGCAACTTGGCGTTTCTGCGCCTTTTGATGCTGTGGCGCATGAGTTGGCGCAGGGGAGCAAGCTCTCCATCATTGCGCTGGTGCACGGCATCTTATGCGAGGCGCACGCACTCGGTGCCTCCGACATACATATCGACCCGCTTGCAGAGGCCGTGCGTGTGCGGCTGCGCATCGATGGTGTGCTGCACGATGCCCACGAGTTTTCCAAAAACATCCATCCCGAGGTGGTGGCACGCATCAAGGTACTATCGCGTTTGCGCACCGATGAGCATGCGGGTAGCCAAGACGGCCGCTTTCGCTTTGAGGCTGATGGCCACCGTGTAGATGTGCGCGTTTCCATTATGCCCACCTATCACGGAGAGAACGTCGTGATGCGCCTCCTCTCGGCTAAAGAGGAGCACTATTCGCTCGCCGACTTGGGCTTTACCGAGAGTGATCGGAAAAAAATAACCGAGGGGATACAAAAACCGGGCGGCATGATACTTGCCACCGGCCCTACCGGCAGCGGCAAAACCACCACGCTCTATACGCTTTTGCACATGCTTAACTCCCAAGAGGTTTCCATCGTTACCATTGAGGACCCCATAGAGTACGCGGTCGATGCTATCGAGCAGATACAGATAAACCCGCGCTCGGGGCTTACCTTTGGGAGCGGGCTGCGCTCGATTTTGCGCCAGGATCCCAACATTATTATGGTAGGAGAGATACGCGACGCCGAGACGGCGGCCATCGCGGTCAATGCCGCGCTCACCGGCCATCTCTTGCTCTCGACACTGCACACCAGCGATGCGGCTACCACGCTCCCGCGTCTTCTCGAGATGGGCATTGATGCGTATTTGGTGGCTGCAACCGTGCGCATCGCAATCGGCCAGCGCTTGGTGCGCAAAATTTGCACCGCGTGCAAACAAAAAATAAGCACCGGTGTATATAAAGGAAAAGGATGCGAAAAATGCGGCGGGAGCGGCTATAAAGGGCGGTTGTGCATCAACGAAGTGCTGGTGGCGGACACTCAGATACGCGAGGCGTTGCTCCACAAGGCCTCTGCGGCAGAACTCCGGGACCTCGCGATTAAAGCGGGCATGACCACGATGCAGGAAGACGGTTTTGCAAAAGCACAAAAGGGCGAGACCACCATCGAGGAGGTGTTGCGTGTCACGCTCGACTAAACGGCGTTGCTTGCGGTATGAATCTAAAAGAGCAAACTTTTTTCTTTAAACGCCTTGCCTATTTGCTCAACGCCAATATTTCTTTGGTTGAGAGTCTTGTAATGCTGCGCGCACAAACCGGCGTCAAAAAACACAACGCCATCTTTGACCTCGTGTTGCGTGATATAGAAGAAGGGCACGCGCTCTCAAAGGCCTTTGGCAAGTTTCCCCGCATGTTTAGCAAGTTTTGTGTTTCACTCATACGAGTGGGGGAGAGCAGCGGGACACTCCCCGCTACGCTCGAGTATTTGGCGGTCGAGCTTCAAAAAAAGCATGTGCTCCGGTCAAAAATTGTCAGTGCGTTTATCTATCCGGCCGTTATTGCCCTTGCGACGCTCGGCATCACCGTTTTTTTGATGCTTTTTTTATTTCCTAAAATTACGCCGATATTTAAAAGCCTCCACGCGCATCTGCCGCTCTCTACACGCATCGTGATGGCCTCAAGCGCATTGCTTTTGCATTATTGGTTTCTTTTGTTGGCAGGCATAGCGCTCGTGTGTATAGGAGGTTGGTATTTCTATACACGTAGCATGCGTTTGCGCATGGCGGTTGAGCGCATATCGCTGTATATCCCCGCGTTTGGCACCATGCTTAAGAGCTACCATGTTTCAAATGCGAGCCGTACGCTCGGGCTGCTTTTAACAAGCGGTGCCACGCTCGAAGAGGCGGTGGTTGTAACCGCAGAGGCAACTCCCAATCTTATATATCAACGCGAGCTTCAAGCGCTTGGCGCGGTGGTGGCGCGCGGCGAGTGCATATCAACCTATCTGGCAACTCGCGGGCGTTATTTTCCGCCGCTGTTTTGTCATATGGCCGCGGTGGGCGAGCGCAGCGGGACATTGCCCGAGACGCTGCTGTATGTGGCCGAGCTTTACGACGGCGACGTTACTGAATACAGCAAAAATATTTCCGTGCTTATCGAGCCGGTGCTCATGGTGTGCATGGGTTTACTCGTCGGGTTTATAGCCATTTCAATTATTGCGCCTATTTATGGAATCACCCAAAATCTCCACGCATAAAAAAGGATTCTCGCTCATCGAGGTGTGTGTGGTGCTCGGCATGCTTGCAATAGCGGGGAGCCTTGCTCTTGTGGTAAGCATGGCCACGTATGAGGGCGGCTCTTTTAATAATGAGCAAAATCTTTTAGTGTCTGCACTCCAAAAGGCAAGGAGCCAGAGCATGAGTGCCGTGTGTGCGGGCAGCGCGTGCACTGCCGGAGTGGCTCATGGCGTGGACATTGAGCCGACGCAATTAGTAATTTTCCAAGGCAGCTCTTACAACCCGGGCGACGAGTATAACGAATATATCCCGCTGCCGGATGCCGGAGTAACGTTTAGCGGTGCACACACGATAGTCTTTGCAGAACTTTCCGGTGATGCCAGTACTCCCGGCGACATTGGTATGTCCGACATTACAGGGCGCGTGGCTACTGTCTCTGTTGGGTCGGACGGCCAGCTCGTATGGTAACAAAAGGATTTTCTACCATCGAAATGCTGGTGGCTATGACCGTCATGTTGTTGGTGCTCTCGGCTGCGCTCCTCCTCTCTTTTGGCAATCAGTCACTGCTGGCAGACAGTGTCGGCAGTACAGAGGCGCTTTCTCTTGCAGAAGAGATGCTTAGTGCCGAAGAGGTGCTTGCACATGCGGATTTTAATGCGGTCATGCCTGCCACCTCTACCGAGACCATTGGCTCTATGGTGTATACCAAAGCACTCGGGGTGCAAACACAGAGCAGCTCCCTTACCAAAAAAATTACCGCAACCGTGTCCTGGGCGGGCGAGTACGGCCGCGCCGAGCGGGTGTCGCTCGGCATGTATGTTACCGATTTTGAAGATGCTTTCTCGAGCGACACGTGCACTACGGAACTTTCGGGCAATTGGACAACCCCCGTGGTGGCAAACGCCGTGCAAAATTTTGCGCAGCTGGTGGGCGATAGCTCCGGTGCGTATACGCTCACCGATGTAAAAGCCTATAAAGGCAAGCTCTACGTCACGGCAAGCAACAGCTCGTCGGCAAAAGAAACCTTTTTTATTTTTACTATGGCAGCGCCGAGCCCGGTGTTGCTCGCAAAACTCGACAATGACACCAAGCACAACACCGGCCTCGCGGCTGTAGCGCTTTCAAACGGCTACGCGTATGTCGCCGGCGCCCTTTCGAGCGATCAGTTGCAAATAATCGACATCAGCAACCCCGGCAATCTCACGAGCGCGAGCGTCGTTTCCACTTATAAACTCCCGGCAAGCGGCGCGGGCGCAGGCAACGCCATTTTTTATAAAAACGGCTACGTGTATCTTGGTCTTGCCGCAAGCGGCGGTGGCGAGTTTAATATAATCGACGTTCACAATCCAAAAAGTCCGCAATGGGTGGGGAGTTATAACATCGGCAACACGGTCAACTCCATATATGTACGAGGCTCATATTCCTATGTCGCGAGTCCCAATGCAAAAAATCTTATGGTGCTCGATATCAGCAATCCGGCCAATCCGCTTTTGGTGGGTTCGTACGCTCCCGCCACAAGCGCCAACGGCGAGCAAGTTTTTGCGATAGGCGACACGGTGTATCTTGGCCGCACCTATGGTACCAATGAGCTGTATGCACTAAACGCCAGCACACCTACATCAATTTCGCCATTTGGTTTTAAAGATTTGGGAGTGGGGACCAACACCAGCATTAACGGCATGGTATTGCGCTCAAACATCGCGTTTTTGCTCACCAACAAACAGCTTGTTGCCTATGATGTGAGCAATCCGGCAACTATTTTTGCATATGCAACACCGCTCACTCTGCCCAACGCTCTTTCCGGGGCGGCACTTGCGTGCGAGGGCAACACGCTCTATGCCGCAGCCAATGATGCAAGCAGCAACGGGCACGGATATTTGTACGTGATACAACCCGGCATATGAATAAAAAACTAACATCGGGGTTTACGCTTATTGAAGTTATTATATATCTCGCGCTTTTTAGCATTTTGATGGCGGGGCTGTTTTCGGGAGCTTTTGCAATACTGGAAAGCTCCCGCCGCACCGACACGCGTGCTCTGCTTGCAGAGGAGGGGAGTTTTGTCATTGCCAAAACACAGTGGGAGCTTTCCGGCGCCGAGTTGATAACTGAGCCGGGTGTCGGCGGCTCCGGCGCTACGCTCTCGCTCAACAGGGCAGAGGGGTATGACGGCAGTGGCAGCCTTATAGTAGTGCCTGTTACTTTCGATCCTGCAACATTGGTGGGCGGCAGGATAACGCTTGTGTCAGCCAATTTTTATAATACAGGCGGCACTGATGTTGCTCCCGAGAGCGTGGGCCTGCGCTTTACTCTTGCAACCCGCACCGACGATGGAGCATTGCTGAGCCAAGACTTTTTTAGCACCACGTCGCTTAAAAAATAATATGAAACAACACGGATTTATAGCGCTCATGTCGGTTATTATCATCTCGGCGGTTTTGCTTGGGGCGGCGGCAACCGCAAGCACGGCGGGATTTTTTGCCCGTTTTAACGAACTCAATGCGGAGTATAAAAAAACAGCCTCCGGTTTGGCCGAGTCTTGCATAAACACGGCACTCCTCAATCTCGCGCAAAATTATACGTATACGCTTGCCACTCCTGTTGATGTTTCGTTTGACACCGGCATCTGCACTATCCAATCTATAGGTGATATAGGTACTCCATCCGGTACAGCACGCACGGTGGTCATTACCGCCACGGCCGGGTATCAGGGTGCTTTTAGTACAGTGGAAGCAGGCGCCACAGTGGCAAACCCCGCCAGTGCCTCTCCGGCTGTATACCCTATAACCATCAACTCCTGGCGGGAAATCAATTAACCTGCTAGAGTGCTGGCCATGCAAAATATAAAGCGCATTTTTAATAACAAAGGGTTTACGCTTATTGAGATTTTAATCGTCATCGGCATCATCGCTATTTTGGCGGCTGTCGTGATTGTGGCCATCAACCCTGCACGCCAGTTTGCACAAGCGCGCAACAGTCAGCGCCAAAGCAACGTCGAGTCGATTTTAAACGCGGTCGGGCAAAATATTGCCGACAATAAAGGTATTTTTTCGTGCGCGGCGGGTACGCTCCCTACAACCGCCACTACCATAGAGAGTACCGGAGGTTACGACCTGCGCGGTTGCATCGTGCCAACCTACATGGCCGAGATACCGGTTGACCCTTCGACCGGCACCATGGGAAGCGATGGCAGCACCTACAACACCGGCTATACCATTGTGCAGAGCAGCGCCACTGCACGCATTACGGTATGCGCCCCCGGCGGCGCCGAGGCGGCTATATCGGGCAGCGTTGCTATTTGTATTACCCGCTAAGGGGATACTTGACCCTTCATGAGGTATTTAGTCAAGGTTGCTCACTATTGTACTAGTGCGGTATGTTTGAGCGGTAAGACAAGAGGGCAGTTTGACCGATTTATAAAATTATTTTCATAATATGAATATCCAACGCACCGGCTCGACATTTGTTTCCGGAATCTTTTTGGGCCTTGCTCTGTTTGTGGGTATGTCCTCAGCTGCCGCACCTACATCAGTTAAGGCACAGTCGATACCGCTTGGCAGCCAGATTGTGTGTTTTGTTTTTAGTGACTTAAACATGTTTGGTTCGCCAATCCCGTATCTCACTGCAACTGATTGTCCGAGCACGCCGTCATTTGGATCCGGCGCGCTCACGGTTATGAAAATCGTTGTAGGAGGTACCGCGGCACCTTCTGAGTTTAGTATCCATGTAAAAAGCGCGGGCATTGATATTGCGGGCAGTCCGCAGCCGGGCTCGGTGAGCGGAACCTCATACATCAGCCTTGTGCCGGATAATTACACGGTGAGCGAGACAGGAGGTCCGGCCAACTACACCACGTCTTTTACCGGTTGTAACTCAAGCGGTGTTATCGCGGTAGCCTCAAGTAGCGTCCCGTCCGTGTGTGCTATCACTAACACCTATACTGCCCCCGGTGGCGGTGGCGGTGGCGGTGGAGGGGGTGGAGGTGGAGGCACGGCAAGCACATCCGACCTCTCGATTGCCAAAACGGTCAGTACGAGCACTCCTAACGAGGGCCAGACCATTACCTACACGCTCACGGTCCACAACATCGGTCCTGATACGGCACAGCACGTCTCGGTTACCGATCTGCTCCCGGCCGGCCTCACCTATGTCTCCAACGATAGTGGCGGCACCTACACTCCGGGCACCGGCCTGTGGAATGTAGGCACAATCACGGCGCTCAGTAATGCGGTGCTCCATATCTTGGCCACAGTGGGAAGCACTACAAGCACCATCACCAACACGGCCAACATTACTGCGGCCAGCAGCACCGACCCTATAAGCAGCAATAACACGGCACAGGTGAGCATTACGCCTATGGCCACCTCAACCGGCGGTGGAGGCGGTGGCGGAAGCGGCACGGCCAGCACATCCGACCTTTCTATTATCAAAACAGTCGACAACAACACCCCAAACATTGGCGACACCGTTACCTATACGATTACGGCGAGCGATAGTGGTACAAACGCGAGCGGTGTAGTGGTGCAGGATATTCTGCCCGCCGGGCTTACCTTTGTTTCAACAAGCACCTCCGATACGGTGGGTGTGTATAACCCGACTACAGGCAATTGGACTATAGGTGCTTTGAGCAGCACGACGCCCGCGGTGCTCCACATCCTGGCTACCGTCAATAGCGGCTTGGACAACGGCACTGTTGTAACCAACACCGCCAACGTTACCGGCGGCGATACCTCCGAAGACAGCGCAAATAACTCGTCTTCGGCACCCGTAACGGTCACCATCCCTGTTACTTCCACTAATACCATCTCCAACAACACCTCCAGTGGTGGGGGTGGAGGGGGCGGCATTATGAGCGGCCCACTCTCTATAGGATTTATCAACGGCAGTGGCGGTTTGGTGCTCGGTACCTCTACCGAAGCAACCTCTGTGGGTACGGCAAACTCCTGCGGCACTTATCTCACCAGCTATCTGCGCCTTGGGCAAAAAAATGATGCCTCGCAGGTTGCAAAATTGCAGACCTTCCTTAATAATTATGCCGGCGCAAAACTTCCGGTTACCGGCTTCTTTGGCACCCTTACCGATGCAGCTGTTCGCAAGTTTCAGGCGCAATATAGCACCGATGTGCTCACGCCGTGGTTCTCGCACGGCCTTGCCGCCAATACGACCACCGGGTATGTGTACAAAACAACACAGCGCAAAATAAATCTCATTATGTGCGGCGCTCTCAATCTTCCGATGCCACAGCTCCCGTAGGCCATTCTTGACATCAATGCGGTAGAAAGTAGTATAACCCCCGACCAAGTGTAAGCTTGGCCGGGGGTTTGTGCCGGTACTTTCTCTGATACGACCTTGGATACGACTTTTAGATGGGTCCAAAACCTTCCGGCTTTTCGCTGGTTTCCCAGGAATTTGGACCCATCTAAGCGTCCTATCTGTCTGTTCGTAGTATATGTCGTTGCTAATGAATCTTTTTTGAAGAGTGCATATTGACGGAAAGTATTTACCGTTTCCCCGGTCATAGTCGGGGAGAGAAATCATTGACACCAAAAGTGCATCACTGATAATAGTACGTACGTTTAAGAGGCACACGTGGTGCTCTCAAGAGCGGGGAAACCGGCGACAGCCACATGACTGTTGTTATTTTCTCTGCATCACTACTAATTGGTTTGGAACTGAAGCGAAATGCTGCATAAGCGTTTCGCTGTTTTTGTTTCTCCCTCTTTTGTTTTTTGAATTCACGTAAAGTTCAGAGCATAGCCGCACAATGTAGCGAGGCTCTGCTGTGAACTGTACTAAACAGTCCACAAAGGTCGATGTCCCGACATCGCGCTCACCGTACGGAGGCGTGATGCCGAAATTACAAATTATTAAGATATAGAAGTTACAAAAAGATATGAATAAACTCATCGCAACAGCAGCAGCAATAGCTATGCTCGCATCGGCCGCTCCGGCTTTCGCGGCAACGGTCAATGTTACCAACACCAACCACGGTACTGTTAACAGCTCAACGAGTGCTTCTTCGAACTCCGGTTCGAATGTGGTGTACGGCGGTGCTTCTACCAACGGCGGCACGGGCGGTTCAGCGATGGTTTACACCGGCGATGCCGGTTCAGCTGCCGGTTCGGCCAACATCGTGAACTCGAATGCCACGTCGGTTCAGACTCCGGTGTCGACTGGTCATCGCAGCAGTTCGATCGTTAATGTCATCAACAGCAACGGCGCTGGAGTTACGAGCGACACGTCTGCTAATTCAACGACAGGCTCCAACACGGTAGCTGGCGGTGCCTCCACCAGCTCAAGCCATCACAGCTCAAACGGCACCGGCGGCGACGCAGGCGTCTCGACGGGTAACGCTGGTTCTCAGTCGGGCTCGATCAACGTGGTCAACACGAATCTCACCCGCACCACTAACTAGTTAGCTCTTTCGTTCGTTTAGGTTTTTTTGGAGGTTGTGGGAGTAGGGCATTCGCTCCGCTCCTACCCTCCGGAGAGTTTTTTTGGGAAAAGAAGGTTGTCCGGAGGGTTCTATTATTAGTTTAATTATTAGTTTTAGAAATTATTATGACTACAAAATTATCAGTGCTCGCAGGAGTAATGGTTGGAGTAGCAATGTTTGTTGTCCCAGCTGCCGCCGCGTTTGCCTCTACTCCTACTAACAATATTGTTCTTGAGACCGCCAATCGTCTTGTCACACTCCAAAATACCAACGGCTCGTGGGATTGGATAGTGACCGATGCATCCGCTCCGACGAGCGACACGTACTACAACGTCACCGGCGTTACGGCGCAGGAGTTGCTTGACGCTTACGCACTAAATCCTAGTACGGGCGCGGCATATCTGACAGCGGCGGAGACTGCGGGTAACTATATTGTCACCTCTGCAAATTCTACGACGAATACGGATTCGGGCGGATCACTCACTGGTGCTTCAACTGGCCGTCAAAATGCATATAACATCGTCTTCCTTCAGAGCCTTGGAGCGGCGAGCGGAATCAGTACTTATACCAATGAGGCTACGACGATTCTCACTACTATTTTCGGCGGTACGAACTACTGGACGACCAACAACGGCAACAATTGCACGACAAGCGGTTGTACACCGGCGCAGCTTGTTGCGGGAGATGAAAATTACCGCAATGGCATCGCCGTCCCTGATGGCATCGTTGCCTGGGATCTCGAACCATACGTGCAAGCAGAAATGACAGTGGGAGGTACGACGGCGATAGCTAACGCTCATGCGCTTGAAGCAGATATAGTCGCGTATGTGACGAATACGAACTATACGAGCAGCATCAGTGACTACTCGCTCGGACTCTCGAGCGCAGTGCGTGCGGCGATCGCAGTTGGTGACACCGCAAATGAAGCAACTCTGCTTGTAAAACTTGATGCGGCGCAGGACGTAGGAGACGGCCATTTTGGAACTGCTTCTGATGGTCAGGATCAAGCAACGGCATATGCGCTTGATGCGTTGATGGCGGCGAATGACAGTCATGCTACGGCAGCAGCCTCATACTTGAACACCAACTTCACCTACAATAACGGCTCAGGAATCTTCAATGGCTGGTTAGAGACTGGGACACCGCAAGCCGAGTATGCTGAAATCGACAGCGAGGCGGCGCATGCGCTCTCTGCCACGCTTCCCGCAGTGACCACGAATCCTGCAAATCCTATAACCTCGACTGACGCGACGCTCAACGGCACCAACGGTCCGCTCGCGGCCGGTCAGGAGTCATTCTGGGTTTCGACCGCACCATTCGTCACTACGAGTCCGAACATTCCGGCCGGCGTCTTTTCGACGCCCGTCTTCACGGCTCCGGCGAGTCTTGCCGCAGGCGGCACGTTCTCGACCGCGCTCTCTACATTGAATACCGACGCAATCACAACAGGCGGCGCGACAGGAGTTAATCTTCCTGCAATCACGCCGGGCTCGACCTACTACTACGTCGCATGGTCTAACGTCAACGGTACGTGGTATCCGGGCGCAGTCTTGAGCTTCACAACAAGCGCTCCGGCAGCTCCGACGCCGGTGACCGTTACCATCGACAAATTCATCGATGGACATATGGCGACCGCGGCGAATGCTAATAGCGCTTCCTTCCCGATGATCGCGACATGGAATAACTTTGGTGCTGACTCCGGCACCGGAGGATACGCTCTCAGTACGACGCCGTTCAACAGCTTAAACGCATATGAGGCGGTGACTGAGAATATGAACGTGGGCTCGAGCTACACGACCAACGAAGACACGACCGGTTCGAGCGTCGGCGCATCCTGCGCTTCTGGCAAGCCGTTCGCGCTCGTCGGTTACTCGTGGGGAACATCGCCAACAGCTGCAGCTGCGATGATCCCGACTACAGCGGCTCCGAACTTCACTAACATCACGCAGAATGAATACGTGATCGTGTGGAACAAAGACTGCCTCGCGGCACCGATTCTCTCGAGTCCTGCGAGCGCCACGGTTACGACGACAGCAGGTCTTACCGGGACGAGTTGGAACTCGGTAACTGACCCGGCTGGCGGCATCACCTATGTCTATCAGTCCTCTAATTCTTCTGCCACGAACCCTGCTGATGGTTCATTCGTAACGCCGGCATACACCTCTGGATCTCTTACTACAACAAACATACCAACTCCGAGCACACCTGCTGGCGTTTACTCCTGGCATGTACAGGCTAAAGATGCTGACGGCAACCTGAGCCCGTGGAGCACGGTATGGACCTTCACCATCAGCAATCCGCCGACCATCCCGGCAAATGCATGCAACCTCTCTTCAGTCCCTGGATTCAACACGGTCAACGGTGCGGCTGGTAATGTCAGCGTCACGCTTGCTCCGAACACGATGTTCGTCGGCACCGGGAACGGTAACGATACAATCAAGGCACCTGCTGCCGGAGAGTACATCATCTGCTTGGGCTCTGGTAACTCGACCGTAACCGTCGGTGCGGGCAATAGCTACATCAAAACGACCGGCGGCAATAGCATCATTAAAACCGGCGACGGAAATGAGACTGTCCTCACCGGCTCGGGTAATGACACGATAACGACCGGCAACGGTAACAGCGTCATCACTTCGACTGGCGGTAATAATGTCGTGAAGACCGGCACCGGCTATGAGGTCATCACAACTGGCTCCGGCAATGACACGATTACCACACAAAGCACCGGAAACTTGATAACTCCGGGCGGTGGCAATAATACGGTCCACCAGTTATAGTAGCGACGATTTATTAACGAGAGAAGGGAGTCCCGAGAGCGAACGACGGACTCCCTCCTTCTCATAAGGTCTTATATCCAGTAGGATTGAGGCCTTCGAGAGGGAGCCGTATGAAAGCAATACCAGAGATATCAGCGAGGCAGAGCTGGATGAAAGGCGCAGCCCTCCTCATAACAGCGGCATTTATACTCAACGTGGCAGTGCCGCCGGCGCTTTTTGCCTATGCCGACGACGCAAGCACTCCCGCCGCCTCTACCAATATACAAACCGGCGACGCCTCCTCCGAGGCGAGTAGCGACAATGAAATAAATGCCAACACCACTGCCGTGCCGCCTGCGGCTTCCAGTACGGTGGATGACACCAATGTTGCATCAACTACCGCAACCACAAGCGCCACGGCAGACACGGGCGGAAACACAGTAACTCAAGACTCCTCGGGGGGTAGCTCAAGCATCACTACCGGCAATGCGTATGCCTCGGCCAACGTGCTCAACGTGCTCAACACCAACATTGTCAACTCGCAGGGCCTTGTGGAGCTCGTCAACGAGCTCAACGGCGATGGTCTCAATATAAGCAGCTCCTCGCTCTCGTACTTTTTGGGCGGCTCAGGCGATACAAGCGGCTGCTCGCTTGCCTCATGCTCCGGCTCTCTTACCGTTACCAACACCAATGACGCTACCTTAAACAACGCGGTTATTGTGCGCTCCAACACGGGTGGCAACACCGCAAGCTCAACCGGTGATACGAGCGTCAGCACCGGCAATGCGTATGCCGCCGCCAACGTGCTCAATGTGGTAAACACCAATGTGATTAACTCCAACTATCTGCTCCTGGCGCTCAACAACCTGGGCGATTTAAACGGCGACATTACGCTCCCGAGCGCAAGCTTTTTTAATCAGCTGCTCTCCGGCAGCTCCGGCGTGGCAAACACTACGGTAAGCAACACCAATACGGCAACGGTAAGCAACGATAATAGCGCCACGGCAAACACGGGCAGCAACACCGCTTCCGGCAATGCGGATGTAGTAGTTGCCACCGGCAATGCATACTCGGCCGCCTCAAGTATCAATCAAGTTAATACCAACAGCACAGGCGGCTCCAATGTATATATTTTGGTAAACGTGCTCGGCAATTGGCTCGGCAATGTGCAGGGCTTGCCGGCCGGCATGAGCTGGGTGCAAACGCCTACCGGGATTGCCTTAACCGGCAGCAGTCTCTCATCGCTCAGCGGCTCGTCGGCACCACTCGTAGCCTCAAGCACCAACACCGCCTCGGTAGCCAACGATGTGCAGGTATATGCGCTCACAGGAAGCAACGAGGCCTCAAGCGATGGCAGTGCAGCGCTCTCCACCGGCGATGCCTATGCCGCCTCCAATGTTATTAACATCGTCAACACCACTATCATCGGCCAAAATTGGCTTTTAGCTATTTTTAACGTGCTCGGCAACTGGACAGGGAACCTCGACTTTGGCCAGCCCGACCTATGGATTGGAGCTACCGCGGATGCGCAAAACCCCGCACCTCCCGGAAGCGAAATAACCTATCACTTTACGGTTGCCAACAACGGCGATGCCGACGCCACCAACGTGATGCTCAACGCCTCTTTTGATAGCAGCCTCCTCTCCTTTACTGATCCAAACGCCTCAAGCACGGCAGCTGGCGATGCGTGGAATTTGGGCACTATACCCGCAGGACAAACAGAAGACTTTTCTTACACAGCCGTAGCGGAGCAAGTGGGCGGCCAAGTACCTGCCTCCCTCGAGGCAACCGTTACCAGCGATGAGACAGACGCAAACCTTGTCGACAATACCGAAAATATTACAGTTATGATAGGTGTTCCGGCTTCCGATGGAGGGGGTACATTTATCGGGCCGTATATGCAGGCTCCTAAACTTACTATTACCAAAACCGAGAGTGCATCGGCAACGACCTCTCCTGCGACGGTCGATTATAAGGTGGTTGTCACCAATGACTCCGATGCGGGCCCGGCCTACGGCGCACTGCTCACCGACGATTTGACCGATCCTTTAGGCAAAAAAATGTATCACAACGCATGGGATCTTGACACTATTAACCCCGGAGATAAAATCACCCTCACCTACTCAATCCAATACGATGCAAGCTCGACGCCCGGGGTTTATACCGATGTCTCGACCGTAACGGGGCTCGAGAATTACAGCATTATGCCGTATGCAAACGCTCTCGGCCCGCTGTCGGCAACTAGCTCGCTTGAGCTTTCGGGAGGTGGGCAAGTGCTGGGCGATGCAACCGACGTGCCCTCCAATGCGCTCGCGTGCGGGCCGTTTCTTACCTCTTACTTGAGTCCCGGCGGCTTCAATGATCCGGCGCAAGTAAAGCTTTTGCAATATTATCTCGACACATTTGAGGGTGCGTCGGTGCCACAAAGCGGCATATACGGCGCTTCAACGATTGAGGCGGTAAAAGCCTTCCAGCAAAAGTATGCAAGCGACGTGCTCTCTCCCTGGGGTGTCAGTGCGCCGAGCGGCAGCGTATACTATCTCACGCAAGAGAAGATAAATAATTTATACTGCCAAGGCCGCGCCAATTTTTCTCTCACTGCCGCTGAGCAGCAAGAAGTGCTGGCCTATAGTAAAATCGCGGCACAGCATGCGTTAGCGGCCGCCCGAAAGCAGAGCCCGCTCCAGGCTTTTAAAACAGTCCCCATTTTTAAGGTAGAGGCACTCAAGTCGTCGCAAAATGTTGCCACTCCTGGCAAAAGTTCTCCGGTATCATATGCGTATTGATGTATGAAAAAAACGCTCTCTATTTTGATTGCTATGGTTGGCTTCGTGCCTTTGGTGGCCGGCGCGTACATGGTGCAAAACTACTCGGTGTCCTCATCCAATAGCGGCGGCATCACTGCCAACGGGGGCGAGTCTGTAACAACCGGTGCTTCAGATGCCTACTCGGAGGTGCACACCATCATCACCGGCAATGACAGCGGCGGCACCTCAACGGTATATGTAAAAACGGATACCAACGGGGTAGTGCATGAGCAGACCATCACCAAAGCAATCCCGCCGGGCACAGGCATCGCAGTGGAGGCAAACGTCAGTAGCGGCGCAACTACTACCGCGCGCATGCGCATCTCCACGAGCACGCTAGGCGGCCTTTCTGCATCATCAACGGTGCACGCTAGCTTTAAAAATGCCTTTTTTGGTGGCGTCTCGCGCGTTTTCCGCAGCTTCTTTAGCTGGTTTGGCAGATAACAATAAAAAGGACATACGTGTACTCCGGGCGCTGGCCATAACACGGTCACCAACTGCGAGGTCTTACACTAGTAAGTGAGAAATTATTAAGTAAAATAAAAACACCCGCCACTCGGCGGGTGTTTTTGTGTTCTTATTTTAAAATATCTTCAATAACTTGTGCGGTTTCCACTGGGCCGGCTACCTCTTTAGTGGGCACGCCCGTAGGGATTACTACGGCGTCGTTGCCGCCTTCTTTGAGCGCATCGCCCACGTACAGCATTTCCGAGATAGGGATGCCGCTCATTTTTGAGAGCTCTTCAATCCCGTATGCTTTGGTAATACCTTTGCGCGTAATGTCTATTGTATTGGTTGCATTAACACCGACCGAAAAATCTGATGTTCGTCTTAAAAACGCATCGCGCAACGGCATGCGTTTTTTTCTATCGGGATCCCATTTCTTTTTTTCTTCAATAGGAGCCTGTTGGCCAAGTGCCGACCAGCTAATTTGCGACCCCCTATCTTCAATCTGCTCGCCCCAGAGATGCGATGGCGGTACATTCAAGCCCGTTTCTACGAGCGCTTCTTGCAATGCCTTTAAAATGATGTTTTTTTCTTCCTCGGTAAAAGAGTGGTCATATGCAGTTTGCCATGCGCCGTTTTTGTACACATAACAACGCCCTGCGCTTGTGGGGAAAAGATACAGCCGCGGAAGCGGGGCATCGCTCGGCAGTGCGGGCAGCAGCTGCTTTTCAAACTGATAGTAGGCGCCGCCCGACATCACCGCGACGGGCATTTTTTGCAAAAGTTTGCCAAGCAGTACGCCCATCTCGGGAGTGACAGGCTGTTTGCTCTCGGCGAGC
>Ga0182030_10012883_pt1 | contig 16705 bp, 12 predicted proteins | sample 812S3MmetaG_FD_121299 | JGI IMG/M metagenome (GOLD analysis project Ga0182030, IMG submission 121299) | Permafrost microbial communities from Stordalen Mire, Sweden - 812S3M metaG (Illumina Assembly) | ecosystem: Environmental > Terrestrial > Soil > Wetlands > Permafrost | place: Sweden...
GCGAGGACGTCGAGAGGATTGCGGGGGTAGAACGTCTCCTCCACCTCGCCGGCGCGCATCGACGCGGCGACGGCGGCGCACGCCACGAGATCCTGACGGTGGCTGGGGAGGAGGACCCCGCGTGGCACCCCGCCGACGCCGTGGCAGGCGCGCCCCACGCGCTGCAGTCCCGAGGCCACGCTGGGGGGAGACTCGATCTGCACCACCAGATCGACCGCGCCCATGTCGATCCCCAGCTCGAGCGACGAGGTGGCGACGATGGCGCGGAGCTCGCCGCGCTTGAGGAGATCCTCGATGGCGGCGCGCTTCTCTCGCGCCAGCGAGCCGTGGTGGGCGAGCGCGAGCTCCTCGCCCGCCTTGTCGTTCACCGCCGAAGCCAGGCGCTCGGCGAGACGGCGATTGTTGACGAAGACGATGGTCGAGCGGTGGGCGCGCACCAGCTCCACCAGGCGCGCGTGCACGTGGGGCCACGCACTCGTGCGCAGCGACGTCGGAGCGTCGGCCGGGGACGCGTCCTCCGCCGTGGTCTCCGCCTTCATGCTCTCGACGACGAGCTCGAGCGTCTTGCGCGCCCCGGCGTCGACGATGGTCACCGCGCGCGGGACGCCGCCCTCGAAGCCCCCGAGCAGGCGTGCGACCTCGTCGAGCGGCCGCTGGGTGGCGCTGAGGCCGATGCGCTGCAACCGGGGCGCGCCGGGGGGACGCAACGCTTCGAGCCGTTCGAGCGATAGCGCCAGGTGCGCGCCGCGCTTGCTCGGGACGAGGGCGTGGATCTCGTCGATGATGAGGGTGTCGATGGCGGCGAGGGTCTCGCGCGCGTTCGACGTGAGCATCAGGTACAGCGACTCGGGGGTCGTGATGAGCACGTCCGCGGGGGCTCGCGCCATGCGCGCCCGGTCCCTGGCGGGCGTGTCTCCCGTGCGAACGTCCACCGTGGGCACGCGAAGCTCGCGGCCGTCGCGCCGGGCTTGCTCGATGATTCCTGCGACCGGCAGGCGGAGGTTGCGTTCGACGTCGACCGCCAGCGCCTTGAGCGGGGAGACGTAGAGCACACGCATGCGGTCGCGCTTCTCCGGCGGCGGCTCTCGCAGGAGCAATCGATCGATCGCGACCAGGAACGCCGCCAGCGTCTTGCCCGAGCCCGTCGGGGCGAGCAGGAGCGTGGACTCTCCCCGGGCGATGGGAGGCCACCCCAGCGTCTGCGCGCGCGTCGGCTCGCCGAGCGTCGAGCGAAACCACGCCGACACGTCGGGATGAAAGAGCTCGAGGGGGTGCACGACCGAGTCAGCGTAGGTCAGGCGCCGCCGCTCGCCACCCGGTCAGGGGACCGTGCGCATGGGGTGCACGTGCACCGGGAGCCGTTCGAGGGCACACCACGGGAACTGACTCGAGCAGCCGTTCTTGACGGCTGGCGCGTCGTCCGGAGGACGCCACCGGGCGAAGGCGTCTCGCGCGCGGGTGACGTCCTCGGGGGAAGCGCCGAGTCGCTCGAGCGCCAGCGCTTGCACGCGCAGCATGTCGGCGTCGCGCGGGCTGAGGGCGAGGCCGTGCGTCGTCGCGTCGAGGGCGGCGCGGGGTTCGTCGGCGCTGCCGTAGGCCACGGCCAGGTGGGACCAGAGCACGTCGTCGACGGGCGACGCGAGCGCGGCCGCGCGCAGGGGGGCCGTCGCTTCCTTCCACCGCCACACGTTGCCGAGCGCGGCGCCGCGCGCGTGCGGAATGGCGGGGTGACCGGGCACCAGGGCCTCCGCTTCGTCGAGGCTGCGGAGGGCCTCGTCGGTCCTGCCTTCGCGGATGGAGACCTCGGCGAGCGCGTCGAGCACCATCGCCCGCTCCCGGTCGGCCTCTGGCGGCAGGACTTCGAGCGCCCGCTCCAGGCTCGGGCGCGCGGACTCGACGTCCTCCTGCAGCGCGTGAAGCATGCCGAGCCCGTGGTCGTAGAGCCGTCGCCACGTCGGCATGGAGCCGAGGCCCATCGCGGCGCCGGTGCCGAGCTGCACTTCGCTCGTCGCAACCTCCGTCACGGGCTCCGCCACGCAGGGATCCATCGCTCCGCCCGTTCTACGCGCGACCTCCCGTGCGAAGGCCGCGCCCCGGCTCGTCTTCGCGTCGGCGCACGCTGCGCGCGCCAGGGCGAGGTCGCGACTCCGGTGGCGCAGCCGGGCCGTCACGTGCAGCGGGAGCTGGCTCGCCGCGAGCAAAGCGGGGACCTGGAACCGGAACCGCACGACGTCGGCATCGCGGGGGGCGATGGTGTGGTTGAAGACGGGGGCGCGGAAGCGCTGGGTCTCGCGCATGAGGAGCGGCGTGCCGTGCTCGTCCCCCAGGACGGCGCGAAGGCGATGGGCCGTCTCGTCCACGCCGGTCGCCTGCTGCGCCTCCCCCGCCTCGGCCAGGCGCTTGCCGTGAGCGTCGCGCACCTCGAGCTCGACCCAGGTGTCTTGCGCGTCGAGCACTCCCCCGGGGAAGCGATGACCGGTTCGCTCGTTTCGCAGCACCACGTCCAGCGTCAACGGCTGACCCGGGGTGACCGGCGCGCCGTCGGCCGGCAGTGTGCGGGTCCAGTCCGCGGCCATCGCCACCGCGACGTCGATGCTCGCGGCCCCCCGGAGCATCGCCTGCGCCGCCTCGACCTGGTGTCCATCGCCACGCATCGCCGCGAGCCAGGTGTTCGCGCCCGCGAACCGGTGCGAGCGGATCTTCCCGTCCTTGGCCGCAGCGTCGCCGTGCTCCGCGGCTTCGAGCGGCATGTGGCAGGTGCGGCACTCCGCGGCCTGGATCGGCTCGTCCACGCGCGTCGCCAGGCTCCCTGCGTACGCCGAGCGCTCCCACGCTCCGAGCTCGTCCTGACCCACCAGGTGCGACGGGTTCCCCGTCTCGGGCGAGAGGAAGGCGCGGTGACACGAGCCGCACATCTCTGCGGTCCGCAGGGGCGCCATCGCCATGCGAGCCTTGTGTGCGCGCAGGCTCTCGTCGTCGCCGTCGCGGGGGATGGGGATGGGCGACGACGCCAGGAGGTAGCTCCCGTTGCCGTCGGGTCGCGTGCTCTCGATGCCGTGGCAGACGCGGCACGTGATGCCGCCGTGCCCGCGCGAATCGGTCGGCGCGACCTCCTTGCTCATCGCGCCGTCGACGAGCAGCGCGACGTCGTGGCACCCGCCGCAGAACCGGCTCGCGTCCTTGCCGACGTCTGCGCGGAAGCGGTCGATGACGACGCGGTAGATGGGGTTGTTGAACGAGCCGAAGGCGTGGGCGCTCGACCGCCACTGCGCGGCGGCGTCCGCGTGGCAGCCGGCGCAGCTCTCGGTCTCGGTGACCGTGTCTCCGGTGAGGGTACCCGCGAGCTCGGTCTGCGCAGGGCCGAGCTCCGGGGACGGTCGGGGTAGAAGCGCCATGGGGGTGGGCGCTGTGATCGCGGGAAGGACGGGGGTCGTGGCCGTCGGCGTGCTGGTGGGCGAGCCCGAGCACGCGAACGCGACGGTCGCCAGCAGGGCGACGAGAACGGCGATGGACCCCCGCACGGCTCAGCCCTTCTTCCGGCGGAGCCGCGCCAGGGCGATACCGAGGAGCGCCGCGAGGGCGCCCGCGCTGCTCGCGTCGGTGGTGCCCACGGTGCATCCGGCGCAGCCTCCCTGCGGAGGGGCGGTGGGCGGCATGCGCGGTGCGGCGGTATCGGTCGGCGCGGGGGTCGGCACCGCGGCGCCGAGGTCGGGTGAAGCGCCGGCGTCCGCCAGGGCCGCCGTCGTCGCGGGGAAGAACAGAGCGGGCGTGGCTCCGCCGCTGGAGAGGAAGCTCTCGGGCGGAAGCGCGCCCCGCACGAAGGCCTGCATCGTGACGGCTGCACCTCGCGGCACGAAGCCGATCTTCGCCGCCGGCTTGACCGCCGGGTCGCCCCCGTTGGGCGGTCCTCCCCACATGCCGCGCCGAGGGCTGCGGCAGGCGATCGGTCCCGTCCACGGGTGGCGGATGACGTAGCGCGCCTGGAAGTTGTTGGCGGAGTCGGGGCGAGCGCCTTGCTCGAGCTTCCCGGCGGTCTGGACGAACTCGCGCCCGCCCACGATGGGAGGAGCGGCCCGGAAGAAGAGGTCGTCGCCGAGCGCGTCCTTCGCGTAGCGCGCGTGAAGGCGCGTGACGACGAAGTCGTTGAGAGCCCCGAACTGAAGCGGTGGCGCGACGATGGGCGCTCCACCCCCCGCGGGAGGAGGCCCCGCGACCGACGGAAGCACGTCGGCCCCGAGGGTGATGAGCTCACCCGGGCCCATCGGCGGGGTCGGGCACGGATCGCACGACGTCGTCTGCCACGAGTACTCGGTGACGACGGCATGCGGGTGCTTGGCCATCGTCTGGTCGAAGAGGGTCGTGTAGAAGGCGCCGAACTCCTTGCGGGTCGCGTCGGAGACGTCGATGTTGGTCGGGATGGCGACGTTGTCGTAGTTGGCGACCTCGTAGCGCTGGTTGCGCGCGAGGATGGTGACGACGAGGTCCTGCGTGCCGGCCGAGTTGATGAGGCCCAGGCGAATGGGCAGGTTGAAGGCGTCGGAGTCGTAGTGAAAGCGGAGGGGCGAGAGAATGGCCTGCTCGGGTCCGTTGCCGACGCGCTCGAACTTCACCTTTGCGACGTTCACCTTCGCCACGAAGAACTTCATCCCCATCTGCACATAAGGGCGGAGGTACGGCTCGGCGCCGGCCGGGATCTTGTAGCTGTTCTGACGGAGCCACGTATCGAGCGCCGACGCGTCGGTCGCGCTCAGAACGACGATGTCGTACTCGCCGACGCTGAACTGCGCTTCGATCCTCACCTTGGGTGGGGTGGCGGGTGCCATCGCCGCTCCTGCAGGGGCGCTCTTGTACACGGGGCCCGCGCCGTCGGAGTCCTCCATCCGGTTCATGGGCCGGGGACACGGGTCCTGCTCCCAGTACTCCACCAGCCTCGGCGCGGTGAGCTGATCGACGTGGTCGAAGACCCCGCGCTCGAGCGTCTTCACGTTCTCCTTCTGGAGCACCACCGGGACGGGGATGACCATCGCGAAGTCCTGCGGGGGTCCCTGGTAGCTATTCTGCATCGAGAGCACCGTGCGCGTCCCGTCGCGCATCAGGACCACCTGCGTCGCGTCGTTCGTGAGCTTCGCGTCGGCACCGCTGACGTAGAAGCCGCAGAACGCCCGCGCTTGGTGCGCGCCCGCCAGCGTCATCACAGCCCCCAGCACCCCCGCCGACAGTCGCAGGCTCGCTCTCATCGTCATCGCTTCCTCCGGGTCATCACCACGAACGCCAGGGCGAACAGGCTCGCCGCCGCAAAGTCACTCCCACTCGGCGCCGTGCTGCACCCGGCGCATCCGCCTTGCGGTGGCGCGGTGGGTGGCAGGGGCGGAGGCGCGGCCTGCGGCTCGACGAGGCCTGCGTCCGCGGGGGAAACCGGCGCTTCTCCCGCGTCCGCCACGGGGATCGCGGGGATGGACATCACCGGCGTCGCTCCACCGTTGGACAGGAAGCTCTCCGGCGGCACGGCGCCCCGCACGAACGTCGCCATCGTCACTGCCCCCGCGCGTGGCATGAAGCCGAGCTTCGCTGCGGCCTTCGTCCCCGGGTCCGCGCCGTTCGGCGGACCGCCCCACATGCCGCGCTGTGGGTTGCGGCACGCGATGGGGCCCGTCCACGGGTGACGGATGGCGTAGCGCGCCTGGAAGTTGTTGGACGCATCGGGTCGCGCCCCTTGCTCGAGCTTGCCCGCGGTCTGGACGAACTCACGTCCGCCGACGATCGGAGGTGCCGCACGGAAGAAGAGATCGTCGCCGAGGGCGTCCTTCGAGTAGCGCGCGTGAAGACGCGTCACGACGAAGTCGTTGAGCGAGCCGGGCTGGACCGGGGGTGCCACGATCGGCGCCCCTCCGCCCACCGGCGCAGGTCCCGCGACCGACGGCAGGACATCGGCGCCGAGCGTCACCAGCTCTCCAGGCTCGAGGGGAGGCGTCGGGCACGGATCGCACGACGTCGTCTGCCACGAGTATTCGGTGACCACGGCGCGCTGATGCTTGGCCATCGTCTGGTCGAAGAGCGTCGTGTAGAAGGCGCCGAACTCCTTCCGGGTCGCGTCGGAGACGTCGATGTTGGTGGGGATGGCGACGTTGTCGTAGTTGGCGACCTCGTAGCGCTGGTTGCGCGCGAGGATGGTCACCACCAGATCCTGCGTCCCGGCCGAGTTGATGAGCCCCAGGCGAATGGGCAGGTTGAAGGCGTCGGAGTCGTAGTGAAAGCGGATCGGCGACAGGATCGCCTGCTCGGGGCCCGTGCCGATGCGCTCGAAGCGGACCTTGGCGATGTTGATCTTGGCGACGAAGAACTTCATCCCCATCTGCACATAGGGACGCAGGTATGGCTCGGCCCCCGCGGGGATCTTGTAGCTGTTCTGCCGGAGCCACGTGTCGAGCGCCGTCGCGTCCGTCGCGCTGAGGACGACGATGTCGTACTCGCCGACGCTGAACTGCGCCTCGATCTTCACGGCCCCCTTCTTGTTCATCTCCATCATCGGCGGGGCTGCGGCCATCGGGTAGACCATCCCGTGTCCCATGCCGCGGCGCGGCGGCATCGGCCTCGGACACGGGTCCTGCTCCCAGTACTCGACGAGGCGCGGCGCGGTGAGCTGGTCGACGCGGTCGAAGACGCTGCGCTCCAGCGTCTTCACGTTCTCCTTCTGGAGGACCACCGGGACCGGGATGACCATCGCGAAGTCCTGCGGCGGTCCCTGGTAGTTGTTCTGCATCGACAGCACCGTGCGCGTGCCGTCGCGCATCAGCACCACCTGCGTCGCGTCGTTCGTGAGCTTGGCGTCGGCGCCGCTCACGTAGAAACCGCAGAAAGCGCGCGCTTCGTGCGCGCCCGCGAGCATGACGAGAGCTCCCAGCGCCAGGGCAGACAGTCGAACGGTCTTCATCGTTTCCTCCGGGTCATCACCACGAACGCCAGCACGAACAGGCTCGCCGCCGCGAAGTCACCGCCGCTCGGCGCGGCGCTGCAGCCCGCGCATCCGCTCTGCGGCGGCGGGGTCGGCGGGACAGGGACGGAGAGCGGAGCCACCACGTTCGGCGCTCCGGCGTCGACGATGAGCGACGAGGCGTCCATCAGGCCGGCGTCGAGGTCGACGGGAGGCGGCGTGGCCGGGATCGACAGGACCGGCGTCGCGCCTCCTCCGGAGAGGAACGTCTCGGCCGGCACGGCCCCATGAACGAACGACGCCAGCGTGACCGCCCCGCCCCTCGGCAGGAAACCGATGTGCGCCGCAGGATGGACCGACGGCTCGTTTCCGCTGGGCGGTCCTCCCCAGATACCTCGCTGCGGGTTCGTGCACGCAATGGCGCCGGTCCACGGATGCCGGATGACGTAGCGCGCCTGGAAGTTGTTCTGGGCGTCTGCGCGGGCCCCTTGCTCCAGCTTGGCCCCGCTGGCCCCACCGGCGTTCTTCATGAGCTCCCGGCCTCCGACGATCGGGGGAGCCGCGCGGAAGAAGAGGTCGTCGCCCAGAGCGTCCTTCGAGTAGCGCGCGTGGAGGCGGGTGATGACGAAGCCGCTCGAGGGATGATCGGGAAGGGCGTCCGCGCCGAGGGTCTGGAGGTCCCGCGGGCCGAGCGGCGGGGTAGGGCACGGATCGCAGGTATTACTGGACCACGAGTACTCGGTCACGACCCCGTGCGGGTGCTTCGCGATCGTCTGGTCGAAGAGCGTGGTGTAGAAGGCGCCGAACTCCCGGCGCGTCGCGTTCGACACGTCGATGTTGGTCGGGATGGCGACGTTGTCGTAGTTGGCGACCTCGTACCGCTGCCCGCGCGCGAGGATGGTCACCACCAGGTCCTGCGTGCCGCCCGAGTTGATGAGGCCGAGCCGGATGGGAAGGTTGAAGGCGTCCGAGTCGTAGTGGAAGCGGAGCGGCGAGAGGATGGCCTGCTCGGGACCGCTACCGACGCGCTCGAAGGTGACCTTCGAGACGTCGACCTTGGCGACGAAGAACTTCATCCCCATCTGCACATAGGGACGCAGGTAGGGCTCGGCGCCCGCGGGGATCTTGTACCCGTTCTGGTGCAGCCACGCGTCGAGCGCCGTGGCGTCGGTCGCGCTGAGGACCACGATGTCGTACTCGCCCACGCTGAACTGCGCCTCGACGCGCACGGCGGGCGGCGCCGCGCGAGACGCGCCACCCATCGCTGCTCCGGCACCCGATCCGAAGCCAATCCCGCCCAGGCCACCGGGGCCGTTGAAGCTGGGCACCGGACACGGGTTCTGCTCCCAGTACTCCACGAGACGCGGTGCCGTGAGCTGGTCGATGTGGTCGAAGACGCCCCGCGCCAGCGTCTTCACGTTCTCTTTCTGCAGCACGACCGGGACCGGGATGACCATCGCGAAGTCCTGCGGCGGCCCCTGGTAGTTGTTCTGCATCGAGAGCACCGTGCGCGTCCCATCGCGCATCAGCACGACCTGCGTCGCGTTGTTCGTGAGCTTCGTCTCCGCGCCGCTCACGTAGAAGCCGCAGAAGGCCCGCGCGTCCGGCGCGCCCGCTCCGACCATGCCCCCCGCCACCAGCAGGGACGCCCACCAACGCTTGATCATCGTCGCTTCCTCCGGGTCATGGCCAGCAGCGCCACGGCGCACACGCCCGCGGCCGCGAAGTCGTCACCGCTCGGGGCGGCGTTGCACCCCGCGCACCCTCCTCCGCTGGGCGGGATGCGCGGCGGGCCTACGATCTGCCCGCGCGACAGCGTGAGCCCCTCGGGCATCGGGCTCTTCACGAGCGCGTCCAGGTCAGCGTCGCGCGGCGCGAAGGCGAGGTCGAGGGCGGGGACGGGCATCGGCTGGTTGCCGTCGGGCGGTCCGCCCCATTCCCCGAAGTGAGGGCTCGCGCAGGCCACCGCCCCGGCCCACTTGTGGCGGATGACGTACCGGCCCTGGAAGTTGTTCGTCGAGTCGGGCTTCGCGCCTTCCCCCATTCCCTCGCGCCCTCCGACGATGGGCGGGGCCGGGCGAAAGCGCAGATCGTCGCCCAGCGTGTCCTTCGCGTAGCGCGCGTGGAGGCGCGTCACGACGAAGCCCGAGCCGTCGTTCCCCGAGGGCAGCACGTCGGCGCCGAGTGTCGCAAGGTCCTGTTCTTCGAGGGGGGGGATGGGACAGGGATCGCACGATCCGGCGTCCCACGAGTACTCGGTGACCACGGCGCGCGGGTGCCGCTCCACCACGCGATCGAAGAGCGAGGCGTAAAACGAGCCGAACTGTCGTCTCGTCGCATCGGAGACCTCGAGGTTCGTGGGAATGGAGACGTTGTCGTAGTTGGCGACCTCGTAGCGCTGGCCCTTGGCCAGGATCACCGTGACGAGGTCCTGCTTGCCCCCGGAGTTGATGAGGCCGAGCCGCACCGGGAGAAAGAAGTCGTCCGTGTCGAAGTGGAAGCGAAGGGGCGAGAGGACCGCGCGCTCCTTGCCATTGCCCGTCCGTTCGAACTTCACCTTCGCCACGTTCACCTTGGCGACGAAGAACTTCATCCCCATCTGCACATACGGCCGCAGATAGGGCTCGGCGCCGTCGGGGATCTTGTAGTGGTTCTCGTGCAGCCACGCGTCGAGGCCCGACGAATCCTGGGCGCTGAGGACGACGACGTCGTACTCACCGACCGCGAAGCGAGCCTCGATCTTCACGTGGTGCTGGGTCGCCGATTTCTCCTCCGGTGCGTCGGCCACGGCGGACGGGGGCGGGGGCGGCGCCATCTCGTAGAGGACCACGGGCCTGCAGGGGTCCTGCTCCCAGTACTCGACGAGACGCGGCGCGGTCAGCCGGTCGACCTTGTCGAAGATGTCGCGAGGCAGCACCTTCACGTTCGCCTCGTGGAGGACGACGGGCACCGGCACGACCATCGCGAAGTCCTGCGGCGGCCCCGTGTACGTGTTCCGCATCGAGAGCACGGTACGCGTCCCGTCGCGCATCATCACCACGAGCGTCGCGTCGTTGGTGAGCGGGGCATCGGCGCCGCTCACGTAGAAGCCGCAGAAGGCGCTGGCCGGCCGCGCCGCGGCGAGGGTGAGGAGCGCGGCGAACAGCGCGAGCGTCACGTGCTTGGTCATGGGTTCCTCGTCACAGTGGTTGTCCCATGCGAACGCCCCTCGGGGTCTCCGCCTTACACACGTCGCCGCCGCTGCGAGAGAAGGAGGGCGACGACCGCCCCCGTGCCGAAGAGGCCGAGCAGCGGTCCCGGCCCGAGGAGGAGCGCCCACTCGGCGCGTCGCTTCGGCGAGTCCTCGGGCTGCATCGTCGTCAGCCCGAGCTCCGGGACGTCCTCGCGGACGATCCTCGCGAGCTCCACGGTCCCGCGCGGCGCGTAGGCGAGCCTGGCGGCGGCTCGCGTCGTCGGCGGCTCGTGGCCTCTCCCGGGAGGTCCACCCCACACGCCGAAGTGCGGGTCGTGGCAGGCCACGGCCCCCGTCCAGGGGTGGCGGATGACGTAGCGCGCCTGGAAGTTGTTGGTGCCCGAAGGCGTGGCACCATTCTCCAGGGTGCCTTCGCCGGCGCCGCTGCGAGTCGTCAAGAATTCCCGTCCGCCGACCACGGGAGGCGCCGCGCGGAAGACGATGTCCTCGCCGAGCGACTCCTTCGAGTAACGAGCGTGAAGGCGGGTCAGGACGAAGTCCCAGGTGTTCTTGCCGCCGGGGATGACGTCGGTCCCCAGCGTCTGGAGCTCGCTCGTCGAGAGCGCCGGAACCGGGCACGGGTCGCACGAGCTCGAGTCCCACGAGTACTCGGTCACCACCGCGCGAGGGTTCTTCTCCAGCGTGCGATCGAAGAGGGCAGCGTAGAACGCGCCGAAGCGGTCGCGCGCCTCTTCGGCGACGTCGAGGTTGGTGGGGATGGTGACGTTCGGGTAATTGGCCGCTTCGTAGCGCCGGTGGCGCGCGAGGACGTTGACGACGAGATCCTGCGTGCCGCCGGAGTTCACGAGGCCGAGCCGGATGGGCAGCGTGAAGGTGTCGCTGTCGTAGTGGAAGCGGAGGGGCGAGAGCACGGCATGCCCATCCTCGAAGGTGACCTTGGTGGCGTCGACCTTGGCGACGAAGAACTTGGATCCCGCCTGGACGTAGGGCCGCAGGTATGGCTCCGCGCCGGCGGGGATGCTGTAGTGGCTGTCGTGGAGCCACCGCTCGAGGCCCGTGGAGTCCTGCGCGCTGAGGACGACGATCTCGTACTCGCCAACCGTGAACTGCGCTTCGATCTTGACGCCGTAGGCTCCGTCCATCCCCTTGGCCATCGGGGCGGCGGCCGCCGTCATCGGCGGAGACAGCATGAGCGCGTCGGCGACCAGCTGCTCGCAGGGATCCTGCTCCCAGTACTCGACGAGGCGCGGCGCCGCGAGCTTGTCGATGCGATCGAAGACGTCGCGAGGGAGCGTCTTCACGTTCTCCTTCTGGAGGACGACGGGGACCGGTACGACCATCGCGAACGCCTCGGGAGGCCCCTGGTAGGCGTTCTGCATGGAGAGGACGGTGCGGCTCCCGTCGCGAAGGAGGACGACGTTGGTGGCGTCGTTGAAGAGCTTCGTGTCGGCGCCGCTCACGTAGAAGCCGCAGAAGGCCGCGGCGTCCGGCGCGTGCAGCGCGAGGGTAGCGACCGCTGCCGTGACCAGAGCGCGCACGAGTCCCCTCTGCATGGCCGGCTCCCTCCTCGAGTACGCGCGCCCGGACGCAGTGCGGCGGCGCAGCTCGCTGAGCATAGACAACCTCTGGTACGAACGGGTTTCCCGATTCGGTCTGCGCGGGGGTAAGTTTCGGTACTCCGTGGCCTCCAAGTCCCCCGTGGCCCCCAAGGGCGACGCTCCGCGCCCCGCTCCTCCCGAGCCGCGCCTTCCCGAGCCGCGGTCCGAGCCCTACGAGTTCTCGGAGGCCCACAAGGACAGCTTCCGCGCCCTTGCGGCATCGGTCAGCTTCGTGGGCGTCTGCACGCTGATGTTCGCCGGCCTCTCCGCGGTCTTCGCGCTGGGGGAGGTCTACATGGGCTTCGTGCCCAACGGCCTCGGCACCGCCGTGGCCGCCGCGGTTTACGGCGTGATGGCCTGGTGGATGGTGTCCGCCGGGCGCTCGCTGTCGGCGATGGTGCGCACCAAGGGACAGGACGTCGAGCGGCTGATGGAGGCGGTGGTCCAGCTCCGGCGCCTTTTCGGGCTCGCGCGCATCGTCATCATCCTGCTCGCCATGCTGGTCACGGTCGGCGGCGCCCTCGTCGTGTGGTGCAACCTCGTCGTCGAGCGCGGGGGCAAATGCTTCGGGGGACTCGGTTAGGGACCGAGCACGTCCCCTTCGGCGATACCGCGCCCCATCACCCACTCTGCGCCGGTGATGGCGCGCTTGCCCTCGGGCTGCACCGTCACGAGCTCCACGCACGCCTGCCCGCACGCCACCATCACGCGCGACTTGTCGGCGACCACGACCTGACCCGCCACGGCCCCCGACGCCGTCCCGTTCACGACGCGCGTCGCGCGCACCTTCAGCGTCTTTCCACGGGCCGACGTGAACGCGCCCGGCCATGGGCTCATCCCGCGCACGTGGTCGTGCAGCTGCGACGCGGTCTTGCTCCAGTCGATGCGCCCCTGGTCCTTCTCGAGCATGGGCGCCATCGTCGCGAGCGCCGCGTCTTGCGGCTCGAGGGGGCACTCGCCCGCCAGGTACGCGGGGAGCCACCGGGTCACGGCGTCCGCCCCGATGCGGGCGAGCCGCTCGGACAGCTCGCCCGCCGTCTCGTCCGGCGCGATGGGCGTCGTCACGCGCGCGAACGTCGGCCCGGTGTCCATGCCCTCGTCGAGCTTCATCAGCGTGACGCCGCTCTCGCTCTCGCCGCGGACGATGGCCCACGTGATGGGCGCCGCCCCGCGGTACTTCGGCAGGAGCGACGCGTGCACGTTGACGCAGCCGAGGCGCGGCCCGTCGAGCACGTCCCGCGGCAGGATCCTCCCGTAGGCGACGACCACCGCGAGGTCGACGGCCTGCGCCACGACCCACGCGCCGAACTCCCCCGTCCGGAGCTTCGTCGGTTGCACGACCGGCAGACCCAGCTCGGTCGCGCGCACCTTCACGGCGGGCGGCGTCAAGGTCAGTCCGCGCCCCGCCGGCTTGTCGGGCTGGCACACGACGCCCACCACCTCGGCGAGGGCGTGCAGCGCGTCGAGCGAAGGGACGGCGAACGCCGGCGAGCCGAAGAAGAGGGCGCGGAAGGTCACGGCATGGGAGCGACGGTGATCTGGACGCGCGGCTGGCTCGCGTCGTGATCGACGCCCTCGAACACGTTGGTGAGGGGCGTGATGACGCGAAGGATGTACGTCCCCTTCTTCAGAGGTCCGGCGGGATCGCGCGGGTAGCCCTGTCCCGGGAGCGCCCCCTTCGCGCGATCCTTGGAGGCCCATTTGTACTTCACCGCGTTCCACTTCAGCGTGATCTTGGCCGTGCCCTGCTGCGCGAGGACGACGCGCGCCACCTTCGCCTCGGGCACCGAAGCGTTGGCGACCTCCGGCGGGAGCGACGGAGCGCTTCCGCTCGGCGCATCGACCCGCGCGCCCTTCATCGTGTAGACCGCGAAGTCGAAGCGCGGCTCGGGATCGACGACGAAGTTGAGCGGCAGGTCGCCCTTGCCTTTGTTCTTGAAGGTGACGGTGACGGTCGACGTGGAGCCCGGGGCGATGCGCGGCGAGTCCGGCATCACCTTGATCTCGAGCTTGTCCTTCAGGTCGGGCTGGTCGCTCGTGTTGGGGTTCTGCACCTCGCACGCGGCCTGGGAGAGCACCGACACGAGGTCCGGGATGTCGAAGCCGCCGCACGGGGTGGGCTTCTTGGACTTGTCGTCGCCGGGGGCCGCCGTGGTCGACGTGGGCGTCGAGTCGGTCTCGGCGGGGGCTTCGGCGGCCGGCGCGCCGCCTTCCCCCCCCGTGTCGTCCGCGGGGGTCCGGGAGTCGGCGTTCTTCTTGGCACCGCCGCAGGCAGTGACTGCGAGGAGCAGGGCGACGCTGGCGCAGACGATCGGTCTCATGGGCCCGGGAACATATCACCGGGCATCCGGCGGATGCACGCAGCCCTCCCAGGCCCGGGTGCTCTCGGCGTCGAGGGCGCACGAGGTTTCCGCCCTGGTCACAGCCTCGCAGTGGTCCTGCACGAAACGGTAGCTCGGCACCGCCCGCTTCAGCCCCTGCTCGACGTCCCGCACGGCCGCCGCCTGCGCCGAGGACATCGTCGCCGCCTGCGGGGTCTCCTTCACCGCCAGGTCGAGGTAACGGCCCGTCATCGCCTTGCAGTCCTCGACGGACGCCCGCCCGTGACACGCCACGACAGAGAGGAACAAGAGGAGTCCTCGCCTCATCGCTTGGCGGGGTAGAAGGGGGCGACGGCGAGCGCGAGCTGCATCGCGAGGAAGCGGTTGCCTCGCACCTTCACGTCGCCGTCGGCGAGGGCCTCCTCGGGGCCGAGCTCGCCGCGAAGGACGCGCTCCACCGTCTCCAGGCGGGCCTCCACGACGACGTTGGCGTCGTCGGGATCGATGGGCTTCCGGGCGGCGTCGCCGAAGCCGAAGGCGATGGCCAGGCGTTCGCCGTCGACGTCCAGCAGGGCGAGCTCGATGCGGCCGTTCGCCATCGCGACGCGCTTGATGACCCGCGGATCGCTCATCGTCGTCACCCCGCCGATGGGCGCGAACTTCGGCAAGAGTCGCCTGGGGCCGAGGGCGTCCTCGAGGAAGCGCTCCACCGCGCGCTCGGTCGCGTGCATCCAGAGCGTTGGCCGGTCGGCCTCGCCCTCCTCGACCTTCATCTCGCTTCCGCGGATGCGCACCGTCCATCCGCCGCGCCCTTCGATGCGCACGGTGACCGTGAAGAGATCCGCGGGGGCGTCGGCGCCCACGAAGCGCGCGTGAAGCGCGGGGACGACGTCGGTGATGAGCGACTCGATGGTGGTGCCCGGGGGGATGTCGATGGGGAACATCGGTTGCGGCCGCAAACCTAGCCGACCTTCCCCCTCGCGTCGTCGGTGACGCGGGATGCCGCTCCCCGCCCGCGTCACGCGTGACGCGCCGCGGACGCGATGGGCCCGATCCAGGCCGGTTCTTGCGATCTCGCAGCTGGCCCGGCCGTTGCTGAATGGGCCTCGCTGACATGGAGGCCGCGATGAAAGATGTCCCGTGGTGGAAGGAGCCGACGCGCGCCGAGTGGTGCGCCTTCGGGGCCGCGTGGGCCGGATGGGTCCTCGACGCCTTCGACTTCACCATCTTCATGCTCGTGATGCCGAACATCTCGCGCGACTTCCACGTGCAGGTCGTGGCCACGGCGGGCTCCATCACGCTGACCCTCTTCGCGCGGCTCGCGGGCGGCTTCATCGCCGGCGCCGCGGCGGACCGCTGGGGACGCAAGCTCCCCCTGATGATCTCCATCGTGTGGTTCGCGCTCTGCGACGGCGCCGTCGCTCTCGCGCCGTCCTTCGCCTGGATCCTCGTTCTTCGCACGCTCTTCGGCCTCGGCATGGGCGCGGAATGGACGTCGGGGACGACGCTGGCCATGGAGAACTGGCCCAAGCGGAGCCGGGGCATCGCCTCGGGCGTCCTCCAGGGGAGCTGGGCGGTGGGGTATCTGCTGGCGGCGGGCGTCTCCGCGGTCGTCCTGCCGCTCTGGGGCTGGCGCGCGCTCTTCGTGTGCGCGGCGCTCCCGGCGCTGCTCGTCATTCCGATCCGCCTCGGCATCGTCGAGAGCCGCGAGTGGGCCTCCGCACGGCGCAAGGAGCGCGCGTCGACCCCGTCGGCGCTGGATCCTCGGTCGCTGGGCAAGCTGGCGTGGGCGACCGGCGCGATGGGTCTCGGCTTCGGGGCCTACTACGGGCTGACCGCCCTCTATCCCACGGTCCTCCGCACGGAGCTCGGCGCGGACGCGCGCACCGTGGCGTGGCTCGTCGCGCTCTTCAACGTCGGGATGCTCGCCGGCTCGGTCGCATGCGGCGTCCTCGCGGCGCGTCGTGGTGTCGCCGTCGCCATCGTGGCCCCGGCGCTTCTCTCCGTGCTGGCCATCCCTCTCTACGTCGGCGCCGTCCCCGGTCTCCTCGCCGTCGGCGCCTTCGCCGGTGGCGCGCTCGGCGCGGGCTTCTGCGGCGTCGTGCCGATGTTCCTCACCGGCATGTTCCCCGCCGCGGTGCGCGCCCGCTACGTCGGCATCGTCTACCACGCGGGCGCCGCGCTCGCGGCCCTCGTCCCCATGGCCACCGCGGCGCTGGCCGCCTACGCGCACATCTCGCTCGCGATGTCGCTCGCGATCGTCGCCGGTGGCTGCGAGGTCGCGCTCGCCCTCGTCGTCCTCGCCGGACGCCGTCACTCGCACGCCGACACATCCACAGCCTCCGCCTCCCCCGACCTCGCCGTCCTCGAAGCCGCCTGACCCAGGAGCCCCGCCATGAACCCCCGTCCGTCCGTCCTCCGTCCTCTCGCTCTCGCCGGTCTCGCACTCTCGGTGGCCTCCTGCGCGGCCGGCGGTCCCGGTGGGGAGCTCGTCGACAGCACCGCGCAGGCCGTCAGCACGCTCACGGCCGTCTCGAGCTTCGGGACGAACCCCGGCAGCCTCCTCATGTACACGTATGCGCCGCAGGGGGTGCCCACGAACGCGCCCGTCGTCCTCGCGCTGCACGGCTGCACCGAGACCGCCGACGACTACGAGGCGGCC
>Ga0182030_10012884_pt1 | contig 16704 bp, 13 predicted proteins | sample 812S3MmetaG_FD_121299 | JGI IMG/M metagenome (GOLD analysis project Ga0182030, IMG submission 121299) | Permafrost microbial communities from Stordalen Mire, Sweden - 812S3M metaG (Illumina Assembly) | ecosystem: Environmental > Terrestrial > Soil > Wetlands > Permafrost | place: Sweden...
AAAAAGGGAGTAGGTCTGTAGCCCATGAAAATGCGCTCCCGGCTCCGTTCCCTATCAAGCACTTGCGTTGAGCAAAGGCTCGAATTTAGCGGTTTTTCGCCCCCAGTTGCGAAAGTTCGGCTAAAACCCAAAAAGACCGCTCCTCCCGTTTTTGTTGCCGAATGACTACAGTATTTCTTAAACCGCTCTAACGAAAAGTCCCGCAGGCGAATCGCCCTAATCCTTCCACTCCGAGGTTTCTCGATGCAAACAAGAATTTTTCAATTTTTTCCCGTCTGCTGGCTCCCGTTCGCTGCCTGGCCTTGTCCGGCGGCATAAACTCTGGTGGCCGCCGGGCTGGATGCGAGCGAAACCAATGAGACGATAACGCTTACGATGATTATAAAGCCAAGCGCAGCGAGTGTCGGCAACAGCACATTGTCCTGCGCGCCCCAAGACCTGTCTGAATATTGGAGGATCGGCTCAATAACCAGTGGCGAAGTTATGGCCAGAGCGGTCAGCGTCCACGCTCTCCCCGCTCCTGGCCGCCACCGCTTCACCGCCAGTCGGCGCTCCGCGGCGATGAGCAGAGGCTGCACCAGAAAGAAAGCACCGAAGACCGCGGCAAATTTCCACCTTCCCAGTGCGAAAAAAGCCATGAGTGCGTGGCCGACCGCGCTGATGGCGAAAGTTGCGAACATCGCAAACACGGCGCCCCACCGCGCCAGTGGCGCAAAACAACACCTGCGCAGAAACTCCCCGGCCGCGCGATTCCAGCGTTTACTCCAGAACTCGCTGATCGTAACGGATCGGCAGGGCGATTGGAAGTAGGGCGGCGCGTTGATGCCCAGGGCCGCCATCACAAATCTCGGACCTGTCGTTGCCATTTCGCCCAGCGCGAGAACTCCGATCCCTCCGGCCAGCCATCGTACGGGTAAAGTAAGACCATGGGCGGAGACGTTTTCGACAATCGCAACGGCGATCGCAAAAACTGCCGTGGCCAAAAAGAAATCTCGAAGGGCTGCCGCATCGAACCTGCGCGCGCGTCGTTGCAAGGGATATGTGTCAGACCAGGCGCATAGATGCGCCAGTCGCGCCCGAAAGCCGGCAATCGGCTGGACATTTACCAGCCCTGCCGCCGCAAGGAAGGGCACGCTCATGAAGCCCGCCAGCAAAAGAACATACAAAGCGGCTGTCCCTACAAACCAGGGAACAGCCATGAACAGTCCGGCCATCAGAACCCCGACTCGCGCACCGATTGGATTCGCGGAAAGAACCATGACAAGCAGACCATCGGCTAACCCGGCGGCGATGCCAGTGGGAAGCGTGATGGGCTTTACAGGAAGAGGGTTCGCGGCGGCGATTATTCCAAGAACCATCCCCGCTGCGGGCCAAATGAGCTGCTTTCGATGACGCGATTTCAGGGGGTCATTCACGGTGAGCGCAAGGCCGCTGCCCGCAAAACTGAAGTCAAGTTTTTCAACTGAAGATCGCGCACCACCGCCGCGCTCGTTTTTTCTCTATTCACCAGTCCCATCCTCCTTTTTTGAGAAAGTGTGTTGACAGTTTCAGACACCGATCCAGCAGGGCCAGCGTTTGTTCCTTGCCGCGCGAGCGATCTTGCAGCCAGTAGGTGATGATCGCCAGATTAAAGAGACCGAAGGCGTAGGCGCCAAAGTCCCCCACCGGAGGCAGTTCACCAGCCGCTTCCGCTTCCGCCAGGATTCCCCGGATAAAACGCAGATAACGCAGATTGCGCTCCTGATTCTCCAGACTCCACGGGCTGAGTTTCGAGGCCGGCACCAGCGCGCGCAAATAAACCGCTCCGATAAAGTCTTCGTAAGGCTCCAGGCGCTCCAGAAAATGATGGATAATGGCAAAAATTTTCTCGGCCAGCGCCGCGCGCCTGATGCGGCGGTCTTGCTCATACCACTCCATGACTTCGGCCAGTTCCCGTTCGAAGAAGTAGAGCGCCAAATCCTCCTTGGTTTCGAAGTAATTGAACAGCGTGCCTTCGGCGATTCCGGCTTTCCGGGAAATCACTTTGGTGGTCGTTTGATAAAACCCCTTTTCGGCGAACAATTCCAAGGCCGCGCGCAGAATGGCCTTCTTCGTCTTTTCCTTGTTCTCGGTGCGTTTGCCGCGCGTCTTGGTCGGGTTCGTTTTCTTTGTTTCTTGTTTCATAATATTTTGGCGGGTTCCCGGGTGGCGAGGCCGTTAAGTTCAGCTTCAATGGCGGTCAGGTCCAGTTTCGCGCCCAACAGATGCAACACGTTGTATAGCCCCATTTCAGCGCGCGAGGTAAACACGAACTCCGGATACATGAGTTTGTCCCGGAAGTTTCGGTTCCCTATTTCGGCGCATTTCTTGAGCACACTTCCGTCACTGAAATCAACTATGTTGCGAGTACCCGAGGACGAGGGGAAAAGCATGACGTACAAATCGATTGCGTCCTCAAGGACCCTCTTGGCGACGCGCGGCCTTTTAAAAATCTCCGGTCCGCACCCCAAACTCAAGATGCGGCGTGCTTGTTCCTCACCTTCGGTCCAGACGTGATCGCGCAGGCATTGGTTCAGTTCGATGATGCGGGGCGAAAATCTTTTCACACATCCAAAGTCCACCAGGCCGATGGCGCCGTTGGCGTCAATCAGGTAATTGCCGGGATGAGGATCGGCATGAATGGCTTTCACGGTATGAAACTGGTAATTAAACAGAGCCATGAGGCGGGCGCCAACCAGGTTCCGAACTTCGAAAGCCGGTCTTCTGGCCAGAAATTCCATCATCGGTTCCCCGTCGAGATACGACATGGTTAAAACACGATCGGTGCTGAGTTGCCGGAACACATCCGGGACTTTGACGTAGGGGAGCGGTTTCAAGTGCTCGCGAAAGAAATCGATGTTATCCGCTTCAGCGACATAATCCGTTTCTTGCAAAATGCCTTGTTCCAGCTCCGCAATAACTGAAGCTGGGACGTGCCCCGTGAGGCGTCCCAGAAACGCCGTGGAACGAAGCATCTTGAAGTCATTCTCAATCGCGGAGCGAATGGCCGGATACTGAATTTTTACGGCCACTTGTTCGCCCGCTTTGGTCACTGCTCGGTGGACCTGGCCCAGCGAGGCCGCGGCGAAGGGTTCGGGGGTGAAGTCGCGGTAAACGTCCTCGGGATATTTGCCGAGCGAGGCTTTGAACTGGGCGCGCGCCAGACTGGGGTGCATGGCCGGCGCCTGCATTTGCAGATTGGCCAGTTCCTTGATCACGTCTTCCGGCAATAGATGGGATTGCATGCTCAAAGCCTGGCCGATTTTCATCGCGGGCCCCTTGAGGGATTGCAGTTCTTCGCGGATTTTCCGCGAAGTTTTGCTCTGGAACGATTTCCGGCGTTCGTCCCGAGTTTCGCCATTCAAAAAGAGGTTTTGCAATTGATACCCGAGATAACTTCCCGTGAGGCTGAAACCCAGCTTTCCAAGGCGCAAGCCGCGATGAAGCCCCGTCTCTGTATAGGCCCGTTTCATCGCCGTGCCCCTGCTTGGCTTGTGGTATTTCTCATCATGAAAATGAGTTTACTCATAATTCGCGGCGGCGTCAACCTAAAAATGAGCGCACTCATTATAAAGAATTTGCCGGCCGATGACCTTGTCTGTTTGATTCAAAACCTGAAGAAAATCAGCCTTTTTTCAGGCGAAAACGAAAATCTCCTAAATCTGCCCGGAGGCGGCTGCCGAAGGCGACGCCGCCGTGAACACAAGTCAGGTCAAGCCTTTCGACACCCCGAGCAGCGTTAACGTTAATCTAACGAGCATCGGGTGGAGGCTGTAACCACCATTAAAACGGCTGGGGGACTAAAAAGGGCAAAATGTAGCACCCCTGTAGCACGAATGTAGCACCAAATGTAGCACCTTAAACGCCTGATAATCAACCGTGTAGCACCTGTAGCACCCTTTTGGCCCAACACCCCGGGGGGAGGGATTGGGCCGCGCGCAATCTCACTCTAAGGTTTCAAGCCCGTTTTGCCGAAAACCTTTCGGGGAGTAATCCCCGGCGTTAATGGGTGCATCTTGACACTGCTACCATAGCCTTCCCTCAGCTTTTTTTGGTAGGGACGCCTCGCCGAGGCGTCCAGGGAGGCCGAGCGGCAGCGCAGCACTAGCTGGTGGCGGACGGTAGCAGCGTCAAGATGCGCCCGGCGTTAATCCTTTACCTCGGCGCAACTTTTCATATCCTGCGCTGTTTGCAATGATGAAAGACTAATGGCAATTGTTTCGATCAAGAGTTTGCTGGCCCGGCACAATCTGGCCACCCCGCGCCAATTTGACGAGTGGCAAAAGGCATGGCGTGTCTCCCAGCAGGCTGGTTCCCAGGACACGTTGATGATGTTCATTGCCCGCGAGCGCGGCAATTCCGAGGACGCTTTTTTGCAGGAACTGGCCAAGGCCTTGGAATGGCCTTACATCGACTTGGCCAAAACCGAGGTCTCGGCCGAGGCGCGCAAGAAGATCTCCACCAAGGTCGCCTTCCAGTACGGTGTCATCCCCGTCAAGTTCGAGGAAGGCAAATTGACCGTGGCGGTCAGCAATCCCTTTGACGCCGCCATGCTGAGCGCGGTGCAGTTCGACGCGCGTGTCCCGGTGCTCTATGGCCTGGCCACGCACTTGGAAATCGACAAGACCTTGAAAAAGTTCTACGGGGTCGGCGCGGAAACGTTGGACGAAATGTCCAAGGACGACGAACCGCTGGACTTGCTGGCCGAGGACAAGGAAATTACCGAGGGCGATCAGGAAGCCAGCGTCATCAAATTTGTCAACCAGATCATTTGGGAAGCCTTCAAAGACCGCGCAACCGATATTCATTTTGAACCAGCCGAGGACGAATTGCGCATCCGCTACCGCATTGACGGCATCCTGCATCAGACGCCCATGCCGCCGCAGTTGAAACGTTTCCAGGCCTCGCTTATTTCCCGCATCAAAGTCATGTCCGGCATGAACATTGCCGAAAAACGTCTGCCCCAGGATGGCCGCATCAACGTCCGGATCAAGGGCGAGGAAATCGACATCCGCGTCTCCACCGTGCCGACGGTTTACGGTGAGAGCGTCTCCCTGCGCTTGCTGACCCGCGGCAAAATCTTTCTGGGCATGGAAAATCTGGGATTCGCTCCGACTGAGGAATCGCGCATTCGGGAAATCATCGTCAAGCCGCACGGCATTTTCCTGGTGACGGGTCCGACGGGTTCGGGCAAGTCGACTTCCCTTTACGCCTTTCTGGCCACGATCAACTCGGTCACCAAACGTATCATTACCATTGAAGAGCCGGTCGAGTATGAACTTAAAGGCATCAATCAAATTGCGGTGCGCGGCGATATTGGCCTGACCTTTGCCATGGGACTGCGCCATATTTTGCGCCAGGATCCCAACGTCATCATGGTGGGGGAAATTCGCGACTTGGAAACGGCGGAAATCGCCATTCGCGCCGCGTTGACCGGCCACTTGGTTTTCAGCACACTGCACACCAACGACGCTCCCAGCGCCTTTACTCGATTGGTGGATATGGGCATCGAGCCGTTTCTGGTCGCCTCGTCGGTGGAAGCCGTTTTGGCCCAGCGCCTGGTTCGCACGATTTGCCCCAAATGCAAAACGACCCAAAAAGTCGAGCGGGCCTATTTGCAGCGCATCGGGTTCCCCGAGGAACAAATCGATTCGACGCAGTTCAGCAAAGGCGCCGGTTGCGAGGAGTGCCGGCAATTGGGTTACCAGGGCCGCATGGGCATTTACGAATTGCTCTTCATGGATGAAGAAATCCGTTCGCTCATTCTGGGCCGCGCCGCCTCTTCCACCATCGCGCAGAAGGCCATGCAAAACGGCATGCGCACGTTGCGGGCTGACGGCTGGAAGAAAATCATAGCGGGCCGGACCACCATCGAAGAGGTGTTGCGCGTGACGCAAACAGAAGAACACCTTAAATCGCTGATCGAGGACACCAAGGCGCCGAGTTGGAAAGGTTCGTGATGGCTCGCTGGAACTCTGCGAATGTTCTGCAAACCAGCGCCGGCGGTCGGCGTCTCTGGACGTTGTCCGCCACCGGCGATCACTTTACCGTCCAGAGCGACACGGCGCTGCTGTTGAACGAGCCGTGTTCACCCGCGGTTGTGGGCAAGGATTGGCATACGCTCTTCCGCCCCAAGCTCAACGTCGCCTGGCTCCCGGCAGACAAGGTTTTCTTTCGCGTGGTGCAGTTGCCCAGCAGCGATCCCGCTGAGATTTCCTCCATGGTCGAACTGCAATTGGAGAAACTTTCCCCGTTGCCGGTCACACACATTGTTTGGAGCATTTATTTGATGCCCCGCCTGTCCGAGAAGCCTGAGACTTTGCAAACGGTCGTCGTCATCATCGCGGCGCGCAGCGCGGTGGAAGAGTTTCTGGGCCAGTTGGAAGGGGAGGGATTTCTGCCGGACCGTCTTGAAGCACCCGGTCTGGAGCAGATTTTGGCCCTAAAAATCAAGGATGAAGGAGTTTGGATCTTTGCCGCGGACGCGGGGGAGCCTGCGTTGGCGCTTTGGTGGTATGGGAATGCCATCCAGAATCTGACCCTAGTGCAATTGCCCACCGGACCGGAGCGGGGGCCGTTGTTAAAGACCCAGCTTGAGCAGATCGCGTGGGCCGGAGAACTGGAAGGCTGGTTGAGCGGTCCACTGAGGGTCCATTTGGTGGCGGCCCAACCCGAGGCGGATTTTTGGGAGTCCATTTTCAAGGACTGGGGTGAACATTTCGAGGTGGTGGCGCCCCCGCCCCCGCAGGTGTTGGCCTCGCTGAGCGCCCAGCGTTGCGGCAGCAGTGCCGCCACGACGAGTCTGCTGCCGCCGGAATCGGCCGCCCGCTACCGTGAACAATTTATCGACCGCCTCTGGATGCGCAGCCTGGTTGGCGTCCTGGGGCTTTATATCCTGGGAGTCCTCTTTTATTTTGGAATGCTCTATGTCTTTGAGCTGAAGAACAACGCGGTCAAAAAAGACCTCGCCAATATGGGCCCCAGCTATACCAATGCCTTGCGTGACGTGGAACAAATTCGGATTCTCCAGAACCGTGAAGCCTTGAAGTACGCCGACTTGGATTGCTGGAAAGCGGTGGCGGAAAATCTGCCTGACAGCATGACGATGGACAACATGTACTTCCGGCCGGACAAACTGGAATTGCGCGGCACGTTTATCGCCGCGAATCAGGATGACGTGGGCACCTTCAACGAAGCACTGCGAGCCGCCACAGATCCCAACCATCACGAAAGTCTTTTCACCGAGGTTTCTCCGCCCAACATGGACATAAAGCAGGACAAAGGCGATTGGAGTTTCAACTGCATTCCCAAGGGAGCCGAACATCAGTGAACAGCTTCCTCGACCAGTTGAATTTGACCCCGCAAGAACGGCGCATTGTCGTCGTCATTGCCGTCGTTGTCTTTGTCGTGCTCAATTATCTGCTGGTCTGGTCGCATTTCGGCGATTTGGGCAAAGTCAGGCGGCAGTTGGACGAGACGCGTAAAACCATCCAGACGTGGAACCTGCAAATTAGCAAGGACCAAGCCACCAACGGCTACAAGACGGTCTTGCATGCCCTCGAGCGCCAACAGGGGGGCGGCGTTGGCAATTATCAAGTCCAACTGCAAAGGTCGGTTTCCGACCAGGCTTTTAAAACCGGGGTTGTCGTCAGCGAAATCAAGCCGGCCATTTCCTCCCATCCTGACACCAACGAATTCTATGCCGAGCAATGTGTCAAAATTAGTTTCGAGTGTACGGAAACCAATTTGGTCAACTTTCTTTTCAACGTTGGCAATGATCCGGCCATGATTCGTGTGCGCGAACTGTCTCTCAAAACGGCCGACGCCAACCGCTATCGCCTGAAGGGCGATGCGCTCCTTGTGGCCAACTATGCCAAACAGCCCCCGGTGGCCGCTCCAAAAGCTGCTGCGCCAGCCGGCAAAGTTCCCGTCGTCGCCCCCAAGCCGGTGCCCGCTCCAAGACCGGCAATTCCCGCCCCCAAACCGCCTATCAATATAAGAAGGCTCCCCGGCCAGCCACCCGGCCCGTAGAATTTATGAACCGCAAAACTTTTTTTACAATATGCACCGTGCTGCTGCTGTTGGCGCCGGGGCTCATGGCCCAAACAGGCTCAGACGCCGCCCGTTGGCAATTCGCCCAGGCCACGATACCGCGACACCGGGTAGTCGCCGTGCCGACCAACGGGCCGGGGGCGGTTCTCCAAAACCAGGCCGCGCCCAACCGCTTGCCTCCTGGAGCGCCTCCCGCTTTTACCCCAGCCGGTGTGACCCCCTCAACCCCTGTCGTGCCCGGAACTGCGGTTTCGGCTGCCGGACTGCCTCCCGTCACCTCCCGGACAAACGGCGAAGTTGCGAATATCGAATATAATTTTATCGGCGTTCCAATTAAGCAGTTGTTGGATATCTACTCGGATTTGGTCGGGCGCACTCTTTTGCGCGCCACTGGAGGCCCCGAAGCCGTGCCCGACACGACCACCATCACGCTGAACACTCAAAGCAAGTTAACCCGGTCCGAAGCCATTGTGGCCCTGGAAACCATCCTGGGCATGAACGGCATTACCATTGTCCCCATCGGCGACAAATTCGCCAAAGTGGTCACCGAGGCCATTGCTCCCCAAGTCGGCGCCGAGATCTCGACCAACACCAACAATATCCCGATCGCCGGCAAAATGATCACGCAAATCATCCAGTTGAAATATGTCGACCCCAAGGATCTGATGGACGTTTTGTCGGCTTTTAACCACGTGCCCAAAAGCGTCATCATCATTCCCAGCACCCAAACTCTCATCCTGCGCGATTACGCCGAAAACGTGGCGCGCATGTTGGAGATGGTGGCAAAGATCGACGTCCTGACTCCCAACAGCATCAAGCCGGAAGTCATCCCGATCAAATACGCCCTGGCCAGCGACATCGCCACGGCTTTGGGGGCGTTGGGTGCCAGTGGCGGCACATCGGTCGGCAAACCCACCTCGGGCGCTGGCTTCAGGAGCGGCACCGGCACCACTTCCGGCATAGGCGGCAGCACGGGCGGATTCGGCAGCAGCAGCGTCGGCATCGGCGGCTATCCCGGGCAGAGCACCCAGGGAACCACCAGTGCGCTTGGGTCTTCCGCCACCAGCGGACGCAGCACCTTCCAGCAGAATTTGTCGAGCATCGTTAACAAGGCCGCCAGCGGCGGCGCCGGCCAGTTTCAATTGTTCGGCATGACCAAGATTATTGCCGACGAACGGACCAATTCACTGCTCGTTTTCGCCAACGACGAGGACATGAAGATGATCAAAATCATCATTGACAAGCTGGATGTGGTGCTGCCGCAAGTTTTGATCGACGCCATTATCATGGAGATTAATTTGCAGGATACCCGCAATACCGGCATCAGCTATGGCACCCAGAACGGCGGATCAAAAGTCAACGGAATAGGCGGCCTGAATAATTTGAGCTCCGCCGCCTCCGGTTTTCTGACGGGCAGCGCCACGACCAACAACACTGCCAACGCCCAGAGCGGTTCCACCCTGGCCAACATGCCCGGCGGCTTCAGCTATTTTGGCAAATACGGCAACGATCTCAACGTTGTTCTCGAAGCGGTGGCGGGCGACAGCCGCATCAATGTTCTGTCCCGCCCGCGCATTCAAACCTCGCACGCCGTCCAGGCCGATTTATTTATCGGCAATACCGTGCCTTACGTTACGGGCACATATAATTACGGCTACGGTTCAGGGCCAAGTTCGCAATACACCCAGTTGGAAGTCGGCATTCATTTGCAAGTCATGCCCTTAATCAACAAGGACGGACTGGTCGTGATGGATATACAGGCCGATGTCGAACAACTGGGGCCGGATGTCCAGATCTCCGGTGTCGGCGGCGTGCCCACCACCACCAAACGCCAGGCGGGCGCCAAAGTCGCCGTGCGCAATGGCGAAACCATCATCCTGGGCGGATTCATCAGCGACAGCCGCAGCAAATCCATTTCCGGCATACCTGGCTTGATGAACATTCCCGGCTTGGGCAATCTCTTTCGCAGCACTTCCATTGAGAACCTCCGCACCGAGTTGATCATGCTCATGCGGCCCACCGTGCTGCCTTCGCCCGAACTGGCCGCCGTGGTGGCCACTCAAGAGCGCAACAAGCTTTCCGGCGTCAAGCAGGCCGAGTTGGAGATCCGGAAGGATGAGACGCGGCGCAATCTCAAGATTGAACAGGACATGGCCAAAGAAGCCGCCAAAGAAGCGGAGCAGGAAAAGAAGGCAGCCCAGAAACACAGCCCCGGTCAGGTCGACACAAGCACCAACACCATTCCGATCAGCACTATTCCGGCCATCGAAGACCAATAGTGAATGACGAATGTCGAAGCACGAATGACCCATCAATGCCCAAATGCCGCAATGACGAAATTCGTCATTCGCGCTGGGACGTTAGTCATTTTCCAGATTGATTCGTCATTAGAATTTCGTCATTGGACATTTCCCTGTTTGTAACCTCGGTCGTTTTTCCGGTAAGGTTACGGTATGAGCACCCGCGCTTCATCGAACGATGCGCCGGGTTTGTTTCCGCAAACCCGCTGGTCGCTTGTCCTGGCCGCGACCCGGCATGATTCCCCCGAATCCAGCGCCGCGTTGGAGATAATTTGCCGCGCCTACTGGCGTCCGCTTTACGCCTATGTCCGGCATTGCGGGTACCCGCCTCACGACGCCCAGGACTTGACGCAGGAATTCTTCGCCCTCCTCCTGCAAAAACGCTGGCTCGAAATAGCAGATCGTGAAAAAGGCCGCTTGCGCACGTTTCTGATCGTTGCGCTGAAGAATTTCATGCGCAAGCAATGGCGACGCGAGTCCGCCCAAAAGCGCGGCGGCGGCCAGGCTCATGTTCCCATGGACACGCAATTTGCCGAAAGCCGTTACGCCGAGGATGCTCCGGCCCAACGGGACCCGGACGAGGTTTTTGACCGGCAATGGGCGCTGACCCTTCTCGAACTGACCCTGCAACGATTGCAGGCCGAATTCGCGGAGGCCGGCAGGGCTGACGACTTCGAATCTCTCAAGAGCTGCCTGATGGCCGAGCATGGCGCGATTGATTATGGCGCCGTGGCACAGGCGCTTGGGACAAACGCGGGAGCGGCCCGTGTGGCGGTACATCGCCTGCGCCGCCGCTTCCGGGAATTTTACCGGGAGGAAATCGCCAAAACCCTGGCGGAGGGAACTGATCTGGATGGCGAATTGCGCCATCTCGCCGCCGCCCTGGCCGCGGAGGATAAATGAGCGTCCGCTGTAACAATCCATCGCAGACGGGTAATTACCGGGTATGAGCATTTCGTCTCCGAAAACTTGTCCTCAGTGCGGCGCGCCGTTGCAGAAGAGCGCGCCGGGCGGTTTGTGCCCGCGTTGCGTGATGGCGTTGAATTTCCGAACGCAAACCGTTTTTACGGATGAACCCGCCACGATGCCTGCGCCGCCCGCGCCGTCCGAACTGGCCCCGCATTTTCCGCAGCTTGAAATTCTGGAATGCCTCGGGCGCGGCGGCATGGGCGTGGTTTACAAGGCGCGCCAGCCGCAGTTGGATCGGGTTGTCGCGCTGAAAATTCTGGCGCCCGAACGCGTGACCGACTCGCGTTTTGCCGATCGCTTCCTGCGCGAAGCGCGGGCACTGGCGAAATTGAACCATCAAAAAATCGTGACTATTTACGATTTTGGCCGGACGGGCGGGTATTTTTATCTGCTGATGGAGTTTGTCGACGGCGTGAATCTGCGCGAGCTGTTGCGCGGCGGACGGATCGCGCCCCGCGAAGCGCTGGCCATCGTCCCCGCCATTTGCGAGGCGCTGCAATACGCCCACGACCGGGGCATCATCAACCGCGACATCAAGCCGGAAAACATTCTTCTCGACAAAGAAGGCAACGTGAAGATCGCCGATTTTGGCATTGCCCGCATGATGCGGGAGCCGGCGGCAGAGGAATCGACCGGCAACGCTCCCGAGGGGGCCGCGCCGGGACTGACCGCGGAAGCTATTTTGGGCACGCCCAAGTACATGGCGCCGGAGCAGGCCGAAAACTCGCGCGAGGCGGACCATCGGGCGGATATTTATTCATTGGGCGTGGTCTTTTACGAAATGCTCACCGGTGAATTGCCAGGCAAAAATCTGGAGCCGCCCTCGCGGAAAGTTCATATTGACGTTCGGCTGGATGAAATCGTGCTCCGTGCCCTGGAAAGAAAACCTGAACTTCGTTACCAGCAGGCCAGCGAGGTGAAGACCTGCGTGGAAACCATTGTCAGTTCAACAAGTGGCGGCGCCGCGCCGGATTCGGCGCCAAACCAATCCGCCATCAACCAAACGAAATGGCGCAACCCAGACAATCACAGTTTTCTCTTCTATTTCAGCAAACGCTACTCGCGTGTTGTGGTGGGCTGCTTGGGGCGCTGCCTGCTTGCTTGGAATCATCCTCCTTGTTTCGTTCAGCGGGGTCTGGACGAATTTGCGTTTCCATCGTCCTCAGCAGGCGGTTCAAAATCCTGACGCCGGAATACCCGTGCAGGCCATTGCGGCCTATAAAGGGGATATACCTTTTCGTATTGCGAGCCTTGGCACGGTTGACTCATCGAATACGGTGGTTTTTACCATCGCTCAAGATTATGTCCAGGCCGTCGTCAAGCGGGTCGACGCCAGGGAGAGGTTGCCGGTGGAAGCTGAGGATCGTGCCGGCAAGTTTTTCGGATACGGTTTTCTGCGGGGAGTGGACAATCAAATGGACACAACCACAGGCACGCTCAAATGTAGCGCGACGATTGTACCGGATGGAGATCATTTGATGCTGCGTGGCATGTTCTTAAATATCTATTTGACTGTGGAGGTGAAACATGGGGTGACGCTCGCGCCGATGCAGGCGGTTCAGCACGACCCGGAGGGAGCGTTCGTTTGGGCGATTAAACCGGATCAAACGGTGACGCATCAAGTCGTGCAAACAGGAACGGCAGACGGTGCAACGGTTGAGATTCAGAAAGGCTTGTCGCCGGGAAATCTCGTGGTTACCGGTCCGTTCAATAATTTGCATGAGGGCCGGAAGGTCCACTACAAGCTGGCGCAAGTTGACGTGAAGCGGCCGACCAGTTCCCACCCCGATGAAGTAGCCGCCGGCCAAATTACGAGCAAAGCCCTCGATTGGTTGCAGATTCAACCGCTGGAGGGCTGGTTTTCCGACCTGCAAAGCTCCGATCCGAAAGTCCAGAAATTGGCCCAACGCGCGCTGACAGAAATGGGAACGAATAGCCTGCCCTGGATTCTCAAATTTCTGAGCGAGTCCACCGAACAATCCGGCGAAGGGGATGCGCGGCGTCTCAACGCAGCCCAAGCGGTAAGATTCGCGGGGCCTGGCGTGAAATCAGAGATGCCAGCCTTTGCCGCCTTGTTAAAATCCGGATAACAAGAAAAGGCGTGTTCGGGGGCAAGGGCCCTGGCCTTTAGCGCGCCGATGGTTCCGGAGGCCTTCTCAATTCTGACCAACGGTCTGACGGATTCCGCAGCGGGGGTGCGTGATGCGGCCAGCCACGGCATTGGTTTTTGCCTTACATTTGAGTCTAACAATTTTGCCGAACCAGCCCTGCCCTTGCTGGTCAGGAACCTCAAAGATGCGGTTGACTACGTCCGTGCGGACGCGGCGGTTGCTTTGATGATGTTTACGCAACGCCAATGTCAGCGTGGATTGCCTGAGCCGGAGTATCTCATTCCACCGCTGATGGAGTTGCTGCATGATAAATATTCCTTCGCCCGTTTTTATGCTGCCTGTGCATTGGATTGCTCCTGCTTCGGGGACAAGCTCAAACCATGGGTTCCAGACATTCAGAAGCTGCTGGGCGATCCAGATGAAAGCGTCAGACAATCAGGTTCAAACTTGTTGCAAATAATCGATCTAAGCCCCTCCACAAACGCCGTCAAAAGCCCCGGTACGGCACCCGCCTTATCCGTCACGACAACCGGGACAAGCCCTATTGCATCCGAACCAGCGGATTTGCGCGAAGCCAAAGCGCATTTGGCGGAACTACGCGAGGATTATGGCGAACAGCATGTAGAAGCGCAGGCTGCGCTGGCTCGAGTCAAGGAACTGGAACGCCTGACGAAAGAAGAGCCGAATATTCCAGCGGAATTACGCGCAGCCAAAGCGCATCTGGCCGAGTTGCGCATGGAATATGGCGAACGATATTCCGAGGTGCGGGCCGCGCTGGCAAGAATCAAAGCGTTGGAAGAAAATTATCGCCCCTCCGTAGTAACGAATTCAAGTCTGACCATGCCGCGAAAACAGTAGTTTCATCGCGTGAGAACGGAAGCATTAATGTCCTGTCGAGCTCTTCGAAGACTATTACCTGCCCATTGCTTGCGAAACCTCAACCCGCCAACGGCGGGGTGTAGGGCCAAAAGGGGGCAGACGTGATTGCAGTGCAAAATGAAACGCGGCTAAATAAGGATTGACAGATGAAAAATCCTCTGCCGTCGCTGATGCATTGGCGGACAGGAATGCTTTCCCCATCGTTTCGATTTTTTGCGCCTCTTGCGTTTTTTCGCCGTTAATACTTTGTATTTGGCAGAGGCTGGGGGCGGTAGAGGGGAATTTAGATCGACGGGTCAGATCAGGCCTTTGCACTCTATGCCTCACGCTGGAGTTTTCGTCTGTTGAAATTTTGTACTGGCGCACCAAGATGTTCGATACGTTTCTGTTATCGTATCAACCATATTCTTGACCAAAGCCCAGGCGAAGTAAGCCCCAAACCGTGCAAAAGTACGTTCTGACCCCTCCGACAAAACCAGCCGATAAATATTAGTGTGTTTCGCATAAAACAATATAGCTACCTGGCCGCGTGTAGAATGGAAATTGGTCAGTTTGTGATTGCACAATATCTGGCCACAGGGTCCCGACGCGATTGTATCAAACCCCGTGATTGGTCGCGTTATTGTTTCTTTTCCTTCACAACCATAAATTCGACAGGCTCAAAACGTTCCAGTTTATAAGCGAAGTTCTGCCCGCCTTTGTAAATTCTGGCGTACACTTGGAATTGAAGTTTAACTTTATATACGCCCGCTTCTTTTACGGCAAACAAATCCTCGATGCTGGGAAGTGCTTTTTGACTTCCACCGTCTTGTTCAGCAATTATAAAATCCGCTTCCATCTGCGGCCCGATTCCTAGCGACTCTCCTGATGGCCCGGTAATACGAGCCGGTTTCATCCGTAAAATATTTCTTAAACTGGTATTCCACAACTGTTCTGTGGACGGATACTTCAAGTCGTTGAATCGCTTTCCCCATTCCTCATACTTGCTTCGTAGGTGTATTGCATTGCCCGCCAAGTCAAACATATGAATGGAACATAAATATTCGTCTTTTGGCAATTCTACAACACAGTTCTTATTAGTGACGGTAAGACAATCGTATCTAATTGGAGTTACAAAAGAATGAGAATTGTCATGTGCTTTGTGTAGCCAGACTTCAACGATTAGGTCGCCCGACGGTTTTGATCGAATTGATTCGTAGTCATACGCCCTGGCTTTTATTTCGCAAAGGAATAATGATACTATAATTAGTATATCAACAACTCTCATAGCGACCATTGTATTTTTTCTGGCTCACCGTTTTTTGGGGGATGGCATAAGGTGAATTTTTTGAACGACACAAGGCAGGTCAATCCGATCCAGGTATTCGATGTTCGATTCAAATTTGTATATCGCTGCGCAGACATTCAATGTGTAATCCCCCTCGTTCGTGATTCGATAGAGGTCCTGGAATTTTATATCGTTTAAGATATATGGCCTTCCATTAGTAAAAAAACCGATTGTATTCTTCAGCCCCCCATGTGGCCACCTGGGAAGTTCCTTGATAGATATTCTGAAAGGAAGATTCGTTTCATGGGATGCTTCACTTCTAAGAGGCATTACGATGTTATTTGAATCTCGGAGTTCAAACATGCGAAATTTGCCATAAGGAGCTCCAACATAACTACCGAGATCATTCGATACCACGCTGCCCACTCCGATGCGCAACATTGGTTCATCTCTCTCCCTCAAAAACTGCGCCAAGACCCTGAGGCCATTTGTGTTTTCTTTCCAGACGCTTGGCCACAGTGCAACCATATTGATATTGGTCGCTGGATGGAATAAACCGTCTTTGCCTGCCTCATAAACACCGGGTGCAAGACCCGTGGCATTTTGTGCAGGCATGGAGCAGATCCAACAAGCGATTAACGTCATACAGCAAATAAATCGAATAATCATGCGCGTCGTGATAGGTTAATAGGTCGTCGTCCATGATGGGAAGGCGTCGCTATCAGAAATAATTGGCCCTCCTATCGAACTACCTGGATCAAGCACCCACCCTGTGCCAGAGGTATATGTGGTTGATGCCTGTACATTCCAAGTAACAAAGCTGAGCGTAACGGGAATGCTGTTGGCCGCGCCCGGGATAAATCGTGAATAAACCTGAAACTGTAAATTCATTGATGCGCCAGAAAAGAAAAGTGAATTGGGCAGACTTTCGTTTGGCTCATCGTCGAAAAACACTGGACTAGGAACTTGGTAATATACGGGCCATTTGAGGCGGACCCCATCCTTTAGACCACGAAACGCGTAATTTAAGATAGACTCTTCCGGTCTGCTGTCAGTTATAGTTATTGTTGTCTGTTGCTTCCTTCCGCGCTTCAAAGAACTTTCGAAA